>Ga0302320_10014704_pt1 | contig 16165 bp, 13 predicted proteins | sample Bog_T0_3_FD_202130 | JGI IMG/M metagenome (GOLD analysis project Ga0302320, IMG submission 202130) | Peat permafrost microbial communities from Stordalen Mire near Abisko, Sweden - Bog_T0_3 | ecosystem: Environmental > Terrestrial > Soil > Wetlands > Peat | place: Sweden: Abisko, Stordalen Mire... | reverse complement strand
GCCGAAGCTCTCGACCAGGCCGTCACTGAAGCGCTCCGGACCATCACCGCAGACAACGCCCAGGCATGGTTTCGCCATTGCGGACATCGGACACAGTAATAACTAAAATGCTCTAAAGCCGAGTGCAGTTTTTTCATTGACCAACTCCTGCATGACTGTGATGCTCCCAAAACAAGTCATGTTGTTCGCGCTCCGGTTAGATAAACGGCATTCCGGAAGTCGGCTGCGCCATCTGTGCGCCCTCTGACCGTTGAGCCACATTCCAAGCGGTCCCTCGCCATAGGGCTGTTCATGCGAGGTTTTTCGTTGCCCAATCGAAGGGCCGAAGCTCTTCCGGGTGACTTCGCACGTAGGCCAGGACTCGATGGCGCTTCTGAGCGCCGCGGCCTTCATGGGAAACCGCGTCGCACACCAGGTCGGGCATCGTTTCCTCCACGCGAGCAATGGCTGAGCGCCACCTTGCTTTTACCGCGGAGAGTGAGAATCCGAGTCCTGAAGCCAACTCCTGATCGGTAGCTCCTCGAAGCGCCGCCAAAAGGAGCTGCTGATCTGAATCTCGCAGGCGAAGGGCCGGCTTGCGAACGCTGAAAAGAATGTTTCCGACAGATCCGGGCATGCCTTGCGCGGACTCTCGTGTCATGACGAAAAGCTCTCGTCCAGCTTCCGGAAAGTCCGCAACGAGCCGGAATTCAATGGAGCGCCGCACAAAGCCCTTTTCCGGTTCGGCGGCTGGCTCCTGAAAGATTCTTCGAATCCGATACCCTGCGTGCAACTCGACAAAGCTTGAGACCGAAAGAGTCTGCGTCTCTTGCAGGTCCGGCGGGCTGAGTATCTGCTGCCGCCAGGTCCCGCAGAGGACCAGGATGTTTACCCCATCTCCGGAGTTTGCGCGCGCAACTTCGCGAGGAGTTGCCAATACCGGCCGGCCCGAATGAATACTTGCCATAACCCGGGAGTTGATATCCGGGCGGGGATTGGCTAATTCCGCATCCACGAATTCAGAAGAGAGGAGCACCGAAGCGCCAAAACCGACCATTCGATGGCCTCGAGGAAGGGAACTCGACTCCAGCACGCAAGAGTTAGTGAATCGATCTCGAATCACGTGTTTCCACGCCCCAAGAGCAGCCTCGGCTCCCACCAGCGCATCCCCTCGGTACTTGGGTTGAATTTGCAGGCCGGGCTCGATATCGTTCCAGGTGGCGGGGCGCCAACTAATCGGCATTCATCGAACCTCGAGGAATTCTAGTGTCCCGTCTCCAAAGTTCATAGCAAAAATGAGCTGTCATCCTGAGCGTAGTTTGGCGCGTTTTTTGCGCCAAATGGAGTCGAAGGATCTGCGGTTGCTCTTCGGAACTTATGTCATGAACTTCTGAGACACTACACTAGCATGGAAATTCGCAATGGCTATCTTTTAGATCATTGCAAGCGGGCGCGATTCCTGTGTATGGTCCCGTGATACGACTCGTTCATTGCTGCATTCCCCCCAAAGCCGGACCGGTTGAGTCGTACACCGCCCCGATTGTTGAAGCCACTCGCAGACGCGTTCCCTCCCAGCTCCAGCGGAAATGCCAGCAGTTGAGGAAATCGACATGACAATCTCTCCAGAAGCTCTCCAGTCGTCCCATTCGGATTCAGGGCCCTCCCCCGCAAGACGACGTTCGGAAAAGTTGGTTGCAATTGCCCTGGCTTCTCTTGTTTGTTGCGTGTCGGTCGGTCCAACCGCCTGCACCAATGGTGTTGGACAAAGCTCAAGCGGAAGCATAGGTCCGACCCGCACCGAGATCACCGCGGCTGCAGTCGGGATTGGCGCCGCGGCCGCCGTAACCGTGATCGCCATTGTTGAGGTCAATCGTAGTCATCACACCGTGAAGGGCTGTGTCAGCAGTGGCCCGAACGGCTTCCAGGTGCAGACTCAAGATGATGCGAAGACCTATGCGCTGGCTGGAAACACAGCCAACATCACGGTGGGGGATCTTGTCCGGTTCCATGGGACGAAGGAAAAGAAAGTAAAAGGCAGCGCCGGCGATCGGACATTTACGGTGGAGAAGATCAGCAGGGACTATGGCCCTTGCACGGTCAAGCCGGGTCCGACTGCCACTTCAGCCAGTTCCAGATAGTTGTCCGCGGTAGTTTATCGGGGTTCGGCCCTCCCCAGGCGGCCATCTCGTGCAGGAATCAAGGTGCGAAATCTCGAAGGATTGTCTACCCTTCGAGGATTGACCGTGCTATAAGTGGCGGAAGCCGCACTGAATCGAGAACGCCGATTGAGAATGATTTCCCTGCTTTTTCTGCTGCTCATGCTCGGCGCCTGTGGTGTGCTGCGCGGGCAGAGCTTCGAGATCAAGGACGACAACCTGCGTGTGGCATCGCTTGACGGCCTGTGGCGCTTTCACACCGGCGACAATCCGGCCTGGGCCAGCCCCAGCTTCGACGATTCAAAGTGGTCGCTGCTGCGGTCGGACAAAAGCTGGTCGAGCCAGGGATACAAGGGCTATGGAGGCTTGGCCTGGTATCGATTTCAAGTGGTGGTTCCGGCCGGGATGGATCATGTTTCGCTCTATATTCCGACGATGTGGACCTGTTTTGAGGTCTACGCAGACGGAAGCCTGATCGGAACATATGGCGAGATGCCGCCCAACACGATGCCCTATTCAGGTGGAGGATGGTTTCAGATGTACTCGATCCCTGCCCCGCGGCATTGGCGGCAGAAGATCCAGATCGCCGTCCGGGTGTGGCATTACCCAGGTTGGGCCGCGTCCATTGGCGGAGGCCCCAATTACGGCGGCGGCCTGGTCGGCGACTCGCAGGAGATTGAACATCGCAATGCTTTGGAGAAAGACAGCCGGCTTTGGTCGTCAGCCAGCGACCTGACATTGGGATTGCTTGAAACGCTGGCTGGAATGGGCGCGCTCAGCCTGTTTCTTCTGAGGCGAAGAGAACCGGAATATCTATGGTTCGGTTTGACGATGTTCTTGAACGCTGCCAATGAATGGATTTCGATACCCGGCGTACTTTGGAATTCAGACTTCTGGCAGATTCTTTTTTATGCACTGAATGCGGCCGCTGCGTTTGCCCTGATCGCCTTTTATCGGCAGTTGCTGCGACCAAAGCGCACATGGCCGCTGAGGCTAGCCGCTGCGTCTATGGCCCTACAACTATTGCTCTTCCTTGCTAGGATATTCCAGCCAGGACTCGATCTTACCTGGTTGCCGGTTGGCCGTCTGAATGCCCTCTTTGATTTCATCTTCAACGGATGCATAGTCATCCTGGTCTTCACCCGTGCAAGACAGGGCTTGATTGACGCACGCCTGCTGCTGGTACCGGTGATCCTGACCACGTCGCAAGTTCTATTTGCTGATGGAGTCGTGATCGCGAACCAGCAGGGGTACGTAGACATGACCAAATTCATTACACTCACCCACAAGCCATTCCCGATTTTGTATTCACAGGCGGCGGATTTTGTCTTCCTGCTGGCCGTTTTTTTCATCCTGATCCTGCGCTTTACCCGCACACGCAGCCAGGAAGAGCGCTTTGCAGGCGAGGTACAGGCGGCCCGGAGCGTACAGCAGTATCTGATTCCCGAGCACCTGCCGAACACGCCGGGACTGATAATTGAAAGTGTCTACCGGCCTGCGCGCGAGGTGGGTGGAGACTTCTTCCAGGTGCTGCCCGACACGGCCGACGGCAGCGTGCTGATCGTCGTGGGCGACGTTGCGGGCCATGGGATGGAGTCCGGCATGCTGGCCACGCTGATTGTTGGCGCCATTCGCACGGCTGCCGAGTTCACGAGCGAGCCCGGACGCATTTTGTCTCTGTTGAACAAGCGTATGCAGGGGCGAGGACTGGCGACGTGCCTGGCGTTGCGCATCGATCGCGATGGAAGCGCGGCGCTGGCCAATGCGGGGCATCTGCCGCCGTATTTGAATGGCCTGGAGTTGCCGATGGAAGGGGCGCTCCCGCTAGGGGCGGTTCTGGGCATCGACTTCCCTGTTCTGCATTTCAAGCTGGCCGACGGCGATGCGCTGATGCTGATGACCGACGGCGTTGCCGAGGCTCAGGATAGCCAGGGCCATCTCTTCGGCTTCGACCGCATCGCCGAGATGCTGCGCAACGGCATGGCCGCCGCTGCGTTGGCCACTGCCGCGCAGGCATTTGGTCAGGAAGACGACATCACCGTGCTCACCGTGGCCCGGCTTGCGCCAGCAATGATTGGCTGAGGGTGTGCCAGCTTGCGGTGTCGCATCAGCCGGATTCACCGCCAAGTCACCTCCTTTCAACATTTGTCTCTGCATGTTAGGAGTTCTCGCCAAAATTGATCCTCGAAAGCTCCGTGCCCCATCCTTGAATCGTCTTTTTGATTCAAGGGTGGGGGATCACGAATCTGAATTACCCCGTCACATGCGGCCCTCACTTCACCGCCCGTCGCGCCACGGTCAACGCATCCTCAACAGCCTGCGCCGTCCGCCGCCCCCGCGCCTCCGCGGTCTGCAAATGAAATATCCCCCACAAGTGTTTTCGCCGACGCGCCGGACTCATCGCTTCCCAGCCCGCGCGCGCCAGCGGCTCCCGCTGAAACGCCGCCTTCAAAATCGGCGGCGGATCGGTCGGATCGGCCTCGCCCTCCAGCGTCAGCAGCATCCACTCCGCCATCTGCTCGGCTTTTCTTTCCCGGGCATCGCCGGTCTTCGCCTCGCTCACCAGCGCGCAAATCACCCTCCGCGTATAGTCATTCAGCCCGTCGAACCATTTCCTCAGCCGCTTGTCGCCCTTCATCGCCCGTGCCAGCTCCGGCGGCATAACGGCTAATCGCTCCTCCAGGTCCGGTTCCAGCTTGATCCGCACCTTCGCGCCCACTCCGGCCTTGGCCGCGGCCTGCATCTTCCGGTTCACCAGCAGGAAGTGTCCGCCGGCGCCATGCGGCCGCAGCGCAGAGCGAAACGCGAGGCCCGCGATCTCTCCGCGCACCCGCAGCCCCTTGCGCACCGGCCACGCCGTCTTGACGTCAAACGGAATCCGCGCAACCACCCACCCCAGCCCATTGCGGAGCGGCTCCAGCATGGCAGTAAACGACTTGGCGCTCGATTTGCTCATCAGGTTCCGGGCTTGCCCAAGTATGCCGTTCCGAGCTCGGTCCATCAACAGTTGATGAGCAGAAAGTCCGGCGACCTTCGGGAAGGCAGTCAGTTTGGATTTCAGTCCGTTTTGTTTCGGGTAAGGATGGTCTGGATTTCTTCGGACTTTCGGTGTGGGCGATAGTGACGCAATTTGTATCCCAGGTACAAGCCAAGCGCGCCGAGCAGCCCTCCGCCTAGCACGACTGCCAATATGGCGATAGCGCGAGTCATTCCCTCAATGTTAACTCGGTGACATCCTCAGGGCGATCGCATGAACGAATTCTGATTGCAGGGCTGATTCATGGTCTCGCTACAGGGCTGACTCATGGTCTCGCCCATGCAGCCAAACCGACGGATCTCCTCCCGTAGGGAGGGTTCGAAAATAACCCAGGGGAAGCGAAGCGCACCCCTGGGTAGGCGTTCCAGCCCAATCAGTCCGCCCAGTATGGGCGGAACGAACCTCTACCATGCCTTCATCCGTGTTCATGCGATTGCCCCGGTAGAATCCTCCAAAATCCTTTGCAGTTCTGAAAATCCGGTGAATAATTAAAGACCACGGCGAAACCAGCTCGTCCAATTTGCGAGGATCCCCCTTTTCGCCCCGGAGACCCCACATGGCGTCATACCCAATCAGGCTTGCAAGCAGCCAATCCGCCCTTCTTTCCTGCCTGGCCGCTGCCCTCTTCCCGCTCGGCCTCGCTGCGCAAGCCCCGCCGCCGGACTCCACGCAAACTCTCGCCGGCCCCAACCAGCCGCCGCCCGGCCCCACCCTCTCCATCGCCACCCGCGAAGTCCTGCTCGACGTCGTCGTCACCGATGAATCCGGCAACCCCATCACCGGCCTCACATCGGCCGACTTCGCCGTCTCCGAAGAAGGCCATCCGCAGCGCCTCTCCCACCTTGAAGAGCATCACCCCATGACCGCCGCGGAACTCGCCCCGCTCAAATCCGCGCCCGCCCTGCCGCCCAACACCTTCCCCAACTTCACGCCCCTGGTCGACACCAACGCCTCCACCGTCATCCTCCTTGACGCCCTCAACGCCGGCGTTCAAACCCAGATGCAGCTGCGCCAGCAGCTTATCGATTGCCTCAAGCACCTGCAGCCGGGCACGCCCGTCGCTCTCTTCCAGGTCGATACCGAAATGCGCCTAATTCAGGGATTCACCACCGATCCCCAGGTGCTGTTTGAAGCAGCTAAAAGCAAGCGCGACGAGCCTTCGCTGCTGCGCCCCATCCGCGGATCGCGCGACGAATACCGCCGCGTCCGCACCGACATTCTGCGCGCCGGCTTTCAAATGATGGGCCGCTACCTCGCCGGATTCCCCGGCCGCAAGAGCCTCATCTGGCTCACCGGCGCAATTCCCGCGCCCTATCTCTCCGACCCCCTCGGCACCTCGTTCGGCAAGTCCTTCAAAGACGACTTCACCGTCCTCGATCCCGATCCCAACGACCTGGTCGATGCGCTCACCCTGAGCCGCGTGGCCGTCTATCCCGTCGACGCCCGCGGCCTGCAGACCCCGCCGCAGTACCAGGCCTCGAACCGGGGCCGCCCCGGGCCATACACCAACATGCGCTTCGAATCCAGGCAGGCCTTTCAGCACATGGATCTCGACAACATGGCCGACTCAACCGGCGGCCGCGCCTACTACAACACCAACGGCCTCAAGCAGGTCATCACCACCATCATCAACAACGGCTCCAACTACTACACCCTCGCCTATGTCACTGACAACACCAAATGGGAAGGCCAGTTCCGCCGCATCAAGGTCAAAGTCGACCGCCCCGGCGTGCGCGTGCAACACCGCGAGGGCTACTACGCCGTAGACCGCGCCCAGGCGGAGCAGCGTCTGCTCGCCGCCATGCAGAGACGGAAAGCCCGCGGCGACAACAATCCCTTCCCCACGGACGAAACCGCCGCCGCCGAAACCTCCCCAGCCGAAGCCCAACCCGCACCCGGCGCACCGCCCGCCGACGCCGGCGCTCTGGTTCACCACCCCAAGGGAGGCTTTGAAGCCACCATGCAACTCGGCGCCATCCCGCCCACCGAGGTCGTCTTCACCGCCAGCCTGTCCATTGACGACAAGGTGCAAAAGCTCGACCGCAAGGCCCCGTTGCCGCAAGACAACTACCTCGAAGCCGACTACAAGGGAAAGCCCTTCCGCACCTTCAATGTCCAGATCAATGCCGACGCCCACGCGCTCCGGCTCACCCGAACCGCCGACGGAATCCACCACGGCAGCGTCGAGTTCGTCACGCTCGTCTACGACCAGACCGGCACGCGCGTCAACTCGCTGATTTCAACCACCGTCATGAACCTCACTGACGCCCGCTACCGCCAGATGCTGGCCACCGGCCTGCCCGCGCGCCAGCAGCTCGCAGTCCCCGTCAAAGGCAACTACTTCCTCCGCGTCGGGGTGCACGACGTTGCCAGCGACCACATCGGCGCGCTTGAAATCCCCGTCGACGAAGTCCATCCCGGCGTTTTCGGCCAGGGCCTCGCGCGCCAGTGACCATGCTCTCGATTACAGCATTGACAGACAGAGGCATCGCAGATAATCTAGCTTCTCAGCTCCTACGGCTTTGTCAATGAACTCCTTGTGCGGATCAAGATTCCACGATCCGTAAGAAGGGACTCCCTTGGGTGGCTGCGTTGAGGCTCAACATCAACTCAGGAGAATAGACGATGAAACTCGCGATTCCAGCAGCTTTTTTCCTCGCCTGCGTCGGCGCCATGGCATCGGTTCCCGCATTCGCCGGCACGGTTTTGTATAACAACCAGACTGCCTCTTCCGGCACCATTTCGGGCTATACGATGGGCACTGGCAGCGGCGACAATTCTGTCTCCGATAGTTTCACTGTTTCGTCCTCGGCCACGGCAACCGGAGCCAATTTCTGGATCGGGCTTGAACCAGCAGATTCGCTCCTGAGCGTGGAGTGGTCGATTGGGCTGGCGCCATTCGGCGGGACTCCCGCGGTGGCCATCCCCACCTCGCTGGGCCAGGTCGGCACACTGTACGGAACTGACCCCATATATGACGAATCGATCTCCTTCCCAGGCGTTTCCCTGCTGTCCGGGACCACCTACTGGTTCACCCTCCAGGATGGGACCTCCGCTCTGGATCCGGCGGTTAGTTTTGTCGAGTGGGATGAATCGAACGGCCCCTCGTCCGCCTTCCAAAACGAACCAGGCTATGGCGTCCCCTCGATACCGTCGGAGACATTCCAGATTACTGGCTCGTCGGCGTCAACTACTACACCGGAACCGTCGAGCTTTCTGTTGCTGGCTTCTGGCCTGACCGGTTTGGCGGGCATGCTCCGCCGCAAGATCAAGGTCTAGTTCCTCGGCGTGATGTCCGTCACCGGCAAATCCTGGCGCCGGCAGAATCTCAAACGGCCTCTGCTGTTCGCTCTTGTACGTCTCCTGATCCGGCCCAAACTGCCTGATAAACGCGTCTTCCTCCGGACTGGCCGTCGTCGCCACCGTCGAATTCTTGTACTTGATCGTCACCCGATAATCCGAGCGCAGCTCTTCCGAAACCCTGGGACAGACGGGGTTTTCCCATAGCCGGGGGTCAGTAACGATAAGTCATAGTGCTGTATCTAGGGCGCCCAGCACGCAACAGTTCGCAGTTGCATGGTCATGAGGGGCGCCTCTGATACGTCGGCTTTCTCGAACGCCTTGCAAGCCGCCGAGCAAGGGGTCAGCTTGAACCGGCTCGTCAGCGCAAAGCTGTCGTCCTGGACGGCGCGGCATCTACACTATCCTTCATGGAAATTTTGTACGGCGTACACCCGGTCGAAGAAGCCCTCAAGGCCGGCCGGCGTCGCTTTGACCAAGTGGTTGTAGCCCGCGAACGCGAAGATCTCCGTCTGGAGCGCCTCGTAGCCGCCCTTCGCCAGGCCGGCATCCGCGTCCGCCAGGAATCCCGCGACCACCTCACTCAACTGGCCAAGACCCCAGCCCACCAAGGCGTAGTCGCCCTCGTCCGCCCGCAGGAATTCCTCACCATCGAAGACCTCTTCACGCCCGACCCAACCGCCGCAAACGCGAGCGCTCGCCGCCTGCTCCTCGCCCTCGACGGCGTCGAAGACCCGCAGAATCTAGGCGCCCTTCTTCGCGTAGCCGACGGCGCCGGCGTAGACGGCGTCATCCTCACCGAGCGTCGCTCCGCGCCCCTCAGTCCCGTCGCCGTAAAGGCAAGCGCGGGAGCAGCCGAGCATCTCCGCATCGCCCGCGTCGTCAACCTCGTCCGCGCTCTCGAAGACCTCAAACGCCAGAATCTATGGATTATAGGACTCGATGAGCGCGGCAGCGCACATTACGACCAGTTCGACCTCACCGGCGACTGTGTCCTCGTCCTCGGCCGCGAAGGCGCCGGCCTCCACGACCTGGTCCGCAAAACCTGCGACCACCTGCTCCGCATCCCCATGGCTGGCGGCGTCAGCTCCCTCAACGTCTCCGCCGCCGGAGCCGTCGTCCTCTACGAAGCCTTCCGCCAGCGTCGCCGCGCCGCAAATCCCGCAAGTGCTTCCCGAAGCCCCAGCGCGCCGTCTAAGCCGAAAAAACAGAAAGGCCTGGGCTCATGAAGTTCCCCCTCGCCGCCACGGCCATTCTGCTAGCCGCCGGCATCGCGGCAACCTCCCCCGCGCAAACCACCTCCTTCACCCCGCCCTCCCAGCAGCCATCCGCCCCGCCCAGCGGCAAGGTCATCCTCTCCCGCTCCATCGACGAAAACGGCCAAACCACCACCCAGTCGACCCTGCCCGAAGCCCAAAAAGCCGTGGCGCCGAAGGCGCAGTTGGCCCCACCGCAGGTGGCCGAAGACGGCGAACGCCAATCCGTCACCTTCACCGGCTTCGACATGGACGTCCACCTCCGCCCCGCGGACCACCACCTCGCCGTCCGCGCCCTCCTCACCCTCCGCAACGACGGCCCCCAGCCCCTAGCCCGCATGCCCCTGCAAATCTCCAGCTCCCTCAACTGGGAGCGCATTCGCCTCAACGCCCGCGACACCACATTCACCGTCGCCAACCTCAACTCCGACGCCGACCACACCGGCCAGCTCCACGAAGCCGCCATCCCTCTCGCCACGCCGCTCGCCCCCGGCGCAACCCTCCAGCTTGACGTCACCTACTCCGGCTCTGTCCCCCTCAACGCCCAGCGCCTCCTCACCATCGGAACCCCCGACGACATCGCCCTCCACACCGACTGGGACCAAATCGATCTCGACTTCACCGGCCTCCGCGGCTTCGGCAACGCCGTCTGGTATCCCGTCTCCAGCGTCCCCGTTATCCTCGGCGACGGCGCCCGCCTCTTCGACGAAATCGGCCAGCACAAGCTCCGCCTCGCCGGCGCCCGCTTCCGCCTCCGCCTCACCGTCGAGTTCCCCCACGGCCGCGCTCCCTCCGTCGCTCTCATCAACGGCCACCTCGCCCCGCTCTCCGTCACCGACCCGCCCGGCTTGGAAACCAGTCAGGACTCAGGAGTCTCCGGCGTAGCCACCGCCGACAACGGCGGCGAAACTCTCGGCTTTGAAGCTCCCAGCCTTTTCGTCGCCATCCGCATCCCGCGCACCGCCCCCAACACCATGCTCTGGGTCCTGCCCGACGATCAGGCGGCCGTCCAGTCCTGGTCCGACGCCGCCGCGACAGTCACGCCCTTCTTACAAGGATGGCTCGGTCAGCGTCCCCGCTCCCAGCTCACCCTCCTCGACCTGCCCGACCCGCAAGACGCCCCCTGGGAAACCGGCTCCATGCTCGCCACAGCCATTCGCCCCGCAAGCCCCGACCAACTCAACGGAGTCCTCGCCCACGCCCTCACCCACGCCTGGGTCGACTCCCCCCGCGCCTGGCTCTCCGAAGGCGTAGCCCACTTCATGGGCACGCTCTGGACTGAAAAGACCCGCGGCCGCGACCAGGCCCTCGGCACCCTTGAGGCAGCTCGCCCCTCCCTCGCCCTCGCCGAGCCCGAAAGCCCCGGCCAAAGCCTCGGCCAGCCTCTCGCTCAGGCCATCTCGCCCGTTTACTACCGCACCAAAGCCACTTACGTCTTCTGGATGCTCCGCGAAATCGCCGGTGACACCGCCCTCTCCGCCGCCCTCCGCGCCTACGATCCCAAAACAGACATCAGCCAAGGCTACCTCCGCGACACCGGCCCAAGTCAGTTTGAAAAGCTCCTGGAGCAAACCGCCGGGGCCCCCAGCGACAGGTCTTCGTCGCTGGGGTGGCAAGCCGGCCCCCGCCAAAACCTGTCCTGGTTCTTCGCCGACTGGATCGACGCCGACAAAGGCCTTCCCGACCTCACCATAGCCAGCGTCTTCCCCGTCCCCGCCGAAGCCGGCAACTGGCTCGTAACCGTAAACATCGCCAACAGCGGCTACGCCTCTGCTGAAGTCCCCGTAACCGTCCGCTCCGCCACCAACACCGTAACCCAGCGCGGAATCGTCCCCGCCCGCGGCACCGCCGACCAGCACCTTCTAATCCTCGGCAAGCCCACCGAAGTCCAAGTCAACGACGGCACCATCCCCGAAACCCAAGCCACCATCCACATCACCAGGCTGACCGACGCGTCCGGAAGCTCCTCCAGCCAGCAACCCCCCACCCAACCCTAGAAGCGGACTCATTACCCTGTTTTGAAAGGGCACGACTTCAGTCGTGCCGCGAGAGTTGACCAAACCGCGTCCAAGCCACTTCTTTGAAAGGGCACGACTTCAGCCGTGCCGCAACCGTCCAAGCACAGGCTTTGAAAGGGCACGACTTCAGTCGTGCCGCAAACGCCGGAAACGATCGCTGGGCTTTAGCCCCTGAGGGAAGTCTCTTGGGCCGCTCTGCAAGAATCAGGCCTTTTCCGCAGCCTCCTGGGACTACTGCTGTAGAACGGAAACTCCGGAGCGAGCAGGGGGTTTCAACCCCCTGAAAGAAGGCAAAAATAGCGCGGCCTTCAGGCCCGGACCGTTGCCCACTCTAGCAAATCGGAGCATATACAACCGTAGGACTAGGACATTACTTATACAACAGACATTCCCACCCAAACGCCCTCAGCGAGGCGCCCGCTCCAGCGTGCAGACCCAAACCGGAACGCCTTCCTGTTCCGCAGGCACAGAAAACCGAGCCGGAATCTCCAGCCGAAACCCCAGCCGCCCCAGCAGCCGGCAAACATGCGCCCGGTCGTATCGGACGCCGCATGTCTCCTCAATGAGCCGTGCGACTTTAGCGCAGGTCCACGGAGCCTCCGGCAGCCCCGCGTCCCAGTATCCGCGGATGAGCGCAAGCACGAGCCGCCGCCGAGCCTTGGCCTCCAGCCGCGGAGGCCGTCCCGCCGCAGGCTGAGCGCGCAAGCCGGCAGCGCCCTCGTCCCGCGCCGTAGCCTTCCATCGCCGCACACTGCGCCTGTCAACGTCGAGCAGCCGAGCCACCTCGACGGCCGTCTTCCCCTGTCCCAGCAGAGCCAAACCCCGCATCCGCCGCCGTTCGAGTTCTTCCGCGCTGCCTTTGGGTCGCATGGACGATGATCGGAGTATAGGCCGAGTGCCAACCTGCCTTGAAAGGGCACGACTTCAGTCGTGCCACAAACGCCAATTATCAAATGAAGGGTACGGGCTTCTGCAAGTACACCACCCCAACCAAAAAAAGATCGTTCGTCTACGCGACACAGTCGCGCCCAACCCTCGAAACCCGCGAGCCTACTGAGGGACGCGATGGCTTCAATCCCCGCACAAATCACTCCAACTCAAGACCCGGCAGACATGTGGCATAAATACTTCTGCGCGGGGGTTCGAGGCGTCCCAACACGAGAATACCTAGTCAGCCGCATCTTGCCGAGGCCACGAGACATAGTCTACATAGTCAAGGCAGCGGTCTCCTTCGCCGTTAATCGCAAGCATGATCGGGTCGAACAGAAAGATGTCACAGACGGCGAGATGCAATATTCCCAATACGCGTGGGACTCAATCCTTGTAGAGAATAGCTCGATCATCCCAAATTTAGACAAAGTGCTCGTCGAGTTCGTCGGTGGACCCTCCGTCGTGCTCGAATCAACTGCCCGCCAGAAAATCTCGTCGGCTGGGGTCGACGCAGAGAAGGTTGACGAGGTAATCGCACAGCTAGTGAGCTTGACGTTCTTCGGCGTAGAGGTCGGCCTCGGAAAGTTCTCCTATGCAGACGAGAAGAAAGAGCTGCAGAAGAACATCGTTCTCGCTTCGCGTCTAGCCGCGACCAAGGGCGGCGAGCGCAGGTATGAAATCAACGCCCCCTTCAGAGCCTACTTGGAGCTCGAAGAGACACCCAAGACTCCGCAACTCTTTTAGAATAGGGCTGAGGAACCTGCCTTTCCCGTTGGCCGAGTACGGGCACCCCAGTTCACGATTCCGCGACGCCCCGCGCTGCCAGAATCACCGCTTCGTCCGCTGCGTTCTAACCTCGAACCCCGGCATCGCCTCATCGAACCGCCCCGACTCAGCAGGCTCTGAAACACGACATACGGGTCGTTCGAGCCGCTTCCTTACGCAGCTTCTGCGTAATGTAAACGTATACAAATGACGCGGAACCAGCGGAGCAGATCGTTGCAGATAATTAGGGACACTCGGCGCACAATTAACTCAGCGTCCAAAATTCCAGCCGCCGAAGGAGCCTCAACATGTCCAGCGCCATCCCATCCCCCATCGCCACCAGCCCGGAAGACGGACCCGCCCCCTCCCGCGAAAACCCCTGCGTAGCCCGCTGCTGCAACGCCTGGGAACGCGCCTATCAGGCCATCGCGGCCGAAAGCAAAAGCGACTACTTCTGCCGCATTGACGCTGCGGTAGCCTACCGCAACTCCATGCCCTCGCTCTCCGGCTTTGTCAGCGCCCGCGACTTTGTCGCCTGCGTCGCCCACGGACTCGTCATCGGGGCCATCCCCGCCGACCAGGCTACCAAGCTCCTCTACGCCTCCCAGGTCAATCTCTCCACCATCCCATAAGAGGGAAAAACCCAAACCCGCAGGTCGGTCCACAAGGATCCACAGCCACCGCCCCCCCGGCACTTCTGTCCGACCGCCATGAAAACATTGGGCTTAGGTCGTAAATAGTCCCATTTACCCTATCGAAACAAAGGACTTCGGTGCTTCCTGACGATGGCTCTGATCTAAAACAAAGGATTTACCTGCGACACCGAGTAGAAATGCTCGCGGTCCACAGATGATTTCGAGTGAATCTCTCCGCGAAAATCGGCGCCAAAAGTGCACTTCGGAATTCATCTGACGAGCTTTCGACTCACGGCCTTCAGCTCGCCGGAATCGCCGCCAGAACTTCCGCCGAGTGCACCTGCGGATCGACCTTGGTCCACACCTTCACAATCTTGCCCTGCGGATCGATCAGGAAGGTGTTGCGGTTGGCGATGGTCATGGGGCCATAATGGCCCAGCGATCCGTACTCATCCACCACCTTGTGCTCCGGGTCGGCCAGCAGGCGGAAGGTCAGCCCCTCCTTGGTGCAGAACTCCTTGTGGCTGTCGGGAGTGTCCACGCTAACGCCCACGATCACCGCGTTCTTGGTCTCATACTGCGAAAGGTCGCGCTGGAAGTTATGCGCCTCGATGGTGCAGCCACGCGTCATGTCTTTGGGGTAGAAGTAGAGCACCACCCACTTGCCTTTGAAGCTGTCCAATGAAATCTGCGAGCCATCCTGCGACGGCAGCGTGAAGACCGGCGCCGTCTGCCCCACCGCAGGCAACGGCTCATCGGCCGCATGAACTGTGCCATAAAGAACCGCCAGCGCCAGCGCCGCGGCCAGAACGAAAAACAATGGTTTTCTCACGGGGACCTCCATTCGGTTGGACGGGGAATCGCGGAACCGGGACTCTGAAAATTTCCCGGCTGTCGAACTCACTCAGTTTGCACGCAACGACCCCACAATGGCAATCCCCGCCGCGGCCGCCCGCTTGAGCAGCGCCTCGCGGTCGAAGAGCAGCGTCCGCCCCGCCTCGACGGAAAGGCAGGTGGCCCCGGCGCGCAGCATCGTCTCCACCGTCCTCGCCCCGATCACCGGCACATCGAAGCGCATGTCCTGATTGGGCTTGGCTACTTTAACGACAGTCAATTTGCGCGCCAGGGTCGATCCATCCTTCTCGTCGCCAACTCCCTCTCGTAGCGACCGCATCAGCGCCCCGGCCCGTTCAATCGCCGCGTCCGTGCCTTCCATCGCCTCGACAGCCACGCAGGCCTGCGCCGCCACCACCACCGTCTGCCCAATGTCAAACGCAGCCAGGGCCCTCGCGACGCCCAGCCCATACTCGATGTTCTTGCGCTCTTCCTCGTCCGGCCCGCGCCCGCCCGGCACGGTCTCGGTCATCGCGCCCTCGGTCGCCAGCAGCGGCTCCAGAAATGCTGTCGAGCTGATCAACTCAATCCCCTCGTCGCCCAGCACCTTGGCCACCGCGCCCAGCAGCATGTCGGTATTGCGCGTGCGCAGGTTCAGCAGCAGCTTGGCCAGCCGCCAATCTGGCCGGATGCTCGAAAAAATCTGCTTGTGTTTCACCTGGCCGGCCATCACGGCCCGAGTCACGCCTTCCTTGTGGAAGACCTCGATCAGCCGCGACAACTCCCCCAACGACATCCATTGAACGCTGATGAGCGGGTCCGCAGCCGCTCGCCTGTCGATCTCCGCGTCCGTCTCCTCGCGGATGGCCGCCACGGCCACGGAAAACCCCTGCGCCCGCGCCGCGTCCAAAAGCAGAAACGGAAACCGCCCATTGCCCGCGATGAGACCGAGCTTCATTGCACCCGCCGACTAAAAGCGTGACGCACGATCGCGCCACAACTCACCGAAGCACCCACTCGCCGGATCGCTTGATCTCCCGATACATTGCGTCGGGAGCAAGGTCAATCTCACCGGGCCACGTGACTGCGCCGTCTTCAACGCGCGCCTGCTCGAAAACCTCCGGCGCTTTCAACGCCTCGAAGACGCCGCTCAGATGACTGGGCTCGAAGCGCACTTTACCCTCCGTACCGTCTTCAAAGCGGACGGCGATCGACAACGGCAAGATGGGTTTGACAGAGACTACATTCCAGTTCA
>Ga0302320_10014701_pt1 | contig 16166 bp, 11 predicted proteins | sample Bog_T0_3_FD_202130 | JGI IMG/M metagenome (GOLD analysis project Ga0302320, IMG submission 202130) | Peat permafrost microbial communities from Stordalen Mire near Abisko, Sweden - Bog_T0_3 | ecosystem: Environmental > Terrestrial > Soil > Wetlands > Peat | place: Sweden: Abisko, Stordalen Mire... | reverse complement strand
CGGCCCCGACCAGAACCGGGTTGACGAACCCGAACTCCATGATCGATGCCGCGACTTGAGCCACCTGAGCCTCCGAATGCGTGCGCGAGTTGCGGGTAAACGGCAGCAAATCCCCGATCGGCCGCAGTTCGATGCTGGTTGGCAGTTTGATTGTTTCCAATGGTTTAGGTGAGTGACGACCCGGTCGTCACCGTCTAACTAGCGAGAATCTGCAATCGGTTTACCCGACCGCGAAAAGTCGGAATCAGGTCCCGGGCGTACAGATTTGCCATCCGCTTTCCAGCTAGGCATGCTGGCGCACCACGTCGGCGCCCGTTGCGCCCCCGTTGGCCCGTGTCGCGTTCACCGCGCCAGCCTTGGCCTCGGGCTTGCCCGCACCGGAGGCCGCCAAATGCGGGCGATTGAACGCGCCGCGCATCCGCGCGACGTGCCGGGCGCCCACTTGGCCCTTTCTTCTCAGCCGACCAGGCAATCGGACACCACCTGCAGGAACACATTGCGAGCGGAGAACGGCGCGCCGTCCTCGTCGCGGCCATACAGTCTGCGCAGCTTCCAGCAGTGTCCGTGCTCCAGTTTCTCGACGACGCTGTACCTGGTGCCGTGCGGCGGACACGTTTGGATGGGATTGCTGCCATCGGTGCTCAGCAGCCAGATGGCTCGGAGATGTCCCTTCCTGCCCCACGAAGGCTTCACGTATCCGCCCGCGATCAAACGCCGGGCTGCCTCAAGAGTGCGGAGGCCAAGCGACGTGCCATCTGGCGCGTAGTAAGGGATCTGCCGTTCAGCGTTCATCGGGGCACAATTCGGGTACGGGGAAGAAGGGAGGGAGTTTTGCGAGAGTCCCGTCTCTCGTGTGGGTTCGCAGCGGCTGGAAGGAATCCTGGTTGCGCTGCTCTAACGGGCGTCAATCTGCCCGCTCAATGAATAGATACTCCGGCAACCTCAAAAGTGTGAAATCAAAGTCCAGGAATCAGGCTGGGCCGCCAGCCACGCGCCTGACCCAGGGCTGTTCGACGTCGGGATTGTAGAAGTGCTGGCGCACCCCGCTCGGCAGGATGATCTCTATGGCTTCGCGCGTGACGGCACCGATACGGTCACCGGGATTCAAATACGAAGCCAGCCCGCGAAGCGGGCTCAATGGCCTGCCCGCGGCATAGAGCCGTTCTTGCTTCCAGCCCAGGCCGATCGCTTGCTCCTGGATGGCATCGACCATGGCGAGCGCTTCTGGGTGAGCGACGGCCTTTCCGGCCGCGGGCGGCGTTTCGTGGCGATCCCACGGCTCGACCACGGGCGGCCCGTAATCCCTCGCATCCAGGGTGCGCACGGCTTCACCCAGCATCGTTTCTCCGAAATGCACCATCGCCCACTCGTGGATCCGGTTGAAGCTGTCGCGCAGCCCGTCAAACGGTTCCTGGGCAAGCTGCCCGGCGAGGGCGGCCAGTTTCGCCATGTGCATCTTGCTGCGCAGCCAGGCGTAATACTCGGGATCGAGCCGCCGGTAGGCGGTGTCGTTGATCTGGACGTCGCGGTTGAAGGCGTCAGGCCGATCCGTTTTCCAGCAGCTCAGTGCCGTGGAGACGAACAGAGCGGCCGAATTCGGCTGCTGAGGCTGCGCGTGTTCCAGTCGTGTTCCAGTCGCGCAAACCTCCGAGGACAAGACTGGAACACCGCAAACCTCTGAGCCGATGAGGGTTGACCGTCCGTGTTCCAGTGTTCCAGGTGTTCCAGTGCTTTCGCCAAATTCCCTATAAAAATCACGTGAGTGTGTATGTGCGCTCATAGTGTGTATCTCTTTCGTTCCTCGCGTATGTAAGGAATTGACTGGAACACCTGGAACACGCCTTTGATATCAGCGGGTTAGACTGGAACACGGACTGGAACACCGACTGGAACACCGCCGAGACTGGAACACCGATCTACTCCGGGCGCCGGTATCGCCACTGGAATGTGGGCCGCTATCTGGTCTATAGACTGTACAAAGAAGAGGGCCTGGGGCTGAAGAAGCGGCCTCCGCGAAGGCGGAAGGCGGTCCGCTCCCGAGAGGACCGATTCGTGGCCACGGCGCCGAACCAAGCCTGGAGCCTGGATTTCGTCGCCGACCAACTCCAGGACGGCACGCGCTTCCGGGCGTTGACGATCGTCGACGTCTACACCCGGGAGAGTGTGGCCATCGAAGCCGACCAGAGCTTAAAGGGAGCAGACGTCGTGCGGGTGTTGAACCGTGTGAAGTTGCACCGCGCTCTGCCGCGAGTGCTGTTCTGTGACAACGGCAGTGAATTCACTAGCCAGGCCATGGACCTGTGGGCCTATCAAAACGGCGTGCAGATCGATTTCTCGCGGCCGGGCAAGCCGACCGACAACGCCTTTGTCGAATCCTTCAATGGAACTCTGCGGGATGAGTGCTTGAACACGCACTGGTTTGCGACGCTGGCCGAGGCCAGGCAACTGATTCAGGCTTGGCGCCAGGAATACAATGAGAGTCGTCCTCACCGCTCTCTCGGAGAAAGGACGCCGAATGAATTCGCCTTTGATTACGCGGCCCGCCGCGAAGTCGGGGTAATGCCAATCGGCTGAGGACTGACATTCTGGCTGGTCCAAAAAGACTGGGTCGCTCAGGCCGGAGTTATACTCTCAATCAAACTGGTACAAAAGATCGGTCAGGCCAGACCGCGCCGCATATCACTCGGGCGCTGGGTGATCAGTTCGCCGAAGCCTCGGTGCCTACGCCGCAGATCGTCGTAGCGTGCACCAGAAAAGGACCACGTCGGCGCGGAGGCCGGGTATGACGCCGCCGCCGAACCGTGGCTGGGGGCATAGGGCACTTTGTCGGTCGGGCGGGGCTGGGGATCGATGTTGCGGAGGGGCGACGCTATCTTCCGGAAGCGTCACTTTGTGGGCACGACTCTTCTGAATGCCCAACTGCACACGAGTTGGCCTCTGGTTTGGGGATCAGGCGTGCCTTTCGGTGGGCGTGGCCCGGAATCAAGCACCGCCTGCGGCTCTTCCCTCAGCGGAACCTCCCCACCATCATCAGGTTGCTCTGCCGCTGCTCCCCTTCACGAGGGCAAACTGCGCGGCTGGTTTCGCCGTTCTGTCCGCGCCGCGGAACTCCTGGCCGAGGTTGCACAGGAGCTAGATGTTGCCGTCCTGGTGTTGGGCAGAGCTCCTGCCGCCGACGACTGCGCAGGTTGGGAGCAGCACGCGGACCGGATGATGGTTCTCAGTCTAACGAACCCCGCCAACGAGGTGCAGATTGCGGTCCAGTGGAACCGCTTCGGCCCGACTGGGAGGGTCACCCCGCCTTTCGCCCCCGGCCCTTTGCATCCCGATGCTTCGTTGAAGCAATTCGCGGGGTTTCCGAGCTATTTGTCTCGTTCAGTCGGGGCAAATTGGTGTTAGAATTTCGTAACAGAAGAATCGTAGGCGGGGTGGATTTTGGACCTCGCCTGATAGTCATCAGACACGATTCAGGGGTAACAAATGCAGCAACGGGGCAGGTCCCGAATTGCTCATGTGGATTAGTTCACCGACAAAAGGAGATCTTTATGTCTTGTTCGATCTCAGGGAGACGATGGCATCCCGGTGGTGGGATCGCAATCGCTATCTTCTTGACTTTGCTAGTACTTAATTTTGCGCAGCCGATGGCGGCGCAATCCCAGAACATTGCCGGCAACGTCGTCGATCCAACCGGCGGCTCCGTTCCCGGCGCCTCGGTCAAGATCACGGACGAGGCGAAAGGCAGTATCGCTCGCGAGACCACGACGGACACATCCGGCCGCTTCATTGCCATTGACATTCAAGCCGGCACTTACCTGATAACCGTCGAGAAGACCGGCTTTAAGAAATCCGAAGTGAGTATCAGGCTGGACGTCAACTCCAAACTCGATGTGGGGTTGATCAAGCTCGAAGTCGGCACGGTGACCGACGTCGTTGAGGTCTCCGCCGAAGCCGTGCCGATGGTGGTTACCAACACGATGGACAAGGCCTACACGGTGGAGTCGACGCAAATGTCGGAGCTGCCGATGAACGGGCGCAACTTCACGTCGTTGCTGAACACGATTCCAGGCATGACGAGTTCGGCGCAAAGCGACTTCAACGTGAATTTCAACGACGTCTCCGAGTACCATTCCCTCGGCGGGCGCGGATCGCAGAACAACTTCTACCTGGATGGTTCGCCGAACATCGACGTCGGCGACAACCAGTCCCAGTACACCCAAGCGAGCATCGACACGGTCGCCGAGTTCCGCGTGCTCCAAAGCGGCTTCAGCGCAGAGTATGGCCGCAACTCGGGCGTGGTGGTTTCGGTCCTGACCAAGTCCGGCGGGTCGCAATACCACGGCACTGGGTATGAGTACCTGCGCAACAACTATTTCGACGCCCTGTGCGTGCAGTGCACTGCCGCCCTGGCGCCGCAGTTGCGGTACAACCAGTACGGCTTCAACGTTGGCGGCCCGCTCATCCTTCCGAAAATATCCACATGGAAGGACAAGAAGATCTTCTTCTTCTACAACCGCGAGATGACGCGCCGCGTTCTGCCGAGCAGCGGCTACGCCGACGTTCCCAACGCCCAGATCCTGGGCGGCGACTTCTCCCCGTGGCTGCTCAACACGAACATGACCTACGCGCCGCAGTTCAAGAACGGTACCGTTTTCGAGCCCGGCAGCGTCACGCGCGATGGCGCCGGCAACATCATCAACGGCACGCCGTTCCCCGGCAACATCGTTCCCCAGTCACAGTGGCAGTCCCTCAGCGCCAACCTGCTGAAGATCTACACGGGGATTCCGGGGTATTCGAGCCTTGCCCAGGGGGGTGCGAACCAAGGCTACGTGCGCTACTGGTACAACAACCCGGACAACCTGCATAAGGACCAGGACATGGCCCGCGTCGATTACGCCATCAGCAGCAGGGTCAACTCCTTCTTCCGCTGGATCAACGATTATCAATCGGAGTCCGTCGCCAATGGCATTTGGACCGGCGAACCCTTCCCGATGCAGCCGCAGCACCGTCCCAAGCCGGGCAGCTCCTGGTCGTGGAACATAGTCGGCACGTTTACCCCGACCCTGGTGTCGGAGACGATCCTCACCTTCAACCACCAGTCGCAATCGCTGTCGATTTCGGGAACCAACCCGCTCAACCGCGATACCCTCGGCGCCAACTGGCAACAGATCTATCCGGCCACCAACATCACCAACTCAGTGCAGGACGTGTCGACCGGAGCCGGCGTCAACTTTAGCCTGGGGGACCCTGGCTGGCACAACTGGGGCAAGGACTGGGGCGTCACCGAAAACCTGACCTGGACGAAGGGCCACCACAACATCAAGTTCGGCATATTCCTTAACAAGGACGACAAGGCGCAGACCGGCAACTGGGGCTTGGAGGGAAACATCAACTTCTCTCCCTCGACGTCGATGGCCATGGACACCGGCAACGGCCTAGCGAATCTGATGCTGGGCAACTTCAACAACTTCACCCAGGCCAGCGCGGCGGTTTATCCATACTTCCGCTTCCTGGAGGGCGACTTCTACGTCCAGGACAACTGGAAGGTCAGCAAGCGGCTGACGATCGACCTGGGCGTCCGCGTGCCGTACATGGTTCCGACCTACACGGTGGTCCGCGGCGGCACCCTGGGCGGCGAGGGCACCTGGACCCTCTACAGCGTCGACACGAGTAAATACGACGTGACGCAGAGACCGCAGATCAATCCCACGACCGGATTCCTGATTGGCAATCCGATCCAGGTTCTGTCGCCGCTGGGGCTGGTTTGCGACCCCTGCGCTGGCACGCCGCGGGGCTTTTCGCCGGCCAAGGCGTTCGTAGAGCCGCGCGTCGGCGCCGCCTACGACGTCTTCGGCGATGGGTCCACGGCGGTCCGCGGCGGCTTCGGCGTGTTCAACGAGCGCCTGCGCCAGAACAACTTCAGCTTCGGCGCCGGCGCCGCTTGGCCGAACCTGAGTTCCGGTTCGGTCTACAACGGTAACGTCTCCTCGATTGATGTCAGTTCGGTGGCCGGCGCGAACGCTCCCATTCAACCACCCAACCTGACCATCTGGCCATCGGACAACACGATGCCTACGATCTACAGCTGGTATGGCGGCGTGCAGCGGCAATTGCCCTCGAAGTTCGTGCTGGACGTTTCCTACTCCGGCAACCACTCGATCCACCTGATGGATCAGCGTCAGGTCAACGCGTTGCCGGCGGGCTACCTCCTGTCCAACCCCAACGCCCTAGCCTCGGTTGGCGGCTGGGCCAGCTCGCTCCTGCCGTACACCGGCTGGGGCCAGTTGACGGCGGTCGAAACGCTGGGCTACGCCAGGTACAACGCGATGATGATCCGGCTGAGCCGGCGGTTCTCCGATAACTTCCTGGTGAACTTCAACTACACGCGCGCCTCGGCCAAGGGGACGGACGATAATGACTCGGACAACATCAACAACCCCTTCAACATCAATCAAAGCTATGGTCCCGCCGGTTACAACCAGCCGAACGTGACGACGATCGACTTCGTCTACATGTTCCCCAAGACCAAGAGCTCGAACCAGGTGATTAAGCAGCTGGTGAATGGCTGGGAACTCAGCTCGATGATCCGTATGCAGTCGGGCATGCCGCTCACGGTCAATGCGAATGGCAACCTGTTCGGCGCCAACATCGGCAACAACGGTGGCCAGTACGCGAATTTGATCGGCGATCCCTACGCCAACACCAACGCCTTCCAGATCCTGAACCCGCTCGCCTTCCAGCGTCCGGCCGACGGCAGCTGGGGCAATACAACCCGCGACGAGTTCCATTTGCCCTTCATCTGGAACGTCGACTCCGCAATCATGAAGACGTTCTTCATCACGGAGACGATCAAGGCGACCTTGCGATGCGAGGTCTTCAACCTGTTCAACCATCCGCAGGTCTTCGGCGCCAACACCGGCTTCTCCGCAGACAACCCCCTCGGCGGAATCTCGACGAGCGACACCAATTTCGGTCAAGCGAACTCCTATCGCGACGCCCGCGTGCTGCAGTTGGCCGCCCGGTTCACGTTCTGATCCTTCGGGATCGGTTTGTTCTGACGCCCCGCCACCCCATGGTGGCGGGGCGTCATCGGAAGCGGTCACTTACGCCCGCCGCGCCGATCGTGGAGAAATCCAAGACCGGCGAGGCCGGCAACGTGTCTCAGGAAGCAGGAGACCGCAAGCGGAGCCCAGACCACAGAGCGCGGATCGCCGGGATCCGATCAATCCACGAAAGAACCAGCCGGCGCTTCCTGTAAACTTGGAAGCGGGCGGCTGATGACTTCGATGAATTTACTATGTGCGTCAGCGGTTTGTTCGCCGATTGCCGGCAGACCGTCTTGCCTGCACCCAGCGGTGCGGACGACGATCCCGGGGCAGACTGACGAGCGGCAGCCGTGAAGCGACTATCCTGGATCGCCGCCTGTCTTTTCGCAGCGCTGGCCGTGGCGGCCCTTAGCCAGAATCAGTCGTCTCCCATCCATTTCCAGTACCAGTCGATCGATTTCCGGCTGGAAAGCTGCGAAACCGAGCGGCGGCATGCCCCTGAAACGATGGCCGGCGGCGTGGCGGTCTTCGATTACAACAACGACGGCTACCTGGACATCTTCTTCACCAACGGAGCCGACATCCGGACGCTGAAGAAGACCTCCGCGAAATACTCCAACCGGCTCTTCCAGAACGACGGCTACGGCCATTTCACGGATGTCACCGCGCGGGCGGGCCTCGCAGGTACGGGCTACGACACCGGCGTGGCGATCGGCGACTACGACAACGACGGATTCAAGGACATCTTCGTCGGCGGCGTTCACGGCAATCACCTGTACCACAACAACGGAGACGGCACCTTCACCGACGTCACGGAGAAAGCCGGCCTGGCGAAGCCCGACAAGGAGTACGGTCCCTTGTGGTCGGTCGGCGGCGCGTGGGTGGACGTCAACAACGACGGGCTGCTGGACCTGTTCGTCGTGAACTATCTGGCCTGGGACATCGATACGGAAGTCAAATGCGAGTCCTCGCCCGGCGTGCTCGATTACTGCCACCCCAGATACTATCGGGGGACTCCCAACCAGTTGTTCCTGAACAATGGCGACGGCACCTTCCGCGACGTCTCCGCCGAAGCCGGCATCCGCTCCCACCCCGGGAAGGGCATGGGCGTCGGCGTCGCCGACTTCGACCTCGACGGCTGGATGGATATCTTCGTCGCCAACGACAAGGTCTACAACTCGTTCTTCCACAACAAGGGCGGCGGCAAGTTCGAAGAGAGATCCTTCGATGCCGGAGTGGCGCTGCCGGAGGACGGGAACTTCATTTCCGGAATGGGCGTGGATGCGCGGGACATCGACAACGACGGGTATCCGGACATCATCTACGTAGCGCTCGATTATGAAGTGTTCCCGCTGTTTCGCAACCTGGGCAACGGCAGATTCGCCGACATTACGGCGGCCAGCGGCATTGCCCGGCTGAGCGCTCCGATGGCCGGATACTCGCCGACGATCGCGGATTTCGACAACGACGGGTGGAAGGACATTTTCGTCTCGCGCGGCCACGTCCAATCGCTGCAGTATACGGGCCGCGGATCGGTCGAGCAGCCCAATACGGTCTTCCGGAATCTCGGTGGCGCGAAGTTCGAGGCGCTGACCGCGGAGGCGGGTCTAACGCGGCAGCCGCCCGGCCGCCATCGCGGTTCGGCCATCGGTGACCTCAACGGCGACGGCCGCCTCGACGTCGTCGTCACCGCCCTCAGCGCGCCCGCCGAGATCTGGATCAACGACAGCCCGAACAGGAATCACTGGCTCGAGTTTCAACTCGAGGGCACCAAGAGCAACCGCGACGCGATCGGCGCACGGATCAAGCTCGTCGCGGGCGGCAAGGCGCAGTATAACCACGTCGCCTTCGCCGCCGGTTACGCTTCGTCCAGCGCCGGGCCGGTGCATTTCGGCTTGGGCCCGGTCGCCGCCGCCGAATCCGTGGAGATCCGCTGGCCCTCCGGCATCGTTCAGCAACTGCACGACGTGCCGGCCGATCGCCTGGTCAAGATTAAGGAGCCCGCAAAGTGAGTTTGGCACGAGCAAGGGCCGCGATCGAAATTGCGGGCTGCCTGTGCCTATGCGCGCTGCTGGTTGACGCCGCCGACTCGGCGAAAGAACTTTTCGACCGCGCGGTCACAGCCTTGTCGGCCGGCGATTACGACAAGGCGGAGCAGGGATTCCAGGCCGTTCTCAAGCAGGAGCCCCGCAATGTCTCCGCGCTGGGCAACCTGGGCGTGGTGTACTCCCGTATCGGCCGGTCCGACCAGGCGATCGAGGTCTATCGCCGGGCGTTGGAGGTGAGCCCGGACGACGAGGCCATTCTGTTGAATCTCGGGCTCGCGTATTTCAAGCAGGATGCCCACGCGCAGGCGCTTCCGTCGTTCGCCAAGGTGGTGGCGATCGATCCCGGGAACCTGCAGGCCCGAGAGCTGCTGGCCGTTTGCCGCGTTTACCTCCGGGACCCGACGCCGGCCATCCAGGATCTCGAGGCCCTGCGCGCCTCCAATCCCAACGACCAGAACGTTCTCTTTCTGCTCGGCTTCGCTTACCTGAGGAGCCACGACGCCGCGAAGGCGAAGGCGATCTTCCAGTTGATGCTCGAGGCGGTGGGCCCGGTGCAGGCCCAGTTCCTGGCCGGGAAAGCCAACTTCGATGCGGGGTTGTTCCCCGAGGCCGCGTCCCAATTCCAGGAGGTGTTGCGGCTCGACCCTCGGTTCTCGCACGCGCACAGCGAACTGGGCAAGGCGTACGTCAGCTTGCGCCGCAATGACGACGCCATCCGGGAACTGCAACTGGCGCTGGCCGAGGACCGCAGCGACGGAGACGCCAATTATTATCTCGGCTCCCTGTTGGTGCAGCAGGGCAACTTTGAGGAAGCAGTCCCCTATCTCGAACAGGCGACGCGGGCGAAGCAGGACGATTGGGCGTCCTTCTTCGTCCTCGGAAAAGCGCTACTGCGCTTGGGAAAGCCGGCCGATGCCGTAGCTCCTCTGCAACGTGCCGCGGCGTTGAATCCGTCCGACGAGGTTTCCGTCCACTATCAACTCGGCCAGGCGCTGAAAGCTTGCGGTCGGGACGCCGAAGCGCACCGCGCGCTGCAGAAGGCCGACGAGTTGAGGACTGCCGCGATGGAAGCAGCGAAGGTCGACACTTCCGTTGCAGGCGCCCGCTGAGCGCAGGGCGACGCACTTTCTGGACGAAGTTTGACACACACCGGTTCACCGCACTCTCTGTTCCGAACTCCTTCGTGCCGCAATCTCAAGGGACAGGTTGCGCTCGCAAGGGCGTCTCGCGCCTGGGCACGGATTCTCGAACACTCCTTACTGGCCTGGCATGCGAGTGCATTCCGCGCCGAGCCTGAGCAGTTGATTCTGGATTTCCGTATGACGTGTGGCAGGTTCGCCGGATTCGCCACAGCGGACCGCTTTGCTCTTCCACGGAATCAACAGTTCGCTTCAGGAGACTTTCATACAGTGATTTGAGTTGTTCGACGTCCAGTTCGCGGTAGGAAAGCGTCACCTTGCCGCGCTTGGTTTGCACGTGGGTTAACGCTTCCAGGACGTGCGCAAGGGTCTGGTCTCCGAGGCGGAGGTTGTCTGATTCTGGATACAGGCAGCCTGAGTCGCTCTGTGGATGGAAAGGGCCGCCGCCATAGGCTGGGGGTGTCGTCAAGCAAATATGCAAACGCGAAAAAGGCAAAGCGGTTGCCAGACGCGCGTTGCTGCTGGGTGGCAATTCGGCAGTATGGGTGTTTCCAGTCCAGCTGGCATTGACGCGGACTTACGAGGAGTGATCTCCCAGAACGCCGTTTGAACGAAGTGGCCTCGCCTTCGGCTTCGTCCACAGACGCTTCGCGTGTGGTACTCTCCAGGCGAATGATCGGTCCCATCAATCCGCGCGCGGCATCGATCTCGCCGTTGTCAGCGTTTTTGAAAGTGACTTGTTTCCAGGTAGTTACGATTCAATACCCATAGCCCCGCAACGCCTGCTGCATCCGAGGGCGGCTTCCTTCAAACGTCTCTATCTGAAGTGACCCGGCGCTCAGACTACGACCATGCTTCAGGGCTCCTGCGCCGGGTCACTCCAGATAGAGTTGTAGCGTTTCTCGGGACCTAATCTGGAAGCTCAGCGTATGAACCAGTTGCTCAACAGCGATCGCGCTGCTCGCCTCCGGTGAGCCTGCGGCAGCCAATCTGGCCGCCTCCATCGGTCATCGCCCGTGGCCTTGGAGGTAAGGGATAACGACGTTCTTCAGATCCTCCTCGACGCTGTCCGTGAACGGCCCGGTGCCAGGCTCGTATCCGCCTTCGGCGAAGGCTTGCCGGGTCGGCAGATACCCCAGGGAACCGTTCGCGTAACCGAAATAGAAGGTGTGCTCGTAGGGAGAGCGGGCGCGAATATCCATGGAGATCTCGCAGAACAACTCCACCGGGGCCGACCAGATCGCCAGGTCGTCGTTGATGATAAGAAACCGGACAGGTAGTCGGATGGCGCCGTCCCCGCCGGGGGCCACTCTCAGATAGGAATTGAGAGCCTGCTCCCACCCATAACCGTGGCGGCGCGGCGTCTCCACGATCCTCTCGCTTAACCGGAGGCGAGCCTCGGAGACGGGCGCTTTCATGGCGCTGTTGGCGGCGAGAATCCTGTCCCCCAGCAGCGAGTTGAACTGAGTGATGTGTGCGTCCGAGAAATTCCGCCGCGTCTCATATATGGGGGCCAGATTTCCAGCGGCGCCGTTGATGAAAAGCATCGGCGCGGAAATCTTCTCTTCCACGTATGCAGCCACCACGCCGGGCACATCGCCGCTGATCATCAGGTTCTCCGGGCCCAGCGACGTCGCGTGTATGGGATAGTTGGCCACCAAAGCGATGGGCGTTCCGTCCGGGCGCTCCAACCTGAGGAGATTGATCCGCCGGTCCACAGGCCCGTCCGGATTCAGGCCCAGAGAACTATGACCCTGGAGATCGGTGGCCCGCCGGTTGATGTTGGCCGCCGAGTACCCCGTGCCAACAACCAGGCGCGCCGGCTCCAGCTTCGTCCGAGCTTCCTTAATCGCGTCGATCAGCGTCCTCTCCACGAATGCCGTGTACTCCGTATCCGTGGGGTGGGTGTGGCGTTCCGGCATCGTCAGGTCCGCTACGCTCGGAGGACCGATTTCAGGGGCGGAGTGCGTGTGGGTGGTGGTCCACCAGACTTGCAGGCGGTCGATTCCCGTTTCCTTCTTCAGTTGCGCGGCGAACTCCTCGTAGACGGCTGGCGAGAATTCACATACGTCGGAAGAGGCCAGGAAGAACTGCGTGGCGCCATCGTCCAGGGCTACGACCCGAGTGAAGATGTGGTCGTGCACGCCGGTGTTCTTCCGCTCCCCATAACCCAACAGATACTTGCTGCTCGATGGTGTAATGTCCACCTTCACGGCGGCCGCGCGCAGCCCTGCGGGCTGGGCTCCGGCGGAGGAGATGGCGCAGGCCGCCGCCATTGCCACTATGGCTGTTGTGATTTGCTGCATCACCACACGCTGTCCTCCTTGTTCCCTTCGCGCCATCAGGGCGCAGCCTGGCTCTCGCCTGCCGATCGAACCGACCTAGGAAATCGTAACACGGCGCTAAACCCCGACACCCCAATGGGCTACGCCATTCGTGCCGTTTCAAGACGCGCGTTCCAATCGGTGGCCGCGCCAGCGGCTTCGTTCAAGTCACGTTGTGGGAAGTTTGCAGCGCTCACTCTCGCGAAACGCGCGATCCCGATAGCTGTTGAGCACGAAGTCTGACGACATGGCTACGTAGTGACCAACCCGTGGAAGTGCTCGTCTGCGCAGACAAACATGGTCTACTACGGCCAAACCCGCTAAGGACGGGCCTTTGACGGGCTCGTGGCCGGAGTTATACTCTCAATCAAACTGGTACAAAAGATCGGTCAGGCCACTTGGGAAGGGTGTTCCACAGGACGTTGACAAGGCGAAGGATCTGCTGACCGGTGCTTCTGCTTGTGGAGTGGCTGAAGCAACGTTCGAGTTGGCGCGACTGCACCTAAATGAGAGCTTTGAAGCAGCTGATCCGACCGCACGACGCGAGTGGCTAGACTCCCTGACCACCGCTTCGGCTGCCGGAGTGGCCCAGGCACAATACGAGTTGGCACGCCTGCATCTAAATGGGGGCATTGAGGGGGCTGATCCGATCGAAGGAAGGGAATATCTGATCCAGGCAGCACAGAACGGAAGCGCCGAAGCGACTACTCTCCTCAGATCACTGGCAGGTGCCGAGCAAGGCGACGCCTACGCGCAGTCCATCCTCGGCGATATGTATGCTCAGGGTCAGGGAGTGGAACCGGACGACGCTGAGGCGGCCCGCTGGCGGCTCAAGGCCGCCGAACAAGGCGACGCCGATGAGCAGTTCATGCTCGGCAATATGTATGCTCGGGGCTGGGGAGTGGAGCAGGTCTACGCCAAGGCTAGCCACTGGTGGCGCAAGGCCGCCGAACAAGGCAACGCCTACGCGCAGTTCAACCTTGGCGATATGTACTTCCTCGGTCGGGGAGTGCAGCAGGATCACGCCAAGGCTCGCCGCTGGTGGCGTAAGGCCGCCGACCAGGGGAATGCTGCCGCGCAGTTTAATCTTGGACTTCAGTATGCCAAGGGCGTGGGTGTTCCGCAGGATGACGCCAAAGCGGTTCGATGGCTCCGTAGGGCCGCAAGCCAGGGGTACGAGGCCGCACGTGACATTCTCGAACCTCTGGGTTTGGCAGATGCTTGATCGGAGGTTGCTTTAGAAGGCGGTCGCCAAGTGTAGCCCATGCAGGAGAGTTGGCAGATCGTTAATCTAGCGCCCTGGCATCCGCCGGCGCGGCCTGCCACCGCGCGCGCTGCTCCTGCCACAAAGGCAATCGCGCGATTCTTCGAAGCTCACCTTCGTTGATCGGGGATCGAGCGCCAGGTATCCGTGGCAGTCTCAGGATCGCCTCCTGGATATCAGGTGCCAGCCAAGTGAGCGCCATCAATTGGCTGATCCGCTCCCGGCTGACGCAGCCGAGCCTCGCGAGGTCGGCGCACCTCTGGATCTCGCCCCGGTCGATCATCTCCTGAAACTGAAGCGCCAGCGCAAGGACCTGCGTGATTCGCGGTAGCCGGCCCCGCTCCGCAACGGGCACGGCCGCCGGCGCGATCTTCTTCGGCACCCTGTTGATCTGGCGAACCGTCGGCTGCAACCGGACCTTTACTTCAAACCTGCTGTTCTGAACCGTCATCTGTTCTCCACCTGTGCGCAAAGCTGCTGGATTCCCGCCGTGCGGAAGCCGACCGTCACGGTGCATGTCGCGCCGTCGTAGGTGACGCGATCCACCAGCGTCTTCACGAACTTCTCCTGCTCACGTGGCGTCATCTCTGACCAGACGCCATCAAACTCCTTGAGCGTCTTCCGCACGCTCGCCGCGTCCACCGCCTGGCCGACCGACTCGGCCAACTGATCGCGAACGTCGCGAAGCTGGCGCTCGAGCACGGCTACGCGGTCTTGCAACTCGGCCATTCGGTCCGTGGCCAGCCTCCCCGTCATGCGCAGCAAGCCGGCAGTCTCCTCCCCGAGACGTCCCAATTCTTTTTCGATGACCCGTTTCTCGCGCTCCAGCCCCTCGACCCCTGCGATCCGCTGCTCGTCCAGCTGCCGGACGACATCCGCCACCACATCGGGGTTCGCAGCGATCCCGCGGATTTGGTCGACCACCGCTTGCTCGATCACCGGCGCTGAGACCGAACGCGTCTGGCACTCGTTGTACCCCTTCTGATGGGCGTTCACGCAGACGTAGTAGCGGTAGAGCTTGTTGGGCGCCTTCTGCGTGTACGTGTGGACCATCCCCACGTCGCAACTGCCGCAGCGGAGAATGCCCTTGAGGACCGCGCCATACTTGTTGCGGATCTGCCGGCCGCCGGTCTTGGAGTTGTATCGCAGCCGATCCTGCACCGATTGCCAGATTCCGGGCTCGACGATGGCCTCCTGTTCTCCTTCGTAGACGTGCCCGCCGTAATCGACCTTGCCGACGTAGACCATGTTCGTGAGCAGGTTGTAGAGGCGATTCTTCGCGAACGCCTTTCCGCCCGTGGCAGTGCCCTTGCGCGTCGTCCACGCCTTCATCCGCCAGCCACGCCGATCAAGTTCCTGTACCACTGGGATCAGGGATCCATGCTCCAGATAGAGATCAAAGATCGCCCGGACTCGCGCAGCCTCGTCATTGTTCACCACCAGACCCGCGCCTTTGTCACTTAGGTCGTACCCGAGCATCAGATTGCCGCCCACCCATCGGCCTTTGCGGCGCGCGGCCGACATCTTGTCTTTCGTGCGCTCCGCGATCATCTCGCGTTCGAATTGGGCGAACGACAGTAGGATGTTGAGCGTCAACCGGCCGAGCGAGCCCGTCGTGTTGAACTGCTGCGTGACCGACACGAAGTTCACGCCGTGCTTGTCGAGCACATCCATGATCCGCGCGAAGTCGAGCAGCGACCTGGTCAGCCGGTCCACTTTGTAGACCATCACGCAGTCCACGAGTCCATCGCCTACATCCTGGAGCAGCTTCTTCAGCGCGGGCCGATCCATGTTGGCGCCGGTGAATCCGCCGTCGTCGTACTTGTCCGCCAGGACCACCCAGCCCTCCTCGCGCTGGCTGCGGATGAATGCCTCGGCCGCGTCGCGTTGCGCGTCGAGCGTGTTGAACGTCTGCTCCAGCCCCTCCTCGGTGGACTTGCGGGTATAGATCGCACAGCGAAGCGTCCTGCGTTTCAGTCCGGTAGGAATCCCGAATTCAGCGGCGGCCACTCGTGCCCTCCTTCATCAAGCCGAAAAACGCGAAGCCATTCCACTTCGTGCCCGTGATCTCCTGCGCGATGGCGCTCAGCGACGTGTACCGGCGGTCACGAAACTCGAAGCCCTGGTCTGTCACTTTCACGACGAGCGTCTCGCCGCGGAACTGTTTGACGATCACACCGCCTGGCATCGGCAGGCGCGAGTCGTGATCCGACGTAATCGTCGTCGTGGCAGTCTGTTCGATCGGCAGCCCGGCGCGCCGCTTCGCCGCGTTGGTGACGACGCGATTCCGGAGCGCGACATTGCGCGCGATCTCGCGGGCAAGCTGGCGGACTGGTTCTGGCAGGCCG
>Ga0302320_10014695_pt1 | contig 16170 bp, 11 predicted proteins | sample Bog_T0_3_FD_202130 | JGI IMG/M metagenome (GOLD analysis project Ga0302320, IMG submission 202130) | Peat permafrost microbial communities from Stordalen Mire near Abisko, Sweden - Bog_T0_3 | ecosystem: Environmental > Terrestrial > Soil > Wetlands > Peat | place: Sweden: Abisko, Stordalen Mire... | reverse complement strand
CTCCGCTCCAGCAGCCGGGCCCGGCCGGGGCCTTTGGCGCCCAGGCCCAGGGGATCCAGGTAGGGGGTCAGCAGGTACATGGACAGGGCGTAGGCGGCGGTGATGGCCGGATAGCGCCAGGTGAACGGCAGGCCGATCCAGGCGCAGATGCCCAGGGAGAGGAGCCCGGCGCCCAGCGCCAGCTTCAGGGGGACGGCGAAGGCGTCGTTCATGAACCGGGAAGCGTGGGAGGAGCCGCCGTGCTGCTCCAGGACGTCCACCACCTCCTCCACCAGCCAGGTGGGGGTGGAGGCGCCGGCCATGACCCCCACCGTCTCGGTGCCCTTGAAGAGGGAGAGGTCCATCTCCGAGGCCGTCTCCACATACTGCACCGGCTTGCCGAAGGACCGCGCCAGTTCCGCCAGGTGCTTGGTGTTGGAGGAGGCCTTGCCGCCCACCACGATGACGTAGTCCGCGGCCTGGGCGATCTCCCGTGCCTCTTCCTGGCGCCTCCAGGTGTCCTCGCAGATGGTGTTCTCGACGATGCAGGCGTCGCTGCGGCCGCGGATGTAGTCGGAGATGGCCTGGAAGTCCGTGACCGTGAAGGTGGTCTGGGCCACCACCAGGGCCTTGCGCAACTGCTCGTCGGTGAGGGCCCGGGCCTCCTCCATGCTGGCGACGATGACCGAGCCGTGCTCGGCGAAGCTCTGGTGGGCCACGCTCTCGGCGTGGCCGTGGGTGCCCAGGATGATGACGAAGTAGCCCTTGGGGCTCCACTTCTTGATCCGGCTGTGCACCTTGGCCACTTCCGGGCAGGTGGCGTTGACGATGGTGAGCTCGCCGTCCCGCTGGCGCTGCTTCAGCCCGCGCAGCTGCTGGATGGGAATGCCATGGGCCCGGATCACCACGGTCCCTTTGCGCACCGCCTCCGGGTCGGGGGCCACCGCCACGCCCCGGCGCTCGATCAGCTCCAGCGCCTGGGGATTGTGGATCAGCGGGCCGAGGGTCTGGACGGTGCCCCGCTCGCCCCGGGCCGAGGCCTCCAGGACGGCGTCCATGGCCCGACGCACGCCCCAGCAGAAGCCGGCGGTCTTGGCCAGGATCACCTTCATGGTTTGCTCCGAATCTTGACCGGGATGGTCAAGCAATCAGTGTACCCCGAACCGGATCCCGGCTGCAATTCCTTTGGATATTTCTATATCCGCGAAGGCCCATTTCCCAGTACCTTTAGGGAAGGGAGACCGCCCTCCTCAAGGATATTTGGACATGCCCGCAGCTCCGCTCCAACCTGTGACCCTCACCTGCAACACGGACTTGCGGTTCATCGACCTGATCCAGGTCGTGGGGTCGGAACTCCTCAAGCACATGAACTTCTCCCACGAGGACGGCGAGCGCCTGTGGCTGGCGATCCAGGAAGGCATCGGCAACGCCATGCGCCACGGCAACAAGCTGGACAAGCGCAAGACCATCCAGGTGACCTTCACCCCCTTGCCCCAGCGCCTGGAGATCCGCATCCATGACACCGGGCAGGGCGTGGACCTGGACAGCCTGCCCAACCCCAACCTGTCGGAAAACCTGCTGAAGCCCTGCGGCCGCGGGGTGTACTTCATGAAGCAGGTGATGGATTCCGTGGTGATGGAGACCACCGGGGAAGGCAGCACCCTGCTCCTGGTGAAGCAGCGGCGGCACTCCGAAATGATGGCGGAATCCTCCCTCTAACCTATCTCGGCCAGGCCAGTCCCATGGCGCCGGCGGTGATCAGGGCAGCGCCGGCCCACTGGCGCGGGCCGGGGCGCTCACCGATGACCCGGGAGAAGAGCACCGCGAAGACGATGGAGGTGTTGCGCAGGGTGGCCATGATGCCCGCGCCCTCCAGGGCCAGGGCCTCCAGGTAGAGCAGGAAGCTGGCGGCGCAGAGGGCGCCGGCGACAAGCACCAGGCCCCACTGGCTGGGCAGGATGCCTTTGAGGCCCCGGCCGCGGCTGGGAGTAATGGCGATCTGGACCGGCAGCGCCACCAGCATGGCCAGGCCGAACAGGCCCACCGGGTGCGCCCCGTGGGCCAGGGAAACCTTGTAGCAGATGGTGTAGCCGGCGATGCAGACACCCGTGGCGAAGGCCCAGAAGAAGGCCCTGGGGTTCGGGCCCCGCCCGGCGGCCGTGCCCATCATGGCCAGGCCCAGGCAGACCACGCCCACCGCGACGGCCGACCCCGGATGGAAGCTCTCGCCCATGCACAGGATGGAAACCGGCCACACCAGCAGCATGCCCGTCCCGCGCATCCAGGAATAGCTCCAGCCCAGCGGGGCGGAGCGCAGGGCCCGGGACAGGCCCACGAAATAGCAGCCTTCGCCCAGTCCCGCCCCCAGGGCCCACAGCAGGGCGGGCAGGCTGGGAAAGACCCGGCCCCGGGTGAAGGGCACCAGGCAGGCCGTGAAGACCACCGACACGCCCAGGATCCCCAGGGAGGCGGTCTGGATATCCCGGGCCCGTTTCAGCAGGGCGTTCCAGAGGGCGTGGATGCCGGCGGAGGCCAGCACGAGGATCATGGCGAGAAGGAGCAAAGCGTGCCCTCACTTCCGCCCAGTATGCCGGTGACGGTCAGAGGAACCTAGCATATGAAATTCTCAGTTCCCCAGGTAGGTGAACCAGAACCGCACCCCCAGTGAGGGGGAGTCGAAACCCTCGGGCAGCCGGGGCAGGGGGTTCGAACGGCGCACCGCCAGGAGCGCGCTCTGGTCCATCAAGCTGTTGCCGCTGGGGCTCTCCACCCGCTCGCCGTCGATGGAGCCGTCCCGCCTGATGCGGAAGTAGATCTGCACCCGGCCCTGGACCGAGTTCAAGCGGTTCCAGTTGCCGGTGATCCTGGACTGGATCTGCTGGAGGTACGAAACGTAGGGGAACTCCCCGTCGGTGTCGGAGATCAGGCCGCTGCCGCCCTGGATGCCGGCCGAGGCCTTGAGCCCGGGGATGGAGGCGCCCAGGCCGATACCGCCGCCGGCGCCCTGGCCCGCGGCGCCGATGACCGGGTTCGTCACGGGGACCTTGCCCTTGGCGGCCACCGGGGCCTTGCCCAGGCTGTCGGCGTCGGTGCTGGTGCCCTTCAGGGGATGGGAGGCCTTGGTGCCGAATACGTTGGGCGTCGCCGTGTATCCAGCAGGCTCCTGCCGCTGGGGAGCCACCTCCTCCACCCGGCGCAGGCGCTCGCCCTGCTTGCCCTGCTCCGTGGGGCCGGACCCGCCCAGGGGGCCGGTGTCGCCGCCGGAGGGGAGGGTCACCCAGGTGACCTTGGGCTCCTCCGGCTTGGGCCCGGTGCGGGGGGCGGCCAGGATCGCCGCCGCCACCAGGCCGTGGAAACCGAGGCTCACGGTCAGACAGATGGGCCAGCCCAGGCCCGTCATCCGGGCGCGCTGGCGGAGGAAATCGTAGAGGTCCTGGCTCATGATGCCGGCGCAGGCTCGTTGGGCAGCGCCTGGGTGACGAAGCCCACCTGGGTGAACCCGGCCTCGCGGATGTCGTCCACCACGTTGATGACCCGGCCGTAGGGGATGTTCTGGTCGGCCCGCACCAGCACCGGCCGCTTGCGGCTTTCCGCGGCCCGCTGGCGCAGCCTCGCCTTCAGCGCGCCCTCCTGGACGAACTCCTCCTGGAACTGGATCCGCCCGTCCCGCTCAAGGGTCACCACCAGCGCTTCGGACTGCAGGTTCTTGCCGGTCCGGCTCTCCGGCAGGTTCACGTCCACCCCGGTGGTGAGCATGGGCGCCGCCACCATGAAGATGATCAGCAGCACCAGCATCACATCGATGAGCGGGGTCATGTTGATGGATGCCATCTGACCGTGGGTGGAACCGGGAGTGAACGACATGATCACCTCGGGGCCAGTTTAGCAGCCCGGCTAGAATGGCTGAAGGAGACCCCGCCACCCATGGTCCGCCTCATCGTCAGCGAGAAACCCAGCATGGGCCGCGCCATCGCGGCGGCCCTGGGGATCCAGGGCTCGGGGCGCAGCTCCATCCAGGGGCAGGGCGTCATCGTCACCTGGTGCGTGGGCCACCTGGTGGAGGCGCTGGCGCCCGAAGGCTACGACCCGGCCCTGAAGCAGTGGCGGATGGACTCGATCCCGTTCTTCCCGGAGGTCTTCCGCTACGCGCCCATCGAGGCCACCCGGGACCAGTACCAGGCGGTGGCGGCGCTCATGAACCGGGCGGATGTTGCCGAGATCATCAACGCCACCGACGCCGGGCGGGAAGGGGAGCTGATCTTCGACCTGGTCTACCGGCTGGCCGGGGCGGAGAAACCGGTGCTGCGGTTCTGGACCTCCAGCCTCACGGACGAGGCCATCCGCGAGGCCTACGGCCGCATGAAGCCCGGGGAGAGCTACCGGGGCCTGCGGGACGCGGCCCGGTGCCGACAGGAGGCGGACTGGCTGGTGGGCATCAATTGCACCCGGGCCCAGACCCTGGCCCAGCGCCGGGCCGGGGGAGAGGGAGTCTACTCGGTGGGGCGGGTCCAGACCCCCACCCTGGCGCTCATGGTGAACCGGGAACTTGAGATCCAGAACTTCGTGCCCAAGGACTTCTGGACCCTGTGGGCCCAGTTCCAGGCCGCGGCCGGCAGCTACAAGGGCAAGTGGTTCCGGAAAGAGGGCGACCGCCTGGACACCGAGGCCGAGGCCAAGGCCCTGGCCGAGGCCCTGGCCGGCAAGCCGGGCCGGGTGGCCTCGGTCAGCGCCCGCACCGAGAAGAAGAAACCCGAGCTGCTCTACGATCTGACCGCCCTGCAGAAGGAGGCCAACAAGCGCTTCGGGCTCACCGCCGAGCACACCCTGGAGGTGGCCCAGGCGCTCTACGAAGCCAAGCTCATCAGCTACCCGCGCACCAATTCCCGCTGCCTCACCGAGGCCGACGCGCTGAAGATCCCCGGCTGGATCAAGGCCATCGACCAGGGCCAGCTCACGGCCCTGCAGCCATTCGTGGCGGACCTGCGCCGGCGCTGGCCGGTGAAGCTGGACAAGCGCTTCGTCAACGACAAGGAAGTGGAGGACCACACCGCCCTGGTGCCCACCGAGAGCCCGGCCCGGAGCCTCCAGGGGGACCAGCTGCGCATCTACGAGCTCATCGCCCGGCGCTTCCTGGCCGCCTTCTGGCCGGACCGGGTCGAGGCCAAGACCACCCTCATCACCCGCATCGAGCAGGAGACCTTCAAGACCACCGGCACGGTGGTGAAGGCCCTGGGCTGGTCGGAAGTGGATCCGCCCCACGGACGGCCGAAGAAGGTCAAGGAACCGGAAGCCGAGGAGACCGAGGAGGACGAGGATTCCGGGACCCTGCCGGCGGTGGCCAAGGACGAGCGGGTGGAGACCACCGACCTGGCCGCCAAGGCCGGCCAGACCACGCCGCCCAAGCGCATGAGCGAAGCCGACCTGCTGGGGGCCATGCAGAGCGCCGGCAAGGAGCTGGACGACGACGCGCTGAAGGGGGCCATGAAGGACTGCGGCCTGGGCACCCCCGCCACCCGGGCCAACATCATCGAGACCCTGCTCAAGCGCAGCTTCGTGGAGCGCAAGCGCAACATCCTGCAGCCCACCGCCAAGGGCATCGAGCTGGTGCAGAGCATCCGGGCGGAGACCCTGAAGAGCCCGCAGCTCACCGGGGAATGGGAGGCGCAGATGGAGCGCATCCGCCGGGGCGAGGCCGGGCGCGCGGCGTTCATGGAGGGCATCCACCGGTTCGTGCGGGAGGTGGTGGAACAGATCAAGGGTTCGGCGCCACGGGCCGTGCCGCGGGTCTCAGGCCCGGTGGCGGGGCCCTGTCCCCGGTGCGGGGCAGACCTGCGCCTGCGGGACTGGGAGGGCCGGCACTACGTGAAGTGCTCGGCCTCCGGAGCCGATCCCGAGTGCCGCGTGGCCTACGACACCGACGCCGAGGGCAAGCCGCTGGAACTATGCCGCCTGTGCCAGGGCCCGGTGCGCACCACCAAAGGCGGGGCCAAGGTCTGCGTGACGTGCGGCAAGTGGGTTGCCGATCTGGACCCGGATCTGCCCGAGGCGGGAGTCTGCGCCAGCTGCGGGCAGCCCATGCGGCTGATCCCGTCCACCGCGAAGGGGAAGTATTTCCGGCGCTGCGCTCCGTGTGGGGTGATGGTCCAGGCCGATTAGAACGGGTGCTGCATCCTTGGAGGCCGAAAAGGTAGCTGCTGTCATAAATATTTTGAGCGCGGTTGCCTGGAAGGTCACGCGGTCTCGTTTCGACGGGTTGGCACGTTCTATCCCTTGCGGGGCTTCTGGTTCCGAAGCTCCTGTTCAGCTTTGGACCAGTCCTGGGCATCTTGACCGTTGCTTCGGCCGCGCTGCTCATAAAGTTCATAGGCGCGTTTGGCAATCTGCGGGGTCAAATCCATGTGCTTCTCGGCCACGGACTCGGGAACGCGCCATTTGATCATGCCGACCTTCAAGGCGTCGTTCACCCCGAGGCAGGCCACCATCGCGTAACCGAAAATCGCCAATGGCTGCCACCAGGGAAGGGCCACCAGGTCTGGAATTCCCACCAGGGTCAGGATCGTCCCGATCAAAGCATCTGCGCCCAAGGCTGACATGAGGGTCTTGCTGGGTGTTGTCCGCCAGAACCAACTGCGTTCCCGCGCGGATACCACGGAGAACACGGCAAAATAGAGCATCATCAGGAAACAGAATGTGCAGAGGGCCGGGTCTGCCGTTGCGAGACCGAACCGAGACCAGGCGATCCACAAGAAGAGCAGCGCCTCCACCACCATCAATACTCCCAGGACAATCGACACCGTGATGTAACCTCCGATATTCCAGGTCTCCGGGCTCTTGGAGGATCTAACGTTATCGGTGGCGAGGGCGATCTTCGCGAAGTCGGTCATGAAGACCAGCAGCAGCATGGCAAAGGCGGAAACGACGAATTTTCCGGTGACCACATAGGCGATGGCGACAAAGGCGGCCTTCAGGATCGTCCGGCTTATTTTGTTGATGATCCAGGTCAAAATGCGCTGGTAGATTGAGCGCCCTTGCTTTACCAGTGCCACGATGTTGGTCAGCCCTGGCTCGGTCAGGACCACACTGGCCGCGCCCTTGGCCACATCCGTGGCGGTGCTGACGGCGATGCCGACCTCCGCCTGGCGCAAGGCTGGCGCATCGTTGACTCCATCACCGGTCATGCCGGTCACGTGCCCCGCCGCTTGCATATTCTTCACAACAAGGTACTTGTCCTCCGGGTAGACCTCAGCGAAACCATCCACCCCGGCAAACAATTCAGCCTTTCCGTCGCCGGCCCCGGTGCCGGCCGCTTTTAGTTCTGCCACGGGCCGGATGTTGGGTAGACCGACTTCCTTCGCTATTTCGCTCGCCACGGCCAAACTGTCACCGGTAAGCATTTTCACTGAGACGCCCAGGCCCTGGAGTGTGGCGATGAGCTGCTTGGCATCCGGCCGGGGAGGATCATACAGGGTGATCAGGCCGACCATGGCGAGTTTGCCTTGTTCGGGACCTCGCGCTACCGCCAGCGCCCGATAGCCTTTCAGCCCGGAATCGCTGACCTGGGCTTCCAGCGCCTGGATGGCGGGGGGCTCAAGTCCACAAGCTTCGGCAATCGTTTTCACCGCGCCCTTCATCACCCGCAGGCGTTCGCCGTTCTGCTCGATAACAGCTTCGGTCCTGCGGGTTTTCGCGTCGAACGGCGTGAAGGAAATGGGAGTGATGGCGGGCACACCATCGAAGATATGCCGGTCTTTTGCCCCGGCGAGGAAGGCCAGGTCGATCGGATCCTGGTTGGCCTCCTGGGATGCGAGGGCTCCTGCGAACAGCACGTCGGCTTCACTCGCGGGCGCTATGGGGATAACGCCGGTCACGGCAAGCTGATTCATCGTGATCGTACCCGTCTTGTCCGCACAAAGCATGTCCATTGTCGCGGCATCCTCTGCTGCGCTGAGGCGGGTGACCAGGACCCCCAGCTTGGCAAGTTCCTTGGACCCAACGGCCATGCTTACGGTGAACATGACTGGCAGGGCGACAGGCACCGCACTCATCAACAGGACGAGCATGAGTGAGACCATATCAATAAGAGGCGTACCGCGGATGAGCGACAACGCGACGACCAGACCGATCATCGCGGCGACGATCACCAAGAGCCAACGGACCACTTTGGCAACCACCGCTTCGATATGGAGTTTTGGCCGCGCCGACTGCACCAGTTCCGTGGTGCGGCCAAAAAAGGTCTGTGCCCCGGTGAGCATGACCACACTGTTACCTTCTCCCCGCCGGACGATGGAACCCGATGAGAGGACGTCGCCAATCGCCTTGTCGGAATCCTTGGATTCCCCAGTGAGCGCCGACTGGTCGATACTCAGCGCGCTGGTGAGGAGCTTAATGTCCGCAGGAATGATGTCGCCCATGCGCACGCGGATGATATCGCCGGGGACCAGTTCCCTGGCCGGGATGGCCTGCCATTTTGCCTCGCGCAGGACCCGCGCGGTGACCTGGATGCGCTTTCTCAGTGCCTCGACCACACCGGCGGCCCGGCGTTCCTGGGCGAAGCTCAGAACGGCGTTGACGACCAGCAGCGCACCCACCACCACCAAGTCCGGGTATTTACCAAGGAAGGCCGACAGGATCATGATCAGCTCAAGCATCCACGCCGACAGGCCCCAAAATTTCCCGAGAAATTTAAGGACCGGGTGCCCTTTCTGCCTGACCACTTCATTGTAGCCATGGGCTTTTCGGCGGACCTCCACCTCGGCAGGAGCGAGACCTTTATCTGGGTCCACTTTGAGGGTCGCTAGGGTATCCGGTACCGAGGCGGTCGCGATGTCGGGTGGCTTTCCGGTTGCTTCCTTCGGCGGCGGGATATCCTTGTCAGGTTTCCCTGGAACTTTTGGCATCATTTCTACCCCCGATGCGTGCTCGCCGGTCGCGCGATGACCTCAGTTGGAACCCCGTCGAGCAGGCTTTTCATGCCTTGCAAGGACCCTGGCAAGAACAAGGATTTTAAAAATAAACGTATTTGAATAAATTTATCAATTTTTTCCATGCAACCCTTTCCAGCGCATCGCAATTCTAGCTCAAACATGCGGGCTTTAAATTCTTATGTGGCGAAATTGTATCAGCCAGGCTCAGTGACCCGTTCAGAATGGTCCCGGCTACACAAGGGAACCCTGCGGAGCATTGGCTTCTCACAGGGTTCTACAAAGGGAACGTTCGGTGAATCTGGATAGTGGAGTGGGCCTGTCTGCCTCACTCCTCAGGGAAATCCGCCCCTTCCGTGACCTCGGCCCAGGTGTCGAAATCCTTCTGCACCGCGGCCAGCTTGATCCGGGCCATCTTCATGGCGGCCTTGCCGAGCAGGAGACGCAGCGGCGGCTCGGGGGCCTCCACGGCCTGGACGATGGCCCTGGCGGCCCGCACGGGATCCCCGTGCTGCCGGCCGCTGGCGCCACGGATCATCCTGGCCCGGGCGCCGGCGGTGTCCTGGTAGTCGGGGAGGGTTTCCGGCGCTTCGCTGGCCGACCGTCCGGCCCAGTCGGTGCGGAAGGGGCCCGGCTCCACCAGCAGCACCTTGATCCCCAGCGGGGCCACTTCCTGGGACAGGGCCTCGGAAAGGGCCTCTACCGCGAACTTGGTGGCGTTGTAGAAGCTGATGGCGGGGTAGGCGGCGATCCCGGCGATGGAGGAGATGTTGACGATGGTGCCCGAACGCTGTTTGCGCAGCAGCGGCAGCACCGCGCGGGTGGTCTCGGCGAGGCCCCAGACGTTGACCTCGAACATATAGCGCACCTTGTCCTGCTCGCTCTCCTCGAACGAGCCGAAGTAGCCGATGCCGGCGTTGTTCACCAGGACGTCGATGGTGCCGAACCGGGCCACGGCGGCGGCGACCGCCGCGGCGATCTGCCCGGGATCGGTCACGTCCAGCGGCAGCGCCAGGGCCAGGTCTGGATGGGCCACGGCGAGGTACTGGATCTGCTCCGGATTGCGCGCAGTGAGGACCGTGGGATGGCCCAGGGAGAGGGTGAGCTCAGCCAGGGCCCGGCCGAAACCGGTGGAGCAGCCGGTGATGAACCAGACTTTTCTTGCCATGTCGTTCTCCTAGACTTCAGGCTTGAGGCTGATGCGGTCTATGAGCCGGAGCAGCTCCACCGGGAGCGGGAACACGATGGTGCTGTTCTTCTCCACGGCGATCTCGGCGAGGGTCTGCAGGTAGCGCATCTGGATGGCCACCGGGTTCTGGCTGATCTTGTTGGCGGCTTCCAGCAGCTGCTGGGAGGCCAACAGCTCGCCTTCGGCGGCGATGACCTTGGCCCGCTTCTCGCGCTCGGCCTCGGCCTGCTTGCCCATGGCCCGCTGGATCTGCTCGGGCAGGTCCACCGACTTCAGCTCCACGCTGGTCACTTCCACGCCCCAGGGCTCGGTGGAGGTGTCGATGATCTCCCGCAGGCGGATGCTCAGCTTCTCGCGTTCGGCCAGGAGCTCGTCCAGGCTCACTTCGCCCAGGACGGAGCGCAGGGTGGTCTGGGCGATCTGGCTGGTGGCGTAGTAGTAGTTCTCCACGCCGAGGATGGCCTGCTGGGCGTTCAGCACCCGGAAATAGACCACGGCGCTCACTTTGAGGCTCACGTTGTCGCGGGTGATGATGTCCTGGCTGGGGACATCCAGCACCACGGTGCGCAGGCTCACCACCACGGCCCGCTGGAACGGCCGCAGGACGAAGATGAGGCCCGGGCCCTTGGGCACCTGGCCGACCTTGCCCAGGGTGAAGATCACCGCCCGCTCGTACTCGTTCACCACCCGGATACAGGCGGCGAGCCAGATGATCACGACGATGATGATCGGACCGATGCAGCCCAGACCCGCGATCAGTTCTTGCATGAGGATCTCCTATGGATGTCTGGGCCATTCTCGCACGTTGTTGCAAAATCCAGTGAGACTACCGTCGCAGCCTGCGCACGTACGGGTTGTCCGCCGCCTCGCTGCCGATGGTGGTGGCAGGGCCATGGCCGGGGATCACCAGGGTGGCGTCCTCCATGGGGTAGAGTTCCCGCTGGATGCTGGCCTCCAGCTGCTCCCAGCTGCCGCCCCACAGGTCGGTGCGGCCCACGCCGCCCTGGAACAGGGTGTCGCCGGCCAGGACGACCTTGCCCCGGTCGAACTGGCCATGGAAGCAGCAGGAGCCGGGGGTGTGGCCGGGCGTGTGCAGGGTGGCCATGCCGTGGTGGACGTCCCCGGGAAGCAGCGCCGTGGTCTCCGGGCGGGGGATCGGGTCCATGCCGAACATCCCGGTCTGGAGGTCCAGGGAATCGATCAGGAACCGGTCCCCCTCGTGCAGGTAGGCCGGACATTGCCAGAGCTCCTGCAGCTCCCGGGTGGCGCCCACGTGGTCGAAATGGGCGTGGCTGTGCAGCAGCGCGGTCACCTTGAAGCCCAGGGCCAGCACCCGCCGGGCGATCCTGGGGCCTTCCCCGCCCGGGTCCACCACGATGCCGGTGAGCCGCTCCGGATCCCAGAGCAGGGTGCAGTTGCAGCCGAGGGGGCCGACCGGGAAACTTTCGAGCTTGTGCATGGGGCCTCCGTTCACAGTTTGTCGGGGTCGGGCTGGAAGGTCCAGGCCAGGATCCGGCTCTGCTTCTGGCCCTGGGCCATGTCCAGGGTCCGGGTGGCCAGGGCGCCGGCCTGGCCCAGGGCGCGGCGGAGCGCCGGGAGGCTGGAGGATCTGGCGACCAGGGTGGAGAACCACCGGCAGCGGGTGGGGATCCGGGCGCTTTCGGCGATCATCCGGCCCACGAAGCCCGTCTCGCCGCCCGGGCACCACAGCTCGGCGCCGCGGCCGCCGAAATTCAGGCGGAACGGGCCGCCCTTGCCGAGGTTGCCCAGCTTGCGCCGGGCGGCTTCCCGGGCCTCCCCCGGGGAGGCGTGGAACGGCGGGTTGCAGATGGAGAGGGCGAACGTCTCCCCGTCGCGCAGGAGGCCCTGGAAGATGTGCGCGGGGTCCGGCTGCAGCCTGAGTTCGATGGCGCCGGCCAGGCCGGCATTGGCCTGGAGGATCCGGCCGGCCGCGGCCAGGGCGGCGGGATCGATGTCGGAGCCCAGGAAGCGCCACCCGTATTCCTGGTGCCCGAGGATGGGATAGATGCAGTTGGCGCCGACCCCGATGTCCAGGACCCGCACCGAACCGCCGCGGGGAATGGGGCCGCCGGCGCCGAGCAGGTCGGCGATGTGGTGGAGGTAGTCGGCCCGGCCCGGGATGGGCGGGCAAAGGTAGCCGGCCGGCAGGTCCCACTGGTGGATCCCGTAGAAGTGCTTCAGCAGGGCCCGGTTGAGGGCGCGCACGGCCTCCGGGTCGGCGAAATCGATGGATTCGTCCTGGTACGGCGTCAGCTTGACGAAAGCGGCCAGCTCTGGACAGGACCGGGTGAGTTCGGCGAAGTCGTAGCGCCCCCGGTGCCGGTTCCGGGGATGGAGGCCTTGCTTCGCTTCCTGGCCGCCGGGCATCAGTGGGCGGGGCAGGAAAGGGCGCTTCCCAGCACGAGGATCACGACTGCTTTGATCATCCCGACTCCCCGATGAGGCTGGTGGCATGGGCTGGACCCCAGGCCGGAGGATCCGTTCAGAAACTCATCATAGCCCCTAGACCGGAAAATCCGGCGACTGGACGCCTCGGGATTAGATCCCTATGCTTACCCCATAGCCATCCCTCTTCCGTGCGCGCCGTCCGGCTGGAATCCCCTTTCGCCCGACCTCTCCGCCCGGGAGGCGCAGGGTTGCCCCGGGGAACCATGCCGAAACCTTCATCCTCCGTCCGCATGCTGATTCTGGCCGGGGCGCTGCTGGCCGCGGCCGGCCCCGCCCGGGCCGAGACCCGGCTGCTCCGTTTCCCGGACATCCACGGCGACCGGGTGGCGTTCACCTACGGCGGCAACATCTGGACCGCCCCCTCGGGCGGCGGGGTGGCTACCCACATCACCACCCACCCCGGACTGGAGCTGTTCCCGAAATTCAGTCCGGACGGCAGATGGATTGCCTTCACCGGGCAGTACGACGGCGATGAGCAGGTCTATGTCATGCCCTCCGGGGGCGGCGTGCCCCGGCAGCTGACCTTCTATCCGGCCTGGGGGCCCCTGAATCCCTGGGCCGGCTATGACAACCAGGTGATGGGCTGGACCCCGGACGGCAAGTCGGTCCTGTTCCGCTCCATGCGCGACGCCGACGGCGTGCTCAGCGAAGGCACGCTCTACACCGTCGGGCTGGATGGCGGGGCGGTGCGGCGGCTGCCCATCCCCGCCGCGGGCGCCGGGGCCATCTCGCCGGACGGCAGGACTCTGGCCTACGCCCCGATGTCCCGGGACTTCAGCAGCTGGAAGCGCTACCAGGGCGGCCAGGCCCAGGGGCTGTTCGTGTTCGACCTGGCCAGCCGCAAGCAGAAGCGGGTGGCCCCTTCCCGGCGCACCGAACGGGACCCCATGTGGATCGGCAACCGGCTCTATTTCACCTCGGACCGGGACGGGACCCTGAACCTCTATGGCGCGGATCCGGTCCGGGACCGGGTCAAGCAGCTCACCTTCAGCCGGAAATGGGATGTGCGCTGGCCTTCCACCGACCACGTGGCCCGGATCGTCTACGAGAAGACCGGCGGGCTCCGGGTCTTCAACGTGCACGACGGCAGCGACCGGGACATCCCCATCACCGTGCCCAGCGACGGCGGCGCCAGCAGGCCCACCCGGATCGAGGCCGAGGTGGAGGGCTGGAGCCTGTCGCCCACGGGCGAGCGGGCCCTGTTCGTGGCCCGGGGGGACGTGTTCACCGTGCCGGCCCACGCCGGCCCCGTGCGCAACCTCACCAGCAGCTCCAGGTCCCACAGCAAGCTGGCCCGCTGGTCCCCGGACGGCCGGACCATCGCGTTCGTCTCCGACCTGACCGGCGAAGAGCAGGTGTACCGGGTGGACCAGGAAGGGAAGGGCAGGCCCGAAGCGCTCACCACCGGCCTGAAGGTGTTCATCACCAGCCTGGCCTGGGCTCCCGACGGCAAGCACCTGGCCGTGGGCGACAAGGACGGGCGGATCTTCCTGGTGGGGGTGGAGCGCCGGGATCTGGTCCAGGTGGCCAAGGACATCAACAACGGCGGAGTGTACCTGGCCTGGTCCCCCGACGGCCAGTTCCTGGCCCTCACCCTGACCAACCTCAACGGGACTGACTCCCTGAACATCTACAGCCTGGCCGACGGCACCCTGCGGCGGGTCACCAGCGACCTGTTCGAGGTGATGGCGCCGGCCTGGGATCCCCATGGACGGTACCTCTACTACGTGTCCCGGCGGGACTACGCCAGCCAGCTCTCCACCGCGGAGTTCGACTTCGCGGTGACCGACAACCTGGGCATCTTCGCCCTGGCCCTGCGCAAGGACGTGCCCCACCCGTTCCCCTCCGAAAGCGACGAGGAGGGCCAGGCCAAGGCCCCGGCCCCGCCGGCGGAGGCACAGCCGCTGCGCATCGACTGGGCCGGGCTGGAGCAGCGGGCCGTCCGGGTGCCCGTGGCCACCGGCAACCTCAGCCGGCTCGTGGCCACCCGGGACCACCTCCTGTACGGAAGGACCGCCCCGCAAGCCTACGGCAGCGAGTCCGGCGGCAGGCAGACGCTCTGCCTCTTCGATCTCCGGAAGCGCCGGGAGAGCGCCCTGGCCGAGGACATCCAGGGCTGGGAAGCCAGCGCCGACGGGAACAAGGTGCTGGTGCTGCAGCAGGGGGAATACAACCTCATGGAGGCCGAGCCGGGCGCGTCCCGGCACGCGGTGCGGACCCGGGAACTCATGGTCGACAGCGTGCCCAGCGAGGAATGGGCGGAGATCTTCGACGAAGTCTGGCGCCGCTACCGGGACTTCTTCTACGCCAAGAACATGCACGGCTACGACTGGAAGGCGCTGGGCGACCAGTACCGGCCCCTGCTCAAGCACGTGATCCACCGTTCGGACCTCACCTACGTGCTTTCAGAGCTGGCGGGGGAACTGAACGTCGGCCACGCCTTCCTGGGCGGCGGGGACTTCTTCCAGCCGAGCCGGCCCAGGGTGGGTCTGCCCGGGGCGCAGATCGAGCTGGACGAGGCCTCCCAGCGCTACCGCATCACCCGGATCTACCGGGGCAACAACGAGGAGCCCCGCTACCGCTCGCCGCTCACCGAGGTGGGGGTGGACGCCCATGAAGGCGACTTCGTGATGGCCATCAACGGGACCGAACTGAAAGGGAGCGACACCCCCTACCGGCTGCTGCGCCACAAGACCGACCCGGTCACCCTGACCCTCAACGGCAGCCCCACCCTCGCCGGCGCCCGCCAGGTCACCTACACCCCCATCGAAAGCGAGGTCTCGCTGCGCTACCTGGACTTCGTGCTGCGTTCCCGGGAACGGGTGGACCAGCTCTCGGGCGGCCGGGTGGGCTACATCCACTTGCCCGACATGGATTCCCGGGGCCTGTCCGAGTTCGTGAAGTGGTACTACCCGCAGATCCGCAAGGAAGGGCTGGTGGTGGACGTGCGGGCCAACAGCGGCGGCGACGCCTCCGAGATGATCCTGGAACGCCTGGGCCGCAAGCTCATGGGCACCAGCTTCGGCCGCATCGGCGAACTCCCCGTCACCTACCCCGACACCGTCTTCTGCGGCCCCATGGTCTGCCTGATCAGCGAGACCACCGCGTCGGACGGCGAGATCTTCGCCTACCACTTCCGGGATTCGGGCCTGGGGCCGCTCATCGGCAAGCGCACCTGGGGCGGCGCGGTGGGCTTCACCAGCTCCGGCCCGCTCAAGGACGGAGGCTTCGTCGGGGTTCCTGTGCAAGGCACGGCGAGCCGCAACGGGGACTGGATCATCGAAGGGGAAGGAGTCCACCCCGATGTGGAGGTGGAGACTGACCCCAGGGCGCTCCTGGCCGGGCGGGATCCCCAGCTGGAGCGGGCGGTGGCGGAGGTGATGCGGCGCATGGCCGAGCATCCGGCGCGCCTGCCCAGGAGGCCCGCCGATCCAGTAAAGACTCAGTAGGCCGAACAGGACGGGGGGACCGCGCGCTCGCTTTGCTCGCTCTAACCGAACGCATGCGTTCGGTCCCCGCACCCCCACTTCATGCCCGGGCGGAGCCCGGTCATGAAGTCTGCAGTTTGGACTTTTCGTCCGGTCCAATCATTCCCTGCCGGTGGCTCCGGAA
>Ga0302320_10014694_pt1 | contig 16171 bp, 11 predicted proteins | sample Bog_T0_3_FD_202130 | JGI IMG/M metagenome (GOLD analysis project Ga0302320, IMG submission 202130) | Peat permafrost microbial communities from Stordalen Mire near Abisko, Sweden - Bog_T0_3 | ecosystem: Environmental > Terrestrial > Soil > Wetlands > Peat | place: Sweden: Abisko, Stordalen Mire... | reverse complement strand
TTGTTCTGCGCCACCAGCGCGGTCTTGAGCGGAGCGAAAAAAGGACCCTGGTTCGCGACCAGATCGCTCACCGTGCCGACGAGCTGCCCGTCCACGTACACCGAATCCTTGGTGACCATGACGACCACCGCGGCGCTCGGTTTGCGGTCGGACAGCGATTGAGGAATCGAAATATTCTTGGTGTTGGGCAGAATATCCACTTCCGCCGTATGCGCCAGCAGAAACACCACCAGAATGGTCATCATGTCGATGAAGGGAATCAGCGCGAAGTGATTCGCACCATGTCGCCGCTGTCGGTGGCGTTTGATTCGGTAGGAAGTCATATGGGCGCATCCGCGATGGCAATATCCGGAAACAGCTCGGCCTTGGAAAACGGCGCCACCGGCAGCTGATAGACGCGGACCGCATCCATTACCTGCACCAGTACGTCATAGGGTATCGCCGGTCCCGGCAAAATCGTGGCATCGGTCATCTGCGGGAATTGCGATTTAATCCTTCGCATGAATTCCGACAGACTGTCGTAGTCATAGCCGGCGGCCGTGTTGGCCAAGGTCTTCAGCGGACCCGAATTGCGGTCGTTGATCACCAGATCGTTGGGGCGGATGATCACCTCCAGCTTCAAGCCCTTGGGCAGTTCCAGTGGAACCGCGGTACTGCTTGCCGGCAAATTCAGCTGCAGAATATTCGTCTTGGAAAACACTGCAGTGAAAATCAAGAAGAACACCAAGATCACCATCATATCGATCATCGGAACTATATTGAGGTCATCGCGCCCCTGGTGATACCGGGCGTGATTGCGTCGGACGAGGCGCGCAGACTTTGACTTCATGGGAGCAGCCTTGAACCGGTCTACCCTAGACGCCGCCGCGGGCCGCGGCTGGCGCCCGAGCCGTGGGCGCGGCAGCGGCAGGCTCGTGGGCCGGCTTGTCCGACTGACGCTCGGTGATGGAATTCAAGAATTTCACCGACGCGATCTCCAGGCTGTCGATCAACGAGGTGGTCTTGGACTCGAGAAACATATGCGCCGTCAGCAAGGTGATGGCCACCGCCAAACCCGACGCGGTGTTGTTCATCGCGACCGAGATGGCCGCGGCGAGCAAACTGGCTTTCTCCGCGGGGTTCGCCGTCGCGACCGCGCTGAAAGCGCCGATCAGGCCGGTGATGGTGCCCAGCAAGCCGATCAACAAGCCGACATTGGCCAGCGACGACAGATAGTGCGTGCGCTTCTCGATGCGCGGGATGACCTCCAGCAGGCTCTCATCCATGGCCTTTTCGATGTCGTCGCGGCGGCGCGCGCTCGCGACCCGGGCCACGCCGTAGTTCAGAATCGTGGCGATGGACGCCTTCGAGTTCTGGGTCAGGGCCACCACCTGCTTGAAGTTCCCGGCGCTTAAGGCCGGCACCAGATCTTCCCACAGGCTGCGGTTGCGGAAAGTTTCGCGGGTCAGGTACACATACCGCTCGATGGTGATCGATACGCCGACCACGAATATCAAGGCCAGCGGGTATAGAAAGACCCCACCGTCCTTGAAGAAATTGACGACCGAATTCATGAAATTCATCTGCGCGCTCCTAGAAAATACCCATTCGCTCGAACTTGAGATTCAACCAGATTCCGTAAAATCAGTGGCGGACTTACTTCTCACCCTGCGGCGCCGCCTTGGGCTGTGCACCATTTTGAGACGCGTCTGCTTGCACGGCCTGGTAATAAACGACTTCGCGTTTGAACACGTCCCGGTCGACGGGGGCCAGAATCTCATCGACCAGGCTATTCATTGGCCTGCCCGCCAGGTCGCCGATGTCCGATCGCTTCCAGGGGACGATGTACATGACCTTGGGCTGCTCCCGGTCGCCGGTGACGGTCGCCGTGCCCAAATCCAGCCTATCGGCCTTCGTGGACGATTTCTGGGCCGCGGCAGCCCCTGGGCTCGGACGGGCGGAAGAAGCCCCAGATGAAGTGGGCCGAGCCGCGGGCAGTCCTGCCGGTGGGCTGGAGGTGTCCGCTCGCGGCTCCCCCGCGTCGGCTTGAGCGGTCGATTTCGCGCCCGGCGCCGGGGCCGATGGCGCGGCCTGCTGCGCAGCCGCGGCCCCCGCGGCGCAACATAGCGCGATCAAAATCCAGGTTTTCGGGTGAGTGCTCACGCGGGCTCCTTTTTGGCTGCCGGGGGCGGCGCGCCGACACGTTTGCGTAATTCCACCAGCCAGCCGGCGACCTGCTTGTTGTCGCCGACGATTGCCAAGTAGCGCTGGTATTCGTCGAGCGCTTTTTGGGGCTGTGCGAGGTACAAGTCGTACAGCACGCCGAGATTCAGATGCGCGGGAGCGTAATCGGGTTCCGCGGCTATCGCATGCTGGTACGCCGTTTCGGCCTCCTCGAATTTACCCATCTTGCGCAAGGTGATCCCGAGTTCATTCCCGGCCATTGCGCTGGACGGTTTGAGCACCAGCGCCGCTTTGAACGCTGATTGCGCCTCGGGGAAGCGAGAGTCATGCAAGTAGAGTAGTCCTAAGTTCAATTGGGGTCCGGCAAATTGCGGGTAGCCGGCGGCCAATTGTTTGAACTCCAGCTCCGCGTCGGTATTGCGTCCCGATTTCATGAGTTGCAAGGCCTGCGAGTATTGCTGTGCGGCACGTTCGGGTATCGGCGTGGTATCGGCGGGTTGTTGGGCGCCGGGCGCGCCGGGGGTAGCCGCCGCATCTGCAACGCCCACGGTATTCGCCGTGGCGGCTTTCGCGGCGGCGGATGCCTGTGTGCTTTGCGCGGACGCAGGCACGCTCGACGCCTTCTGCGGCGCACTGTGACAGGCAGCGAGCAGTGCCAGCGCACTGACGCTAACGAATCGATTCGACCTGCTGCTCACCGATTTCCGCCTTGCCGTACCGGCCTGGATTGAGTTGCGCGAGCGCGGCAAAGCTTTTCTGCACCCATTCATCGTAGGTACCGTCTTTGGTCCGCGCCGCATTGACTTCATGCAATTTGATCGCCTTCTCCTCGAAGGGGAAGGCTTGTTCCTCGAGCAATACGTCGTACTGCTCCAATTCGTCCTTGGACAAATTCTTGGGCCGCTCCGAACTCATCAGATCCTTACCCAACTGACGGTACAGATCCGCGCTCTCGAACGTCGCCGCCGTGGTGACGTCGGCCACTTGGTAGTCGGCGGCCGCCTCATACGCCTTCAGGGCCGCCTCCATCGCTTTGCGCTTCTCGGCCAGCGATTTCTTCAGCGGCACCACGAGCTTGATGCGGATGAATTCGTCGCGAACCGGAATCGCCAGAGTCAATGTCGCCTTCGCGGCCAGCGCCCGGCTGCGGTCGGTACGCGATGCTGCCGCGGCGCGATCGGCTGCGATGATGTCCCGGAGCCAATAGTCATGGGCTTGCGCGTCACCGGCCTTGGCCGCAATCGAGCTTAAGCGGTTGCGCGCCTCCATGGCCGGATTCAGAGGCTGCGGGAAATGTATGACGAAGGCCTCGAGCATGGCGCGCGACTTCGCGGTGTTACCCGCCTTGTCGTACAGATCCGCCGCCTGCAGCGTGGCCTCGCGCCGCACGTCAGGCGATTCGCCGGGCGATTGTGCGATTTGTTCGAACTCCACCGCCGCCTGGCCCGGGTGATTCGACTCGGAGTACGCCACCGCGAGATTGCGCGTGACATCGGCCTGCAGCGGACTTTGCGGAAAGTTGCGGCGGAAGCCTTCCAGCACGACAATGGCCCGATCCCATTGCTTTTCCTTGATGAGCAACGCCGCCGCGTCGAAATCCGCGTTCGCGCGAACCTTCGAGGTGGGAGCCAATGCCGATACGCGCAAGAAATCCTCGACCGCGGCCGCACTATCGCCGGATTTGCTTTTCTGCTCACCCTGTTTGTAAATAGACGCCGCTAACCGCTCGACGATCACGGAGCGCTCCGGGTCGCTGGCCGGCATCAAAGTCTGAGCGTGACCGTATGCCGTTTCGGCTCTATCGAATACTCCCTGATCGAAGTTCGAATTGCCGATCACCGTCCAGGCGATGCGTTGCTTGCCCGCATCGACCGGAGGCTGGCGCGCCAACAGGGCGTCGGCGGCCCCGATCGCGCGGAGATAGTCCTTCTCGGTGTACAGATCGGTGGCGGCCCGGGTCAACACCTGGGCGCTTTCAGGGTGCGCGGGAAAGGTCTGTGCGAATTTCAGCGAGCTGTCCACGGTGTGGTTGTGAACGGCGGCTTTCGCCTCGCCGGTCAACGCCTCTTCCTGCTTGCCGTAGGCAATGATGGCTGCGTAGCCGGCTGCGGCGGCCTTGTCGTGATCGCCATAATGATAGGCGGTGCTCTCGTATTCCTTCGCGGCCTCCAGATACTGCTTGCTCTCGAACAGGGTGTCGGCCAGCAAAAAATTCGTGACCGCTGAATCGGGGTCGTCCGGGAAGGAGGTGAGGTAACCGTGATACCACTTCGCCGCCTCCTGATAGTCCGCGACGTTCTTGGTGCGCTGCGCCTGAGCGTGATAGTACTGCGCCACGTCCTTGAGATTGGTCTTGAGTTCGGCCACGACTTTCGGCTCGTTCTTGGGTTCTCGGCCCTGCCAATACGCCGTGCCAAAACTGTAGTTCTCAACAAACTCCTTCTTGCCCTGCAACACGAGCTGCGGGAATCCGCCCTTTTGATAGGCCTCGATCGCCTGCATCTCGAGCAAGGGTGCCTTCTCATTGTTGCGGTCCTGTGAAACGAAGGCGCGGTAACTGTCGGCGGCGTCGGTATAGCGCTCCTTTTCGATGTACAGGTCGCCCAAACGCGCATACAGAAGATAGGAGTAAGGCCGCGGTTGCCGGCCCGGCGGCGTGCGACGTTTTACGAATTCTTCGATGGTTTTGGGACCGTCCAAATAGGAGAAGGTGATCCCCATCACCCGAAATGTATCCTCAACCAATTCGCGATTCGGCCGGCTCAAAGTCTCGAGCTCGACCATCTCGGAAGGATCGCGCTTCGAGACCAGCACCGAATCGAGTACGCCCGCGAAGGAATCCAAACTGCGCTCGTTCTCTCCCTGCTTGAACAACGACCAACCGTGCTTGTAGAGGCTCTGATTATAGAAGCCGGACGACGCGCCGATCTTGATCACGGCTTCATAGGCCGCCTGGGACTTCACATACGCCTTGTCCGAGAACAGTATTTCGCCGCGGCGGAATTGAGCCTCATCCATGTAGCGACTGTTGGGGTAATTTGCCACCAGCTGATCCAGCGACGCGAGCGCCTTGTCGGGCTGGGCATTGAGTTCGTAGGCGCGCGCCAACTGATAGAGCACCGAGTCATTGCGCTCGTACTTCGGATAGGTTTTCAACAGCGCCGAATACAAGTGAATGGCTTCCGTCGCGCGCAATCCCTCGTTGGTCACCAGTTCGCGCTCGATGCGCTCGGATTCGGAACTCTCCAGGTTCAGATCGCCCAGGCGTCGCAACGCTTCGGCACGCAATGCGGCATCGCCCGCATTCAGATCCAGAAAGCGCTTATAGCTATCCATGGTCTTGTTGGCATCGATGTTGTGCGGAGGATCCGTGCTCACGTCGACTTGTTGCGCGTCGAGATCCTTGATGGTCGGCGGGTTCTTGTTCGCTGCGGCGCCCGGCGACGCGAACCACGTCAGCAGCGCGGCGGCCATCGCCGTCGCAGCCCATTCACGACCGGTCGCGCCCCATCCGCCCGATGCGAGGAAGCCGCGCGTCATGGCTTCGCCTTCGGCTTATCGTTCGCCGCGTGGTCGTAAATCGCCGCCAATTCGTAGCGCGCCTGAATCTGATAAGTCGAGATGCGCAGCTTCTGGCTTTCGAGTTCACGGATGGCGAGGGTCTGTAAAAACCGATTCTGTTGGGCGGACACATCGGCCAGCCGTTGCTGCAATTGATCCAAGCGCGCGCGTATGGCTGTCACGCGCCCCGCATAGGCTCCCGTATTGACCGGCGTGCCTGCGCGCGCCTGGCGCACCAACACTGCGCGTTTTTGAGTTTCCTTGAGTTCCGCCTCGAGTTCCTTCACGGAGCGCCGCTCATTCCACAGCCTGGCCTTGAAACTCGCCGACAGCCGCCAGTACATGACTCCCTTCATCAGGCGGTGCTTTTCCCGCATCTCGGCCAGATCCGGGTCATCCGGATGCGCCGCGAGATAATCCTCGATACGCTTCAGACGCGCCCACGATTGTTGCTCCTCGGGAGTGCCCAAGGCCGCGACGTCATTGGATTTCTCGATTTCGTTGATGCGCGATTCGAAATCCACGCGCTTTCGGGTCAGCCCGTCGAGATCGGTCGCGGCCATGACGGCGTCCGCCTTCGGCACGCGTTCGTCGTACGCCACTTGACGCGTATCGAGCATGTCATCGTAGGCCGACACATCCTCGCGCCAATCGTCCAGATTGCGGCTCATATAATTGAGTTCGCGATAGTTCTTCAGGCCTTCCTGGAATTCGTTGCTTGCCAAGAGCTGGTACAAATATCGCGACTCGGGCGCATTGGGCAGAGTCGTGAGCTGCCAATACCAGGTCAGTGTGTCTTTCTTGTCGTCATCCAGCAAACGGTCGAGCAAGTGCCCGCTGCGGATCTGCTCGATGGAGTCGTCGATGTGCTGCATCTCGGCATCGAATGAGTCGATGGCCGAACTGTAGAATTCGGCGGCCTGACCGGTCGCCGCGAGTTGGCTGTAGGCATAGGGCACCGTCAGAAAGGACTCTTGGACCGCCGAATCGAGCAGACTGCGCTTGCGCAGCGTCAGCCAGGGAACCAGTGCTTTTTTGAATTCGCCGACTCCGGCGTCCGCCCAGCCGACGCCCAGAAGCGCCTTGCTCGAATAGGGACCTTCCAGGCGCACTCGCTGTAAAATGGGCTTGGCTTCGGCGGCGCGCTGCGCCTGTAGCAGCGCAAATCCCAGCGCCAGATTCGCCTTGTCCCTGAGCGACAGCAATTCCTCGCTGCGGGTCTGCATGCGGCCCACCCGATCCAGATATGGAATGGCCTCGGAGAGACGATCCTTGCGGACCAACGCGACGCCCAGATTGAATTGAGCATAGGCGGTCCAATCGGGCGCACCGTGCCAATTGCGTAAAGTAGCGATGGCGTCGTCATAGCGCTCCTGCCGCATCATCAGTTGCGCCAGCAGCATGTAGCGTTCCGCGCTGATGCGGGGCTCGATCTTATCCGACACCTGCCGCAGCGCCTTTTCGGATTCGTCCAGGTAACCGCGTTGATACCAGACCTTTCCCAAGTAGAACCAGGCTCGATTGCGCACCGCCTCCGATGTGTTCTGATTCAGCAGCGCCTGAAATATCCTGCCCGCCTCGACATGTTCGCCGAGAGACAGGTACAACCCGCCCAGCAGCAGTTCCGCCTCGCCCTGGGTGTGCGGAATCCGGTCGAGTTGCCGGGCGGCGAGCAGCCGTGTAATCGAATCGAAATAATCGTCCTGGAAGAAATAGAACAGCACGTCGCCATAATGCAAATCCTTCACGTCCTGCGGCGGCAGGCCGTTGGGATCCGGCTTGATGTTCTTCGGCGAAGCGGCCGCCCACGGCAGCGCAAGTAGTAACCCGCCCAGAATCAGAGGCCGGAAGCTGTTAATCAGGCGTTGCACGCATCATTCCCAATCTTTGATCGTGAACTCTGGCTGATGCTTGGTCACTCGGTCCGTGATCTTGAGTTCCAGGTACTTGGCGCCCACGCCCTTGTCGAAGTTGATCGTGGCGCCCCGCTTGTAGTCGCGCTGCATCGGACCCTTGCCGGTGAAGAAGGCCACCAGTTCATGCTTGCCTACTTTCAGGTTGCCCAGGTAGATCTGCTGCACGCCCCCCTTGAGCAAGGCATCGGCTTCGCGGGCGGTATACAGGTAATTCTTTACTTCCTTGTTGTCGATTTTGATGGTCACGGAATCCAGCGCAAAAAACGCGCCCACATCCATGGACACGTACAGAGCCACCTGAGTGTTGGCGGGGAACAGTAATTCCTCCTCCAGCACGAACAAGTCCTTGTTCAGATCGATGACGTCTTTCTTCAGGCCCTGCACCTCTTGGTCCAAGGTCTTGAAGTCGGAAGGCGGCGCGGTGACAGCCGGCGCCGCTGCTGCGCTCCAAGCGCAGAGCAGCAACGTTGCCCGCGCAATGATCGACACAACTCGATTCTTGGAATTCATAACGGACCTATCGTTTACTCGCGCAGCAATTCGCGGATGTGATCAAGATAAGCGCGCTCATCGCCGCGCCTGAAGCCGACGTTGGAATAGCGTACGACGCCCGCGCGATCCACCAGGATCGTCATGGGCATTTTCTGCAGCAAATAATCCCGGCCGATGTCGGAGCCGGTATCGAACAGAATCGGATACGAAACCTTCATCGCATCCGCAAACTCGTGCGCGCGGGCCAGATCTTCGTCGACGGACACGCCCAGCACCACCAAACCCGCCCTGTTATACGTAGTATTGATCCGATCGAGCGCCGGCATTTCCTGGCGCGAATCCCCCGCCCAGCGGGCCCAGAAATTGATCAGCACCACCTGGCCGCGAAATTCGGATAGCCGCAGATTCCGGCCGTCCAACCCCTTCAAGACGAAATCAGGCGCATCTTTGCCGAGCAGCGTGGGCGTGGCCGCACTCGATGGCTCGACCAGGGACGAGGAGATCAATAGGGCGCCGAGAATCAGGCTGCCGGCAAGCAATACCTTACGCATGCGGTGATGGCCTCACCGCGATATTCTTGAGCTAATCATCTTTGAGCTGCAGCCGAAGCGCAGCAATGCATCAATCACGCTGGTAACCCCGCTGTGCCAGACCCTAGCCTCTTAGAATAGGGTCCCGTACCGGAAGCTTTGCGCCCTCGTCTTTCGTCGAGTTTGCCCTTATCAGACCTTATGCAAAATCGCAGATGCCAGGCCAAGTGTCAACGCGGCAGAGTGCTGGTTTGCTAGATTTCTGTATGACTTGGCGCACATTCAGGGAAATTGATCGAGACGCGCGCGGAGGCCGAATGCACGGCACACGATGCCGGTGACGGGACGCCGCGCCATGTCTCCGGATTGAGACATGGCCTCGCGGCCCGCAAGGCATGTCAACCAAACCTCATCAGCCCGGGACTTTGCCCCCCACCAGACTTGCGAGCGGCTGAAACGAAATCAAGCTCTGCAGAGCGGAGCCCGTGCCCAGCGTGTTGTTGACGTTGGGCGCGGGATACAGATTGGGAAAAGCCGATGCCGCGTTGGTGCTGTGCAATGCCATGTAATTGAGCACCACGGTCTGCACCAAGTTGAACACATTGTTGCCCGCCGGGCTGCTGGTCGTATTCTGCGATCCGTCCGGATTGCAATAACCCAGCTGCAGGCTCATTTCCGGATTGTTCTGAGCGGGTTGCGGCTTGGCTTTCGGGTCATAGACCAGGAAGTAGGTGCCGGACACGTTCTGGTTGTCAGCGGTCCACACACCCTTGTCCCGGCCGCCGACCGAGGTGTCGATCATGCCGGAGCTGGCCAGAGAGCCATCGCTGAACACGTAGATCATGACGGGTTTGCTCACGCGCGCCGCATATTCCAGGCAGGCGCCGATGCACTGACCCGCGGCGAAATCGCGCATCTCGCCGGTGGCGCGTTCGCCCGTGTGGTAGTCGAAGCCGTCCAGTTGGATGGTGCCGGCCGCGGCGTCGCCGTCGATGACCAGCTTCATGACCGCGGCGGTCTTCTGGAAATCGGAGTTGCTTTGGTATTGAGCCGTGGTGAATATGCCGCTCGCGCCGACGATATTCGGATCGACGTCCGGATCGATGGCGCCCGGGCTCGGGTACCGGTTGAGCAGATACGCCGACTTGGTATAGGCACAAGCCTGGGTTCCCGCCGTTCCAAGGGCCGCCGCATTCAACTGGGCCGCGGTGGCGGGCGCGCCGACGGGTGGTCCACCGCCGGGCAGGGAATTCGAGTACGCCGTCACCTGTGCGTATTTCGCGTCGCTGATGCGCTTCATCGACATGAGCACATTGGTGACGTCGGTGGGCACGGTGATGGGGCCGGTGGGATTGGGCAACAAAGTGCTCAATTGACCGGTGTTCACCAAGCCCTGCGAATCCGTGGAGTCCGCAATCTTGGTCGGCTGCGCGGCAATATTGATCATGGTCGGCGGCGACATGGAATTGCCGCCGGACACAGAACTGTCAGATCCGATCAAGTTGAGCAGCGCCCCCCGCGCACCCACTTGATAGATACCGTACATGGGATTGTGGGGATTGGTGTTCGTGTCGTTCTGCGACAAAGCGGGAATGACCGTACCGGTGGTATTGGCCGTGACGGACGCAGACTTCACCACGCTCTGCATGCCGCGCAGATGGGCGCTGTCGGAGTGATACCGCAGTCCGAAGCTGCTGTTGACGAAACTGCCGGTCTTGCTGGAGCTGGGCACCATGGTTCCGGGCAAGCCCAGCTTGTTGTAGCCCGCCACGCTCAGGAAATCCAGCTGGCCGCCGGGGCCGCCTACCAGGACATTCGAGCCCATGATGTTGCCGCCGCCCGCCAGGTCGAAACAGATGAAGGGAATCAATCCGGCGCCGGCCGTGATGCCGCAGTTGACGATCGCGTTTGCGATGTCCGTCGGCAACGGCGGCGACGCCTTCGCGGTCCGCGGAGCAGCGAGCATGGAGACAATCGAGGGCATGAGCACGGTGGCGCCGCCGGTCATGAAGCTCTGCGCGATGAATTGCCGGCGCGTCTTCGGTCGCGGGTGATCCGCGTGGCGCAGCGGTTGGTGTAACCCTAAAGCCTTTGATTTCTTACGCATGTGAAAAGCCTCTTCGATTCGTCTGCTTAATTGATCGACATGTCGGCGCTGCCGAACGCTGCGGCGCAGGCGGCGGCGGTAACGGCCATGACACGGGCTGTGTTGTTGCAGGGGCTGGTGCCGCTGCACAGGACACCGATCAGGTTCCCGAGCTCGGTCGTGACCGTCGACAGCGCCGGCTGACTGGGCAAAGAACCGCCGCCCAGGACCCTGGCCGCGAGGGCACTGGTGACCAAATTGGTCTGCGCGGGGTAGGTCGAGGGACCGAACGTCACGCCCGGAAACATCTGTTGCGCCAGCGTGGGGTTGTTGACCATGGTGCTGCAGTATTGAATAGCCAGCTGGGCCGTACCGACCTGGTTGGCGGCCGAGAATGCCTCGAGAGTCGGCACCGAAGGCAATTGCTGCTGCACGGTTTGATAAGTGGCATTTACGGTCGCATTGGTGACCGGCACGCCGGTGAGCTGCGACAGCGTGGAGTTGACCTGAGCGAAGGTGCGCACGCCGACGTCGGCAACGATGGGGCCCATGGGCATGGGCGGCGCGACCGGATTCACCTCGGTGATGGGATAGGATTGACCGCCCAGCGTGTCGAACTGCAGGAAGAACATATCGGTGAGCGGCCCGCTCTCGAGGCCGATGACCGTGCCCACGCTGGAGAGCAGCTGACCGCGGGAGGTGTAGCTGGTCGTGGTAACCGCGGTGTTCAGGGGAACATAGGCCTGACCCACCGGCGGCAGCGCGCCGTTGATGCCGATGCGAACACCCTTGATGGCGATATTGTTCGGCTTGGCGGTGGAATCCAGCGATATGAACGTGGGCTGGTAGAACAGATAGCCGTAGGTATCGTACTGACTGGCCGTGAACATGACATAGGACTGCGCCACGCCGGTGATGTCCGACACGTTGAACAGCATGTAGTAGCGCTGGCCGACGCCGGCGTTGAAATTCTGCAGAATCTGCGCCGCGGTCAGGGCCCGGCTGTGAATGGCCACGAACTTGATGAGGCCCTGCCACGAACGGTCGCCGGACACCTCGTTGCCCAGTACCAGAGCAAAAGTGCTGTCCCAGTTGGAAATGGCGCCGCCCTTCTGGGGATCGGGCACGCCCGCATTCACGCCATTGACGAAAATCTGGCGGCCATTGACCGGATCATAGGTCAGCACCACGTGCTGCAACGACGCCTGCAGGAGCATGGCGGCATTCGGCGTCTGGAGCTGCGGCATGCCGTTGAGGTCGGAATTCGAGCCGCGCAACATGAAGTCATAGTCCTGATTGGTCTGACCCAGGGTGAAGTTGCGCGTGGTGTCGCCGCCCGAATAGCTGACCATGTAGGACTTGTCGGCCGCCACCAGCGCAGGGGCCACCCAAGCCTCGATCGAGAACTCACCGGTTGCCTGAATCAAATTATAGAGCTTCGAACTCGCCGAGGTCGTCGCCTGTGCCTTGCCGCCGGCGCCCACGGTGATGCCCCAGCCGCCGGCCCATGTCACATTGCCGGTGATGGTCAAGTCGGCGGCGGGATCGATGCCGCTGGTGTCGTAGGCCACGTAGCCGGTGCCGGTTTCGAATTCGTACTTGGCGATGGTGTCGGCGTCGTAACGGTTCGCGCCGCTCGCCACCGTGCCTTGGGTCAGGGTCAGCGCCTTGCTGATGATGTACGAGGGATTGATATTGCTCGGGGTCAGCGATTGGGCGAAGGTTTGAATCTCGGCCAGCATGGCCGCCGCGTCGGTGGCGCAGTTGCTCCAGCAGTTGTGATTATCGGCCGCCAGGCGCAGATAGAAGCGCGAATTGGTGCCGCAGGTCTTCGCATTGAACGGGACGCAGCCGGTGAAATCGATCTTCGGTATGGCCGCCTGATAGTCAGCCAGGATTTGACTGACCGGTCCGGCGAATTCCGGCGATTGCGGCGCCGAGGCGTTCGGCGAATGGCAGCCCGAGCAGTACTGCCCGGTGAGCGTATAAATGGTGTTCTCGTACTCGGTCGGAGTGCCCGGGAAGTTCAAGCTCTGTCCCACGGTTTGAATCGGAGGCGCCTGCAGCTGGACCTGAGTGGAGGACGTCGCGCCGGTGGCGCCAGCCCAGTTGCTGATCCAAGTCGTCAAGATTTGACCGCAGGCACTATTGTCCGCCAGCCAGCAATTGTGGCCGCCGCTCACCTTGGTGACGATGAGTGAAGTCGACGGGTTCGCGAGATTGACCACCGTATTCGCCTGGGCATACGCGAGGTTCACATCGTCGCTGCGCGCGAAGTTCGGCATCTGTGCCGGGGTCGTCGCGTTGTGGCATTGGCCGCAACGGTTCTGCACGCGCACGTTGTTCCAGAAGTTGATCTGGAACGCCTGGACATCCGCCGTCGCAGCCACGGGGCCGGTGTAGGCATTGGCCGTGCTGGTCGGTGCGGACGCAGGGTTCGTCGTCGTTGCGGCACCGCCGCCGCCGCAGGCGCTCAAGGCAAAAGACGCCGCGAGTGCTGCCAAGCCGGTAATGCGTTTGACGTTCATGCTCAATTCCCCATGCAGTAGGCAGCGCTTTGTGCAAAGACCTGCCGCAAGTTATAGCCAGTCTGGAAAGAGGTGATCATGGTGGTGACTTGGGAGACGTCGGCGCTGCTGCTGGGAGCACGCAAACACACGTCCTTGAACACCCGCGTGACCTGGCAGCTGGCGAAGGCCTGGCTGCTTTCGAGTTCCACTCCTAGGGATTTGGCGCCCTGGCCGCTGCCCGGCAGACCGCTGCTCCATCCCAGGACCGCGTTCTGTCCGGTGCGCCAGCGGTTGCTCCAACTATCGTCCGGCGTCACGAAGCCCTGCGGGAAGTTCGTGTTGTTGATGCTGTACTTGGGCTGTACCTGGCCGGCGGTGTACACGATCTGCCCGACGGGCCAGGCGGTCGCGCCGATTTCACTGGCCGGATAGGAAAAGTTGTAATAAGCAAACGCCTGGGCCATCGGGTCCATGCCGCTGTGACAACCCACGCAATTGGTCAGGAACAAGCTGCTGACCCCACCCGGGCTGCGGGTCACGTCCTGGCGTATCCGATCCGGCGGCCGATTGATGTCCATGATGCTCGGCAGGTCGTCACACAGATGATTCATCATGGTGAAGCGGAACATGGCGCGATTGGTGCCGTTGACGAAGAAGGCGCTGGCCGCCCCGCGAGTGGTCATCACGCCGGCGGTCGCGGCCGCCGGTATGCCGGTGATGGCGGACTGGGTGCTGGACACCAAATTGGACTTGGAGCTCAGATCGACGTTGTTGTCGTCCATGGCCTGGTACAAATCGTTGTTCGCCGGCGAGTAGGCAGGCAGCCCGTAGGCGGACGTGGCGGAGGACCCTGCGATGTAGACCAAATCCGCGCTCAACAAGGTGTTGAACGGGACATTGTCGCGCACCATGCCCACCACCGTGGCCGTGTAGTCATTGAGAGGTACGAACACCGACTGGTCGCGGTTAGTCCAGGGAGCCGCCATGTTGCGGACGGTACCGTTATAGAAGGCGGGATCATTGGTTGCGATGAGCGCGGCGGTCACCGGATCCGAAGCAGCCACCATTTGCGCGAGTTCGGCGGCGGTCGGCGGTACGCCGGCGATGCGGTTGTACATTCGAGTGGCCTGGTTGGCATTGGGGCCGCCCGCCAGAGCAGTGCCGGCGAGTAGCGCGAGCGCGCCGGCACACACCGTTGCGCGCACGGCCAGTGTGACTAGGCGCGGCGTCGTGGCCGCGCAACGTGCGATCTGCCTCATTGGTATCTCCATCCCGTTCTTCATGTGCAAATCCACTCGCGTGAGTTGTGTTTTCGACTTGGCGCGAATATACGCAGTGCGGAAGCCCTCAAGTAATGTCTCATCCGAACGACGTCGGTGTTTCGCGACATATCGACCGTCCACTGCTCACCTATATCCTTCAGGCACGGATTTGCTCAGTCCTGCCGCCCGGTGCACAGAGAAACGGATGTGGTCAAGTTCTTCTGTGAGTGCGTTAACAGAATGCGCATGAACATCGAACGAAGATGTAGGAATGAGACCGGTTAAGTTCAATGACCATGCTCGTTCGCGCGCAGAATCGACCACTGAACGATCATTGAGATAGGTAGCCGACTAATGAACAATCTCCGCCCGTGTGACCAGCGTCACGGTCTGCTCAAACTCGTGGCGCTGACGCTACCCATGCTCGTGGTACTTGGGTGCAGCAGCGCCTCGAGCGGGCACGCGCCCGGAGTGGCGGGCGGCGAGACATTGACTCCCGGCATTACTAATTATCCCCTGGCTTATATCAAGCGTCCCGCTCCGCCGGGGGTGCCGACGAAGGCGACACCGGACATCAACGTGCTGGATCTGATCACCTCCACTACCGGCGGGGATGTGTATATCCGCAGCCAGGCCAATGCCGCCGGCGCTGAAGTGAACATCACCATGCCCCTGACCCAGGGCAAGGGCGACGTCCGTGACCTCGACGTGTCGCCGGACGGCACCCACTTGATTTTCTCGCTGCGCCTGCCCTTGAATCCGAATCAGGACAACACCGCGGTCACGCAACCGAATTGGCACGTCTACCAATACGATGCCACTACCCAAGTCGTCACCCAGCTCACCAACGACGACATCACGGCCGGCCATGACGTCGGCGCCCGCTATCTCCCTGACGGCAGAATCGTGTTCGCCTCGACCCGCCAGCTGGCGACCCAGTCCATCCTGCTCAACGAGGGGCGGCCCCAATACCAGGCCGTAACGAACAACGGGCCTGAAGAGCAGGCCATCTTTCTGTTGCACGTCATGAATGCGGACGGCACGGGAATGCACCAGATCAGCTTCAACACCAACCACGACTTTGCCCCATCGGTACTGAGTAACGGCCAGATCGTTTTTTCCCGCTGGGAGCAGGTCAATGGCACCAATCAGATCAGCCTCTATAGGACCAATCCGGACGGCACGGGACTCGAGCTCTATTACGGCGCCAACAGCCACGCCACTGGCGCCAATATTGCCGGCTCGAACGACAACGTCATTCAATTCCTGGGCGCGCGGCAGCGCGCCGACGGAATTATACTCGCCATGGCGCGGCCGCTCCTCGGCACTCAGCTCGGCGGCGACATCGTGCAGATCAATGCCTCGGGTTTCGTGGAAATCCATCAACTGTCTTCCCCTACGGGCACTGCGGGCACCGCTCAAAGCAGCGCCACCACCCTCGGGGTCACCACGGACGCGGATATGCTCTCCCTGGGTGGACGGTTTGCGGCAGCCTATCCGCTGTACGACGGCACCAACCGCATGCTGGTGAGCTGGTCTCCCTGCCTGGTACTGGATACCACGGTGACGCCGGCGTCGACCAATGTCTGCACTACGACCGCTATCAACGGCACCACCGTGCAACAGGCGCCTCCGCAGTACACGCTGTGGG
>Ga0302320_10014693_pt1 | contig 16172 bp, 15 predicted proteins | sample Bog_T0_3_FD_202130 | JGI IMG/M metagenome (GOLD analysis project Ga0302320, IMG submission 202130) | Peat permafrost microbial communities from Stordalen Mire near Abisko, Sweden - Bog_T0_3 | ecosystem: Environmental > Terrestrial > Soil > Wetlands > Peat | place: Sweden: Abisko, Stordalen Mire... | reverse complement strand
GAGGTCGATCTCGACGTTGCCGATGTCGCGCAGCGGATCGACGGGGCCGACGTGAGGGATGGTGTCGTCCTCGAAGGCGCGCAGCACGTGGATGATGGCGTCGACGTTGCGCAGGCTCTGCAGGAAGGCGGTCTCCTTGAGCGCCTCCTCGCCGATGGCGGCCAGGTCGGCGTACTCGATGGTGGCGTAGACGGTCTTGCTGGTCTTGGCCAGGGCGGCGAGCTTGTCGAGGCGGGCGTCGGGAACGCGGGCGATGCCAAGATGGGCCTCGCGGGGGTTGGAGTGGCCAAAGCTTTCGGTCCTGGCTTTGGTGAGGATCTTGAACAGCGAGGTCTTGCCCACCTGGGGCAGGCCGATGATTCCAGTTTTCATGTCTCTATGATTCTAACCGTCGCGGCGGCCCGGGTTCTGCGGCCATCAGGATGACGACTGCGAGGCCGAGCAGCAGGGCTGCGCCCTCGACCTTCTCGGAGAGGGCGTGCAGGCGGTCGAAGTCGGCGCGTGTGGGGTTGGTGGAGGGGACGGCGGCGATGTCGCCGCCAGCGGTGGTACGGTCGCGCTCCATGGCGGGAATGATGCCATGCTGCACGTAGATTGTGGCGGCGATCATCAGTACGACCAGTACCATCTGCGCAAGGAGAAGCTTGCGCAGGTGCGGCGATGAGCGGAACCAGAGCAGCAGGGTTGCGATCAGGAAGATGAGGCCGGCAGCGAGGCCGAGACGATTCAGCGTAGTGATGCTGCCATTGATGAGCAGCGCGAACTGGCGGTCCGTTCCCATCACCTTGAAGGCGGTGGGCGCTTCCACAAAGGCGAAGAAGATGAGCCCTCCGACCCAGATGACGATGGCGAGCAGGCGCAGCGCGCGGAGGAAGACGTTCATAGATTCATGGTACTCGTACGTTCTCAACGTTTCGCGTGAGGACAAAGGCGGTGTCCGGGGGGCCGGCGCGGGGACGATGATTCCCCGCTGGGGCATGGATTCGGGGCGTGGCAAATTGGGAACGAACGTCGAAATAATAATGTGATCTACACCACATCATGGTTACTGTCATGCTACGATCTTGGGATTCGGGGGCACTTCAATGGTCAGTTGCTGCGTCAATCCAGCCTGCCGTACAGAGTTCAAGCTGCTGAACGCCGGCGACCTGTATGCTCACGAACAGCCAGACGCAAACACGGAGTTCTTCTGGCTCTGCGCCGCGTGCTGCTCCAAGTTTGAATTGCAGCTCGATGCGGACGGCGGCGTCTCGGTGCGGCCGCGAAGCTATCTTGCCGGATCGCATCCACCCCATCCTGCTGGCCATCTGCATATCGTGACTCGCCCGATTGGGCGCAAGCTCTGGCGCCACGCGATCCCGTCAGGCGAACGGACACCGCCTCCTTCCGGGTTCGGCTGGAGCTAACTCGCCGATAACTGGCTAGACGAAGTCGCGGCCGATGAGGCGGCGGATGCGTTCCTTGGTCGGCGGGTGGGTGGAGAAGAGGGTGCCGAAGCCGCCGCCGAGCAGCGGGGCGATGATGAACAGGTGCGCGGTGGAGGGCGTTGCCTGTAGCGGGACGCGCTTGGAGTAGTCTTCGAGCTTTTGCAGCGCGCTGGCCAGCGCGTAAGGATTGCCGGTAAGGTGGGCGCCGGTGGCGTCGGCCTCGTACTCGCGGGTGCGCGAGATCCAGAGCTGGATCATCATGGCCGCGATGGGCGCGACGAGGATCATGAGGACAGCGGTGATGGCGCCGCCGTTGCGGTCGCGCCGGCCGCCGGCGCCGCCGAAGCCGAAGATCTCCGCCCAGTAACCCATGCGCGCGATCATGGTGATGGCGCCGGCCAGGGTCGCGGCGATGGAGCTGGTGAGGATGTCGCGATTCTTGACGTGGCCGAGCTCGTGGGCGAGGACGCCTTCCAGCTCCTCATCGTTGAGCAAGCCGAGGATTCCGTGGGTCACCGCGACCGATGCGTGCTTGGGATTGCGGCCGGTGGCGAAGGCGTTGGGTGATTCAGTAGGCAGCACGTAGATCTTGGGCATGGGCAGGCCCTGGCGCTGGGTCAGGCGCTCGACGACCTCGTAGGCGCGGGGTAACTGCTCGCGGGTGACGGGCTGGGCGCGGTACATCTTGAGCGCAATCTTGTCGGAAAAGAAGTAGGCGGTAAAGTTCATCGCGACCGAGATCGCGAAGGCGAGGATCATTCCGTTCTGGCCGCCGATGCGGTCTCCCGCAAAGACCAGGATCAGGGTCATCAGCACAAGCAAGAGTGTCGATTTGAAGGTGTTCATGAGTTCTATGGCCTATCCGGGCAGGCGACTGTCTGTTGCAGCCATGCCTCCCTGAGCATCAGTCATTAGACGTGGGAGAGCTGGGTTCGATTCGAGCCAGCGCGCGGCGCAGGACGACGTCGAAGGCGGCCTTGTGCTCGGCGTACTGGGCATCGGTGAGGCGGCCGGCGAGGCGGTCCGTCTCCAGCTCGAAGAGCTCGTCCTTCAAGGCGGAGAGCAGGGGATTGGCCCCTGAAGGCGCCGCAGAAGCGGCCGAAGCAGGCACGGAAGTTGCGGCTGGAGCGTAGGTTGCGGCGGAGGCCTGGGCGGGAATCTCCGGCGAGAGCGAGGAGGGAGCGTCGGCGACGGCGGGGGCGTTCTTCAGCATGATGGCTGCGCCGATGACCAGGGCCAGCCCGAGCACGCTGAGGATCCACCACTTGTACTTGGACCAGGGATCGTTGGTGCCGTTGGGGTCGTCGGGCGCTCCGAGTCCGCCGCCGGGACGCTGGCCGGTGGTTGCGGCCTGGGCGGCCATGCCGGTGTTGCCGGATTGATCGGAACTGGCCTGCGATGCTCCCTGGGTGTCTTCCTGCGTCTGCGGCAACTGGCCGGTGCCGGCGATGGTGAACTGGACCGGCTGCGCGACAGGCGGCTGGTGGGCGTCAAAGCTCTGCGAGTTGGGGTCGGGATTGATGGGCTGGAAGATCGCCGAGCCCTGGAACCGCATGGACTTGGGCAGCATGACGGCGACATCGCCGGTGGGCACGGAGAGCTTCAGTCCGAAGATGAGCTTGCCGCTGTAGGGCAGGCTGTAGGCCACCTGGAAGCGGGTCTCGCCGGGGCGGATGGGGAAGGTGAAGGCGTAGTGGCCGGCGGATGCGTCGATGGTCTTGACCGGGGTGTTGGTGGGCAGGCCGCCGGGGGCGCTGGCCAGGGACTGCGAGATCTGCGCGCCCTCGGGAAGGAAGAAGTCAAAGGTGTTGCCGCCCACCTCGGTGCGCGGCGGCGCGGAGGCGTTCTGCACGAAGAAGTTCTCGGCCACATTCAGGGTCTTGCCGGTGGGATCGGTCTCGGCACGGAGCACCAGGGCCTCGCCGGCGATGCCGTCGATCTTGGCGGCGGAGTCGTAGACATCGATATCGACGTTGGCGGCGCCGGGCGGGACGCTCTTGAAGTATTCGGCGCCGTGGTGGGTGATGTGGAGCAGGATCTGGCCGCCGTCGGGCGCGTTGACGTGGAAGCTGCCGGTGGCGTCGGATGCTGCCTTGGCGATCTCATCCATACCCTGCGCGGTGTTGATGACGGCGACGGTGTCGCCGGCGGAGGGCTTGCCGGTGGTGCGGTTGGTGACGGTGCCGGTGATGGTGCTGGCGAAGGCGGTTGCGGTGAGGAGTGCCGCGGAGAGGGCAGGGAGGAGGATGCGGGTGGTGCGGGTCAGGATAGGCACGGGCTAGTGGGTCCAGTTCTCAATCGGAAGATTGGGGATGCGTTTGAATTCGCGCTCGTTGTTGGTGACGAGGGTAAGGCCGAGTTGAAGGCAATGGGAGGCGATCCAAAGATCGTTGTTGCCGATGATCTGGCCAGTCCGCCCAAGAAGAAAGTGGAGTCTGCCGTAGTGCTCTGCCGCCTCCGTCGCAAGAGGAACAACAGGCACCTCGGCGACGAATTTGCGCAGGTTCAAAAGGGTGGTTTCAGCACGGCTGCTTTTCTCGGCGCCAAACCGAAGTTCTCCGTACGTGACTACCGAAATGACCGCATCGCCCGGCTGGAGCTGATTAAATCGCGCCAGTACGTTTGGGGGACGTTGTTTGGCAATGTAAACGCAGATGTTCGTGTCCAACATGTAGAGCATGGCCGCTTACAGTCCCTCACGTTCCTGGGGCGGAGGATCGGACCGGCCTTCGGCAAAAAAATCATCCGGCATCGAGGCCAGCGCTTCGAAGGCGGCGGCGAGACTTCGGGGGCGGGGCTGGCGAATGACGATGTCGTCTCCCTGCCGGATCAGTTCGACCTCGGTGACCTTGAGGCGAAACTCCTTGGGCAGGCGGATGGCCTGGCTGTTTCCGGATTTGAAGACCTTGGCCAAGGGCATTGCCATCCTCCTGAAAAGCTGTCCAAAGGAAAAGTATACACACTACGTATATACGGCTGTTCGTTCGACGCTAGATTCGGGCGCGGGTGCTCTTCATACCGCGGGCGGTGAGGGCTTCCATCTCGGCGATGGTTTGGGCGGCCTCGTCTTCGAGCGCGCGGCGCTGCTCGTTGTAGTCGGCCTCGGGATACTTGCCGGCGAGGTACTCGAAGTTAAGGTCGCGGAGGTTCTCGTAGATGGCTTCCTTGCGCTCGCGCAGGTAATCGACGCGGGTCTTGTCGGCCTGCACGAAGGGGTTACGTTCCGGCCAGAAGATGTAGGCGAAGAGCGCGATGGTGAGGGCGATGCTGGCGAGAAGGCTGGGGGACATGTCAATACTCCGTTTCGCGGCGGATGCGTTCGCGCAGGGCTGCATCCTCGGGGTTGGCTGGGGATGGGAGATCGCCGATGCCATCGATCGGCGCCATCCGCAGCGTCCTGCGCTTCCATAGCCAGACCACGGCGAAGGTGCCGATGGTGGCGAGCAGAAAGACCGCGATGGGAACGATCCAGGCGGCGTTGTCGAAGCCGCCGCGGATTGGCGCGGCGAGAATGGTGGGCCCATACTTGGCGGCGAACCACTGGAGGACAGCGGTGTCGCTGGCGCCGGTGGCGAGTTGGGCGCGCAGCTCGACGATCATGCGGGCGGAATCGACGCAGCCGACGTGATTGCATTCGAGCAGGATTTGGCCGCATCCGCAGGAGCACATCAGCTCGTGGCCGAGGCGGTCGTAGCGCGGCTGGCCGGCGCCCAGCATGGCGACGGTGATGACGCAGAGCAGGGCGGTCTGGAGGGCCTTCGCCCAGAAGATGGGGTCACTTCGTGACGCGTATACCGCTTCGCGTTGTCCTCCCGTTGGTCGGCACATAATTCTGTTTGCGAGCACCGCGCGAAGCCCAATACGCGTCACGAAGTCACCGCCGCCCGCGTAGGGCGCCCGTCCGGCAGGACCATTCCCAGATAGGTCCTTACGCATGGGGCACCTTGGCCAGAACGCCGGCCGGGCCGAGGGCTGGAGGTTTGGCGGGGGCCAGATCTTCCTGGCGCTGGCGCACCGGCGAACGAACGAGATTGGGCATCAGCGCGATGAAGGTGCCGGCGACGACGATGGTGACGCCGATCCAGATCCACGCGATGAGTGGATTGAGGAAGACCTTGATGATGGGACGGCCGGTATCGGGATTCTTGCCCTCAAAGACGGTGTAGAGGTCGGCCTGGGCGTTCGAGTGCAGCGCGACGATGGTGGAGGACTGCTCGTGGTCGGTGCCGGCGAAGTAGGTGCGCTTCTCAGGCGCGAGCTGGGTGATCTTGCGATTGCCGCGGTAGACGTCCAGCAATGCGTAATCTGTGTCGTACTCTGGCGTGGAATCCTGGGTGATGCTCTGGCAGACCAGGCGGTAGGGGCCGATGGCGAGCGTATCGCCGTAACTCATCTCCATCTCGCGGGCCTGATTGAATGCGCCGCCGGCGATGCCGATGAACATGACGACAATGCCGAAGTGGATGATGTATCCGCCGTAGCGGCGGGTGTTTTTCCGGGTCAGCAGCACCATAGACGACAAAATATCCTTGCCGGTCTGGGTGTGGACGACGTGGGCGCCGCGCAGGAACTCCTCGATGATGGCGGTGATGACGCCGGCGGCGAGCGCGAAGCAGACCAGCGAGAAGAGCGTGGACTGCATGTCGTCGCCATCGTTCCAGGGGCGCAGGCCGGCGATCATCAGGCCGATGGCGGTGGCGGCGATGGCGATGGAGGGCAGGACGAAGTTGCGCCGGATGGAGCGCAGGGTTGTGGAGCGCCAGGCCAGCAGCGGGCCGATTCCGGTGAGGAAGAGCAGAAACAGTCCGATGGGGATGTTGACGCGGTTATAGAAGGGCGCGCCGACCGTGACTTTGGAGCCCTGGACGTACTCGCTGAGCACGGGGAACAGCGTGCCCCAGAGCACGGTGAAGCAGGCGGCGAGCAGAATCATGTTGTTGAAGAGGAAGCTGGACTCGCGGCTGACAAGGGATTCGAGCTTGTTCTCCGACTTGAGGTGGTCGCGCTGGAAGAAGAAGGTGAACAGGCAGACGGCGAAGACGATCAGGATGAAGGTATAGAACCACGCACCGATAGCCGACTGGGCGAAGGCGTGGACCGAGCTCACCGCGCCGGAGCGGGTGAGTAGCGTGCCCAGGATGGTGAGCATGAAGGTGGAGAAGATGAGCCAGACGTTCCAGTTCTTCATCATGCCGCGCTTCTCCTGCATCATGACCGAGTGCAGGAAGGCGGTGCCGGTGAGCCAGGGCATCAGCGAGGCATTTTCGACGGGGTCCCAGCCCCAGTACCCACCCCAGCCGAGCACCGAGTAGGCCCAGTGCGCGCCCATGAAGATGCCGACGGTGAGGAACATCCAGGTGACCATGGTCCAGCGGCGGGTGATGTGGATCCACTTCTCGCCGGGGTAGCGCATCATCAGCGCGCCCAGGGCGAAGGCGAAGGGCACGGAGAAGCCGACGTAGCCGAGATACAGCAACGGCGGATGCATGACCATCTCGGGATACTGGAGCAGCGGGTTGAGGCCGGCGCCATCGGTCGCGACCGGGCCGGGAGCGATGGAGAACGGCGGCGCGGCCACGCACAGCAGCAGCAGGAAGAAGACCTGGATGGCCGCCATGATGACGGAGGCGAAGGCGGAGAGGCGGACGTCGACGCGATGGCGCATGCGGAGGACGAAGCCGTAGGCGCTGAGCAGCCAAGCCCAGAGCAGCAGCGAACCTTCCTGGCCGGACCATAATGCAGCAAATTTATATGCGGGGTTCAGGGCGATGTTCGAGTGGGCGCGGATATATTCGACGGAGAAGTCGTTGGTGAAGGCGGCCCAGACCAGAGCGAAGGCGGCGCAGGATAGGGCGATGAAGCTGGCGATACCGGCGCGGCGGGCGGTCTCGCCGAGGCGGTTCCAGGCGGCCTCGGGAACGCGGGTCATGCGCAGGCCGCTGGGCGACGAACCCCACAGAGCGAACCCACCCAAGGCGAAGTTGTAAATGGTAAGGATGAGACCGAGGAGCAGACAGAAGCTCCCGAACTCGGGCATGGGGTGAGAGATCATGGCAACCCCATTCTCGCAGATAACCGGCGGGACGGGTTGGTGACGTACATCACAGCCCCGATGTTCGGAGGGCGGAAGAGGCCGCTAAGCGCCCGCCGGTCTTCAGGCTGCGCCTTGCTGGTACTGCTGGAGCAGATCGCGGAGGTTGGAGAGCATCAGGTCGGGCGAGAGCGGCTTGAGCAGGAAGACCACGTTCATGCCTTCGTACTCCGGTTCGGCCTCTTCCATTCCGCTGACGACCATGACGGGCAGATCGGGCTGTATCTTTCTGAGCTCGCGGACGAACTGCGATCCGCTCATGCCGGGCATAATGTGATCGGTGATGACGGCGCAGATCTCGGCGGGAAAATCGGCGTTTTGGAACTGTTCCAGGGCGCGCACCGGATGAAGCGCCGCGATGACGAAGTACCCGGCCCGCCTGAGGATGGCCTGGCGGGTCGCCGCCTGGATGGCGTTGTCGTCGATTAAGAGTACCGCGTATTGTTTCTGCGGGACCACCTGTTGCTCCCTTTGGTTCATCTGGACCACCTGGACCATGAAATCACCGCCCCCGCCTACGCCGAGAATGCACGATCCACCGACCGTGCATAGGCCCAGCTACACTCTCCGGGGTTGGATGCAGACATCGCGCCCAGCGTTTACCTGAGTGCAATGATTTATTTCGGCATCCGGCGGACATCTTTTCAGGGGAACATGATTTTCGCTGCTGGACTGACCGGGTGCAAACATTTAGAGTTTCCGGGGAAAACTTTATCCTTTAAACAATCACCCGTGCAACCTCGCCGTCAAGGACAGCCCAAGTGAATATCACGTACATCGACTGGTCCATCATGTTTGTCTACTTCGCGTTTGTGCTGGGCATCGGCTTTGCCCTGAAGCGCTATATGCGAACCTCCAACGACTTCTTTCTGGCCGGGCGGTCGATTCCGGCGTGGGTGTGCGGGCTGGCGTTCATCTCCACCAACCTGGGCGCGCAGGAGGTGATCGGGATGGGTGCGTCGGGCGCGAAGTACGGCATCGTCACCAGTCACTTCTACTGGATCGGGGCGATCCCGGCGATGTGCTTCGTGGGCATCTTCATGATGCCGTTCTACTACGGTTCGAAGGCGCGTTCGGTGCCGGAGTTTCTGCGCATGCGATTCGATGAGAAGACGCGCGCGGTGAATGCCTTCTCGTTCGCGTTTATGACAGTCTTCTCCTCCGGCATCTCGATGTACGCGATGGCGCTGCTGATCCAGGAGCTGGGCCTGTTCAAGGGAATTCTGCCCGACGCTTACATCTTCCACGTATCGATTATTGTGTCGGCGCTGATAGTGCTGGGATACATCTTCCTGGGCGGGTTGACCAGCGCGATCTACAACGAGGTGCTGCAGTTCTTCCTGATCGTTGCCGGGTTGCTGCCGCTGGTGTGGATCGGGCTGCGCAACGTGGGCGGATGGCAGGGCATCAAGCAGACGCTGCCCGCCAACATGACGCACTCGTGGAAGGGCATGGCCCACGCCAGCACCAACTCGCTGGGGGTGGAGTGGTTTGGCCTGGTAATGGGGCTGGGCTTTGTCTCGAGCTTTGGCTACTGGTGCACCAACTTCCTGGTGATCCAGCGGGCGATGGCGGCCGACTCCGAAGAGGCAGCGCGCAAGGTCCCGCTGATTGCGGCCCTGCCCAAGATGTTCCTACCCATCCTGGTGATCCTGCCGGGGTTGATCGCGGTTTCGGTTACCTCGCACATGGCCGGGGCCGGGCCGGCTGCGGGCGACGGTACCTATGCGACGGTCACCGCGCAGGGCAAACCGCTGCCGTTGGATGAGGCTCATCCCCACGGCATCGTCCCGGTGAAGACGGATCCGATTACCGGGCAGCCGGTGGTCGACTCCAACGGCGTGCCGGTGTACGACTACAACAAGACCATTCCGGTGATGCTGCTGCACTACTTTCCCACCGGCATCCTGGGACTGGGACTGACCGCACTGCTGGCCAGCTTCATGTCGGGGATGGCGGGCAACGTCACCGCCTTCAATACGGTGTGGACTTACGACATCTACCAGGCCTACATCAACAAGAAGGGCAGCGACGCTCACTACTTGTGGATGGGGCGGATGGCGACCATCGGGGGGGTGGCGCTGTCGATCGGCGCGGCTTACGCGGTCACCAGCTTTAACAACATCATGGATGCGCTGCAACTGGTGTTCGCGCTGGTGAATGCACCGCTGTTTGCCACCTTCCTGCTGGGCATGTTCTCCAAGCGGACGACCGGCCACGGCGCATTTACCGGTCTGGTGGCGGGTACGGCGGGCGCGCTGGTCCACCACGGACTGACCCTGCCGCTGGGCGAGGCGGCTGGCATCCACGGCGGCTGGATCGCGGTGCTGCACCGCTATCCGAGCGATATGGCGCAGAACTTCTGGACCGCCATCTTCGCGTTTTTGATCAACCTGGTGGTGACGGTATTGGTATCGAGGCTGACGGCGCCGCGGCCTGAGCCGGAGCTGGTCGGGCTGGTCTACTCGCTGACGCCCAAGCCGGTGGAAGGCCACCTGGAGTGGTACCAGAAGCCCGCAACCCTGGCCATCGTCGTGCTTGTGATGGCGCTGGTGCTGAACATTATCTTTGCTTAGGAGCTAAGGAACAGTTGCCGGTTGCAGGTTGCCAGTTGTTCGTTGAAAACAGCCTGTGATTGGCGAACCGCAGTCCGCGACTCGCAACTTGTAACTGACAACCTGCAACTGACAACTGGAGTCTCTATGGGTCTCGACATTCGCATCCCACTCGGCCTTGTCTTTTTGATCATTGGCGCCATCATGGCCATTTTCGGCGTCTTTACGCAGGGCGATGCTTCGCTCTACGAGAAGTCTCTGGGCGTGGACATCAATCTGGTCTGGGGCGGGCTGATGTTCGCCTTTGGGGCGATCATGTTCTTCTTCGGCAAACGGCAGAAGTGGCAGGACGATCCGGTCTCGCCGCGGCCGTGGGAGCGCGAGCCGAAGACGACGCCGCGGCATTAGATCATGCACATCGAATACCAGATGTCGGAAGACGACTTTGTTTCGGCAAGCCAGTTCTCAAGCCATCGACGAACTACTTGGCGACGCATCAGGCTGTGGCTCATCCGATTGTGCGGCGTGGTCTTCACGGTATTGGGCGCCTATCCCCTCTTACATCCGGGGGACTGGGAACCAAAGTAATCAATTCCTTCATCCTCTTGTATGCACTCTTTCTTTGTTTCTATTCAGTGTTTACGAAGTTTCAATACAAGAGAAAGTTCCACAAGATGACTCAGCTCCCGGAGAAGGCTATTTGAGGGGAGGTGGGTGGAGAGGATCGTACGTAGTTCAGCGATCTGCGCTGGCGTCAGTTCGCGCTTGGGGATGGGCATAAACACTGTGCTTCCTCGCTGGACGAGCACGAACGATCTTGCATCTTCAGCATATGAACCCCCAGCTCTGGCATATCTGGATCGCGCTACTGCGCGCCGTCTTCCCGGATGGCGAGTTCCTGCTGGACACGCTCGGCCCTGCCAAGCGCACACGTTCCTCCTCAACGCCTCGCGCCAAGCAATGATCGAAGAGTGAGCGCGGCATGATCGCCGCTTACCGCCGTGGCGGGACGACGTAGAAGAGGATTGCGAGGTAGTGGGCTACGCTTCCCGCCAGGACGAAGAGGTGCCACAGGGCGTGGAAGTAGTGCAGGCGGTCGTTGGCGAAGAAGACGATGCCCAGGGTATAGGCCACGCCGCCAGCGATCAGCCAGATCATTCCCGGCCAGGTGACGGCGTGCAGTAAAGGACGCAGGCCGAAGACGATACACCAGCCCATCAGCAAATAGACCGTTGCCGAAGCGGCAGGGAAGCGCCCGAGCGCGAGACTCTTGAAGACCACGCCCAGGACGGCCAGCGTCCACACAATGCCGAGCAGGGTCCAGCCCGGCCGACTGCGCATCGAGACCAGCATGAACGGCGTATAGGTCCCGGCGATCAGCAGGTAGATCGATGCGTGGTCCAGCACATGGAAGACGTGCCGCGCGCGGGTGCGCACCAGCGAGTGGTAGAGCGTAGAGCAGAGATAAACCAGCACCAGCGTCGTCCCATAGATCGCGCAACTGACGATGAGCCATGCGTCCCCGCGCGTCGACGCGACGATGAGATACACCGCGCCAGCCAGCGCAAACGCCGCTCCCGCGCCGTGGGTGATGGCGTTGGCAAGAATGTCGCCGAGCCGGTATTCACTCTGCACGGCTGCCATCATAATCTCCGAGCGGACTGCGCGGGCGTGTCCGCGCGCACGCAACATCTTTGCTGGATGAAACACGGGTAAATCGTACAAAGATAGACGCGCAATGAAGCGGACATTCCCGGTTTGGCTCGGTTCTGGGTGCAGGCCGTCGCGCAAAATGTCTCTGCTGTAATGTTTCTCAGTCGCGGCTTGCGATAATGGATGTATGAAGCGCCGCACAATCGGGCACTACGAGTTTCTGCGCAAGATCGGCGCAGGCGGGTCGGGCGTGGTGTATCTGGCCACGGACACACTGCTTCAGCGGCCGGTGGTGCTGAAACTGCTGAAGCGCGGGTCGCTGTCGCTGGAGCAGGTGCGGGCGACGCAGTTGCGCGAGGCGCGGCTGGCCTCTGCCATCGACCACCCCAACGTCTGCGCCATCTACGATGTGGGCGAGGCACCGTCTGAATCTGGCGGCGAAGACGAAGCTTACATCGTGATGCAGTACATTCCGGGCAAGTCGCTGGACAAGGTGATTGCCGAGGGGCCGGCGAGCCTGCAACTGGCGCTTTCGGCGGGCATCCAGATCGCCGACGGGCTCTCCGCGGCGCACCAGCTGGGCATCTTCCATCGCGACCTGAAGCCGGCCAATGTGATGCTGACCGACGGCGGCCTGATCAAGATCCTCGACTTCGGGCTGGCGCGCCAGTTGAATCTGGACGAGGCCGACTTCGATCCTGCCAGCCCTGGCCGGCGCACGCCGCCGCCACCCGAGGCCACCTACACCGCGCGCGGCGGCACCATCGCGTACATGGCGCCGGAGCAGTTCGTGACCGGCAGGTCCAGCGTGCAGTCCGATGTATTCGCCCTCGGCCTGATTCTCTATGAGTTGGTCAGCGGACGCCATCCCTTCCACCGGCCCGACGCGGCGGAGTTCCAGACCATTCGCGCGATCCAGTTTGCCGACCCGCCCAACCTGCGCGAGATTGTGCCCGAGCTGCCGGTGGAGCTTGAATCGCTGATCCTGCGCTGTCTGGAGAAGCAGCCGTCGGCGCGGTTCGCCTCCGCCGCGGATGTGCGCGAGGGGCTGCGGACGATCATGAAGACGCTGCAGATGGACTCGGTCGGCATGCCCGGCGACTCGATCTCGCAGTTGCCCGCGCAGGGCCGTTTGGAGTTGGAGTCGCCCGAGGAAGAGAAGCGTGCCACTGGCATCCTCTCCATGCTGGCCGAGCGCTTTCGCGAGTCGGGAACGACCGCGGCGGCCAAGCAGAATTCGATTGTGGTGCTGCCGTTTGTGAACTTTGGCACCACGGCGGCGGCCGATCCGGAGACCGCGCCCGCGCCACTGTACGGATATGCGCTGGCCGATGCGATTGCCGCGCGGCTGGCGCGCATGACTTCGCTGGTGGTGCGGCCTTCCAGCTCGCTGATGACGATTCCCGCGCAGCAACTCGACCCGCTGTCGATCGGCAAGAAGCTGCTGGTGCGATTTGTGCTGGCGGGCAACTTTATGCGCTCGGACGCGGGCTTCGACCTGAACTGGCAACTGCTCGACATTCCTACCCAGTCGGTGCGCGCGGGCGGCTCCATCAACGTCGAGTCCTTCGACCTGATCAGTGTGCAGACGGAGATCTGCAATGAGGTGTTCTCGACCCTGCAGGGCTTCGGCGACCTGGAGAACCCGGCAGTCTCCACGGAGGGCGCACGCGATACCTCGCCATCGTTGAGCCAGAACCTCTCGGAGGACTATCTGCAGGCGCGTGCGGTGCTCTCGTCGTTTATGTCGCGTACCGGCTCGCTGGACGACCTGAACCGCGCCCGCGGGCTGTTTGAACGCGTGGTGAAGCAGGATGAGGATTACGCGCCGGGCTGGTCCGGGCTGGGCATCACCCATCTGCAGTATGCGCGTCACGGGCTGGGCGGCCAGATGAATGTGCTGGAGGCCCGCCGCGCCTTCGACAAGGCGCTGGAGCTCGATCCCGGCTCGGTGGAGGCCAACCTCTATCGTGTCTATATGCTGCTGTCGCGCGGGGAGAAGGAGTCGGCGCGCCACGGCATCGAGCACCTGCTGCAGACGGCCGCGAACGACTGGAACGTCCACCTGGTGGCCGGCCTGACGCTGCGCATCGACGGCTTGTACGAGGAGGCGCTGGAGCAGTTCAACACCTCGCTGCGGCTGAACCCCGCCAATGCCGCCATCATCTACAACCACCGCGCGCGGGTGTACCAATACCAGAACCAGTTGGAGTTGGCCGGCGACGAGATCGAGAAAGGGCTGACGCTGGAGCCGCGCCAGCCGCTGCTGCGCATCTCGCTTGGCTATCAGCAGATGCGTCTGGGCGATCTGGGCCATGCGGTGGAGACGCTGGAGGGCGTGATCTCCGATGAGTCGTCGCTGCGCATCGTGTTTCCGACGATCGCGCTGTGCTACGTGCAACTGGGCGACCGCGCCAAGGCCGCCAGCTTCATCCAGGAAGAGACGCTGGCCGCAGCCGAGGCGGATGGCGAGATGGCGTACCGGCTGGCGACCTACTTCGCGGTGGATGGGGACGAGTCGGAGGCGCTGCATTGGCTGCGCCGGGCGATCTACCTGGGCAACGAGAACTATCCGTGGTTCACCAAGAACCCGGCGTGGCGCAATCTACAAGGGCATAGCGACTTCGAGCGCATCCTGGAGGACCTGAAGAAGAGCTACCGGCGCAACCAGAAGAACTGGAAGCGGCTGCTGGCGCAGGTAACTTCGTGACTCGAGCATTTTCGGAATTGGTGTAGACCGAAGTCTCGGCATCCCAGTGGTTTTTCCTCAAGAAAAACCACCTTGTAAGCTGTTCAGGAAGTCTATTCGGATTCCAAAAATGCTCTCGTATTGGGCTTCGCGTGGTGCTCACGATGGTCGCAAACGGAGTTCCGTGCCGACCAGCGGGAGGACAGAGCGAAGCAGTAAAAGGGCGTGCGAACGCCCTATTCGCCGCCGGGGATGCCTAGGTTTGGCGGGGTTACGTGGGCCGATACCGGGGTGACGCTCATGGGCTCGGTCAGGCTGAAGACAACGCCCAGGTTCTTGGGCAGTTCGGCCTGGTGGTCCTGCTTCAGCCACACCACGGTGCTGACGCCGGCGCCAACGCCCGCGCCGATCACCGCGCCGGGAACGCCTCCGATCATTGCGCCCGCGGCCAAGCCTCCGCCGGTGGTAAGCGACATCACACCCACGTTGCGCTTGGTATTCCCACGACGCATGATGGTGCCCTCATCGTCGACTTTGGCGCGGTCCCATTGGTCGGTGTCGATGACCCGGGCACGCAGAATGTACTGTGCGCCGTCGGGCAGCGTCACGGCGCGCGGCTCAAGGTGGATGGCTGCCTGGCCGCCGATCCTCTTGCCTCCGCGCACCCAGGTCACGCGCCCTTCCAGCAGCGATCCCACGGGCACGATCACGCGGCCTTCGCGCATCACCGGCTCGGTGATGTCAGCGGTGAACTTGGTGCCTGGCCGGGTGGTCAGGCTGGAGAGGTTCTCACGCAGCTTTACTTTTAGCAAGGTGCCGTCGGGAAGCTCGCCGGGCGGCGAAGGAACATGAGTGACGATGCCCGCGTCTGGATCGGCCTTAGCCGCAGCGCCCTGCAGGTCGTGCATCGTGCGCCGGTCTGCCAATCCGGCTGTGGCTGCGGTAACGATGCCGGCGTCGGGATCGGGCGGCGCAGCGCTGGCGCGCTTGGTTGGCTGGTAGGGAACATAAGGTCCGTAGACCGGTTCGGTGGTCGTGGTCTGCGCGGCCGCTGCAGGAATACCGGCCGAGAACTTGGCAGGCGCGCCCGCAGGAGTGCTGACGACGTCGTTGGAATTGGAATTGGGATCAAGATCGGGAGTGACCGTGATCGGCGTGGAGTCCGGGCGGGAGACGCCGGTACGCTGGTCAGACGCAGAGGAGTTCTGCGCCGACACTGCTGGCGTTGCGGCGAGCATCCATGCGGCCGCTAAACAGGCAATCCCGATTGCCCTTGCGCTCGGTGTAATGCTCTCGACTCGATTGGCGATTCCCATGCATCTACCCCCTGATTCGAATAACCCCAAAGAACCCGGCGCGGGATAACCCAAGTGCCGGACCCATCGGGGCGCGACCCGCCCGCGAAACTTAGTTCTCAGGGTAGAGGCCGGGTGGCCCACCGTGCGTGAAATCAGCGGCAGGGAATCGAGACTGCCAACAATGGTGCAGGGGCGCGCGGCGGCAGCATTGGCTTTCGCCAAAAAAAAAGGAGCAGCCCATTGGGGCTGCTCTTGAAGCCTCGATCCTGATTGCGACCGGGTGGGACCAATCTCACAGTTCCTGCGACGGCCGGAGCCTCGCGCGAAGTGGCCCTTCCCGATCAGGAGTCCACATGAAACCACTTGGCTCGATATCACGTAAGCGGAACTGCTTTAGTGGATAAGGCGTCTGCGGACCACTCCGGCCGCGGCCATTATACCGGTGCCAAGCAGCAGCAG
>Ga0302320_10014692_pt1 | contig 16172 bp, 9 predicted proteins | sample Bog_T0_3_FD_202130 | JGI IMG/M metagenome (GOLD analysis project Ga0302320, IMG submission 202130) | Peat permafrost microbial communities from Stordalen Mire near Abisko, Sweden - Bog_T0_3 | ecosystem: Environmental > Terrestrial > Soil > Wetlands > Peat | place: Sweden: Abisko, Stordalen Mire... | reverse complement strand
TCGTAGTGCCAGAGCGAGTCGGACGAGAACGTCGTCGGCTGGTCCGGCAGGCCCTTGGTGCAGATCGACGGCAGCGTCGCGTCGATGCCGCCCGGCCGGAAGCCCTTCGCCGCACTGGCGTAGTACAGGCTGTCGGCGTCCGGCTGATAGTTCAGCACGAGGCGCGGCGTCAGCGGGCTGTCGCTGCCGGAACTGGAACTGAGGATGTTGGTATTGCCCACCAGCGCCCCGCTCTCGTTGATCGAGCCGGTGTAATCGAGCTTCGAGTAACGCAGTCCCGCCGTGGCCTTGAAGGTGTCGGTGAACCTGAAGGACGCCTCGCCGAAAACGGCCGCCTGCTTGTCGATGGTGCCGAAGGCCGGCTGCAGGTAGGCACTCGCCGCATTGGCGCCGCCCAGCGTGCTGGAAATGTCGGCGCTGTAGATGTGCTCGGTCGAGTTCTCGTTGACATGCGCGTAGTACAGCCCGGCGGTCCATTGCAGGCGGCTGTTCTTGTCGGCGGAGCTCGCACGCACTTCTTCGGTGAAGTTGTTCTGGTGGTCGGTGAAATATGCCGAGCTCGTGTCGCCGGCCGCGGTGTACTCGTTCGACAGGAAGATCGTCGGCGCCCACTGCGAGTAGTCGGAGATCGAGTGCTGTTCGCGCGAGAAGTACGAGGTGTTGGACACGAGGTCGACGCCCGGCAGGCTCCAGTTGACCTTGATGGCCGCGATGTACCAGGGGTCGTTGCTGGGATCGCGCTGCAGATTGCCGTTGTAGTAGTTGTTGCTGGCCGGGTTCGAGATGTCGATCCAGTAGGTGCCGGTGTCGTTGATGTGCAGCGTCTGCACGTAGAGTGACGGCGAGATCGTGAGGTTCTCCGTCGGTGCCCATTTCAGCGCCGCACGGAATGTCGCCGTGTCGTGCCAGTTCGCATTCGACGCGGTGACCCCGTTCACGACCGGAACGCCGCTGTAGACGGTGGCGAATCCCGCCGGATAACAGTAACCGCACGCTGCCTGGGCGCTGGGCGGCGCCGTATAGCTGACACGGTCGACCCAGCCGCCGTCCTCGCGGAACGAGGCGCTGACGCGGAAGCCGAGCACGTTGTCGATGATCGGGCCGCCGACGGCGACGCCCGCCTCGTAGTTGCGGCCGCCGCCGTCGATCTGGCCGAACTCGGCGCGTGCATAGCCGGAATACGTCGTCAGGCTGGGATCCGGCGTGATGAAGCGGATCGTGCCACCCTCGGAGCCGGCTCCGAACAGTGTGCCCTGCGGACCTTTCAGGACCTCGACGCGGTCGAGGTCGAACAGCGCCGGGTAGGGATTCACGGTGCCGAAGTTCAGATGACGGGTCTGGATCGGCGTGTCATCGACGTAGATGCCGGTCGTCGAGGCGCCCGCGGCCGAATCGACGCCGCGAATCGACAGGTCGGAATCCTCGTCGTTGTAATTGCCGCTGACGCTGGTGCCGTTGCGCAGGAAAGTGACGCCCGGCGAAACGCGGGTCAGGTCATCGACGCTGCGCAGCCCTTCCTGGTCCAGCTTCTCCTGCCCGAACGCCGTGATGCTCATCGGCACGTCCATCAGGCGCTCGCTGCGCCGCTGTGCCGTAACGACGATCTCCTCGATCGCATCGGACCCCGCGCTGGCACCGGGAGCGGACGTGTCGGCAGCTCCTGCCCCGGCGGCAACCAGCCCCGCTGCGGTGAACACCAGCCCCGGGGTCAACCGGTAACCCGCCTGCGGCCTGAAACTCTTCATGCGCTGATCTCCCCCGAAAGTTTTTACGTCCCTTCCGTACTGTAGCGCAAAGCCGCTGCCCCGGTGAACAGGCGGCGGCGTCATCGCGCATGATTTTTTCCCTATACTGGTGCGCCATGACCTCGCTGAAGCGCACGCTCCGCTACCCCGACCTCGTGATCTACGGACTCGCGTACATCGCGCCGATCACGCCGCTGTCCACCCTGGGCTTCGTCTGGGAGGCATCGAAGGGCCTGATCGCCCTCGCCTACGTGCTCGGCGGCGTCTGCATGTATTTCACGGCGAAGAGCTACGCCGTCATGACCGAAACCGTCCCGTCGGCAGGCTCGGTCTATGGCTTCGCGCGGCATTCGCTCGGGGCCTTCCCCGGCTTCATCGCCGGCTGGCTGATCCTGCTCGATTACCTGCTGATTCCGGCGTTTGTCTACGTGCTGATCGCCGTGGCGCTCGGCACCCTGGTGCCGGGCATCGACCGGTCGGTGTGGATCGCATTGATGGTCGCCGTGACGCTCGGCATCAACTGGTTCGGCGTCACTGTGACGAGTCGCGCGAACCTCGTCGCCGTCGCGATCCAGGCACTGGTGATGTTCGGCTTTCTCGGGGCCTGCCTGATCGCGCTGCACGCCGGCAAGGGCACAGGCAGCCTTGGGATCGCACCGTTCTGGAACGGCGCCACGTTCGATAGCGGTGCACTGTTCACGGCGACCTCGATCTGCGTGATGTCGTTCCTCGGCTTCGACGCGATCTCGACACTGTCGGAGGAAGTCGAGGGGAACGACGCGCGGGTCGTGGGGCGCGCGATCATCGGCGTGCTGGTGATCTCGGCGGTGTTCTTCGTGGTGGTCGCGTGGATCCTCGGCAACCTGCTGCCGGGCCTGCGCATCCGGGACGCCTCCGCCGCGACCTATGAGCTGGCCGCGTGGGCCGTGGGTCCCTGGGCCGCTGCAACGATCGCGTGGGCGTATGTATTGATCGTCGGGCTGTCGAATGCGCTGCCGATGCAGGTCGGCGTCGCGCGCGTGCTGTATGCGATGGGACGCGACCGCCAGATGCCGGTCGCGCTCGCGCGCATCCACCCGCGCTACCACACGCCGTATGTCGGCATGCTGGTCACCGCGGCGATCTCGCTCATCGTCGGGCTGGCAATGCGCAATCGGCTGGATGACCTCGCGACCATCGTCAACTTCGGTGCCCTGTGCGGCTTCCTGATGCTGCATGTGTCGGTGATTGCCGAATTCGGATTCAGGCGCCGCTCGCGCCGCTGGCTTGCGCACTGGGTGACGCCGGTGCTGGGGATCGTCGTGGTCTTGTTCGTGCTCGAGGGCATGAGTACGCTGGCGCTCGTGGTGGGCCTGTCCTGGCTTGCGGCCGGGGTGCTCTGGGGACTGGTGCTGCGCTCCCGCGGACAGGGCGCACTTGCCGTCAAACTATAGGGAAACCGGGGACCGACCGACATGACACCCTCAGGTACGCCGGCGCGTTCCACCGCCGAGTGGCAGGCGCTGGACACTGCTCATCATCTGCACCCGTTTACCGACCATGCGGCGCTGCACCGCAGGGGCACTCGCGTGATCTCCCGCGCCGAGGGCGTCTACCTGTACGACTCCGACGGGCGGCGGATCCTCGACGGGATGTCGGGCCTGTGGTGCGTGACGCTGGGCTACGGTCGCCGCGAACTCGCCGACGTCGCCCGCGCGCAGATGCTGGAGCTGCCGTTCTACAACAGCTTCTTCCAGGCAACCCATCCGCCGGCGATCGAACTTTCGCGCCTGCTGGTCGGGGTGACGCCGCCGCAGTTCAACCACGTGTTCTTCACCGGCAGCGGCTCTGAGGCCAACGACACGGTGGTGCGGCTCGTGCGCCGCTACTGGGATCTCAAGGGTGAGCCGCAGCGCGCGCAGATCATCAGCCGCGTCAACGCCTATCACGGCAGCACAATGGCCGGCGCGAGCCTCGGCGGGATGGCGCCGATGCACGAGCAGGGCGGCCTGCCCATCCCGGGGATCCTGCATATCCGCCAGCCCTACTGGTACGGCGAAGGCGGCGAGCTGTCGCCGGAGGAGTTCGGACTGGTGGCCGCGCGGGCGCTCGAGGAGAAGATCCTCGCGGTCGGTCCCTATCGCGTCGGCGCCTTCATCGCCGAGCCTGTCCAGGGCGCGGGCGGCGTGATCATTCCCCCGGCGAGCTACTGGCCCGAGATCCAGCGCATCGTCGACAAGTACGGGATCCTGCTCGTTGCGGACGAGGTCATCTGCGGCTTCGGGCGCACCGGGCGCTGGTTCGGCGCCGACCACTACGGCATCCGCCCGGACCTGATGCCGATCGCCAAGGGACTCTCCTCCGGCTACCAGCCGATCGGCGGCGTCATGATCGCGGACCGCATCGCCGACGTCCTGATCGGCCAGGGCGGCGACTTCAACCATGGGTTCACGTACTCCGGCCATCCGGTCGCCTGCGCAGTCGCCTGCGAGACGCTGCGCATCATGCAGCGCGAGCGCATCGTCGAGCGGGTAGAGGCGGACACCGCGCCGTATATGGCGGCGCGCTGGACCAGCCTCGCCGATCACCCGCTGGTCGGCGAAGCGCGCATCGTCGGGCTGATGGGCGCACTCGAACTGGTGCGCGACAAGGCGCGACGCACGCCCTTCCCCGAGCCCGGCACGGTGGGCACGATCTGCCGCGACATCTGCTTCGACCGGGGGCTGGTGATGCGCGCGGTGCGCGACTCGATGATCATCGCGCCGCCGCTGGTGATCAGCCACGCCGAGATCGACGAACTGGTCGGCATCGCCCGCGACTGTCTCGACCGCACACTGGCCGTGCTGCACGAGCGCAAGCTGCTGTAACGCCGCCCGCCCGGCCGCGCCGGGTCCGCGCGGGCCTCAGGTTTCGCGATCGGCCCGCGCGACTGCGGCGCGACAGGTCCACAGCACGACGCCGAGCAGCGCGCAACAGCAGCCGCTCAGCAGCGCATCGGCAAGGAAGCTGCCCTGGGGCCCGCCGAATCGCGCGTACGCCAATCCATCGACGAGCTGCATGTACACGAGCGGCGTATTCGCAGCCGCAATCAGCAACCCGAATTGTGTCGCAGCCAGCGGATTGCCGCTGCCGATGGTGCGCAGGATGATCAGGTACTGCACCGCGAAGGCCGCCCCCTGGAACAGGTTCTCGCCAAGCATCGCCACACCGAAGGTCAGCGGCGCGTGCGGCAGCACCGCGAGCACCAGTGTGAACAGCGCGCCGGTGGCTCCGAGCGTGAGGTACAGCGGTCGCGGCGCGAGCAGCCGCTCCGCGCGCGCAACCCCCAAGCTGCCGATGACGCCGGCACCCGATGCGGCGATGCCGCCGAGCAGCGCGACCAGCGCCTCGGGGGTATGGAAGTCATTGCCGAAGCCGCCGAGCACGTTCGGCAGCGCGAACGAGGCGGCCGGCAACAGGAAGATCAGCAGCGTCCAGAGCACCGCGGGCCGTGCCAGCAGCAGCGCGACGTCACGCGCGAACCCGGCGAAGCTCTCGCCGGCAAGGCGCTGGTCCGCGGCAGGACAAGGCATGCGCCAGTACAGCGGCAGCGGCAGCAGCACGCAGGCCGCCAGCAGCGCCGCCCCTGCCACGAACGGCAGGCCGCGCAGCAGCCCGATCGCAATCACGGCAATCACGCCGAAGGAACCGGTGATCGAGACGCTGAACCAGGCGCCGAGCCGACCCTTGGCGCCTGTCTCGACGAGGTTGCCGAACCAGCCGCCCACCGCGGCCGTGCCGAGCGAGACGGCGAGTTCCGCGAGGAACAGCAGCGCCGTCAGCAGCTCAGGATCGCCGCTGCAGAGGAGGGCTGCGAAAATGCACGCGGCGCCGGCGAGCGTGAAGCCGATCGCATAGCTGCGCCGCCGGAACCGCCAGTCGAGCAGCGGGGTAAGCAGGAAGCTCAGCACGCTGGGGCTGAAGCCGATCGCGGTGATCGACGCGATCTGCTGCTCGGGTACGCGGTTCGCCGCCAGCAACTGCGGGACCGCGATGAACAGCAGCGCCCCGACGACCCCAAGCGGCAGGAACCCGAACCCCATCTGCCATACCGGCGGCGGCGTGCGTGCCGGTGTCATGCGCGCCCGCGCCCCAGGATCAGCCCTGCGAGCAGCGCCAGCGCCGCGGCACTGAGCAGCACCGGCAGGCCGTTGCGCGGCCACAGGTCCATCGCGAGGCCGCCGACGCTGGGGCCGATGACTCCGCCGCAGCAGTAGATCATCACGAACAGTGTGTTCGCACCGGCAACATCCGCAGGCGCGAACTCCTCGCCCAGCAGCGCGACCCCCTGGCTGTAGAACGCATACAGCGTGCCGCCCCAGACGAACAGCAGCGGCCACAGCAGCAGCGGCTCGTGGATGCACCCCTGCAGCAGCAGGGGTCCCACGCCGCTCGCCAGCGCACAGACCCCGAGCATCAGGCGGCGACCGCAGCGATCCGCCAGCAGGCCTATGGGGAGCTGCAGTACGACGTTGCCGGCCAGAAAGATGGTCAGCAGCTGCAATGCCGCGCGCTCATCGAGACCGTCGCGCAGCCCCAGCAGCGGCAACAGCGACAGATCCGCCGACTCGACCAGACCCGCGATCAGCGCCGCGGCCATCACCGCAGGTGCCAGCGGCAGCAGCCGCGGCAGGTCCTGCAGCCGCTGGGTATGCGGCGCGGCGTGCCGGGCGCTGCTCGCCGCGACCTGGCGCAACAGCGCGAGCGGCAGCAACGTCAACGCGAGACATGCGGCGCCGACCATGAACGGCCGGGCGCCGATCGTGCCTGTGAATTCGAGCAACAGCGGGCCGCCGACCGTACCGAGCGAGAACACCGCACCGTAGAGTCCCATGACGGTGCCGCGCGCACCCGCGGGCGTCGCCCGGTTCATCCAGATCTCGCTCGCGATCCACGCCAGCCCCACGGCGCATCCGGTCAGGACCCGCAGCACCAGCCAGCCCGGGAGACTGTTCCACCGCGACATCGCGACCAGGATCAGGATACTGCAGCCGACCCCGCCGACGACCGAGCGCTGCAGCCCGAACCTGGCGATCAGCCGCGGGTACAGCGGCCCGACCAGCACGATCGCGACCAGGCTGACCGCGATGACGCTGCCGATCGCAACGGTCGATTCGTGGGCGCGGTTCAGGACCATTGCGATCAGCGGCGGCTCGAAGCCGAATACGAGGCCTACCCCCAGGCTGGTGGAGAACACGGCAGCGAGGATCCAGGGCGTTTGGCGGGCCATCGGTGGCGTCATTGGCAGGACCTTAACAGGGGAGTGCGTGTCGGTGTGGCGACACCGCGACGACGGACGGTGCAGAGTGCTTGACACGCAATCTGCTTGCGTAGCAGTTAACGCTATGTTACGAATTGGCTATTCCGTTCACAAGATGAGCGGCTAAAAACAATCCAGGGGTGTCATTGATGAACAAATTAGTGTCCGCTGCCGTTGCCTCAGCGATCTATGCGTCGACCTATGCCACCCCTGCATTTGCAGCGGCGCCAGGCGAAGGCACCGGACTGGAGGAAATCGTCGTAACCGCCGAAAAGCGCGACTCGACGGTGCAGGCGACCGCGATCAGCCTCACGGCGCTGAGCGCCGACGACTTCAAGAACCAGGACATCGCTTCCGTCGAGGACATCGCGGGCAAGGTTCCCGGCATCTCGATCCGCACCGCGGGCCCCGGCCAGACCGAGTATGAAATGCGCGGCCTGTCGGCGGGCGGCGGCACCGCGGCGACCGTCGGCTTCTACCTCGACGAGACGCCGCTGTCGGCGAATGCCGTTGCGCTGAACGGCCGCACCGTGATCGATGCAGACCTGTTCGACCTGAACCACGCGGAAGTGCTGCGCGGCCCGCAGGGAACGCTGTATGGCTCCGGCTCGATGGGCGGCACGATCAAGCTGGTCACGAACCAGCCGAAGCTCGGCACCTTCGAAGGTGCGACCGACGCCAGCATCTCCGACACCTCCCATGGCAGTACCAATGGCGGCGGCAGCCTGATGCTGAATTTCCCGGTGGGCGACACGGTTGCGTTGCGTATCGTCGCCACCGAGAAATACACCAGCGGCTGGATCGACCGCATCGTCGGCGACCCGAACAGCTTCCCGTCGCCGTCCGAACCGTCCTATACGGCGAGTGCCCCCGCCAACTGCGGCGCCTATTACTGCCTGCGCGGCAATGTCGCCGATGCGCCGGTCACCAAGGTCATCAAGGGCGCAAATATCGAGCGCTTCTCGTCGGCCCGCGGCTCGGTGCTGTGGAAACCCTCTGATCAGCTGTCGGTGACCGGCACCGTGATGTACCAGGACATCCGCGCCGACGGCTACAACAACTTCCAGCTGAACCCCGGCGGGCTCGCAATCTACCAGCCCTACGATCAGCAGGAGCCCTATTTCGACTACTTCAAGCTGTCGAGCCTCAAGGTCGAGTATGCGTTTGACGGCGCGACGCTGACCTCGGCGACCAGCTACTGGAAGCGCGACGTCCTGCAGTCGACCGACTCGACCGAGGCGCTGCAGAACATCAACAATGTCACGCACCTGGTGAATGGCAGCTACGTGCCCTACTTCATCCAGAACCTGTACGAGGAAGAGGATCCGACGACGCAGTTCTCCGAGGAACTGCGGCTGACCTCGACCGGGACCGGGGCGCTCAGCTGGGTCGGCGGCCTGTACTTCGCCAACCTGCACTCCGGCTACATCACCTACAACCAGGCGCCGGCTTACGCGACGGCGCTGACCTGCGGCCTGCCGAGCGCCGCCAATCCGCAGGCGGGCTACTGCGCGTCGCCGGCCGGCTACATCAACAGCACGCTGCGTTTCCCGGATCCCACCCAGCCGCAGTACCCGAGCCCGCAGGCTGCCAATCCGAACGGCGTGATCTTCAACGACAACAACCCCAACGTCCTCAAGCAGGAAGCCATCTTCGGCGAGCTGGGTTATAAGTTCGTCGAGGACCTGAAGCTCACGACGGGTCTGCGCGTATTCCACTACACGCTCGACAACCACGCCGACCAGGCGGGCCTCGGCACCGCCTCGGTCAACCAGGACCACACGATCCTCGACCAGAGCCTCGCGGGCACCTCGGTGCTGCCGAAGGTGAACCTGTCCTATACGCCGACCGGTGACCTGACGATCTACAGTACGCTCGCCAAGGGCTCGCGCCCGGGCGGCACCAACCTGCCGATTCCGCTGCCGTCTCAGGCGGTGCTGAACGTCAACCAGTTTGCCTATAACTGCGGCGTCGGCGCAGTCTCGGTTTCCTCGCAGCCGAGCTTCACGCCGGACTCGGTATGGAGCCTCGAGGTCGGCGAGAAGGCGCGCTTCGACGACCGGCGCTTCATGGTCAACGCAGACCTTTACTACATCAAGTGGACCGACATCCAGCAGGTGCTTTCCCTGACCTGCGGCTACCCGTACAACACCAACGCGGGCAATGCCAAGTCCTACGGTCCGGAACTGGAAATGTCGGCGATGATCGTCGACGGTCTGACCCTGGATCTGTCCGGCACCTACACGCAGGCGTTCATCGGCGATCCGACTGCGGCGGCGGAAGCCTCGGGCATCTCGCCGGGCACACGTGTGCTGAACGTCCCGAAGTACACCTGGGTCGCGGGTATCAACTACAACACCGCGCTGACCAGCACGCTGAACGGCAGCTTCCACCTGGGCAGCTCCACGACCGGACCGAGCGCCGACCAGGCCGCCGTGCGCACGACGCTGCCGTCCTACAGTCTCGTCGATGCGCGCGCCGGCATCTCGGGCGGCGCCTGGACCGCATCGCTGTTCGGCACCAACCTGACCAACAAGGTCGCCCTGCAGACGATCAACAATACCGTGTTCGCATGGCAGACCTATGCCATCACGCGCGTCTCGACCAACCAGCCGCGCACGATCGGCGTCGACGTGCAGTACAGGTTCTGACCTGTACGGGCGCGGGCTTCTCAGCGAAGCCGCTTTGTAGGAACATTCGGGGGGCTGCGGGCCCCCCGATTTTCGTCAAGGAGAAGCATTTTGGCGAGTGACAAACCCGGCGCAGGCCACGACCACGATGCGGCGCAGCTGCGCGCACTCGGCTATGAATCCAATTTCGAGCGCACGATGTCCAAGTGGGAGAATTTCTCGCTCGGCTTCACCTACCTGTCGCCGGTCGTCGGCGTCTACACGCTGTTCGCGGCCTCGTTCGTCGCCGGCGGGCCGCCGATGTGGTGGACCTACCTGCTGGTCGGCGTCGGCCAGCTGTTCGTCTGCATGGTGTTCGGCGAGATCGTCTCGCAGTTCCCGATCTCCGGCGGCCTCTACCCCTGGGCGCGTCGCCTGATGGGCAAGCGCTGGGCGTGGATGGCAGGCTGGGTCTATGCCTGGGCGCTGTGCTGCACCTCCGCGGGCGCCGCCACCGGGGTAGCGCCGTTCCTCGCACAGCTGTTCGACGTCGATGCGACCCCGTTCGCGACGACCGCGATCGCGCTGGTGCTGATCGCGATCTCGACGGGACTGAACCTGTCCGGCACGCGCTGGCTGGCGCGCGTCGCGGTGTTCGGCTTTACCTGCGAACTGGTCGGCGCGATCGTCGTCGGCGTCTACCTGCTGGTGTTCGCCCGCCACCAGTCGCTCAGCGTGCTGTTCGACACGACGCTCGTGCCCCATGAGGGCAGCTACCTGCCGGCCTTCCTCGCCTCCTCGCTCGCCGCGATGTTCTGCTACTACGGCTTCGAGGCCTGTGGCGATGTCGCCGAGGAAACCCCGGATGCCAGCCGCATGATCCCGAAGGCGATGCGCCTGACGATCTATGTCGGCGGCGCGGCGGCCTGCTGGGTCTGTCTCGCCTTCATTTTGTCTATCCCGGATCTCAAGGCAGTGCTGTCCGGCGACGACAAGGACCCGATCGTGACGCTGCTGAAGGCGGCGATGGGACCGCTGGGCTTCCGCGCCGTCATCGTCGTCGTGCTGATCTCGTTCATCTCCTGCATCCTCAGCCTGCAGGCGGCGGCGAGCCGGCTGGTGTTCGCGTACGCGCGCGACCAGATGATCTTCGGCAGCTCCTTCCTGTCGCGCATGTCCGAACGCCACCACGTGCCGGCGAACGCGCTGCTGGTCATGGGCGCGATCCCGGCGGGCATAGCGCTGTCGGCGTTGTGGCTCGCCGATGCGATCACGACGATCATCAGCTTCGCAGCGGTCGGCATCTACATCTCCTTCCAGATGATCGTGCTCGGCGCGCTGATCGCGCGCAGCCGCGGCTGGCGCCCCTCGGGACCGCACAATCTCGGTGGCTGGGGCCTGCCGGTCAATATCCTGGCGCTGTCCTACGGCGTCGCGGCGATCATCAACATCCTCTGGCCGCGCGGTGCACCGACCGATCCCTGGTACGTGGACTGGGGGATGCTGGTGACGACGCTCGGCATCATGCTGCTCGGCGCGCTCTACATGGTGCTGGCGCGGCCCTACGAGCGCGGCAATGCGCCCGCCGGCGATGCGCACCTGCTGGCCGGCAAGGGATGAGGATGAACCGTTACGGGTACGGGCCGGCGGTGGCATCGTTGCCGCCGTCGACGACCAGGTTGCTGCCCGTCACGTAACTGGCGAGGTCCGAGGCAAGGAAATGCACGCAGCGCGCGACCTCGACGGGCTGGGCCAGCCGGCGCATCGGCACTCCTGCGGCGAGTGCGCGCAGGTTGGCCGCGACGTCCCCGCCCTTCCGCGTCGCGATCTCTTCGGCCATTCGCGTGTGGATTTCACCGGGGCATACCGAGTTGACGCGAATGCCGTCGCGGGCATGATCCAGCGCCATGCAGCGGGTGATCTGGATCACCGCGCCCTTGCTGGCGCAGTAGGCGACATGATTCGGTTCGCCGTTAAGCCCCCACTCCGAAGCCACGTTGACGATCGCGCCCCTCCCCAGGCTGCGCATGTGCCGCACGGCCGCGCGGCTGAGGAAGAACAGCGCGTTGACGTTGACGGCCATCGTGTCGAGCCACTCGGCATCGGTCGTATCCGGGGCAGTGGCGGTGTACAGGATCCCGGCATTGTTGACCAGCACGTCGAGGCCGCCCAGGCGCCCGATGGTCGACTCGATCAGCGCATCGCAGGCACCGTTCCCGCGCAGGTCCGCCGGCTGGAATTCGGCACGGCCGCCGGCCGCGCGGATCGAGGCGACGACGGCCGCGCCGCGCGCCGCATCGCGGCCCGAGACGCAGACGTATGCGCCATCGTCGGCAAACACCCGAGCGCAGGCCTCGCCGATACCGGTCGTGGAGCCGGTGACCAGCACGACTTTTCCGTCAAAGCTCATAGCCGGCATTATAAGGTGAACCATGGCCCGCGATCCGAAACATGACGTCCTCTTTGAACCGGTGCGCATTGGCCCGAAGACGCTGCGCAACCGCTTCTGGCAGACCTCGCACTGCGCGGGTCCCGGCTCCGAGCGCCCCGGCGCGCAGGCACATTTCCGCGGCATGAAGGCCGAAGGCGGCTGGGGCGCGGTGTTCACCGAGTTCTGCTCGATCCACCCCGAGGCCGACGAGTATCCGTACACGTCGGCGCGGCTCTGGGACCAGGGCGACGTGCAGAATCTCGGCTACATGTGCGAGGTCGCGCACCGCCACCAGAGCCTCGCCGGCGTGCAGCTGTGGTACAGCGGCGGCAACGCGCCCTCGCTCGAGTCGCGCGAGACCGGCCGCAGCCCGAGCCAGTGGCTGGCGCCGATCTTCTCGACCCGCTGCGTCTACGGCTACGAAATGGATGAGGACGACATCCGCGCTGTAATCAACATGTACGTCGAGGCAGGCCTGCGCGCCGAACAGGCGGGCTTCGACCTGCTCGAGGTCTCGGCCGGTGACGATACACTGCCGATGCAGTTCCTCGAGCCGCGCTTCAATCGCCGCAGCGACCGTTACGGCGGCAGTTTCGCGAACCGCTCGCGCTTCTACATCGAGGTGCTGCAGGCGCTGAAGCACAGGCTGGGCGATCGCTGTGCGATCACGACGCGCTTCGAGATGGACACGCTGCACGGACCCGAAGGCGTCGAGGCGCAGGAGGACGGTGTGCGCATGCTGGAGCTGTTCCGCAGCGAGGGCGTCGTCGATGCCGTGGCGCTGAAGATCGGCGACTACGCCGAATGGGGCGAGGATGCGGGCGTGTCGCGCTTCCGCAAGGCCGGCTGGATGACCCCCTTCATCAAACAGGGCAAGTCCATCCTGGGGAAAGCCATCCCGGTGGTCGGCAACGGCCGCCTGACGAGCCCCGACGACATGGTGGCGCTGATCGGCGCCGGCGTTCTCGACATCATCGGCGCGGCGCGGCCGTCGATCGCGGATCCGTTCCTGCCGACCAAGATCGCCGAGGGGCGCCTCGCGGATATCCGCGAATGCATCGGCTGCAACATCTGCGTATCCAAGTTCCAGCAGGGCGGCCAGATCATGTGCACGCAGAACGCAACCATCGGCGAGGAGTACCGCCGCGGCTGGCATCCGGAAAAGTTCACGCAGGCCACCCGGCCGCTGTCGGTGCTGGTCGTCGGCGCCGGTCCCGCCGGCATGGAATGCGCACGCGTGCTGGGCGAACGCGGCTATACGGTGCACCTGCGCGACTCCGACAGGGAACCCGGCGGCCACTGGAAACATGTGATCCGTCTGCCGCGCCTCAGCGAATGGGGACGCGTGATCGCCTACCGCCAGGCACAGCTCCTGAAACTGAAGAAGCACGTCGAGGTGCACCTCGGAGTCGCACCGATGAGCGCGACCGACATCCTGGAGTATGGGGCGGATCGCGTCGTGCTCGCGACCGGCGCGCATTGGGCGTCCGACGGACGCAGCGCCGCGGCCGGCCCCATCCCGGGTGCGGACGATGCGCTGCCGCACGTGCTGACGCCGTTCCAGGTCATCGCCGGCAAGCCTGTTCCGGGCAGGCGCGTGCTGATCCTGGACGGTGACGGGCATTTCATGGGGATCGCGCTCGCGGAACTGATGGCCAACCAGGGCAAGGACGTGACGTATGTCTGCGACGCGGCGGATGTCGCCGAATACGGTGTGTTCACGATGGAGTCCTTCAACAACAAGCGCATGCTGTTCGAAAAGCGCATCCGCATCCTGACCAGCCACTGGGCCGACTCGATCGAGGCTGGCCGGGTGCGCCTGAGCTATGCCTACAAATTCGGGCCGGACCTCATCGGCCCGAATGCAGGCAGCACGCCCCGCAAGGACAATGGCGGGGAGTTCGACCTGGAAGCAGACGCCGTGATCCTCGCCACGTCGCGCCAGTCCGATACGCGGCTGTGGCGCGAGCTGAAGGCGCGGCGCAGCGAGTGGGCCGCCAACGGCATCGAGGACGTGTTTCGTGTCGGCGACGGCAAGGCTCCGTCGCAGCTGAACCAGGCAATCTGGGATGCGCACCGGCTGGCGCGGGAATTCGATGGCCCCCACCCCGCATATCCGCTACCGTGGATCCGCGAGCGCCAGCTATGGGGCGCCCCGACCACCCCGAAGCTCGGCGACGAGCGTCCGAACGTAGAGAGACACTCATGACTTCAGCCGTCGAGTCCGCAGGCGACCATCTGCTCAGCCGCAGCCTCAAGGCGCGCCACCTGACGATGATCTCGATCGGCGGCATCATCGGTGCGGGGCTGTTCGTCAGCAGCTCTACGGCCATCATCGCCTGCGGGCCCGCGGCGTTCATCAGCTATGGGATCACCGGGCTGCTGATCCTGCTGATCATGCGCATGCTCGGGGAGATGGCGACCGCGCTGCCCCAGGTGCGCTCGTTCACCGAGTTCGCGCGCGCGGGCCTCGGCGACTGGGCCGGGTTCGTCGTCGGCTGGCTGTACTGGTACTTCTGGGTGCTGGTGGTACCCGTCGAGGCGATCGCAGGCGCCAAGATCCTGCAACACTGGTTACCGCAGATCGGCCAGCTGCCGCTGGGCCTCGGGCTGATGGCGGTGATGACCGGCGTGAACCTGATGTCGGCGCGATCCTATGCCGAGTTCGAATTCTGGTTTGCATCGATCAAGGTCGCCGCCATCATCACCTTCATCGTCATTGCCGCCTCGCATGCGTTCGGCTGGACCTCCGGCAGCGGCGCCACCTGGAGCAACCTCGTCGCGCACGGCGGCTTCACGCCAAAGGGCTGGATCGCGGTGATCGCCGCTGTGCCGACGGTCTTCTTCGCGATGACCGGCGCCGAGATCACGACCATCGCCGCCGCTGAATCGGCGCAGCCCGGGCAGGCAGTGGCCAGGATGAGCTCCAGCGTGATCCTGCGGATCCTGATCTTCTACGTAGGCTCGATATCCCTGATCGTGGCCGTCGTGCCCTGGGATCTGGTGCGTTCCGGGGAAAGTCCGTTCACGCTGGCGCTGAATACGATGCACATCCCGCTGGCCGGCGAGATCATGAGTGCGATCATTCTGACCGCGGTGCTGTCCTGCCTGAACTCGGCCTTCTACGTCAGCTCGCGGGTGCTGTTCGTGCTCGCGGCGCGCCAGGACGCGCCGCAGGCGCTCGTCAGGGTCAATGCGCGCCGGGTGCCGGTCTACTCGGTGCTGATCGGCAGCGTCGCCGGCGTGCTCGGCATCATCGCGGCGATCGAGTTCCCGCAGCAGGTGTTCGATTTCCTGGTCAGTTCCTCCGGCGCGTTGATCGTGTTCGTCTACATGCTGATCGTCGTCTCGCAGATCGTGCTGCGCAACCAGCGCGAACGGGCCGGAGAGCCGCGGCCGGCAGTGCAGATGTGGCTGTATCCCTGGGCGTCGGTCGCGGCGCTGGCCGCGATGGCGGGGGTGCTGATCGCGATGGCCGTCACGCCTGCACTGCAGCAGGATTTCTGGGCCAGCTGCCTGACGCTGGTGGTGGCCGTCGCCGCCTATGGGCTGCTGCGGGCCCTGCGCGGCCCCCGGGCTGACGCCCGGGCTCAGTTGAATAAAATTTGATTTAAATTGAAAAACCATCGCTGGCACGAAAAATCTCAGCTGGCATGATGGCTCCACGGTGCAGGGCAGGGGACTGCCGCCCGCACCAGAGTTTAGGAGCCATTCGCCCGGCAAGTCAGCCAACTCCCCCGTCGGTGCGAAAATCCAGCGGCGTGGCACCCTCGGGTCCCACGCCGTTTTTTATTCCAGGATCCGGAATTGCTCAGCGCTCGAACTTGGTCGACAGGATGATCGACGAGTTCGTCCGCTCGACTCCGGCAATTACCCCAATCCGATCAATGACTTGATCCATTTCTCCGACGGTTGCCGTCGCCGCCACGGCGATCAGGTCGACCTCGCCGCTGACCGAGTGCAGGACCCGCACCTGCGGGATTGCCTGCAGGGCCGCGGCCACCGCCCGGGCAGCCGCCGGGCTCACCTTGATCATCACATGCGCCCGCACCGCCCCCAGGTCATGCTCCGCGGCGACCCGGACCGCGTAGCCGGTAATCACGCCGTCG
>Ga0302320_10014691_pt1 | contig 16173 bp, 16 predicted proteins | sample Bog_T0_3_FD_202130 | JGI IMG/M metagenome (GOLD analysis project Ga0302320, IMG submission 202130) | Peat permafrost microbial communities from Stordalen Mire near Abisko, Sweden - Bog_T0_3 | ecosystem: Environmental > Terrestrial > Soil > Wetlands > Peat | place: Sweden: Abisko, Stordalen Mire... | reverse complement strand
TGAAATGTTCCGATAACTCCTACTACACCGGTATCGCTCAAGATGTGAAAGAACGGCTGGATAGACATGAAACGGGCCGTGGAGCGGAATATACTAAAGCTAGATTACCTGTTGAGCTTGTTTACAACGAAAAAGTGAAGAACCATTCTGAAGCTTTGGCCCGCGAAAAATGGTTAAAGCGGCAGACGCATCGGGTTAAAGAAGAATTAATAGAAACGTGGGTGGCAACAAAGAAGGCGTCCCCGAAAAGGGGATAGGCTCCAAAAGGGTCTCAAGGGTTCGAATCCCTTTCTCTCCGCCATTTTTTGAAGTTCCTACCTGGAGAATCATCATGAAAACAGAAATACGATTAGAAGGTTTCACTCTGACGGTTAATAATGTAAAACGCTCGGTTGATTTTTATACCAAAAAGCTGGGTTTTGAATGCGTCATGAACGCGGCGCCCCATTTCGCTATGCTCCGCATGGGGGGCAGCACTATTGGTTTGTTGGCTTGGACTGAGGCGAAAAAAGACGGCGCTGTTAAAACAACCGCCAAACAAAACAGAGGCATACATGTTGAACTAACCACGGATGATCTGGACGGCTTTTATTTGAAGCTCAAGAAAAAAGGCGTTAAATTTCATACTCCCCCGCATGATGAACCCTGGGAACGGTCGGCCACCGCGTTTGATCCGGATGGTTATGCGGTGGAATTCGCTCAGGGTCGCCGCGGTAAGAATAAGACGAAAAAATAAGTTTATTTTTAGTTCTGCCGTTTAAACAATCGCCCTCACCACGCCGCCATCCACTCTTAACGCAGCCCCGGTCGTGGCCGAAGCCTGTTCGGAAGCCACATAGACCACCATATTGGCCACTTCCTCTGTTGTCGCGAACCGCTGAATCAATGATGAGGGACGGATGGTTTTAAAAAAATCTTTTTCCACATCCGCTTCGGTTTTATGGGCCTGCTTGGCCATGTCCGCCACAAAGGTTCCCACCCCTTCGGATCTGGTGGGGCCGGGCAGAACCGAATTGACGGTCACGCCGGTATTGGCAACCGTTTCGGCCAAACCACGGGCCACCGCCAACTGGGCGGTTTTAGTCATTCCGTAATGCACCATCTCGGCGGGAATCTGAACCGCCGATTCACTCGAAATAAAAATCACCCGGCCCCAGCCTTTTTTGACCATCAACGGCGTGTAATGGCGTGCCAGACGAATGCCGCTAAGCACATTGGCCTCAAAAAACCTTAGCCAATCACTGTCGGGAATTTCAAAAAAGGGTTTGGGTTCGAATATGCCCATATTGTTGACCAGAATGTCGACCTGGGGAAATTTTTGAATAGTTTTGGCGGTACCCTCGGCGGTGCTCATGTCGGCCGCGATACCGACAACTCTGGCCTGGGGTGATTTTTTAATAATTTCATGGATGGCTGATTCGATCCGTTTGTCGGTACGTCCATTGACGATGATCTGCGCCCCGGCCTCAGCCAAGCCCTGTGCGATCGCCAAACCGATACCCGCGGTAGAACCGGAAACCAGCGCGATTTTTCCATCCAGATTAATTTTCATAAAGAGCCTTTCAAAAAGAGATTCAAGAGGATTGAAAACAGCTTAAGAAGGATTTTGGTCAAAAAGCTATAGAGCTATTTAATGTTTAAGAGAAAAGAAGGTGAAAAATCAGCCCCAAAAGCCGGTTAAAAGCAGAATGCCCACCAGGGCGAAAGCCGCCGCGGCGATTTTTTGAAGTAAATGGGCGTTAATCAGTTTTTTGGCGTGATGGCCAATCAGAATGGCGATGGCGGTGGTGGACCAAAGGGCCGCAGTCGAGGCTAAAAAAATAGTCAAGACCAGATGAGTTTTAGCCACTAATGTTGCCGAAGCCAGTTGGGTCAGATCGCCCCACTCGGCGATAAAGATAACCAAAAACGAAGTCCAGATCACCCGCCCAAAACTTAAACTTTTCTTAGATGTCTCCGATTTTTCTTCCTGATGCCTTGTCCACATCATCACGGCAAAAACCAGAAACAAGAGGCCTGAAGCGATGTGAATGATATGAGGAGGTAAAAGCCCGAACAGGCTTCCGAATAGCACCGCGACCATGTTTTGAACCACAAAAGCCAGAGCGACGCCGATGAAAACCGCCCAGGGATTATTGCGGGTCGCCAGAATGAGGGTTGCAATCGCGGTTTTGTCGGGCAGTTCGGCCAAAAAGATTAAACCGAAAGTGGATAAGAAAAGGGTGAGGTCAAACGCGAAGTCAAAATTCATGGGCATAGATTACCGGGGTTTCACGGCGCTTACGACCACTTTTTAAAAATAAAAAAAGCCGCGCATACCATAAATCCAAATCCCACCAGATAGTTCCACTTAATGTCTTCTCTCAGATAGAGCACCGAGAAACCGCAGAAGACCGTCAGCGTGATAATTTCCTGAATGACTTTAAGCTGGGCCGTGGTGAACTCGTAGCTTCCAATGCGGTTGGCCGGTACCTGAAAGCAGTACTCGAAAAAGGCGATTCCCCAACTGGCCAAAATGGCGATCCAAAGGGGCGAGGTTCGGTACTTTAAATGGCCGTACCAGGCGAAGGTCATAAAAATGTTGGAGATGATCAGCAGGATAACCGTAATCATGGGCGAACCTCTTTTCGAAAGTTGATCCATTATTTAATTAAACTCTTTTTATCTCAATAAACCGTTTAAAATAAATGGGGATGGAACAGAAAATGAAACGCCGGGGGTTTTCCATGAAACACATAACAGCGGTTGTTTTGGTTTTGTTGTTCACGGCTGGTATTCCGGCTGCCATGGCAAAAGGTACAGGGGGTCATGCCGCCTCGTCCTCTTCGGGACACGGCAAAGGCGGTTCTAAAAAAGCCGGGCATGGACATAGCAAACAACATCACAAAACTTCGACCAACCAGACCACCCGTTCATCGGCAGCGACAGGCGGTGGAACGGGTTCTACCGCTCCGAAGGGCGGTGCATCCACCGGCACGGGCGCAAGTCCTATCGATTCACTTCCGTCCCGTCCCTAGTTTTAAAGTATAAAAAGCGGGTAAGAGCGTTCTTCCGGAGGGAGGGCGCTCTTTTTAGTTTCAAAGTGGGCTTTTCCCCGTGGCACCTTGAAGGTGTGGATTAAACACCCTAAACTGTCCCACCTTTACATCACTTTATTGAGGGTTACCTTGTCCCGACCGCTCTTTTTGGACGCGTTAAAAGAAAAAGTTCTCATTTTTGATGGCGCCATGGGCACCAATCTGCAGAACTACAACCTGACCAAAGAGGATTTTGGCGGTAAAGAAGGTTTGAACGATTACTTGGTTATTACTAAGCCCGAAGTGGTGCGTGAAATCCATGAGGGCTTTTTAAAAGTCGGCGTCGACTGCCTGGAAACCAATACCTTTGGGTCCAACCGCCTCAAGCTCGAAGAATACGGTTTGGGCGACCGCATTGTGGAAATCAACACCGCCGCCGTCAAGCTGGCCCGTGAACTGGCCGATAAATACTCCACCCCCGATCATCCCCGCTTTGTGGTGGGCTCCATGGGCCCTACCGGCATGCTGCCGGCTTCCGAAGATCCAGACCTGGGCAAAATTACCGTCGACGAACTGGAAGCCATTTATTACGAGCAAGCCTGCATCATGATCGACGCGGGCGTCGACGCCCTTCTGGTAGAAACCAGCCAGGACATTTTAGAAATGCGCGCGGCGGTTTTCGGCTGTCACCGCGCCCGCACGGAAAAAAAATCTCCCGTCGGCCTCATGGCCCAAACCACGCTGGATACCACGGGCCGCATGCTGCTTGGCACCGACATTGGCTCCGTCCTGTCCACCTTCTCCCGTCTGCCTATCGACGTCATCGGCATGAACTGCTCTACCGGCCCCAAAGAAATGAAAGACCCGGTTCGCTACCTGTCCCAATATTCCGAAATTCCCATTTCCACCATCCCCAACGCGGGTCTGCCCGAAAACCGCGGCGGCCAGGCGGTTTATCCCCTCGTGCCCGAAGCCTTGGCCAAAGCGCTCAAGGAATTCGTGGAAGAGTTCGGCGTCAACGTGGTCGGGGGCTGCTGCGGCACCACCCATGAGCATCTGCGCCAGGTCGTTCAGGCCATCGGAAAACAAAAACCCAAAAAGCGCGACATTACGCATTTGTGCAACGTCTCCTCCATGATCAAGAGCGTGGCGATGGACCAGGAACCCAAGCCGGTCATTGTGGGCGAAAGGGTTAACTCCCAGGGCTCCCGCAAGATCAAGCAAATGCTGTTGGCGGACGACTACGAAGGCATGGTGGCGGTGGGCCGGGGTCAGGCCGAGGGCGGCGCCCATGTGCTGGATGTCTGCGTGGCCCTGACCGAAAGACCGGATGAAAAAGAACAAATGAAAGCGGTGGTCAAGAAACTGGCTCTCGGTGTGGATACGCCCATCATGATCGATTCCACTGAAGCGGAAGTTTTGGAAGCGGCACTCAAGATTTATCCGGGCCGGGCCATGGTGAATTCCATCAACCTCGAAGGGGATGGTTCCCGCGTCAAGAAAGTCTGCCCGCTGGTCAAAAAGTACGGCGCCACGGTAGTGGCCATGACCATTGATGATATTTATTACGACAAGTCAAAACCTGCCGAAAAGGGCATGGCTAAAACCGCCGCCCGCAAGCTGGAAGTGGCCCAAAAGATTACCGATATCTGCGTGAATGAATACGGCATTCCGGCTGAGGATATTATTTTTGACGCCCTCACCTTTACGCTGGCCACCGGCGAGGCGGAGTTTTTAAATTCGGCGGTCGAAACGCTCGAGGGTATTAAAGCCATTAAGACTCAAATCCCCGGCGTCCGCACGGTGTTGGGCTTGTCGAACGTTTCTTTCGGCTTGTCCAAACAGGCCCGTGAGGTTTTGAATTCCGTATTCCTTTATCATTGCGTGCAATACGGTCTGGATATGGCCATTTTGAACCCGGCGGATATTAAGCCCTATTCAGCCATTGATGAAGCCGAACGCAAACTGGCCGACGACCTGGTCTTTAACCGCGATCCCCAAGCATTAGCGCATTTCATCCAGCATTTCGCGGGCAAAGGCCCGGCGGAAGAGCAAACCAAAGCGGACCCAACCGAGGGCATGACTTTCGCCCAAAAAGTTCATTGGAAAATCGTCAACCGCAAGCCGGACAAGATCGAGGAAGACCTCGCGGAAGTTTTGAAAGAAAAAACCGCCGTGGAAGCTCTCAATACTGTGCTTCTGCCCGCCATGAAAGATGTCGGCGACAAGTTCGGCTCGGGCGAGCTCATTCTGCCTTTCGTTTTGCAATCCGCCGAGGTCATGAAAAGGGCCGTGGCTTATGTGGAAAAATTCCTCGATAAGAACGCCTCCACCACCAAAGGCACGGTGGTTCTGGCGACGGTTTACGGCGACGTGCATGACATCGGCAAAAATCTTGTGCGCACCATTCTTTCCAACAACGGCTACACCGTTTATGACCTGGGCAAACAGGTGCCGGTTTCCACCATTATCGCCAAGGCGCAGGAAGTCAAAGCGGACGCTATCGGCCTCTCGGCCCTCTTGGTCGTCACCTCCAAGCAGATGCCCATCTGCGTTCAGGAAATGGAAAAACTGGGTCTGGACTATCCGGTTATCGTGGGCGGTGCCGCCATCAACCGCCGTTACGGCTACCGCATCAGCTTTGTGGATGAGAAACTTTACGAGCCGGGCGTTTATTACGCCAAGGACGCTTTTGAGGGTCTGGATATTCTGAACGCCCTGTCGGACCTGAGCTCGCGGGAAACTTTTAGGGCCAAAATTAAAGACGAAGCCCTCAAGGCGAAAGAAACGAATTTCGCGGACGCCAAGCAGGAAGAAGGCGAAGCCACGCCGGAAAAATATCCGCCCACGGTCAAGGCCGCCGCTTTTATCCCCAAGAATCCGTTCAACGGCACCTCCATCATTAACAAAGTGCCCCTGCGGGAAGTGTGGCCTTATCTGGACCTCACCCAGCTTTATAAATTGAACTGGGGCGTGAAGGGCAAAGACGGAGACGAATACCGAAATCTCATTAAAACCCAGTTCGAGCCCATGCGGTTAAAGATGCAGGAAGAGATTTTGTCCAAGAATATGTTTGAACCCAAACTGGTTTATGGTTTCTGGCTGGCCAACTCGGACGGCAACGACCTGATCATTTATGACGGCAACGACCCGAAGAAGGAACTGGAACGCTTCAAGTTCCCCCGCCAGCGCGTGGGCCGTCACCTGTGCCTGTCCGATCATTTCAAACCGGTCTCCTCCGGCGAAAAAGACGTGGTGGCTTTTCAGGTCGTGACCATTGGCGACAAAGCCGGTGAATTGATTGAAAAGTTGAACAAAGAGGACAAGTACACCGAATCTTACTATTTGCATGGGTTAGCGGTGCAAACCGCCGAAGCCATGGCGGAATGGATTCACCGCCGTATCCGCAGTGAATGGGGCCTGCCCATCGGCCAGGGCAAGCGCTATTCCCCCGGCTATCCCGCCTGCCCCGAGCAGTCGGACCAGGAAAAGTATTTCCGCCTGCTGGACGCCACCAAGGCCATCGGCATTACGCTGACTGAAGCCCACATGATGGTGCCGGAACAATCCACCAGCGCGATTATCCTGCATCATCCCGACGCGGAGTATTTTGCGGTTCGATGAGTGAGTTTTTATGAAGATATGGACTATCCAAACCATTGAGTTTGAACCGGCGGTCCGGGACCAACTGAAAGACTTTGTGGTTAAAAATCCGGCTTATAAAAAATTGCTGGAAGCCCGCATTAACGACCTTTTAAATTTTCCCGATCTGGTTTGGCAGTCCGCTTTTCTCGAGAACGATAATAGGGGCTACTTTCTTACTAAGAATCAGCAGATCGAATTGGCCGGGAAAGCCTATAAAGACAAGAAGCTGATTTTAATTACGCATTTTTCATTTCATCGTTGAGGACATCGGTTTAAAGTGTTACAATTGTAACACAATCAAACAAGGAGGCTCTTTGATGAAGGAAACCATTACTTACCGGCCATCGGTCCAACCTGAAGAATTGTCATCGATTATCGTTAATCAACTGCATTATCCCAAAGTAAACCGGTTTATTGATGAGGCGGTCAAAGAAAAGATAGCCCGGGAAACCGCCGCGGTTTACGACATTAAGGCTGACGCGCTGATTCAAAAACTCTCCAAGGTGGTTTATGAGCACCATGGCTGGCAGTTCCATGAAGTGAACGCCAAAATGAAAAAAGCAATCGATCAAAAGGCCAAAAAGATCGAGGCGGGCAAGGCCAAAGGCATTCGTTGGAAGGGTTCGATCGATAAACTTTGATGGTGCAGGAACAATCCACCAGCGTGATTATCCTGCATCACCCCGACGCGGAGTATTTCGTCGTACGGTAAAAAAGACAGTCGACGAAATTTATCTAAACGGTATCATAATTGTATCTTCTGTTAGATAAAGGTTCATTTATGTCCAGCTTGTTGATAAAAAACATACCTGAAAATCTTATTGGAAAATTGAAAGAACAGGCGGAACTCCATCACCGTTCTTTGGAAAAACAAGTTTTGTTTATTCTAAAGCAAACATTCATGAAACCCGGTATTGGCCCGCTGCCTGCGCCGGTGAAAACCAGGACTCGTTTGACCACGGCATGGATAACAAAAGCAAAAAAATGGGGACGTCTATGATGTTGCCGAAATTACGCATACCCAAACATCCGGGTGAAATTTTGAGCGAAGAGTTTTTAAAGCCACTGGGCGTTTCCCAAAACGCGTTCGACTCCCATTTGGGTTGGTCTCATGCCAAAGTGAATGAAATTATTCACGGCCGCAGGGGAATTACCCCCGAAGTGGCGCTCTCATTGGCTGACGTGTTAAAAACGACGCCGGATTTATGGCTGAATTTGCAGCAGAACTATGACCTGTCAAAAGCCATGAAAACACACCACAAGAAGAAGCCTATTTTGGTTAAAACGGCATAAATTGGCGGAAGCCCACATGATGGTGCCGGAACAATCCACCAGCGCGATTATTTTGCATCACCCCGACGCGGAGTATTTTGCGGTGAGATAAAATTTTTATAGTTTATAAAGTGTGAAGAGTTGCTTTTGATGCTAAAAGAGTTGCGTAATTAACTTGTCTTACTCTGTCGCTTGACGGAGGCCAGCCAGCAATATTGGCGTGCAAACCAGTTGTATTTGGAACAAGGTGAAGGCTATCAATAGTTACGTTTTTTGCTTCAATATCGCCCCGTGCCTTTAAATTTTGTTTTTTCTTTTTACCGAAACTGCCTTTTCTGACAATATCCCAAATTTCGGTAGGGGTTAATTTATCTATTTTATAAACTGATACTTCGTTAGTTGTATCGGGCATAAATGCACCGTAATAAATCTCTTTTGCTATTTCCGAGAAGTGTTCGATAGTAAATATATATCTGGTGAACATGCTTTGAGGGGTAGTTGGGGTCAAGTTTTGAATAGCGTTTTGTGCCGAAGAGGTCATATTTAAACCAGAGAAAAATTTTTCTGCAATTTCTCAATAATTTCTTCAGGTAAATAAGCGAAGTTGTTAGATGGTAATTTTCCGAAATTGTTTTTAAGTCCGTCGATTTCTGAATAAATTAAAAAATTCTGGTCGAGAGTTAATACTAATCTTTTATCGCCTTTGATCCACTCAAAACCTATTTCGCCTGCAGGGTCTGGCACCACTCTTGGAATTATGGTGTTGGAATCAAACAGCGATGCTAATTTTTCAGCCTGAATTATTTTTTCGTTTGTTATGGCCTTACCGCCATAACCATCCCAGTCCTCTTCATTGCAGTTCTCTGAAATTTCAAGCAATTTACCGCCGATAATCTCGTCGGTTAATCCAAATAATGAATTGGAGTCCTCTTCGGACTTATTGCTTTCAGCAGAAGAACAAAAATAGTCATTACTGCCTTGGAAGAAATAAAGAATTTGTGGATAGCTTTGAGCTGCCCTCATTGAATTTGTGCTGCTCATTTGAAAATCTCTCCTGCTTTTTCTGTTAAAGATTCGAAAAAAATGTCATCGGCATATTTGTTTAAAAGGTCCAAGTTGTTCCACATTCTATCACCGGATTCAGTACTTAATTTAAAAACGTCTATGTCAAAAACAAAGGCCGTTTCAGGTTTTTCAGAGGTTTTTGGTATTGCTGATAAACCTACGTTTGCTTTTAAACCGCTTCTGTCAAGAGAATACCTAAACATAAAATTTTCTAAAATACCTAGAGTCTGCGAATTAACTTTGGGAAGGTTTACGAAATAATCATCCAAATTAAAAACAGTTTCGGGAATAACTATTTTATTTACATATTTTGTGGCTATGCGCGAAATGGAAGGATTGAATGTGGCGTTATATAAATCCCAAAGAGCTTGTGATTCAGCTCTAAGAACTTCCCATTTTTCATAAAAGTTTAAAAAACTAAAAGTGAAACCATTAATGCGATATTGGATGGCTCTACTTTCGTTTTTTGATTTAGCAACAAAGCCGTTTTTTTGTTCTGTTGTTTCGGTTTTTAATTGTTTTCCAATTGGGCCAAACTTTATTTGATGTTGGTTTAATATGTTTTTTTGAGGGAAGTCTGATTTAATTTTATCGAACAATGACTCAAGCGCTTCAAAAGTTATCTTTTCATTAGGCGCTATTTGGATGTCGACTAGAGATTCTATGATAGGCGGAAAAGAAAAGTGCCTGTATTTCATGTTAAAGGTATACCAGAAAATATGACTAAAATGAAACATTCGTTTTTCAAAAATCAAACTTAAATCGGTATTTTTTATAATGTTTTCTATTGTTCTTGTTGTTGTCTTTTAAAACCAAAACAGTTGTAATCTAAGTCTGAGAGTGCCAGTTTTAAAGGAAATCGTAATATGAAAAACGTAGACATTAAAGTTGAAGGCAACATTCTCACCATCAAAGTTGATTTATCCAAAGAATACGGGCCGTCGGCTTCGGGGAAGACCATCATTGTGGCCTCGACCGAAGGGAACATCACCGTTCCGGAACGGGAAGAGAAGATCGGCCTAAACGTTTACAAAAAGAAGCCCGTCTAAATCGATTCCTAAATAGATGGTTTGTTGTCCGCGATGGAGATCTGCAGTGAACAATGGTTTTACGCTAAGTATCTAAAATACTAATTTTATTAAGTTCATTCAGAACGGATGCTTTATGAAGAGCCAACAGCGACTCGCGTTGACGATTGGGGCCATTTTATTCTATTACCTTCTTTCGCTTATTCCGCTCTATCATTACCCCGAACTTTCTTTTTCCCATATGAGTAATCCAACCATTGGATTGTTCGCACTCGGCTTAGCACCGATCTATAGTGGATTCGTGATTGTTGAAATCATTTCTTTTTTAATCAATCCCTTGAAAAAATGGAGAACACAAGGGATGGCGGGCCGGGTGAAAATACATCGAGTTCAGCTGGTTTTAATGATTCTTATAGCCATATTCCAAGGGTGGGGTACCGGCCAACTTATTAATTCTTATTCCTCCGATCACCCTTTGGTAATTTTGGGTATAACCGGATTGCCCGCTCAAATAATTCTTTGTTCCTGTTTAGTAGATGGCGTCTTGATTGCCTACTTACTCGCTTCAAACGTGACCCAGTTTGGATTGGTCAACGGCTTTATTCTTTTCCTATTCGCGCGACACCTAGTGTCTAAAATGACAGGGCTCTTCAAAGGAATCCAAATGGACCTGCGGTTATTTAAAACGAACGGATATTTCCTCGGTATCCCCACCGACTTCCACTTTTCTAACTTTGACGAAAAAATGAATTTTATTTATTTTCTTTTCATCATCGTCGGAATTGGATTCGTTTTATTCCAAAAAAGAAACAGAATTTTAGATCTTATTTATAAATATTTGCTTCGCAACCCCATAGTGACGTATCAAGCGAAAGAAAAATCGTATCAGGTGAAAACTTCACCCATTCCTCAAACAACAATGGGCGGTTTTGGGATTTTAACTATGATTCTTCAATTAGTTTGGTTTCACAATGGAATTTTATCGGGTGACGGAATCTTGCGAAATGTGCTTTGGGTCGGAGCTGAGGTGATTGATTTAGGGGTGACATCCTATTTGTTTTGGCTTTTATATACCAACACGTACTGGGTCGATTATCACCTAGAAGGTCGGGCGGCTTGGGTTCCGAATCGGGACAAGTTAAAGCCTTATTTCGTTTTTTGGCTTGTACTCTCCGTTTTTGGGATTTTTGTGAATGAATCCAGTTTGTTTTTCCATTTATCGTTTACTATTGAAAAAGTGAGCCAAATTGTTCTTGAACCTGTTTTCATCTTGACGATAGTTATCCTAGGCATTGAAATTATCGAAAAACTGAAATTTGACCACAAAGTGAATCAATACGTTTGTCTGGCGGAAATGGATAACGTGGAGTTGGTTCAACTGTGGATCGCTCAACTGGAAGAAGCGAATATTCCCTTTCACGTGGAGGGCCTTCGCTATCGGCAAATCACGCAATTCTTTGCGCCTTTTCTGAAAATGATGCTTTTTGTGGATGAACGGCATGCCGAAGAAGTTATGAACACCATTCGTTTAGAGGATGTTCAACAAATATAATTTGAAGTTAGTTGTCCACGACGGGGAGCCATTATGGGCATTAAGTCTCATCCGAAAACGGCTCGAAATAAAATGAAAACTCAATTTGTCTTCATCCCCGGCTTAGGGGCCGATTCTCGGCTCTTCGAGGCCCAACGAAAAGTCTTTCCGAACGCTGTCACACCCCCTTGGCTGGCGCCCCTCAAAGATGAAACGCTGGCTCATTACGCCCGACGCTGGGCCCAACACTTAAAACTCAAAAAAGGCTGTGTGTTAGTGGGCATTTCTTTCGGCGGAATGGTGGCGTTGGAAATGGCCGCATGGGTACGGCCTCAGGCCGTTCTGTTGATCGGCAGTTGTCGGCACCCTTCCAGTGTTCCCTGGACCTTGAGATTCATGGGAAGTTTTAGAGTCTGGCCTAAACTCGCCAAGGCTCTTGCCCGGCTGAACCCTTCCGTGCGCGGGTGGTTCTTGGGGGTCAATAAGGGAGCCCAACTTAATCTTTTGATGAAAATGTTCCGGGAAAGCCCCGATGATTTCCTAATCTGGACGGTGAACGCCATCCGCGGATGGAAGGGGTTCGATGGAAAGTTTAGACCCGTTCGGCAAATTCACGGCCGTCGGGACCGCTTGATACCCTGCCGTAACGTGGAGCCGGATGAGGTCATCGAGGACGGCGGGCATACGATCATCCTGACCCATCCGGAGGAAGTGAATTCGTTCATTGGGAAATGGGCTAACCTAAGCGCCAAGGGATCACCGAGCCAAAAAACCCGCACGCGCCGAAGCTAAAGGTTGTCTGCGATAGGGAACTGTAATGGACAATGGGAATAGAATAGGGTGAGTTTTTTTGCTTCAAGCGTCTGGGTTTGAACATACTTTCTAAAATTAATTCCTAAGAACTTAAAGATTTGCCCTCCTTCCTGATTGAGGATGGCGCGTGATATAGTTACGGAGTTTCCTTTTGGGAAAGCGGACCGAAGATTATTCTGAGGCTAATTAAGTGGGGAAGAGATATCCGATGGGTTCCTTTAAGTCACGGTTAGCGAGTCTAGCGCTGTTGCTAGGGGCCTTGGCTTGTATCTCCCTTGCCTGCGATGGAAAGCAGGGCCCAGCTGGGCCCGATGGATTGCCAGTCACCATCATTTACATACCTGCGACCAACACCTTTACCCCTAGCCCCACTGCAGGAAGCTTCACTTTCACGCCAACCCCCACGCCGGTCCACCCTTACTTGGGCCAATGGGGAACCCTCGGTAGTGGTAACGGGCAGTTCAGTACAACTTTAGGCATAGCGGTGGATTCACTGGACAATATTTATGTGGCAGACAGTGGAAACAACCGAATCCAGGTGTTTACCGCATCGGGAATCTATGCTACCCAGTGGGGAATCGCCGGAAGTGGCAATGGCCAGTTCAACTCTCCTTTGGGTATAGCGGTGGATTCCTCGGGCAACGTTTACGTGGCGGACACGCTTAACTCTCGGATACAGAAGTTCACATCGTTGGGAGGCTATGTCACCCAATGGGGTGGGTATGGCTCCAGTAATGGGCAATTCAACTTTCCCTTTAGCGTGGCGGTGGATTCTCTCGGGAATGTTTATGTAGCAGACAGTAACAACAGCCGTATCCAGGAATTCAATTCATCGGGTACATACGTCACCCAATGGGGGACTCGCGGAACCGGAAATGGGCAGTTCGATGGGCCCGAAGGTGTGGCGGTGGATTCCTCTGGAAACATTTACGTGATGGACTACGCCAATAGCCGTGTTCAGAAGTTCAGCTCATCGACGGCCTATTTGACCCAATGGGGGACTTTAAATTGTAGCTGCGCCCGAATTAACACTCCCTCTGGCTTGGCGGTGGATTCCTTGGGTAACGTATACGTGGCGAACTACGGCAACAATCTCCTCCAGCAGTTCACCTCGTCGGGAATCTACGTCACTCAGTGGGGGATTTTAGGTAGCGGCAACGGGCAGTTCAATGCACCCAACGGTGTGGCGGTTGATTCCTTCGGCGACGTTTACGTAGCAGACAGTGACAACAGCCGCATCCAGAAGTTTGGGCCCTGATTTTTCAACTATTTTAACGGAATGGTTTTAATGGGATAGGCAATCGAGAGGAATCTGTTTGTCCACCATGGGGAGGTAATTATGGCCGCTAAAAAACCTGAAGTTTATATTGCCCTGCTTCGGGGCATTAACGTGGGGGGCAAGAACAGCCTGCCCATGAAAGACTTGGCCGCGATGTTTGAAAAGGCCGGGTGCAGTCAGGTGGCCACCTATATCCAAAGCGGGAACGTGGTCTTTCAGGCGGACGCCAAGCTGGCCCAGCAGATTACCGGTGTCATTTCCAAAGAAATCAAAAAGGGTTTCAAGCTGGATGTGCCGGTAGTGGTTCGAAGCGCCGGGGAACTGCTCAAAATCTCCCAAAAGAACCCTTTCTTCAAAAAGGGCGGCACGGTGGATACGGTGCATGTGGCCTTTTTGCTCCATACCCCCCAAAAGACGGCCATCCAGTCCCTGGACGCCCAAAGGTCCCCCGGGGACGCCTTTGAGGTGGCCGGGTCCGAGGTTTACCTGCATTGCCCCAACGGCTTCGGGCGCACCAAGCTGACTAACCAATACTTTGACTCCAAACTGGGCACCACCAGCACCGTCCGCAACTGGAAGACCCTCCTGAAGCTCCTCGAAATGACCCGAACCTCCACCTAGGGTCGGCTGTTTGCCCCGACTCGGGGAAAACCCGGGTTTCCCATTGAAGGTTGGCCGATCGCCGTTGAATGTGCCGGGTTTGTCCGTTGAAGGTTGCCGTTTGGCCGTTGAAGGAGGTCGGTTGGCCGTTGAAGATTGACCGATCGCCGTTGAATGTGCCGGGTTTGTCCGTTGAAGGTTGTCGGTTGGCCGTTGAAGGTTGGCCGATCGCCGTTGAATGTGCCGGGTTTGTCCGTTGAAGGTTGCCGTTTGTCCGTTGAAGGTTGCCGTTTGTCCGTTGAAGGTTGCCGTTTGTCCGTTGAAGGTTGTCGGTTGGCCGTTGAAGGTTGGCCGGTCGCCGTTGAATGTGCCGGGTTTGTCCGTTGAATATTGTCAGTTGGCCGTTGAAGGCGCCGAGTTTCCCGTTGAATGTTGGGCCGGGCGCCGTTGAAAGTTTTCAGTTTGTTTGCCGGAACTCCCTAGATTCCCCTAGTTTCGGGGATAGGTCGGGGGAAGGTGGGCCGATTCCTATGCAATCGACACACCCAATTCAGGTCTTCGACTTGAGGTCTCAGCCCAGAAGCCGGGTTACCTGTCGGAAAGGTATCTTTTGGTTCCAGCCTTGAACTGGGTCGCCTCTCAATGAAACAATCCAAGAAACATTCTAGGTAACCCCCAAATTCCTGCGGAATTTTAGGGATTGCTAGGCTGCTTTGAAGCTCTATTAAATTTTTGCAGCCTGCAAGGAGCAAATATGAAATTACGTCAAATTGGCAATACGGGTATTCAAGTCGCGCCCTTGGCTTTGGGCGGGAATGTGTTTGGCTGGACGGCCGACGAGGAAACCTCTTTTAAAGTTTTGGACGCCTTTGTGGACGCGGGCTTTAACCTGGTCGACACGGCTAATACCTATTCCAAATGGCTGCCGGGGCATCAGGGCGGCGAGTCCGAGACCGTCATCGGCAAATGGTTCAAGAAAAGCGGCAAGCGGGTCAAGGTGATTATCGCCACCAAAGTCGGCATGGAAATGGGCGACGGCAAAAAGGGTTTGGCCAAAAGCTATATTCTGGAAGAAGTAGAAGCCTCACTGAAACGCCTGCAGACCGACCACATAGACCTTTACCAATCCCATCAGGATGACGCTAATACCCCTCTGGAAGAAACTTTAGAAGCCTATGCCCAATTGATTAAGCAGGGGAAGGTACGGGTGATCGGCGCTTCGAACTATAAGGCGGACCGTTTGCGGGAAGCCCTGAAGATCAGCGAACAAAAGGGCATCCCCCGGTATGAATGCCTTCAGCCCCATTACAACCTTTACGAACGGGAAGATTACGAAAAGAACCTGGAACCTCTGGTGCGGGAAAAGAACATCGCGGTCATCCCCTACTTTTCTCTGGCGTCGGGTTTTCTGACGGGCAAGTACCGCACCGAGGCGGATTTTGGGAGTAGCGCGCGGGGCGGAGGAATGAAAAAATATTTCAATGACCGGGGTTTTCGAATTCTGGCGGCTCTGGATGAAGTATCCAAGGAATATGAAACTAGCCTGGCGGCGGTGGCGATTGCCTGGCTGATCGCTAAGCCCAGCATTACGGCGCCGATTGCCAGCGCCACCAGCCTGAGGCAGGTGGATCATTTGATTCGGGGTGCTGAACTGCAATTAACCTCGGCGTCGATAGCGAAACTGGACCAAGCCAGCGCTTACTGATATAGGTCGAAACCCAGCCTGTCTTGATTTTAGAAATCATAAAACTTAGGTTCAGTTCATTGATGATTGTCTAAACCAGAAAGAAAAACCATGGCTGAATTTTCCGTATTTGATCTGGCGTTTATTACCAAAGGCTCCCAGCCGGCGGACGCTTTGCACCATTCCCTCGACCTGGCCCAGCACGCCGAACGCTGGGGCTATAAGCGCTTTTGGCTGGC
>Ga0302320_10014683_pt1 | contig 16177 bp, 16 predicted proteins | sample Bog_T0_3_FD_202130 | JGI IMG/M metagenome (GOLD analysis project Ga0302320, IMG submission 202130) | Peat permafrost microbial communities from Stordalen Mire near Abisko, Sweden - Bog_T0_3 | ecosystem: Environmental > Terrestrial > Soil > Wetlands > Peat | place: Sweden: Abisko, Stordalen Mire... | reverse complement strand
TATCGGCTCCTCAAAGAGGCCGAGGACGGATCGGTGCGCTTCGCTCCCCAGTCTCCCTATAATCCGGATGTGAAGGCAGTGGCACAATAGTTCGACAAGGCATGCCCCATATTTCGGCTATCCGGGCCCTCGTCGCGGTACTCGTTCTCGCGGCGGCCGCCACCGATCTGCGTTCTCGCCGCATTCCTAACTGGCTTACACTGGCGGGAGTCTGCGCCGGATTACTGGTCAACTGGACGCTTTCCGGATGGGCCGGTCTGCGCACATCCCTGAGCGGCATGATGCTTGGCTTCGGGGTTTATTTCGTGCTGTATTTGTTGCGCGCCATGGGCGCGGGGGACGTCAAACTCATGGCCGCGGTGGGTGCGATTGTCGGGCCGGCAGACTGGTTTGCGATCTTCATCGCTACCGCGATCGCCGGGGGTGTGCTGGCGGTGGTGTTGATGGTCCACAGCGGCCGGATCTTCCAAACCCTGCAGAACACTTTTTTCATCGTGGGGGAGTTGGTGCACCTGCGAGCGCCGTTCACCCGGCGCAAAGATCTGGACGTAAAGAATCCCAACGCATTGAGGATGCCTCACGGAGTGGCCATCGCCGCCGGCACAGTGGCGTGTTTGTTATTGGGCATCATTTGACTTCGGTACAGCCGTGACGCGGCGGCCAGCGTCGCGAAGATCAGCAGCGCATCGCCCGCCAGCAAGACCGGCAGATTTCCCATCAGCACCATAAGGTAGAGCACCGGCGTAAGTCCTGCCAGAGCGAGCAAACCCTCCCACGTACGGAGTGATGCCACTTTGACGAGTAATGGGATCAGGACGACGCCGTCGTATATCCTGCAGTGTGGCGCGGCGATTAATCCTGACGCCAGAGCGAGCGTCAGACCGTCCGCCAGGCTGAGCCGCTTGCAAGCCAACCAGAAGATCGCATAAAGCGCGATTGCTCCGACAACGTAAGCAGCAGGCGGCAGCAGTTCATGGATGCTGAGCATGCGGCTCGGATGCGGTTCGAGCAGCGGATTTCGCAACACTGCAAGATATTGGGATGGCCAACCCGCGCCACCTGCCGCGAATGAGATCCCCAGTTGCGCGGCTGTGCCAGTCAGCAGGCCCAACAAGCCACGGCGCGATTTGGCAAGGAAGACCAGGCCGGCGGTAGGCAGATACGTCATTTTGATGCATAGTAACGACGCAACCACACCGGCCAGGAACTCCTGGCCACCCGCAAAGATCCGCGCCGCAGCCAGCACGATCAGAAGCACAAGGGTAATATCCTGGCCTACCATTAACGCATCGGCGAGGGGGAAGGAAAGCGCCAGCGCAATCGCAAAATGCCGCCTTGTGCCGGAAAAAAGCCCGACGGAGGCTAACGCCGCCAGTATCAGCACGGTAATCCATACGCGGCGTGCGACGGTGTAGGGTAACGCTGCCAAGGGCCGCAAGGCCGCCGCATAGAAGGGGATTCGAATAAAGGGAAGATATCTGGCCTCCTGCCCGGTCTCGTACACGTTGCCGTGAGCCGAGGCCAAAGCCGCGCCGCGATAGAACGGAGGAAAATCGTCCGCAGCTTCGGGACGGTGCCGCATGGCCAGCGCTATGAGCACTATGCCCAACGCGCAGATCGCAATCGTCCTCATTGAGGCCATTGTAGAGGTTTCCGTGACAGGAGCCCTCAGCCGCAACGATGATAACCTGAAAGTTCCTCTTATGAGCAGCATTCAAATTACGTTGCCGGACGGAAGTGTCCAGCAAGTCCCCGCCGGCACCAGCGCCCTCGATATCGCGCAGAAGATCAGTCCGCGCCTGGCTGACGCCGCCATTGTTGCCCGCGTCAACGGCCAGTTGATCGACCTCAAGCGCCCCATCGAGCAGGACGCCTCGGTGCAGATCCTGACCCCGAAGGATCCGGACGCGCTCGAAGTTTATCGCCACTCGACCGCGCATCTTTGCGCTGCCGCCGTGCTGGAGCTGTTCCCCGAGACCAAACTGGGTGTGGGGCCGCCCATCGAAACCGGCTTCTACTACGATTTCGACCGGCCCGAACATTTCACCCCGGAGGATCTGGAAAAGATCGAAGCCAAAATGTGGGAACTGCAGGCAAAAAACCTGACCTACGACCGGCAGTTGACGCCCAAGCCCGAAGGTCTCGCCAAGTACCGCTCCATGGATGAGCCGATGAAAGTGGAGCTCATCGAAGAGAAGGCGGACGACATCTTTTCCGAATACACGCTGGGGCCGCACTTCATCGATTTCTGCCGCGGTCCGCACGTCCCCGACACTTCGAAGCTGAAAGCGTTCAAACTGCTCTCAATCGCCGGCGCCTACTGGAAGGGCAACGAGAAGAACAAGCAGCTCCAGCGCATTTACGGCACCGCCTGGTTCACCAAGAAAGAGCTCGACGATTACCTCCACAAGCTTGAAGAGGCGAAGAAGCGCGACCACCGCAAGCTCGGCCAGGAGCTGGATCTGTTCAGCATCCAGGAACTCGCCGGACCCGGCCTGATCTTCTTCCATCCCAAAGGCGGTATTGTTCGCAAGCAGCTCGAAGACTGGATGCGTGACGCTTATCTCAAGCGCGGTTATTCGTTGGTGTATACGCCGCACGTGATGCGTCGCGAGCTCTGGAAGACATCTGGCCACGCCAACTTCTATTCGGAGAACATGTTCACTCCCATGGAGCTGGACGATGCCGAATACCAGCTCAAACCCATGAACTGCCCTGGCCACATCCTGATTTATCGGGATCGCCAGCATAGTTACCGCGACCTGCCAGTGCGGCTGGGCGAGCTCGGCACTGTCTATCGCTACGAGCGTTCCGGCACTATGCACGGCCTGCTGCGCGTGCGCGGCTTTACCCAGGACGATGCGCATATCTTCTGCACTCCGGAGCAGATAGAAGACGAGATTGTGAAGTGCCTCGACTTCGCCACCGATACCCTGAAGACTTTCGGCTTCACCGAATACAAGGCCGAGATCTCCACCTGGGATGGCGGCGCCAGCGGCAAGTACGATGGCGACAAGGCCCACTGGGAACTGGCCGAGGGCGCGCTTCGTAAAGCCTGCGACCGCCTTGGCATCAATGCCACGGTGATTCCCGACGAGGCTGCCTTCTACGGTCCCAAGATCGACGTGAAGCTGGTCGACGCCATCGGGCGCCTGTGGCAGCTATCGACAGTGCAGTTCGACTTCACCCTGCCGCTCCGGTTCGAACTCGAATACATCGCCGAGGATGGCAAAAAGCATCGTCCGCTGATGGTGCATCGCGCGCTGTTCGGATCGGTGGAGCGCTTCTTCGGCATTCTGGTGGAGCACTATGCCGGGGCTTTCCCGGTCTGGCTGGCGCCGGTGCAGGCGACCATCCTGCCGATCACCGACAAGCAGATCGATTATGCGCGTCAGGTGGAAGAGAAGCTGAAGGCGGCGGGGGTTCGCGTGACGATCGACGACCGCAATGAGAAGGTGAATCTCAAGATCCGCGAGGCGCAGTTGCAGAAGGTGCCTTACATGCTCGTGATCGGAGGCCGTGAGGCTGAAGCCGGCCAGGTTGCGGTGCGCCATCGCAAACGCGCCGATTTGGGCCCGGTTAATGTGGACGATTTCGTGAAGACGATTACGGCCGAGATCGACGCGAAGTCCAGCGATTAGCTAATACTTGCGCAGCACCGCGAGCAGCCGGCCCTGGATCTCAACTTCCTGGGCCGGAACGCGGATGGGGCTCATCGACGCATTGGCGGGCTGCAGCCGGATGATGTTGCCGGGCTCGCGGTAGAAGCGCTTCAGCGTGGTCTCGCTGCCACCGACCAGCGCCACCACGATCTCGCCATCGCGCGCCTCCTGCGACCTCTCGATAAGGATCATGTCACCTTCGCAGATGTGATCTTCGATCATCGAACTGCCGCGCACGCGCAAAGCGTAGGTGTCCTTCTGGCCAACAAAGTCGGCAAAGCTGACCGTGGACTTATCTTCATAAGCTTCGACCGGCTGACCGGCCGCAATGGACCCGAGCACAGGCACCTCCATCGACGCTTCAAAGCGATTGCGCCTCTGTTCCTGCAGGTAGCGCGGGGCGACTTCGATGGACCGGCTCTGGTTGTGACTGCGATGCAGATAGTTCTTGGTCTGCAGCGCCGACACGTGTTTATGGACGGTGGCGATCGATGCCAGATCCAGACCGCGCGCGATCTCTTCGTAACTAGGGCTATACCCGTTTTCGACCTGATAGGAAGCGATGAAATCGAGCACTTCCTTCTGCCTGCGAGTGAGTGCCATTGAAGCTATCGTAGGCGAACAAAAGGGGAAATGCAAGGGCTAAGTTACAAATACCGCTCTTCCGCCGGCGGTTCCACTCTCGACCTTCTGGTATGTGTCGACAGCATCGTCGAGGCTCGCCTTGAGGGCGATGGTGGGGGCTTCGAGTTCGCCCGCGTCGAAAGCCGGGGCCAGCGTCCCGAGGACACTCGCACACGCCAAGGTATCGAGAGCCCTCGAGTCGACGCCGAGCAGGGTCAGACGATGGTGGTAAAAGTCCACCAGATCGAAGCTGACGTGTCGGCTGCCCACCGAGGTGATATTCACCTGCCTGCCCAACTGCCCGAGTGCCCTGAGGCAGGGCTCAAATAACGGACCTCCCACACAATCGAATACGATATTGACGCCCGAGCCGCCGGTCGCTTCCCTAACCAACTTCTCGGGATCGTCGCCCCGGTCGACTGCAATGGTGCGGGCACCCTTCCATTTCGCAAGCTGAATGACAGCGCCGCCCACACTTCCCTTGGCGCCGGTCACCAGTACCCACTCGCCCGGCTTGACCTGCGCGACCTTGATGAGGCCTTGGTACGCGGTGATAAAAGCTGTGCCTACGCCCGCGGCTTCGGCCATGCTCAAGGCCTTCGGCTTAGGCGCAACGCCTTCGCGCGGCACTACGATGAACTCGGCATGGGTGCCATCGCGGGTGAAGCCGATGTCTCCACCGCTGCCCCAGACTTCAGTGCCATCCTCAAGTACCCCGGCAAAATCGCGGCCGGGCGTGCGCGGCAGGGTGGTTCCTTCCATGCGTCCCAGAACGTTCTTGGTATCGCTCGGATTGATGGCAGCGGCGGCGACCTTTACCAGCACCTCGCCGGGGCCTGGAACAGGACGGTTGACCTCGCGGACCTGCAGTACATCTTTGAACGCTCCGAAACGTTCGAAGCGCAGCGCCTTCATGAGTGGCTGAGCGGTTCCCAGACCGGCCGCAAATCCAGCGTGAAGCCCGCCACCAGCCCCTCGCCTTCGATGGATTGCGCTTCGGGGCGCGTTTCTGCGTCGGCGCAGGGGCGATAGATCTCAAGTGCGCGGCGATCCGGATCGATCAGCCACGCGAGCTGTGCGCCGTTGTCGATCCATTCGCGCATTTTCGCGCGCAGCACGGGCAACCGGTCGGTGTGCGAGAGCAGTTCGATGACAAAACCCGGGCAAAGATGCCAGAAGCGTTCCAGGGTCGCGGGATCGAGCTGGCCGATGCGTGTCTTCGAAGTCCATGCGGCGTCCGGAGAGCGCTTGGCTCCACTGGGCAGAACGAAGCCCCCGGAGGGGCCGCTCACGACACCGCGGCCGTCGCGCTCCGCCCAGTTCGCCAACTGGAAATAAATCTTTCCATTGCGAATTCCGGTCAACGTGAAGTTCGGCGGCATGACGATCAGTTCGCCTTCGGCGGTCATCTCAAAGAAGAGATCCGGGTGCTCGGAGCAGAACTCGGCGAACGCGTCGTCGGTCATCGGCCCGATGGTCAATGTGGCCGGAAGCCAAGTCTCGTCGATGACTAACGGCATATAGCCTATTGTAAGATGCGCTGTTGCAGCTTGAGTACTTCGTCGACCAGAAACAAGTCGGTCAGCAGAGCGCGGAGGTGAATCGATGCGTTCAGGTTATCGATCAGTTGTGAACTGATGGACGGCTGGGCCAGCACCAAGCGGATAGCGGCCAGCGCGTCCGCGGCGTCGCGCTCGATCACGCCGATAAACTCGTCACCAGGCAACTCCGCGGCATAGGCAGCGGCGATACCGGTCAGAGCGGTAACCGACTGGCCCAGCAGATGGCGAATCTGGCCGCCCTGCAGGCTGAGCTGGTCGCTCTCGATTCCCTGCGCGGCATAGGCCAGCATGAACTCGTAACACTCTTCAATCGCGTCGCAACGCGCTTCGAGGTTCACTTCTGCGCGGCCTTACCCAGTTCGGCAACTACCCACCGCTCGGGATCGTGGTGCTCAAGGTACTGTTCGCGGCTCAGGGTACCGAAGATCATGGACTTGGTGATATCCAGTTTCTCCGGTCTGACGGCGAAGTAGACGTGAATGGTGATGAGGGCGATCAGGCCGATGCCCGCCAGCCCATGCACTACATACATCAGGCCGGTCATCATATCGCCGAACATGTACGGATTGCGCGTGAAGAAAGGAGTCTGCACGCGGAACATCATGAAGAAGCCGGTGATGGCGACGCTAAGGCCAGTGACCACGATGGCCATGTGATACATCTTGTTCTCAAGCGGATACTTGGCGAACCGTTTGGGCAGGGGCGCCGATTTTCCCAAGAACAATTTGAGCCGGTTTCCGGCGTCCTGAATATCCTGTTTATCCGGCCAGATGGCCCAGAAGTCCATAAAGAAAGTGGCGTGGATAATGTGGAACAGAATCGACGCGATGAGCACGATACCGGCTATCCAGTGATACTCGACCCAGTCGAACTTCACGCCGACTTTGGGAAGGAAAGCGGTGATCAGGAGCGCGAACATGGATGCGGCCATGATCCAGTGGAAGGCGCGGGCGGCGAAGGAATGGCGCTTGACGCGTTCGGGCAACCGGGATGCCTGCACCGGCGCGCTCGGGGCAAACTCGTCCGCGCCGGCGAAATAGCGCGCCCAGACGGCGTGAACCACCAGGAAAATCAAACCGGCGGCCGCCGACACATAGATCAAATACCACAGGGCATGGATGGGAACATCCTGGCCCCACGGACTTCTGGCAAATTCTACGATACCCACGTTGGCTCCTGTACTCCCCGGATGGCGCGCTTCACGAGATTCCGCGTGAGCGGGATCTTATAGCCGTTGTAACGCAGAGGCTGCGCGCCCTGAATCGCCATCTGCCCGGCCATTTCCGCCGTCTCTTCATTGCGCGATTTGCCGGTAACGGCGGTTTCCACATCTTTCAGCCGCCACGGATGCGCGGCAAGGCCGTTCATCACGATGCGGATGCTGTCGATTTTGTCGCCCGTAAGCTTCTGGGCGGAGGCGATGTTGACGAGCGGGAAATCCCACACCGGACGGTCGCGGATTTTTTCGAAATAGAAGTGCGCGCCGGCCCAAGTGGAGGGAATGCGAATGGCCGTAAGCAATTCGCCCGGCTGCAGCACTGTCATACGAGTAATGTCGATGGCGGGTCCGATGAAATAGTCTTCGGCATTCACCGTGCGCTCACCGTTTTTGCCGCGAATGACCATCTTCGCGTCGAGCGCCACCAGCGCGGGGGCCGTATCGGAAGGATTGACGGCGACGCAGCGATTGGCGCCGAAGATGGCGTGCTCGCGATTGATGGCGGTGGGGGTATCGGCATAGCAGGTATTGCCGCCGGCGCGGTAGCACTTGAAGCCGCCGCGATAATACCAGCAGCGCGCGTCCTGCGACACGTTGCCGCCGATAGTTCCCTGGTTGCGGATTTGCGGCGAGGCGGCCAATTCGGCGCCTTCCGAGAGAAGGCTGAACTTCTCTTTGACCATGGGGTCGCGCACTACCTCAGTGAGGGTAGTGAGGGCGCCGATCTCGATGCCGCCATCCATGGCTTTGATGCCGCGCAGTTCTTTGACCTGGCTCAAGTCGACGACGAACTCGGTACGCTTGACGCGATCCTTGAGCCAATCGAAACTATCGAGTCCTCCTGCCATGACCCAGGCTTTCGAGCCATAACGGTCGAGCAGCCCGAGCGCATCTTCAGTCGTGGCCGGCTGAAAGAGTTCGAACGCCGGCATGATGTCGCGAATAATAGCCATATTCGGTTCTCCTTATTCTCTTTCTGCCCTAAACCTGGGCCGTCATGGTCTCGCCCGCCGGCCGGCCTAATTCCAGTGAAGTCAGAATTATGTCGGAGAACACCGGAGCGCGGCGGATGACGTTGTCGCCGAGCGCGTCGGTTAAGGCGTTGAGAATCGCATTGCATCCGGCGCCGACGGGCGGCTCACCGACGCCCCTCGCGCCCACCGGAGTTTCAGGATCCGGGATGTTGAGGGCGGCCCACTGCATTCTCTCCGGTGCGTCGAGAATGGTTGGCGGTTTGTTGTGATGGAAGCGCTTGGCGAGGGCGATGCCCCAGTGCTGATCGTAAACCCAGTGCTGTCCGATGGCGTGAGCGATACCCAGCATAGAGCGGCCGAGGACCTGACCGCCCAAAGCGCGCGGGTGCATAATGGTGCCGACGTCCGCCATGGCGAGATAGTCGACAATGCGGTACTTGCCGGTCTCGGTATCCACTTCAACCTCGGCAAAACCAACCACGAAGGAGTGGGTCTGGCCATCGTGCGGCATAGTATCGCGGGCCACGCAGATCAGGCCCTGGCCAGCCAGCGCTTTGGCCGACGCCGCAGTCATCTTATTGATGCCTTTGGGAGTTTCGTGGCCGTCGTAAACGCCGCCGAGCTCGATGGCGCGCTGCCCGGCCTGGGCGAGGGTCATGCCGCGGCCGCCGCCTTTATGGAAGACGCGCTCGTTGGCTACTTCATAGTCTTCGGGCTTGCCGCCGAAATCCTTCGCCGCAATCTCCTGCAGCACGGTCTTGCCGTACATGGCGGTGGCGTAGGCGGCACGCGACATGGTGTGGATGGTGGTGCTGCCGCCGGATGGGCAGGTCCAGGGAACGTTCTTGGCGCTCGAGCCCCAGACGATCTGAACTTTGTCCCACGGCACACCGAGGATCTCAGCCGCGACGCGGTTGGCGTCGCTCATGGATTCGGTGCCGAGGTTGCCGATGCCGGACTGGATATAGAGCTTGCCGTCGGGCTTAATAATAAACAGACCGTCGAAGCCGACGCCGCCGCCGACGAAGCAGCTCATGGATACGCCGACGCCGCGGACCTTGCTGCCGCTCTTCTTCGGCAGCGAGACACGGCGCTGCCATTCGAACTGTTCGGCGCCGCGGTCGAGGGCCTCTTTGACGAAACAGCTGGTGACGTAGGCGCGCTTGCCCTGTTTGTTGGCGGGTCCGGTGAAAGCCTTGCCTTCGGGCGCGTTGATCTTGCGGATGGCGACCTGATCGATGCCGAGTTGACGGGCAGCCTTGGCGAGGACGGGGTCAATGAGCGTCATCCCCTGCATACCGCCGGGCTGGCTCTGGGCCGAGCGGGGAGGCGTGTTGGTGATGACGGTGATACCGCGCCAGCGCATGGTTTCAGGCTGGAACATGAGCGAAACCATGCGACCGGCCGAGCTGCCGTCGCCGGCAGGATCGTAAGGACCGCTATCGGTAACGTAGAACCCGTCGATCGCAGTGATTCGGCCTTCCTTCGTGAAACCGACCTTGACGCGGCCGTGGACGGCGGGGCGGGCGCGTCCTATGTAATGCTCTTCCTCGCGGCTGATGCGCATCATGACCGGGGCATTGACCTTCTTCGACATGAGTGCCGGGATGATGCAGGTGATGGCGCTGGTAATCTTGCCGCCGAAGCCGCCGCCGGTGTATTCGCTCACGACAACGATTTTGTCGGTATCGAGGCCCAGCCAGCGCCCGATGGCAGGCACAGTCTGAGCTGTGCTCTGAGTGGAGCAGTGGACGTAAACTTTGCCGTTCTGCCAGTAGGCGAACGCGGAGCGGGTTTCGAGAGTTTGGTGGCTGGTATTGGGAGTGAAGAAGGTCTCATCGAGGACGAGATGGGCTTTCTTCATGCCTTCCTCGACATTGCCGATGACCATTTCGGGATCGCTGGTCTTACCCATGGGCAACTTGCCCTGGTTGTACTCGGCGAAGTCTTCCTCGGTCCACTTGATCTCGCTGACGACGGGGGGCGGGGCGGGAGTTCCTGGAGGCGCGTCGGGCCGCTTCCAGACATTGCCGCCGACGCGAGCGTTGGGTCCGCCGGGCCGCAGACTCACCAGCGGATCGACAGCATGGGGATAGCGCTCGATATCGAGCTTGATGGTCTCGATGGCCTCGGCGGCGGTTAGTTCGTCGACCGCGCAGACGGCGAGAATCGGCTCGCCCTGATAGACAGGATCGTTGGTCAGACCACGCTCGCCGAGGGGATTGGCGGGAATTCTGACGCCCTGATCGGTGATGGCGTCGGCCGGTTTCGGCATGTCGTCCACCGTCATGATTCCCTTGACGCCGGGCATGGCGAGAGCCTTCGACATATCGATGCCGCGCACATGGCCGTGCGGCACTGGGCTGAGCAGCAGCTTGATGAACAGCATGCCGTCGGCGCGATAATCCTCGGCGTACTTCGACTTGCCCGTGACCTTGGCGATGAGGTCGGGAGTCTGGTAGTTCTGGCCAACCAGCTTATGAGGCGCCGCTTGCGCGGGCGCAGCAGTAGCGGGGGTTTCAGGAAGTCTGGGCATTACGCACTCCTTAAATTCTCCGCACCTTTCATAAGGGCGGTGAGGATCTTGTCATAGTCCTGGCAACGGCAGAGGTTGCCGGAGACGCCATGCGCCAGTTGGGCGCGGGTGGGATTCGGATTCACCTTGAGGAATCCGACGGTGGCCATGATGAAGCCGGACATACAGAAGGCGCACTGGAAACCTTGTTCTTCGACGACACCCTGCTGCACAGGGTGGAGGGTGCCATCGGCCTTGGCGAGGCCTTCAATGGTGACGATATTCTTGCCGCGCGCAGTGTGGGTGAGCATGGAGCAGGAGTAGTGCGGCACGTCGTCGATGAGCACGGTGCAGGCGCCGCATTCGGAGCGGTCGCAGCCGAGCTTGGTGCCGGTGAGCCCCAGCTTGTAGCGCAGGGTGGTAGCGAGGGTTTCCTGCTTCATGACGTCGACGCGGCGTTGCTGGCCGTTGACGTTGAGGGTGATGAGCCGCTCGACCGAGCCGGGCGCATTCTGAGCCTGCACCACGGAAGAGCGCAACATGTAGCCGGCAGAGGAAACCGCGCCAGCCGCGATCACACCTTTGATCACAGCGCGTCTGGTTACTTTCTTGCTTTGCGGGCCTGTCGTTTCATTACTTTGGGCTGCCGTATTGTCGATTTCTGCCATAGGATCACCTCAAATGCTGCATCAAACTCAAACCGCCTCCCGGACCAGGAAGCTGGTTCGAAGTGGAGAGATTACCAAACTTCGAAAATTATATACCTTTCACATGTCGGCGTCGAGGTCGGACCAAATGTTTCATATTTTTTTTGGGTGGGGGTGTGGATTTTCATATTTGGTTGGTTTGGCGAGTATATATAAGGTTGGGGGCGGCGGTGCGTGGTTGGAGGCGGGAAGGAAGCCACGCCGCCCTTTCGAATGTGTTTTGATAAGCAGCTTGTAATGTGTAGTTTGCGCTGTTGATTTCACCGGAAAAAGTGGCTTCGTTGGTGATATTGCGGAGGTTCCCCGCGGCGTATTTGGGGCGGTGCGCGCTGGGGAGCGCGGGCGTGGGTTGGGATTCGAACGCGTGGTTTGAGCGTGGATGGTTCACGACCGCAGCTTACCGCCGAGGGCATTCGGGTTTAGGGGGTGCCTCGGGGAAGGTGTTGATTCGATGGAGAAGAAAGGGCGATATTTTTCGGACCGGGGGAAACGCCGGGGTGCCATATGTCAATACCGGTTGAAAATTCCCCATTGTACCGGTCGAAAATTCCCCCACCCTCCGGAGATGATGGTTTACAGTTTCAGCCGGTTGGTTGAAAATGGAACCGGCTGGTAAAGCGGAGGCGGGCAATGCAGGAGTGCAACCCGCCAAGGAATAGCTGGCCGCAAACTCATCAAGACGATGGGGCCCGGGGGCGGAGCCGAAAACGGCTTCGCCCCCAGCCTGAAACGACATCGGATTGATAGATTTGCCTATGCCTCAAAAAACTCATAACGAATGGTTCCGTTTCCCGCGTCCGTTCAGGGCGGCAGCCGGAGACTCGGGTTGTTGCTGTTCCGGCAGCGGAATCAGCCCTGCCTTGCGGCGCTCTTTGAGCCTGTAGCTCTCGCCGCGAATATTCACCGTGCTCGAATGATGCAGTAGTCGGTCGAGGATCGCCGTCGCGATGATCGGGTCGCCGAATATGGAGCCCCATTCGCCGTAGCTTTTGTTCGAGGTGAGAATGATGCTGCCCCGTTCATAGCGGGCGCTGACCAGCTGAAAGAAGATCGTCGCGCCGAGATCGTCCAGCGGCAGATATCCCATCTCGTCGATGACGAGGATCTTCGGAGCAAGGTAGATGCGCAGCCGACGGTCAAGTCTGCCTTCGCGATAAGCGCGACCGAGATCGGCAACCAGATCGTGTGCGGTCATGAAGTAGGCGGCCTGCCCGGACTGAATCGCCGTTTCCGCCAGAGCGACAGCCAGATGCGTTTTTCCCACACCGGGCGGCCCCAGCAAAATTACGTTGGAAGCTTCGTGCACAAAGCGCAGCGTGCGCAGTTCCCGGATCTGCCGTTCGTCGATGGAGGGCTGGAAACCAAAGTCGAACTGATCGAAGGTCTTCACATAAGGCAGGTGAGCCAGTTGCAGTCGCGTCTTCAGGTAACGCTGCCTTCGCACATCGGCTTCCGCAGTCATCACTTCAAGCAGGAAATCGCCATAAGACGCTTCTTTCTTCGAAGCGCTTTCCAGTAACGTTTCCAGCCGGGCATCGATGGCGGTCAGATTCAAGGCTGCCAGCGTGGTTCTCAGTCGCTCCACGGTTGTCATCGCGCACCTCCTGCCAGACTTTCGTACGCGGCCAGAGGGCGGCGCTCCACCACCGGGGCGCTTTGCTGAATATGGATGAGCGTCTTGCCCGTCTCCCTGCTGCCGAGGGGAATCGTTGCATGGTGTTCGTCGAGCGTGACGACCTGATGATGTCCAACCGCCTGGACATGCACCGCAATGCGTTCGCTGCCATAACGCACCTCGACATACCGGCCGTGATCGCGGACCCAAACCTCTTTGCCCGCATATATCCAGGGAACCGAATAACGGCTGCCGTGCCACGAGACATACGCGTCGCGCGCAACTTTCCGCTGCTCGTCATCCATGTAGGGATAGGGCGGCCGTCCCTTCACAAGCGGCTGCATCGCAAACTGATCTTCATCCCAGCGAAGCAGCACCTGTTGGTGCGTCGTGCCGTGGACTCGCTGGTTGGCCACCTCCGCGACCCAGCGGCGTAACTCGGCGTTGAGATCGGGGAGGTTGGCCGGCTCGCGTCCCTGCAATCCGCACAGGAAGTTTCGCCGCACATACTTCACGCCCGATTCCACTTTGCCCTTGGTCTGCGCCCGGTAAGGCCTGCACAGCCGCGGCGTGAAGCCCCAGTAGCGCGCGAAATCGAGGAAGACCGCGTTCCAGACGATCTCGCCGCGCTCGTCGGTGCCGGTCCAGATGGTTCGCATCCGGTCGTAGAGAATCTCATCCGGTACAGCGCCCCACTCATGGAACGCGGCCTCGTGCATTCGCAGCAGTGTGCCCAGCTTCTGGTCTGTCGCGGCTTCGGCCATCATTCTTCGGCTGTAGCCGAGAGTGATCGTGAAGCCCCACAACATACGCGCCTCGCTGTTTTCAGTGATCGAACCCAGATGGCCCCAGTCCACCTGCGCCTGCCTGCCGGGCGGCGTTTCGAATCTCCGCACCGCTACCGTCAGAGCCTCTTTCCGCTGCGGCCGCAACCAGTCCGTCAGAATCGTGTAGCCGCCACTGTAGTTGCGCTCGCGCAGCTCGCGCAGCAGCACCCGCGCGTTCCACACACCTGACTGCAGCCGTTCCTTCAGATACGGTTTGAATGGTTCCAGTTTGCTCTCCGGCGCAGGCCTCGGTCCGTAGACTGGCCTGATCGTCGGCGCCAATAAGTATCTTCTGATCGTTTTGCGGTCATAGCCGGTCAGCCGGCTGATGGCTCGTATGCCCAAACCTTCCCGCTTGAGCTCGTTGATCTCTTCCACGTCTCTCCCCCTGAACATTTCGCCCATCCTCTGTTTCCAGAATCCGGGAGTTTGATCACCTTCAGGGGTGGGGGATTTTTCAACCGGCACTATGGGGATTTTTGCACCGGCGCTGACACATAACACCGGCTAAAGGCACCGCCGCCCAACTCATCCCTCGAAGGAGGCGGATCGCCGGTGACTTGGAGGGTTGTAGGGAATCCATATATCTGCGTAAGATCGACGTAGCCACTGCCGTGATCTGAATGCCCCGCTCCAGAATGAGATCGTAGTTGAAACTCACGAACGTGTGAGTGCTGTCTTCTTACTCGAACTGGCGGACCAGGAACGAAATCGGCGGGCTCCTATGCTCGCCTGTAATTTCAGTATCCCCTCCGCGAAGGGGGTCGGCACGACCTCTCTAGCGCTGCAAAATACGCTGGCGGTGTACGTCTTAATCGGCACTGGAGATGGTGTGGTCGCCACAGGCTTACCCCTTCGTTTTCCAGCGGGCATTTGCAGCTTTCTTGGCAATCATACTACGCATCTGCGGGGAAAGTGCTGCTGCCCGCGCTGCGCCGCCCTTAGCGCCGCCCAACTTCCCCAGCGCGACCGCCGCCGGGTTCTTGCCTGCGTCCTTGTCCGGGAGCGGCGATCCGTCCCACTTCTCCCCGATTGTCTGCTCCACGGTTCGCAAGGCGGCCCTAGTGAAGTCGTGGTCCTTGCTTGATCGGCTAGGCATACGACACCGAGTATTGCATGTATTGGTAGTGGGCTTTTCAAAGTAGCCCACTACCCATGTATTTCGGGACTTGACAAGCAACGGAATTGTACGTATAATACTACGTATCAGGGCGGATACGTAGTATTATACGTACAATATAGCCCATCTTCCGCCCTGCGTACTGAAACTAGATATATTGACGAAGCATCGAGAGAGTGCGTACTATTCTACGTAGGCGTATGCGGCGCAGAGCCGCTATATTGTATTGGTAAAAGGAAAATATGGCAACGGCTGTTATCGACGGACTGTTTTCGGACGAGGTGTTTACTGCGACCGAACTGAATCGGCACGTCGGCACGGTTTTGGACCATGCTTGCGTTCGCCCCGTGACGATCTCTCGCAACAATGATCTATTCGCGCTTGTTAAGCGCGAATACGCAGCACGAATGATTCGGACCATGGCGCAAATGAAGTCAGCGCTGTCTCTGCTGGCTGAAGCTCATGTCGCGATTAGCGGAGAAAGCCCCGCACCCGTTTTCGCCTGGTTGACGATATACGAAAAAGACGACCTCCAGAGGCTCTTTACGGAGGTCCTTGATGCCGTTGGGAGGGCGGCGTCTGGGGCTTCAGATTGGGGCGATGTGCAGGCCGTTATCCATGAATGGGAAGAGAGTGCCTTGGTTGCAAAAAGCGGTGTGCTCGATCAAGCGATGTTTCATGAGCCAGCTGAGGAATCTCCCCTGCCGAATCCAGATGAGTTCCTTCAATATCTGGAGCCGTCACAAATGGCGGCGGGAGAGTCATGCCCGGAATCGACGAGCCAATAGAGCCAGAGCAAACGCTCGATCTGGAAATCCCGCATCCCGCAAGGACCGAGCAAGGCGAAGACATCACGCCCCATGGTTGGTTGTTGGTTGCCCAAAACAAAAAAGTTATCAAGGGATGGAACGATCTGTGTCTGCAAATTCCCGAGAACGCCAAACGGTGTTATCTTTGGTTGCGTAATGATCCAACAAGACGGATACCTGGCCGCTGCTACGAACTAAAGTACAAACACTATGCTGGCGCGTGGGCTTTCGAGGTTGGATCAGGCCAGCGTGTCTACTATAAAATTCGAGAAGGCACGCGCGAAGTCTTGATCTATTATGCTGGTCCTCATCCCGCAAAAGCTCCCTATCCGCCAACCTGAGATTCCTGACTTTTCAAACTGACCCACTACCAAGATCTTCAATCGATTCACTCGGTCGTCGGTGAGTAATCACACAATCGTCCGCGCTCGTTTACCTCGCCAACGGGTAGAATGCATGCGATGTGTTTAAAGTCGAAACTCTCCGTGTTTGTAGTGCTCGTCGGAAGTATTCTTGTCTCTGAACTGCAGGCGGGCCAGATCG
>Ga0302320_10014680_pt1 | contig 16178 bp, 12 predicted proteins | sample Bog_T0_3_FD_202130 | JGI IMG/M metagenome (GOLD analysis project Ga0302320, IMG submission 202130) | Peat permafrost microbial communities from Stordalen Mire near Abisko, Sweden - Bog_T0_3 | ecosystem: Environmental > Terrestrial > Soil > Wetlands > Peat | place: Sweden: Abisko, Stordalen Mire... | reverse complement strand
CTTGCCGGGCCCGTAGAAGATCTTCGCGTCCAAGAAGCGCTCGACACCTTCGGGAGTGGTCGGCATGTTGGCGCCTTCGGCGACCAGCTGGATTCCGTTGGACACGAGGTTGTGGGCGTCAACGCCGTTTATTTCGTTCTGCGTCGCGCTCGGGAAGGCGCAGTCAGCAGGAACGGACCACAGCGGGTTGAAGCCTGTGTCACCGACGGGGGTGAAGCTGGCGCCGGGGAACTTCTCGGCGTACTCCCGGATGCGGCCACGACGGACGTTCTTCAGCTCCATGACCCAGTTCAGCTTCTCGGTGTCGATGCCGGCGGGGTCGTGCACAAACCCGTCAGAGTCCGAGAGCGTCAGCGGCTTGGCACCGAGCTCGATCAGCTTCTCAGCTGTGTACTGGGCGACATTGCCACTGCCAGAAACGATGCACCTCTTGCCGGCGAGGGTCTCAGAGCGCGTGGCGAGCATCTCTTCTGCGAAGTACACCGCGCCATAGCCGGTGGCCTCTGGACGGATCTCCGAGCCTCCCCAGTTGAGGCCTTTGCCCGTGAGGACGCCGGTGAACTGGTTCGAGATCCTCTTGTACTGGCCGAACAGGTAGCCGATCTCCCGGCCGCCAACGCCGATGTCGCCTGCCGGGACGTCTGTGAACTGTCCGATGTGGCGGTAGAGCTCGGTCATGAAGGCCTGGCAGAAACGCCGCACCTCTCCATCGCTCTTGCCCTTGGGGTCGAAGTCTGCCCCGCCCTTGGCTCCGCCCATTGGGAGCGTGGTGAGGGAGTTCTTCAGCACCTGTTCAAAGGCGAGGAACTTGAGGAGTCCCAAGTAGACCGTCGGATGGAACCTAAGGCCACCTTTGTACGGACCGATAGCACTGTTCATTTGCACGCGGTAGCCGCGATTGACCTGGACCTCGCCGTTATCGTCAACCCAGCTGACACGGAACATGATCACGCGCTCGGGCTCAACCAGCCGCTCGAGGACCTTCGCCTCTCGGTACCTGGGGAAGCGCTCGATGACGGGCTCGAGGGAAGTCAGCACCTCGCTGACCGCCTGTAGGAACTCCGGCTCATGCGAGTTCCGTGTTTCAAGATCGTTAAGGATCGCTTTTACGTTGCTCACGACGGTTACCTCCTAGTGCACCTCGTTGTGCATGCCCCGTCAGAGCTGACGGGAACCTAATAAGCGATTTTCGCACCGGCCACTGACGCTGAATAGGGACTTTCGGCCTATGGAGAAAAGTCTCGACTTCTCTAGACTGAGTTAGCGAGCCTTCCAAAAGCGGTATTTGGTTGCTAAGGAAATCCTTACCGATCAAAGCTGATCGAATTGTGAGAAAGGATCGTGCCGTGCGAGTTCTCGTAGTAGGAGCCGGTGGCGTCGGAAGTGCGTTTGCTCATATAGCAGCGCGCAGAGGCAATTTCGAGAAGGTGGTGTTGGCAGACTACGACCGCGAGCGCGCCGAGAGAGCGGCTTCGGTCTCCGACAAGTTCACTGGTGTCAAGCTGGACGCCTCCAACGAGGCGGCGGTTGCCGAGCTGATCAAGGCAGAGAAGTGCGACGTTGTCCTCAACGCCGTCGACCCGCGTTTTGTCATGCCGATTTTCCGTGGTGCTTTCGCAGCAGGAGTCACCTACCTCGACATGGCGATGTCGCTCTCGCACCCTCACCCGGAGTCGCCATACTCGAAGACGGGCGTCAAGTTGGGCGACGAGCAGTTCGAGCTCGCCCCGCAGTGGGAAGAGCGCGGCTTGTTGGCGCTTGCCGGCATGGGTGTCGAGCCGGGGATGTCCGACGTGTTCGCCCGCTACGCCGCCGACGAGCTCTTCAGCTCGATCGACGAGCTTGGCGTCCGTGACGGAGCCAACCTTGTCGTAGAGGGCTACGACTTCTGCCCGACCTTCTCAATCTGGACGACCATCGAGGAATGCTTGAACCCGCCCGTCGTCTGGGAGAAGGGCAAGGGCTGGTTTACCACCGAGGCGTTCAGCGAGCCCGAGGTTTTCCAGTTCCCCGCCGGGATCGGTCCTGTCGAGTGCGTGAACGTCGAGCACGAAGAAGTTCTCCTCATGCCGCGTTGGGTGGATGCCAAGCGCGTCACGTTCAAGTACGGGCTCGGGGACGAGTTCATCGGCGTGCTCAAGACGATCCACATGCTCGGCCTTGACTCGACCAAGCTCATCTCGGTCGGCGGCGAGAAAGTATCCCCACGCGACGTCGTCGCAGCGTGCCTTCCTGACCCTGCCGAAATCGGCGACATCATGCACGGAGTCACGTGTGCCGGCACCTGGGTCACAGGCACCGGGAAGGATGGCGCGCCACGCGAGGTCTACCTCCACCACGCCGTTGACAACGACTGGTGCATGTCGGAGTACGACTCGCAAGCTGTCGTCTGGCAGACTGCCATCAACCCCGTACTTGCACTCGAGCTCATCGAGTCGAAGGCGTGGACGGGCGTCGGCCTTCTCGGCCCCGAGGCTCTCCCGGCCAAGCCGTTCCTCGACCTGCTGGCCGACTGCGGCGCACCCTGGGGCCTCGACGAGAGGGAACCTGCCTAAGCCCGAGTAGTTGCTAGCTGCCCTGTCGAACAGGGCGGGTTTGCGTTCTCTTGCCCCGAGTCTCTCGTCGAGCTTTTATGCTCCTCGAAGGACTCGGGGCGACCTGGTTGGCCAAGGGTCAGGACAGACAAGATCGTTTGCCACTGTCTCGCTCGAGCTGAGTCAACATCATGGAGTCAGGGACTCGATACATCGACACCCATCTCGGCAATGGTCGTCGCGAGGCTCTGTTGGTGATGGCCTAATGAGACGGTTGACAGAGTCGCCTCATAGCGTTTCGCGCTGACACTTTTCGCGCCAACGGCAGTTTGGGCTCTCACTGCCGTTCGCGCGGATGCTGCAGCTCGTCTGCCAGTGACGCGCCCAGATGCTCGACACAAGGTTGCGTTGCACGCCAACCACAGTGAGAAGCGAGCATTCGAGGGGCCGTTTGAGATCTGGACGAAGAGGTCGAGCTCGTCCGCGACGGGCCGTATCTAGCCAGCCCTCAGTCTTTCGAGTTGAATCGGGCCCAGTCGTGCCTGGCTGTTAGACGGTGCTTTGTGGGAGTTGTTCGTGCGTCGGAATCGGCTCGCAGTGGCACCTCGAGTGCCGCGATGAGGCGACAAGGAAGAGAGTCAATACCTGATCGTGTCACGACAGGGTATGGGCGATGCATGGCCTCACGAGCGCGGTCGCAGTCGAGCGAGAGCGAGCCCCGAAGGCCTGTCGGTGGCACAATCACGGCCGTGGGGAATGGGGCCAGGTGATTCTGCCGTGACTGAGTATGCGCTGGGACTTACGCGACTCCCGTAAGGACCCTCGGCTCGATTCTCTCTTCGACGGCTCGACCATCGACTCGGCGCACTAAGTAGGCACCCTTGCCGCGTATCTCCGAGACGGCTTCGAGGAGTTCGGTCCCCTGATAGACGAGACCGACGCCGTCGTCGGTGGCGTAGCCGTCGGGCAAGGTTCCTTCGGCAATGAGCTGCTGGAAGAGGGGCCGGCGCTGAGCTTCCGAGTCGTAGTGGACACCGTTGGAATAGGGCAGCAGGGCCAGGCCGTTCACGACCGGTCGCAAGGCAGGGCCGAATGAGTCAGTCGTGCCGCCGACATGCCAGCAAAGGGACCCAGCAGACACCCCGGCGAGAACGACTCCTGCGCGCCACACCTGAGGAAAGATCTCGTCGAGGCCGTGCAGCCGCCAAACGGCCAACAGGTTCGCCACGCTGCCGCCGCCGACCCAAACGACGTCCTGGTCGAGCAGAAGTCCGAGCATGTCGTCGACACTCGGCATGGGAAACAGATTCAAGTGCACGAGGTCAACGCCGGCGGAGTATGCGGCGTCGCTCAACTGAGCGTTCCAGGCGCGCTCGTCGCCTAGGGCTGTGCCGAGGTGACAAAGGCGCGGGCGTCGCGAGCTCACGCCCGCAAGCTCGATGGCATGTAGCACTAGCGGGGCAAATGCAACCGCGGTGCGGATCCCGCGCTGGAATCCGCCCGAGGTGGCAACGATGGTGGGTTGGTCGGCTGGCATGAAACGAGGGTAATGGACTGACTAGCTTGGCGGTCCGGTCGGCGGGGGCTCAGGCGGCTGCGGTGCGGCCCTGTTGGGGAGCACAACCAACACGGCGAGCGCGGCACAGGCGACGACGACAGCAGACACCGTCACGGCGAGGTCCAGTCCGCTCACGAATGACTGGCGGGCAACGCCGGCGAGCTCCATGCCGAGCACACCACCGATCTTCTGGGCAACGGTCAAGGCGCCTCCCAGCGAACCTGTGTTCGTATGCAGCACCGAGGCTGGCATCGGGTGATGGCTAAGTGCCGGCGTCAAGCGGTTCTGGTAGCGGGTGTTGAGAAGGCTGCCGAGGATGCCGACTCCAAGTGCCCCGCCGGTCTGTAACGACGCCCCACTTGTGGCGGCGCCGACTCCGGCCTGGTCGATTGGCAGTGACCCCATCACAGACTCGGTGGCCGGAGCGAAGGAAAGTCCCGTGCCGAGACCGATCAGCAAGAAAGCCGGGAACACGTCAGCGTACCTGTCGTGCACGGTTACTTGGGAGAGAAGGGCGAACCCGGCTGCGACTACGAGCATTCCAGCGACGACGACGAGCTTGGTACCGACGAATCGTTCCAACAACGTCGATAGGGGAGCCATGACCAAAAGGACCGCCGCGATCGGCGCTATGCGAATCCCCGTCTGAAGCGGCGTATGGCCGAGCGAGAACTGCAGGTATTGGGTGAGAAAGAAGACACCGCCCATAAGCGTGAACATGACGAGGGCCATCGCTGTCATGGCTCCGGAGAACCGCCGCGAGGAGAAGAAAGAGACCTGCAGCATCGGGTGCCTAGAGCGGTGTTCTCAGGCAGCAAAAGTGACGAGCACGATAACGGCTGCACCTATCGCGCCAAGGATGACGGGAGAGCTCCAGGAGCGATCGGGAGCTTCGATGATCCCCCAGAGCAACAGTCCCATTCCCGCGATCGAGAGCAGCCCACCGATAGGGTCCGGGGGTTTGCTAGCAGGGTTCTTTGAGTTAGGTTAGGCACTAACAAGAAAGCCGCGAGCAGCCCAAGCAGGGCTGACGAGGAATACCGAACCCCACCAAAAATGTGCCAGCAGCCAGCCGCCCGCGACGGGGCCCACCGCGACGCCTAGCCCCGTCGTGCCCGACCAGATGCCGATTGCCTTGGCTCGGTCGCGGGTTTCCGTGAAGGTATTGGTGAGGATGGACAACGTCGAAGGCATGATGGCGGCCCCGTCGATTCCCATCGAAGCGCGCGCGACGATGAGGCGGTCCGCAGTACCGGAAAAGGCCGACACGGCAGAGCCGGTCACGAATATCGCCAGTCCCGCCATGAATACCCACTTGCGACCGAACCGGTCACCGAGACTGCCCGCGACAAGGAGCAGTCCGGCGAAGACAATTGAATAGGCGTCCACGATCCATTGCAGCGAGCTCGACGAGGCATGCAAGGTCCGCACAATGACGGGTAGGGCGACATTGAGAATCGTGTTGTCGAGGCTCACGATGAGCAGGCTCACGCACAAAACGGCGAGGATGACCGGCTTGCTCGAGCTGCGGGTCGCCCGGGCCGGTTGCCCACCAGAATGCCCCTGGGGGCCGCCTTCGAGGATCACCGACCGTGTGGAGCGGGGCGCCACGACCATCGCTGTAGCCAGCCTGCCGGCCTGCCTTTTGTGACTCAGAGAGGTTAGGGGTGCTTGAGAAACGCGACCGCCTGCTCAGCAACCGCGTAGAAGGAACTCAGGAGATTCCCAGGCAGAGGCGTTTTACTGAAGGAGCGAAGTTGTGACGGCATTACCGTCCCTGTGAGGAGAGGACGATGGACGAGGAAAACGAGAACAACCCGGGGGCATTGGGCCACGACTGGACCTCGGCTGCGGATTCGACGAACCAAGCAGAGCCGGTGACGCCACAACAACCGGCTGCCCCGGTCGCCCAAGGACAGCCAGCGCCAGGACAACCGGCAAATGTGGGTGGCGCCTGGGCGTGGGCTCCACCTCCACCTCCACCTCCACCTTCTGGCCTACAGGGCACGTCAGGTGCGAGCGACCCGGGCGGCGGCTGGGCGTGGGTACCTTCGCAACCTCCGCCTCTTCCTCCTACGCCGCCGGCGGGGCTAGGCGGAGGTCCGCAATGGGGATACCCCCCTGGTCCATATTGGGTGACGACTCCGGTCCAACAGCCAGAGCCGTCGTCTCAATCGAGAAATCGTTATGGCTGGACCATCACTGTCATCGCGCTCGTGATCGTCATCGCCATGGCGGCCGGGTTCGGTGTCGGTCGGATCGCATGGCGGTCAAGCTCGACGTCCACGACGCCCTCCTCGAGCTTGCCGTCGGGTTCTGGTAGCTCTCCGTTCGGCTCCGGCACTTTCCCCTCCGGAGGTTCATTTCCGTTCGGGTCAGGGTCGTCGGGCTCGGGCTCGGGCTCGAGCTCGAGCTCGTCGGCATCCGGCGCCCCCGCGGACGCGTCTGCGATTGCCTCCGGTGTCGACCCAGCCCTTGTGGATGTGAACACGACGCTCGGCTACGAGGCTGAAGAGGCGGCCGGTACCGGAATCGTCCTGACATCGAATGGCGAGGTACTTACCAATAACCATGTCATCGACGGTGCCACGAGTATCAGCGTCACCGACTTGGGTAGCGGTCATGTGTACACGGCCACAGTGGTCGGCTACGACCGCTCGAGCGACATCGCCGTGATCCAGCTTCAGGGCGCGTCAGGCCTCAGGACCGCTTCCATCGGCAACTCGTCCAAGGTCCGCGTGGGCCAGGCGGTCGTGGCGATCGGAAACGCCGGTGGCGCAGGGGGGACACCGAGCGTCGCTGGCGGCTCCGTGACTGCTCTTAATAGAGCGATCACTGCCACAGAGGAAGACGGCGGCAATCCCGAGAACTTGAAGGGTCTGATCGAGGTCAATTCGGGAATCGAGCCAGGTGATTCGGGAGGCCCTCTCGTCGACACACAGGGCAAGGTGCTCGGCATGGACACAGCGGCGTCGGCTGGGTTCTCAATCCAGTCGAGTGGGACCCAGGGCTACGCCATTCCAATCAACACCGCCATCGCCATCGCGAAAAAGGTCGAGCAAGGTCACGACTCGGCCGCCATCCACATCGGGACCACAGGTTTTCTCGGTGTGAAGGTCGAGTCCGAGGCAAGCAGCGGCGCCTACATAGCCGCAGTGGAACCCAGCACGCCAGCTGCCTCGGCAGGGCTCACCGAAGGCGACACGATCACGACACTCAATGGGATTGCGGTCGCTTCTCCCGAAGCGTTGACGACGCTGCTTCAGCGGTACCACCCAGGTAACAGTGTCCGGCTGGGCTGGACCGACTCGGCCGGCGCGAAGCACAGCGCGGCCCTCACGCTTGCTACGGGGCCGGCCGCCTGAGATCACCGCGGACTCCTGGACATAGGCACGGCACCTGCCCTTCGTGGGTGCACTGGCAAATCACAGCGTCAAACAGCTGCTCAAGGCTCCGGATCTGAAGACCGACACCTTTTGGTGAGCTAGACGTATGTGCACGACCCCCAGCCACCCCCCTGGCTTGGGGGTCGCTGCACAAGATGGCCCTTCGACAATCCGGGACAGTAAACGCAAGCAGAGAAGGCCCGGCCTGCGAGACCTGCCTCGCGCGGTCTAGCGGGCAAGTTTTCGCGTCGCAAGCGGCGTCATGGCCCAGCGCTCGCGAAAAGCTCGTTTCTTGTTCGTAGCATTTCTCAGGTCACGGTTATCGGCGCCCCGTTCACCTATTAGGACCGGGACCGAGTTCATTGGGTAACAGACACCAGAACTGGAGAGCCTGGGCACCAGGGCGTTTATGCGCGAGGTCGACCCGTGTGGTTACGGTAGGTCGCGGGTCAAAAGAGCAAGGGCCAGGATGCTCAGGGTCGAAGGACTCTATACACACGATCGTAAAATTTGCATCCTTGGACATGAGCCGGTAACCCGGGCTTGTCCGGTCGGCGAACGAATGAAATGACCGGCGGGGTTCGGCGGTCGTTTCGAGAGGAGACACAGGTCATGAGCAGGATAAAGCAGGTGTTGGTGGTTTTTGCCGCCATCACCATGGTCGGCGCGTTAGGTGTCATTAACCTTTCTGCCTCGGGCGCGAGCACGAAGGCGGCGGTGAAGCCGGCAGCGACTAAGTCGGCCCCTGGCAGCCAGTGGACCAAGAAACACCCGTTCAAGGCCGGGTTCATCTACGTCGGTGCTCCAAGCGACGCCGGCTGGACCCACGCCCAAGACGTTGGTCGCCAACAGGTTGCGAGCTACTTCGGCGGGCGCGTCGTGACGATGTACAAGGAAGACGTGCCTGAGGGTCCGCAGTGTGCACAGGTCATCACCCAGCTTGTTGACGCGGGGGCGAACATCATCTTTGCCACCTCGTACGGATACCAGCCGGAGCTTGTCGCAGCGGCTACCAAGTACCCGAACGTGATCTTCGAGCAGGCGACCGGCACGACTGTCATCGCCAAGCACCTTGGCGAGTACTACGGCGCTGGTGAAGACGGCGACTACCTCGGCGGCATGGCGGCCGGAGCGGCAGCCAAGGCGTCCGGCAATAACAAGATCGGTTTTGTGGTTCCCTACCCGATCCCAGAGTGCCTGCGTGAGGTCGACGCGTTCACGATGGGTGCCCAGTCAATGGACCCCGCCGCGACGGTCAAGATTGTCTGGACGAACACCTGGTTCGCTCCGGCTACAGAGCGTCTGGCTGCTCAGAGCCTCGTTTCCGCGGGCGTGTCAGTGCTGGCCGACGGCCAGGACAGCCCGACCACCGGTCAGGTCGCAGAGGCCCACGGCCTCAAGTGGATCGGCTACGACTCCAACCAGGAGAGCTTCGCCCCCAAAGCCTGGTTGACGGGGACTATGTACAACTGGGGCCCGTACGACATCATGGAAGTTAAGGCTGCGATGGACGGCACCTGGTCGGCAAACTTCTGGTATGGCAGCCTGGCAGACGGCTTCGTCCAGATGGGCCCGTTCGGCTCCTCCGTTACCGCGGCCACCCGTACGGCGATCCTGGCCAAGGAAGCGAAGATCGTAAAGGGCACGTTCAACCCGTTCACCGGCCCGATCTACGGCCAGAACGGCAAGATCGTCGTTCCTAAGGGTACGACCCTCACGGTGATGCAGAAGTACTCCCTCACCTGGTTCGTAAAGGGCGTCATCGGCAACCCGAAGGGTTAGCAGACTTTCATGACCGACTCCGTGCTCGATACCGGGGCGGGACCGGCGGCTCCGGCCGCTGGTGCCTTCCCGGTGGCGGGCCTCCCCGCTGATGCCTCCGGCGGCTCGCCGAAGACCTTGGCTATCGAGGCCATCGAGATGACCAAGCGCTTCCCTGGCGTCGTCGCCAACGACCGCGTGTCGTTTGCTGCGGCCGAGGGCGAAGTACATGCTCTCCTCGGGGAGAACGGGGCCGGCAAGACCACGCTTTGCAATCTCCTGATGGGCCTCTACCGTCCAGACGAGGGCAAGCTCTTCGTCGGCGGCAAGCCCGTCAGGTTCCACTCTCCACGAGACGCCCAGGACGCAGGCATCTTCATGGTCCACCAGCACCTGCGCTTGGTGGAGTCCATGACGGTGGCCGAGAACGTAGTCCTCGGCTGGTCCCCATCCCGCCAGTTGCGCTTCTCTCCCCGAAAAGTAGAGACAGCGGTCGCTGAGGCGGCTGAGCGCTTCCAGATGCCTGTCGATCCGAAAGCAAGGATCTGGCAGCTGTCGCTGGGCGAACGCCAGCGCGTTGAGATCCTGAAAGCACTGTACCGGGGCGCAAAGATTCTCATCCTCGATGAGCCGACCACTGTGCTAACTCCGCAGGAAGCCGAGCAGTTGTTCTCCAGCGTGCACGATATGGCTGGCGCGGGACGCACGGTGATCTTCATCTCCCACAAGCTGCCCGAGGTCCTCTCCGTCGCCGACTGCGTGACCATCCTGCGCCAGGGCCGTTCGATCACGACGGTCCCAACAGCTGGCACCGACGCCGACGATCTGGCGGGCCTTATGGTCGGGCGCGAGGTTTCCCTCGAGGCGACCACCAAGGTCCCGGATGTGCCCGGTCCAGTTGTCCTCGAGTTGACCGGTGTTTCTGCACGCGGTGACCTCGGCGCCGAAGCGCTGCGGGAGGTCACGCTCGAGGTGCACGCCGGGGAGATCCTCGGCATCGCTGGAGTCTCTGGCAACGGTCAACGCGAGCTGGCAGAAGTAATCGCCGGCCTGCGGCCCACGACCCAAGGCCAGGTGACCGTCGGCGGCAAGCAAGTTCCTGACGGTGACCCGCGGGCGGCTATCGACATTGGGATCGCTTATGTGCCCGAGGACCGGATGGGCACGGGGATCTCGCCCAATCTCACCATCGCCGAGAACCTGGTCCTCAAGTCCTACCGCGGCAAGAATATGCGCCGTGGCCCGTTGCTTTCGACGCGGAAAGAGATAGCCAACGCCAAGGTGATGATCGAGCGGTTTGACATCCGCGCCCCGGGGCCACGCACACTTATTCGCCAGCTCTCGGGCGGCAACATCCAAAAGGTCCTTCTGGCCCGCGAGCTCTCCTCCGACCCCCGCGTGCTTGTGGCAGCATCGCCCACTCGCGGTCTCGACGTGGGTGCCACTCAGTACGTGAGAGGGATCCTCGCCGAGACGGCGAGGAACGGCGTCGCCGTCATGATGGTGAGCGAGGATCTCGACGAGATCTTCGAGCTCTCGGACCGCATCGCCGTTTTCTACAACGGCCGTGTCGTCGGGGTGGTCTCGACCGCTGAGGCCAACCGCCAGCAGATCGGCCTCATGATGGCGGGTGCCTCGTGACCGGCCCCTTTAAGATCGAACGTCGGCTGGACACACCGAAGTGGTTGAAGGTGGCCGTCCCGATCGCCTCAATATTCCTGGCGGCGATCATCGTCGGCATCTTGCTTTTGGCCACCGGTCACAACCCGTTCACGACCTACCACCAGATGTACTCGGCATCTGTCACTGCCGACGGGGCTCTCTCGTCGACTTTCGTTTACGCCACGCCGATGTTGTTCACCGGCCTGTGTGCCGCCTTCGCCTTCCGGATGCGGACATGGAACATCGGAGGCGAGGGCCAGCTCTACATGGGCGCGGTCGGCGCCTCTGCGACCGGCCTCGTGCTCGGCGACTGGCCCCGGCCCCTCCTGATCATCGCCATGATCCTGGGTGGCGCATTCGCCGGGATGCTCTGGGCGGAGATCCCGGCTCTGCTGCGCGCTTATCTGCGCACCAACGAGATCCTCACCTCGCTGATGCTGAACTACGTCGCTGGCTTTTTCATGTACTACCTGATCTACGACAGCGACTCTTACTGGCGCGACCTCTCCACGCCTGGGGCTTCGGTGTTCCCCACGGGAAAGTCCCTCGTCCCGAGCGCCTCCTGGCCGGGCATCACGATCGGATCGTTCACGATCCCGATGGGCTTTGTTCTCGGTGTCGGCCTCGCCGTGGCGCTGTTGGGACTGATCCGCTCTACCCGTTACGGCTTTGAGATGCGCGTTATGGGTGACTCGCCCCAGGCGGCGAACTACTCCGGTATCCGCACCAAGCGGAAGATCCTGTCGGTCATGGCTATCTCAGGGGGGATAGCCGGCATCGCGGGCTCGAGCCAGATCGGCGACTTCGGCCACGTGCTCGACCCCCGTGGCCTTGAGCAGGCGCAGTATGGCTATACCGGCATCGTCGTCGCCGCCTTGGCCCTGTACAACCCTCTTGCAGTCGTGCTCGTGTCGCTGCTTATCGGCGGACTGACGAACGCCGGCTTCGCCCTCGAGGGCCCGTCGTTCCCGACCGGCCTCGTGGGCACGATGGAGGGGATCATCCTCTTCACCGTACTTGGAGGCGAGATCCTCGCCCGCTACAGGATCGGGCTGCATCATCGTGCGCCCACGACGGTGGGCCAAGCACCGGCCTCTGTGACTGCGACCGGAGCCGCCTCATGAACTCGAACATCATCATTGCCGTCGTCGTGTCGGCAATAGCCTTCGGCACACCGCTCGTGCTCGCAGGCCTGGGCGAGTTGCTCACCGAACGCTCGGGCGTGCTCAACCTGGGCGTCGAGGGAATGATGCTCATGGGCGCTGTGTGCGCCTTCTTCGTCTCCCAGAAGCTGCACTGGTCCTCGGCGCTGGTGCTCTTGATGGCCGTCCTCGCCTCCATGGTGGCCGGTGCCGCCATGGCGCTCATCCATGCCTTCTTGACCATCACCATCCGCGTCAACCAGATCGTCTCGGGCCTGGCCATCACCATCTTCGCGGGGATCATCGGCCTGTCGACCTATCTCGGCGAGGTGTGGAACATCGGTGGCGTGGCGGGATTGCACCAGTTCAACTCGGTCAACCTGCTCGGGCTCAAGAACTTGCCCATCGTCGGGCCGATCATCTTCAACGAGGACGCCTTCGTCTATGGCTCCTGGGTGCTCGTTGCGATCGTCATGTTCTACCTCTACCGCACGAGGCCTGGCCTCTACCTGCGGGCAGTGGGTGAGAACCCTGCCGCCGCGGACGCCATGGGGATCAACGTCACCGCCTACCGCTACACCCATACGATCATCGGCGGCATGCTCGCCGGGCTCGGGGGCGCCTACTTCACCTTGGCTCTAGCCCCGATCTGGACCGACGGCCTCACTTCAGGTGATGGCTGGATCGCCATTGCCCTCGTGATCTTCGCCTTCTGGCGGCCGGATCTGCTCGTGCTCGGCGCCTACCTGTTCGGCATCTTTTCTGCCCTTGGGCCGACGTTGCAGACCCGCAACATCACTGTGCTCCCCTCGGAGTTCTACTCGGCGCTGCCATTCTTGATGACCGTCATCGCCCTGGCGGCGGCTTCGACGAGCTGGGCCAACCGCCGTGTCGGTACCCCGGCCTCGCTCGGCATCCCTTACACACGTGAAGAGGGCTGAGTTCTTAGCTTGTTGCAGGCGACAAGAGCGCGGGCCCTCATTGACGGGGAGTAACTGAGCTCAAGGTTCGAGTTCCGAAACGGTCTCTGATCTCGTGGTCAGCTCCTCGACAACGCTCCTTAGGACTTCGACACCGAGCCCAGGACCGGTGGGGACGGCAATCTGGCCGCCACTCAGGCGGAACGGGGGGATGATGTCCTGGTGGAAGTACCTGTCGGAGGCAGAGATGTCTCCCGGCAAAGTGAACCCGGGAAGCGAAGCGAGGGCGAGGTTCGCCGCCCGTCCGAGCCCGGTCTCGAGCATTCCGCCGCACCAGACCGGGACATTGGCAGACAGGCAGAAATCGTGGACCGCTCGAGCCTCGAGGTAGCCCCCGACGCGGCCAGCCTTGATGTTGACGACCGAGCAGGCCCCAAGGGCGATCGCGCTGGCGGCGCTTTGTGCCGAGACGATCGACTCGTCGAGGCAGACCGGGGTAGTCAGCTGCTGCGCCAATTGGGCGTGGCCGAGGAGGTCCTCCTCGTGCAAAGGCTGCTCGATGAAAAGGAGGGAGAACTCGTCGAACAGCGCGAGGTGGGCGAGGTCCGATCTGCGGTAGGAGCCGTTCGCATCCACCTGCAACATGAGATCTCCCCCGAAGCGCTCTCGTACCGCCTGAACAGGCTCCAGGTCCCAGCCGGGCTCGACCTTCAACTTGACCCGCAAGTAGCCCTCTTCCAGGTACGCCTGCACGCGTTCTAAGAGCTCTTCGACAGGGCGGATGATGCCAACGGCCACGCCCGGTGTCACCGCGCTCGACACACCACCGAGGTAGCTGCTGAACGAGATCCCCGCCGCGCGAAGCTCCGCATCGAGGACGGCCATTTCGAGGGCCGCCTTGGCCATGCGATGCCCTTTGATGGGGGCAAGAACGCCGGCCACGGTACTTCCGCTCAGCTCCGTCGTCGCGAGGAGCCTCGGAGCTAGGTGGCGCCTGAGCGTGAGCCATGCCGAGTCGACGTACTCGCAGGAGTAGAAGGGATCGGTGCCCGCGACGCACTCGCCCCATCCTTCTCCCTCGTCGGACTCAACGCGGACCAACAGCGCCTCGCGGGCTGTCTCGGTCGAAAGCGATGAGCGGAAAGCCGAGACAAGGGGGAGGCGGACTAGGCGCAGCTCGATGGCGTGGAGGTTCACCAGAGGCTCCCCTGGACGCGAACGGTGGCGGCCGACAACCGGTCGCTCATGTTCGAAAGTGTGGGCATAGCGCGAGTTTGGTCCGTCCAGCCCGGCAACGCCGGGCAAACCACGGTTCGCCACTAGAAAAACACTTCCAGGGTCGCGATACCGCCTTGGTCACCTGGTGCTTGGCTCTCTTTGTGCCCCGTTCTTGCCCTGCGGCTTTCGTCCTCGGTTCCTTCGCAGGGCTGTGCGGTGTGTCGGCGTGAGCTTCTTCAACCCGGGCGACGTCCTTGACGGCCCTGATGGTAGCTACACCGCCGACCGCGTGATCGCCGGTCATCAGATACCGGAACGCCTCGACGGCGCGCATCTGAACATGGCAGGCAGCATCTCCCTTGCCAACTACATCGCCGATTACGTTTCGCGGATCCTCACTCAGCCGTCATCGGGGCCAGTGTCCAACCGACTGGCCGTGCAGCGCCAAGAGGCGTTGGGCGACCCCGCTTGAGCTTTTTACGAGCCATCCCGATATCCTCGACGCAAGTTAGTTCGCCGGACGGAGAGACACGAGATCCGGGTGAGCACGCCGTTTGGGAGCGGCGCAAGAAACAACCCAGGAGGTGCCTAATGGTTACTGAGCAGTCGGCGAGGCCACGGACGGGTGAGTCGAGCGAGCCGAGGCCGCCGACCCTCCGTTCCGTGGGCGTTCCCCCGCAGCGTCGCAAGAGCGCCGCACACGCCCTCGCCCCCCTCATCGCTAGCGTGCTCGGAGGTCAGATCCCGGTCCGTATCGAGCTTTGGGATGGCAGCGGCTTTGGGCCAACAGACGGGCCAGGCACAATCCACGTTCGTTCCGCTGACGCGTTGCGTCGTATCTTGTGGGCTCCTGGCGAACTCGGATTCGGACGCGCTTATGTAGCCGGCGACGTGGAGCTCGAAGGTGACGTGGTGGCAATGTTCACCAGCCTGCACCGCGTGGCTCCTCGGGACTTGCGCGTGGGATTGCGAGCTGTCCCCGCTGCCATCACCGCGGCCTACAGGGCGGGGGCCATCGGGCTGCCTTTGGCTGCACCGCCCGAAGAGGCTCGCGTCGGGGGCCTTAGGCACTCGCTGGGGCGCGATAGCGGAGCGGTCACTCACCACTACGACGTTGGCAACGACTTCTACGAGCTCATCTTGGGGCCGACGATGACATATTCCTGCGCCCGTTTCGCAGATCCGGACATGGGCCTGGAACAAGCCCAAGAGTCCAAGAACGACTTGATCTGTCGCAAGCTGGGCTTGCCAGATGCCAAAGGCATGCGACTTCTCGATGTTGGTTGTGGTTGGGGGACGATGGCCATGCATGCCGCAGCCAACTATGGCGCAACTGTCGTGGGCATCACCTTGAGTGGGGCGCAGGCGGATTACGCCCGCCAACGTGTCGCCGCCTCAGGCTTGGGCGACCGCGTCGATATTCGGGTGCAGGATTACAGGGAATTGGGCGGAGAGCGATTCGATGCCATCTCCTCTGTCGGCATGTTCGAGCATGTCGGCAAGGTGCGTACTGCCAGGTACTTCGAGACACTGCACCGCCTCTTGGTGCCCGGGGGAAGGCTTTTAAACCATGCAATCTCTGAAGTGGGCGGATCGCGCTTGAGGCCGTGGAGCTTCTTCGGTCGCTATGTCTTTCCTGACGGCGAGCTGCTCGATGTCGGCGACGTTATTTTGGCCATGGAACAGAATGGATTTGAATGTCGTGACGTCGAGTCACTGCGCGAGCACTATGCCCGGACTCTGCGTTGTTGGGTGGCGAATCTCGAGGCCAACTGGGACGCGGCGGTCGAGGAGGTCGGCCTCGCCCGTGCCCGGATATGGCGTCTCTATATGGCGGCGTCGGTGATCGGCTTCGAGAATGGCGGAATTGCTGTCCATCAGGTGCTGGGCATCGTGTCCGACGCCGGACGAAGCAAGATGCCCGCTACGCGCGCTGCCTGGGGTTGAGCACGCGGACTCTTTTACCTTTTGGTAAGCACAACTGAAGGGTCAGGCGT
>Ga0302320_10014679_pt1 | contig 16179 bp, 12 predicted proteins | sample Bog_T0_3_FD_202130 | JGI IMG/M metagenome (GOLD analysis project Ga0302320, IMG submission 202130) | Peat permafrost microbial communities from Stordalen Mire near Abisko, Sweden - Bog_T0_3 | ecosystem: Environmental > Terrestrial > Soil > Wetlands > Peat | place: Sweden: Abisko, Stordalen Mire... | reverse complement strand
TTTTCGCCAGGTGATTGACAAGGACGGAGCGCAGCAGGCCCTTTACCCATATAACGATCCAGGACAATTGCCGATCACACCATTGCGCCAGTCAAACGGCGAGTGGTTGCGTTTGGAAATCGCCCTGCCGGGGTACTCGGTGTGGCTGCGCGCGTGGGAGGTGCAGGTGGGTCGGGTGAAGCTGTACCTGCTGGACAGTAATGACGCGGCGAACTTCCCGGCGCATCGCGGCATTACCAGCGAATTGTATGGCGGGGGACCGGAGTTGCGCCTCGCACAGGAATTGCTGTTGGGCATCGGTGGCTGGCGACTGCTTGAGGCGCTGGGCCTCCAGCCCGATGTCTGTCACCTGAATGAAGGTCATGCGGCCTTTGCCGTCCTGGAGCGCGCCCGGAGTTTTATGCAGGCGAACCAGCAGCCTTTTGAAGTTGCGCTGGCAGCCACGCGCGCGGGAAATCTTTTCACGACCCATACGGCGGTGGCTGCCGGGTTTGATCGATTCACGCCGGCGCTCATCGGGCAATACCTTGGCCAATATGCGGAAAAGAAACTCGGGATTTCCCTTCACGACCTGCTGGCCTTGGGCCGGCAGAATTCAAACGACGACTCGGAGAACTTCAACCTGGCCTATCTGGCCATTCGTGGCAGCGGAGCAGTGAACGGCGTGAGCCGCTTGCATGGCCAAGTCAGCCGGCATTTGTTTGAACCGCTGTTCCCCCACTGGCCCGAGGGCGAAGTGCCCATTGGCCACGTTACTAACGGAGTTCACATGCCCACCTGGGATTCGGCGGCAGCCGATGAGCTTTGGACGAACGCCTGCGGCAAAGACCGCTGGCTGGGAAAGTCGGAAAAATTGGCATCGGACCTTCGCCGCGTCTCCGATGACACCCTGTGGCAATTTCGCGTGGCCACCAGCAGATCTCTGGTGGAATATGCTCGCGACCGTCTGGCCCGGCATTATGCCGCCGCTGGCGCGTCGCCCGACTCGGTTGAGGAGGCCAGGCATCTCTTTGACCCCAACGCCTTGACCTTGGGATTTGCGCGTCGCTTTGCCTCCTACAAACGACCGAATCTGCTGTTGCACGACCCGGAGCGCCTGTTGCGTTTGTTATCCAATCCCCTGCAGCCGGTGCAACTCATCATCGCGGGCAAGGCCCATCCGGCTGACTTGGAGGGACAAGCCCTGATCCAAAATTGGATCCAGTTCATTCGCCGGCCCGAGGTCCGGCCCCACGCGGTTTTCCTGAGCGATTACGACATGCAGCTGACCGGGCGTCTGGTGCAGGGCGTGGATGTCTGGATCAACACGCCACGGCGACCTTGGGAGGCGTGCGGCACGAGCGGCATGAAGGTCCTGGTCAACGGCGGTCTCAATCTTTCGGAACTGGACGGCTGGTGGGTGGAAGCCTTTGTCCCCGACTTGGGCTGGGCGCTGGGCGATGGTCAGGAGCATGGCAGCGATCCAGCCTTGGACGCGGCCGAAGCCGAGGCACTCTACGAACGGCTGGAACAGAAAGTGATTCCCGAGTTTTATGCCCGCAACGAGAAAGGCATTCCCACCGGCTGGGTCGCGCGCATGCGGGAAAGCATGGCGCGGTTGACCCCCCGCTACTCGGCCGACCGCACCGTGCGCGAGTACACCGAACAACATTATCTCCCGGCGGCGGCGGCTTACGCTATGCGCGGGGCCAATCAAGGTGTCGTCGGCAAACAAGTGGTGGACTGGCGGCACAGTCTGGAACAGAAATGGGCCTCGTTTCGCTTCGGCGCGGTGAAGCAGGAAACGCGCGGCGGCCAACATATATTCGAGGTTCAAGTCGTTCTCCAGGATCTCGACCCCAAGGCAGTGCGCGTGGAGCTTTATGCCGATGGAATCCATGGCTGTCCTCCCGTGCGGCAGGAAATGACTTGTTTGCATCCCCTGGCGGACGAATCCGGCGGTTACGTTTACAGTGCCACCGTGGCTGCGAACCGGCCGGCAGCGGAATTTACGCCGCGAATAATACCCCACTTCGACGGTGTGGCCATCCCCTTGGAGGAACCACGAGTTCTGTGGCAACGATGATGAATATGCCGCTGATTTCCAGGGAAAAAGGCCGACCATCACTTGCCGGTTTCTGGACATCCGCGGCGTGCCACTTAAGGTGATTGCCCGCAGGGTAGCCAGGATATGAGATTCTTCGATCAGATCAAAACTGGTGGACTGGCCGATCCCACCACCCTGCAAGGAGCCATCTCCTTTGCCATCATCTTCGCATTTTTTGCCTGGCTCGCAGGGACGGCGTTGCGGCTGGCGGTCCAACGGTTGCTGGCGCACGACAGGCATGATCACCTTGACCGCATGGCGGTCAAATTCATCGCCAAATTGGTCCGCTACGGCGTCTATGCTTTTGCCTTTGCCGCCTATGCGCACTTTGTTCCGGCGCTCTCCGGTTTGGGCGCGGCGTCCTTGACCAGCATCGGGATGATCTCGCTGATCGTCGGCTTCGCGGCGCAAAACACCCTCGGCAATCTGATTGCCGGAATTTCCCTGCTGCTCTACCGGCCATTCAAGCTCGGTGACCGGTTGCAGGTGACCGCCCCCACTGGATTGGAAACCGGCATCGTAGAGAGCCTCACGCTCGGTTACACCTTGCTGAAAACAGACGACAATCGCCGCGTGGTGGTCCCCAACAGTCTCATGGCCAGCCAGACGACCATCAATCTGACCGCGAATGACCCGCGCGTGATTTGTTCGGTGTTGATCAACCTCAGTCGCGCTGCGGACATCGATAAAGCCCGCGCCATTTTGCTTGAGCTGGCCGGAAAACATCCGCTCGCCAAGCAGGTTTGTGGCTGCCCGTTGACGCAGTTGAGCACTTCCGGGGTCATGCTTTCCCTGGACGCATGGTGTGCTGACGCTTTGGCCGCCGTCACCTTCCGCTGCGATTTGTTGGAGCAGGCCGTGAAACGCTTGACCCAGGCTGGCATAGTCATTCCGCTTTCGCCACCGACGGTGATCTTGCGGGACGAACGCCATGAAGACAGCCTATCCGAAGGAGCGCCTCCAGCCACGGTCGGGTTATACCCCATGGCGAAGTCGCCGCCGCCGCCGTAGTCTGAAACCTTGATAATGTGCCGATGGCAGTAAAATGAGACTCTAAAACTCGCTGGCCGCCGGCCACCACCACGAACCATCAACGCAAAAATGAAAGAATTATTATGTTAAGTACAGTCAAAAGTTTAAAGGGCTATCAATTGGACAGCCTGGACGGGGACCTCGGCAAGGTCCAAGAATTCTACTTCGACGACCGGCATTGGACCGTCCGATATCTGGTCGCCAACACGGGAACCTGGCTCACCGGCAGACAGGTACTGATCTCCCCTTATGCGCTGGTCAACATAAATAATGGTGAGCGAACCATCGCCATTGACCTGACCAAGGACCAAATCAAGGACAGTCCCCCCTTGGACACCGACAAACCTGTGTCCCTCCAATTCGAACAGGATTACTATGGTTATTATGGATGGCCCACCTATTGGTCCGGTTCCAACAGTTGGGGCGCCTATCCCTACATTCAGCGTGACCGGGTTAAATGGGGATCGGTCAAACCAAGTGGCAAACCGTGGGACCATCATTTGCGCAGCACTCACGCGGTGAGCGGCTACAACGTCCAAGCCCTGGACGGCGAGCTTGGCCACATTGAGGATTTCATCGTGGATGACGAAACTTGGGCGATTCGCTACCTCATAGTCAATACAAGCAACTGGTGGTCTGGAAAGAAGGTTCTGGTTTCGCCGCAATGGATCGAGCGCGTGAGTTGGAGCCAGTCGAAGGTCTTTGTCAAACTGTCTCGCCAAGAGATCAAAGAGTCACCGGAGTACACCGACGCATCTCTGCTGACCCGGGATTATGAAATCGGTCTGCATGGACATTACAACCGCAAGGGATACTGGGTGGATGAGTTGGTGAACAGTTAACCCCTCATTAAGGATGCGGCGGCCACGAGCGGCTGAAAGCCCGGAGCATGAGAGCCCAGGGCAACGCCCTGGGTTTTAGGGTCGCACTTTTTTTATCAAGCCCTGAGAGATTTCCCCGAATAAATTCACGCCTTGAACCGGTGAACCAGCGCCAATCCAGAGCCTGGGTATTTCCAGAACTCCGCACCCGTTTCTCCCTCGCCCCGCGGGTGAGGGCGGGAGGTATTCATACTCGTTTCCTCCTGGGATGCATGGGGAAGGCGGAACAATATGAACCATGGGCCGTTTGGATAAAGATTATGGGTGGGATTGATTTTGTGCCGCCTCGCTCAGGGCTTGATTTTTTTGGGGCCACGTGTCCCAGGGCGTTGCCTCAGGCTGTCATGTCATGGCGCTTTCAGCGCAGCCAGCAATGACGGATATCCATTAAAAACAGCGGGGAACCCCCTTTACTATGCCTCTTGCCTCACCGACTACAGCCAGCGATTCAGGGGGCGGCCTCACGAATGATGAGGCCCGCCTGCGCTTGGAAAAGGCGGGCCCAAATTCCCTGCCCGACACCTCATCTCATCCGGCGCGACGGGCAATGGAAAAATTATGGGCGCCAATTCCTTGGATGCTGGAAGCGGCCATCGTGCTGGAACTGGTGCTCGGCAAGTATGTCGAAGCCGGGATCATTGCGGTGCTGCTGGTGTTCAACGCCGTGCTGGGCTTTTTTCAGGAGGGGCGTGCCCAGGCAACTCTCGCGGCTCTAAGATCGCGCTTGGCACTGACGGCCTCGGTGTGCCGCAGTGGCGTGTGGAAAAGCTGTCCGGCCGCCGGCCTGGTGCCGGGCGACATCGTAAAGCTTTCGCTCGGTCGTGTCGTGGCTGCGGATGTAAAACTGACCGGCGGGAATGTCCTGCTCGACCAATCCATGCTCACCGGCGAGTCCATCGGCACTGAAGCGGGACCAGGCTACCAAACTTTTGCCGGGGCGCTGGTGCGCCGGGGCGAGGCGGTCGCGCAGGTCACCGCCACGGGCATCCACACCAAGTTCGGCCGCACCGCGGAACTGGTTCGCACCGCCCATGTCGTCAGTTCCCAACAAAAGGCCGTATTGCGCGTGGTGCGCAATCTGGCGGTGTTCAATGGCATCCTGATCATCATTCTCGTGGCGTATGCCCTGGCCCAAGCAATGCCTGCCGGCGAGATTATCCCGTTGGTGTTAACCGCGATTCTGGCCTCCATTCCGGTTGCGCTGCCTGCCACGTTCACGCTGGCCAGTGCGCTAGGAGCGCGCGCATTGGCACGCCAGGGTGTATTGCCAACGCGGCTCTCGGCCGTGGATGAAGCGGCGTCCATTGATGTGCTGTGCGCCGACAAAACCGGGACGCTCACTCGCAATCAACTTTCCGTGGCCGCAATCCACCCCTTGCCGGGCTTTGACGAGCCGCATGTCTTGACGATGGCGGCGCTTGCCAGCTCCGACGGGGGACAGGATCCGGTGGACCAGGCTATTCGTTCCGCCGCTTCCCTGAAAGTTTCTTCAAACCCGCCCAAATTGACTCATTTTACACCCTTTGATCCCGCCACGAAAATGTCCGAGGCATCGGCGACCGATCCGAGCCTGGGAGCCGTGCGCATCATCAAGGGCGCCTTCGCTGTCATCGGCGCGCTCGCGGTTCCTTCGCCGACCTCGGCGGCGGCGGCAAATGAACTCGAAGCCAAAGGTTTTCGCGTGCTGGCAGTGGCCGCGGGACCACCGGCGGCGATGCAGCTCGTGGGACTGATCGCCCTTAGCGACCCGGCCCGCGAGGATTCCGCCGCCTTGGTCAAAGAACTTAAATCCCTCGGTATCCGCACCGTAATGGTGACGGGCGACGCTCCGGCAACCTCGGCTATTGTCGCTCATGCCGTCGGTCTGGATGGCGCGGTGTGTCCCCCTGGACCTATTCCACCGGACGTTCGTCCGGAAACCTTCGCCGTCTTTGCCGGGGTCCTCCCCGATGATAAATTCAAACTGGTGCAGGCATTTCAAAAAACCGGCAACATCGTCGGTATGTGCGGCGATGGAGCCAACGATGCGCCCGCGCTGCGCCAGGCGCAAATGGGGATTGCGGTTTCAACGGCTACCGATGTTGCCAAGTCTGCCGCCGGCATGGTCCTCACCAATCCTGGACTCGCCGGCATTGTCGCCGCCGTCCAGGAAGGGCGCATCACGTTCCAGCGCATTCTGACTTACGCCCTGAATTCCGTGACCAAGAAAATAGTGCAGGTGCTGTTCCTTGGGGTGGGCCTCATTATGACGGGACACGCGATTCTCACTCCCATGCTGATGATCATCGTGATGATGGCGGGCGATCTGCTCGGCATGTCGTTGACCACCGACCATGTTCAGCCCTCCTTGCTGCCAAATAATTGGCGCATCGGCACCCTGACTATCGCAGGCATCTGCATGGGTGTTTCGGAACTGGCATTCTGCGGCGGCACGCTCGCTTGGGGACATTTTCGTTTGGGACTGGGCATCGCCGCCTTGCAGACGCTGACATTCTTCGTCCTGGTCTGTGGCAAACAGGCGACTATGTATGCCGTGCGCGCCCGCGGGCGAATTTGGTCTGCTCCCCATCCCAGCCGCTGGCTCGTTTTATCCTCAATTGCCGATCTGATGATTGCCGCGACCCTGGCCGGCGGCGGCTGGCTCATGCAGCCCCTGCCCCTCTGGCTTTTGGGCAGCGTGCTCGCCGGGGCGTTCGCCTTTGCCTTCGTCTTGGATTCTGTGAAGCTGCCGGTATTTAGCCGCTTAAAAATCACTTAGCATGGGCAGAACACCCCATGGCGGAAACACCGTCACCTGACCTATGGTCTCTTGTGAAACAACCAACCACAAATCGAAAACAGCACAATCATATGCGGACCAAACTTGCCGTGCTCGCCAGCAGCAGCTCGCTGCTGCTGGGCGTACCCGCCTTGCTGGCGCAAAACATTAGCACCAACCTCAATTCACTTCCTCTCAACCAGACCCTGAAATATCAGGTGGCCTTGGAAAATGACCGGTTGCTGGGCGAACGCGCCCTTCTGCCTCCTGGGCTCAAGGAGAAAATGCGGCTCACCGACGAGCAAAGGATCGAACTGAAGCCCATGGAAGACGACTTCGCCAACACGAGCCAGCGATATCAGATCGCCAATCAGCCCCGCATTGAAGCCGCGCTGGAAGCAAGCCGCCAGGCCCGCGAAGCAAAGGACGGCGGGGGAATCGAGGCCGCGCGCCGGCAATTGCAACAGGTCTGGGCCGGTCTCAAGCCCTACCGGGACAATGCCGTCAAACAAATCAGGCCGCTGCTTACGCCGGATCAAATCATCGTTATGGAGGGCGCCGGCAATCAATGGCGCGAAAATCATGGCAATGAAGCGAACGACCCTTCTGCAAACTAAATCCTGCCCGCGATGAACTGATTTCAACGGCAACGGTGGCTCCGGCGGGAACTTATGTTCCAACCGTTCCCGACGCGGCTTATTATAATCCGCCCGATTATTACCAGCCTGATTACTACTATCCGGATTATTGGTATCCGCCGGCGGCATTTTCCTTCGGGAGGGGGGCGGCGACTATTACGGAGGCGGCTGGCGTGGCGGCGCCTATGGTGGAGGCGGACACGGTGGCGGCGGTGGACACGGTGGCGGACACCGCTGAACTAACATCAGTATGGACAGGGGTAAACACCCCATGGCGGATGCGCCGCCACCCGCCCTATTCTTGCTCCATGGCACACAGCACATTTTCCAGGAACAAAATAAAACATGCTCCCAGCGCCTTGCGGCCAACTGTGACTGCGGACTCAAACCGCAACGCCGATGAGCCGCTACCGTCACCGGGCGAAGTGGCCACCAGGGCCTATTTCAACTACTTGAATCAAGGTTCGCTGCCCGGGCACGATGTGCGGCATTGGCTGGAGGCCGAGGCGCAATTGCTCGCAGAAAGCCGATTCAACTCAAGCCCAAGGCCTCAAACTCATTATCACCCCGTTTGCAATACAGGGACAAAATCCGCATCCTCCAGCGAGAATCACTGTGCGGACGGGAGGCAAACCATGCATGACACACAAAAGCTGTTCCGTATTTGCGGTTTGCTTTGATTTACCACCATGAATGCAAATCCATTGCCCGAAGTTGCCCAGACTGGCCTCGGCACCGGGATCCAAAGCATGGGGAAAACACCCCATAGCAGCGCGAATCCATCCGGTGTTATTTTGACGAATATGAATATCAAACAGAAACTGAATTTGTCCTCCGGCAGCTTCATCACGGCGGCATATCCGGCTTGGCTGGCCCGCCTGGCACGGAAGCCGGTGAGAAGTGCGAAACAGGCCCGGCCGGTGGTATTGCGCACATTTCATTTTTTCCGCGAAAGGCTGGCCGCTATGCGCCCGACAAAATCGCTGTTTGACCGGATCAAGATCGGGCTGGCAATTGCCACGCTGACCGCCCTAACGGGATGCATTGGCGTGGTGGGCGACGGCGGCGGGTGGTGGGGCGGTGGCTGGTGGGGTGGTGACGGTGGCTGGTGGGGTGGCGGCGACCGGGGGCGCGATGTGCATGGCTTTAGTGCCCGCGGAGCGGCAAGTCGTGGGGTGGCGCATGGTGGCGGCGGACATGCCGGCGGTGGTGGCGGAGGCAGGCGCTAATCGCACAACTGACTGCACCAAATCAAACGTTACAAATTTATCTCCATGAAATTTTCAAATCTATTGACCCGTTTTCCCAGTCTTTTGACCATCGCCTTTTTGGCCGGTGCCGGTGGGGTTTCGCCAATCAGCCTGAATGCGGCGGAGTCCGTGTCGGAACGGTTGTTCGCCTCCCCGGAGGAAGCCATAAAAGCCTTGCAGACGGCCACCGCAGCCAAAGACCAGGCGGCCTTGCAGGAGATCTTCGGCCCGGAGTTCAAAGAACTCAAAACCGGCGACCCAGTGCAGGACGCGGATAATGCGCAGCGGTTCGCGGCCGCGCTGGCCCTGAATTGCAATCAAGTCAAAGAGGGTGATGACAAAATCACCCTCGAAGTGGGCACGAACGAGTGGCCGATGCCGATTCCGCTGGTGAAAGCGGACGGGCAATGGCATTTCGACACGGCAGCGGGCAAGGAGGAAATCATCAATCGCCACATTGGCAAGGATGAACTCTGCGCCATCGGTGTTTGCCGGGCTTATGTGACCGCCCAACAGCAGTATGCCAGCGCGAACCCCGCCACGGGTGGAATAGTGTACTACGCCCAAAAGTTTAAAAGCACACCCGGGAAAAAAGACGGCCTCTACTGGCCAGTGGCGGAGAACGAAACTGCCAGCCCGTTCGGGCCTCTGGTGGCGGAAGCTCATGCCGAGGGTTATGTCTCCCATCGTGGCGCGGGGCCGCATCCCTTTCATGGATATTATTTCCGGATTTTGACCAGTCAAGGCGAGGCCGCGCCCGGCGGAAAAAAGAACTATTTGAGCGATGGCAATTTGACCGGTGGATTCGCGCTGGTGGCTTACCCGGAACATTGGGATCAATCGGGCATCATGACCTTTATCGTCAATCAGGACGGCAAAGTTTATCAGCGCAATTTAGACAAAAAATCTTCCCGGATTGCCGCGGCGATTAAGGAATACAATCCGGACAGCGAATGGACGCTGGTGCCGGATGAAGGTGTAACGAGTGTGGTAACCGAAAAATGATCTCGCAAATCCAAGCAATATTGGCCTGTTCTTACAAACACATCGTGGTGAAGTCACGGCTTATAATTCTGGTTCCGGTGTGCCTGCTCACCGGCGCGATGCTATCGGTATGTGCGCAAACCGCAGTTCCACCGCCGCTGCCAGCCTCCCAACCCCTGCCCGCCGCGCAATTGGACCAGTTGCTCGGCTCAATTGCGCTTTATCCCGACCCGTTGATCGCCGAAATGTTGCCGGCGTGCACCTTGCCCACCCAAATCGTGCTGGCTGACCGCTATCTCACCGGCGGCGGCGACCCCAACCAGATTGCCCAGCAGCCATGGGACGCCAGCGTTCAAGCCATGGCCCGCTACCCCAATTTGTTGAAATGGATGGATGACAACTTGAATTGGACGGCGCAAATTGGACAGGCGTTTCTCAATCAACAACCGGATGTGATGGCCTCCATTCAACGCCTGCGCGCAGCGGCTTCCAGACTTGGCAACTTGCAATCTTCCCCGCAGCAACAGGTGATTGCCGACGGCAGCGAAATCGAGATTGTGCCGACAGATCCCCAGGTGATCTATGTGCCGGTCTATCAGCCTGATCAGGTTTATTATGATGCCGCCTACGGCTCCCCGTTCATCACCTTTGGCGTCGGTTGGCCCTTCGGCCCATGGATGGACTACGATTGTAGTTGGGGAGACGGCAATCTTATTTTCTGGGGCACCGGCTATTCGCGCCCGGCCAATTGGTGGCGCGAATCCTCACGTCAGCGGGACATGAGTCATGCGGGCGTCTGGCGCGCGAATAACCATCCCGGCGCAGTCGCGTCCAACCGCGGCGACCGGGGCTATGGCGGCAGCACGCTTTCGCGTGCGGCCACTCCGGCGGCCATCCGGCAAGCATTGGCCAATCCGGTGGCGCAGCAAGCTGCGCGCTCAGCGGGCATTTCTCGATCCGCAACCTCCCAAGTTGAACGCCCGGGAAATGTTTCCCGCTCCGCGCCTGCTCCAGTTCAGCGTTCCGCGCCCCTCAGCCGGCCGGAGTCGAACGGTGCGTTCATCGGCGTACAAAGTGCGCAAGACACGAGAAACTATAGCAGTCGCGGCCAGCAGAGCATGCAGGCGGTCACCCGCTCCGCGCCAGTTTCACGGCCAGCACCCTCCGGCGGTGGCGGTGGCGCAAATGCGAGTGGCGGTGGCGGTGGTGGATTCAGCGGCGGCGGCGGCTTCCACGGCGGCGGCGGTGGAGGCGGTGGCGGCGGTGGAGGCGGTGGCGGCAGGCGCTGATTTTTTATCTTATGATTTTCAAAAACATATTGCCGATCACGATGAGTTCATTTGCCTTTTGGCGTCAGGCATCGCTCACGATCTTGGGCTTGGGGCTGATACTGCCGCTTGGTGGTTCAGCGGCAGGGGAGCAGGCTTTTAATTCCCCGAGCGATGCAGTCAAGGCCTTGGTGACCGCGGCGCAGAGCGAGGACACGAACGCCATTCATTTGATTTTTGGACCGCTCGGACATGAGCTGGTATCGCCCGATGTGGTCCAAGCCACTGAAGAATTCGAAAAGTTCGTGCAACGGCTGTCGGAAAAAACGGAGTTATTCAAACAGTCGGATTCCAATGTCGTTCTGGAAATTGGCACGAACGGCTGGCCATTTCCCATTCCGCTAGTCCAACAGGGCTCCCAATGGCACTTCGATACCGCCGCCGGCAAGGATGAAATCCTTGCCCGCCGCGTCGGCCGGGACGAAATGGGCGCGATCAATGTTTGCCTCGCTTATGTGGACGCGCAACGCGAATACGCCAGCCAGGATCAAATGGGAGACGGCGTGCTCGCCTACGCACAGTTCCTGCGCAGCACCACCGGCACGCGCGACGGCCTGTTCTGGCCCGCGAATCAACCGGGCGATACTTTGAGTCCTTTGGGTCCGCTCATCGCTCAAGCGCGCGTGGAAGGTTATCGGCGCACCGCCAAAATGCTGAACGACGAGCAGGCGCCCTATCATGGCTATTATTTCAAAATCCTGACCCGTCAGGGAAAACACGCGCCGGGCGGAAAGTATGATTACCTCATCAACGGCCGCATGATTGGAGGCTTTGCCCTCGTCGCCTGGCCGGCCGAATGGGGCAACACGGGCATCATGACTTTTGTCGTCAACCAGCAAGGCAAGCTGTGGCAAAAGAATCTCGGTCCCAAGAGCGCGAAAATCGCCAAGGCCATGACCCTTTATGACCCGGACGATACTTGGACGCCGGCACAGTAAGATTTGCAACGAACGAAACCGGATAGGCGAGCCATGCGGGGGGGTGGTTTCCCGATGTTTATCGCGGGTGCGGACGTGGCCACGAACCGGGTCGCCATCTGCGGCAAGGCCAGGAATGACGAAAGACAAATGACGAAAGAATCCCAATGAAAAATGACGAATCCTGCCAACCACGCCTCTTTGGGCATTTGGGCTTCGTCATTGTCATTCGTCATTGTCATTCGTCATTCGTCATTCGTCATTCGTCATTCGTCATTGAGCGACTCTTTTTGCCCATTACAAACGGCGAAGAACCGTGGGTGCATGCTGCCCAACTGAAGCTATGTCTATAGCATTTCAGCCATGAACACTGATGACGCAAAACAGATTGAAAATGAGGCTGTCGTTGCCACCGGTCTGACCAAATGGTTTGGCGAAGGTGACACTAGGAAGGTCGCCGTGAATGATGTCACGCTAGTGGCTCATTTTGGCGAAATGCTGTTCATTGTTGGCCCTTCCGGCAGCGGCAAGACTACCATGCTTAGCATGATCTCCGGCATTTTGCGTCCCAACGCCGGCCACGTCAAAGTCAAGGGGGCCGACATCTGGACGCTGAACAATGACCAGTTGGCTGATTTTCGTTTGAATACCATTGGTTTCGTTTTTCAGGACTACCATCTGTTTCCGCGGCTGACCACGGCTGAGAATGTCGCCATCCCGCTGATCCTCAAGCAGCGCAACTGGGACGCATCCATCACCGAGGCAAGGCATTACCTCGAAATCGTCGGTCTGAAAGACCGGGGCGAGATTTTGCCCGTAAAACTCTCGGGCGGCGAGCAGCAGCGCGTGGCCATCGCCCGCGCGATCATTAGCCAACCGCAGATATTGATTCTCGACGAACCGACCGCCTCCCTGGACGGTGACACCGGGAGAATGATCATCGCCTTCGTCAAAGAGACAATTCTCAATGAAAACCGCTGCATCCTGATTGTCACCCATGATGCGCGCATCAACGAATACGCGGATCGGATCCTCCACATGGAAGATGGAATTCTCACCGCCATAGACAAAGGAACCGAATGAATCCCGATGAATCCAAACCGGAAGTGAAATCAACCGACCCCAAAGTGGATCCAGCCGGTGCTAAACCAGAAGCCGCCGCCGCCGTGCCTCCAGCCGAACCAGAGAGTGAGCCTAAACCCGGAGTCAAAGCCGAACCTAAACCGGAAGTCAAGGCGACCGAGCCGAAAACTGAAGCCAAAGCCGGGCTTGCGCCCGATCCAAAAGCAGTCGCGCTTACCCGCGACACCAGAGCCGCCGAGCCAAGGCCCGAAGCCACAGCAGAACCTAAAACCGAGGTCAAACCCGCATCCAAACCGGAGGCCAAAGCCGGGAGCAAACCTGAAGCCAAAGCCGACGAGACCAAGAATGGAGCCAAACCGGTCGCGCCCAAGACGACCGTCGGCAACAAAATCATTTTTACTTTGGCTGCCATCGGCATTTTGGCCGGCTTGATTGCCGCCTACATTTTTGGGATGGAACGAAAAGCACAGCCGCCGGTGTTTAAACCGGTCAGCAACCCTTTCGAGTCGGCCATCTACGCCAATGGCATGGTTGAGAGCGACCTGCCGAGCGGTGAAAACATCAACATTTTTCCGGAAGTTTCGGGCCCCATCACCAAGGTGCTGGCGCAAGAAGGACAGGCGGTGAAAGCGGGCACCTTGCTGTTCACCATTGAAGACTCCGTGCAAAGAGCCAACACGGAACTGGCCGCAGCCAACTTGAAACTGGCCCGCGACCAGCATGACAAAGACAGCGCCTCCTATGACGCAGACCCAAAATCTGTAAGCAAGGACGTGCTGGACACGGCCGAGGACACCGTCAATCAGGCGACCGCCGCGCTGAAAGCGGCCAACGCGCTGTTGCGTTATTATTCCGTCAAGGCGCCGGTTGGCGGCGTCGTGCTGGCCGTCAACGCAACGGTTGGTGGCTATGTGTCGCCGCAAGGTGACTATGACACCTACACGGAACTTTTCGACCCGCTCGTGATCATGAGCGGGCCCCAAGCGTTCATGGACGTGCGCTGTTATGTGGACGAAATCCTGATTTCACGGCTGCCTTCAAAATGGCATATCCAGGCGCAGATGCAGCTGATGGGGACGGATATCAAAGTGCCGCTGGAGTTTGTCCGGGTGCAGCCTTATGTCTCGCCCAAGATCGAGTTGTCGAATCAAAAGCAGGAGCAGGTGGACCTGCGGGTACTGCCGGTGATTTTCCGGTTCGAGAAGCAGGATCTCCCGGTCTATCCGGGCCAGATGGTGGATGTCTTCATCGGGCAGAAATGAGGCACGGCCCGGCTGCCAAGAACCGAATTGATACCATGAGCACCTTTCGATCATCAATCCAACCATGATGAGATATAGCGGCATCCTGCGGATCGGCTTTAAGCTGTTGGTCAACGACCGGGGCAAGTTCTTCGCCCTGTTGATCGGCATCACCTTTGCCGTGTTCCTGATGATGGAAATGACCGCCATGTTTGCCGGCATTCTCAACCGCGCCTTTTCGCCAGTCACCAACATCGGCGCCTCGATGTGGATCATGGACCCTGCGGTCAACACTGCCAGCAGTCCGATTCCCATGCCGGATTATGTGCTTGACGCGGCGCGCAGCATGGACGGAGTCAGTTTCGCGGTGCCGCTATTCATGGGCGGCGCGCTGGTCAAACTCGCCGACGGCACGTATCAAAATGTCAGTGTGGTCGGGCTGGATGACGAAAGCCTGTTTGGCCGGCCTACACTCGAACAAGGGAATATCCTGGACATCTATGCCGACAACACATTCTTCGTGGTGGACGACACTGAAATATCCAAGTTGGGGAACCCGAAGATTGGCACGGCGTTCGAACTCAATGATCACCGGGGTACGATTGTGGGCATTGCCCGGGTCGTCGCGAACGGACTGAACGGCGTGCCGACCCTCTATACCACCTATCATCGCGCCATCGAATACATTCCCTCAATGCGTTTCACCATGTCCTATGTTTTGGTTCAGCCGAAGAACGACGAGGCCATAGCCGGCATCAAGCGGCAAGTTGCCAAGCTAGGCTATATCGCCTTCACCAGGGCGGAATTTGACAAGCAGATCAGCAACTATTACGTCTATCAGACCGGCATCGGCACCAATATCCTGATGATGACCATCATCGCGTTTGTCGTTGGGCTCTCTATTTCCGGCCAGACGTTTTACACCTTCATCCTCGAAAACCTGGAAAAATTCGGCGCGCTCAAGGCCATCGGCGCCAAGGGTCGCGAACTGGTCTATATGATTCTATTCATGGCGTTCTTTACGGCCATGATCGGCTATGGCCTGGGCATCGGTTTGGTGACATTGATGATCACCATCGCCAAATCACGATTGCCCAATTACGCGGCAACCATCACGTTCTGGAACCTCGGGCTGGCTTTCGGCATGGTCCTGCTGATTGCCGGAATCTCCAGCTACATCGGCGTCCGCAAAGTCCTCAAGATTGAGCCGTTCGACATCTTCCGAGGATAGACATGCCATGAAAACTCCATTCCCAATGACTAATGACCAGTGGCAGGGCGGCGGCGGTTGCGAGGCTCCAACGCCCGACGGACCATGCGCCCGCAACGAGACGCGAACTCTTGTGGTCTGGCCTCGCCTCCATTTGTCATTGCGGCTTCGTCATTCTTTCGTCATTAGGATTTCGTCATTCGTCATTCCTGGTCTTGCCATGCTTCTGTTCGCCGGCTGTAGCTTCGCCCCAAAATATGCGAAACCGTCTGTCCAGACTCCGGCCGCTTTCAAAGAACTGACGCCGTCACAGTTCAATATAACAGACGGCTGGAAAACCGCCGTGCCAGGGGACAACTTGATTCGCGGCCAGTGGTGGGAAGTGTTCCATGACCCGGAGTTGAACGGCTTTGAAAGCCAGGTGGCTGGTTCCAACCAAAGCGTCGCCGCCGCTCTCGCCAATTTCCTTGCCTCGCGCGCCGTGGTCAAGCAAGCCCGTTCGCAGTATTTCCCCACCGTGAGCGCCAATCCTTCAGTCATCAACTCGAGACAACCGTCCCTGACAACTCCAACCACCTCCGTGACCAGCACCGAATACACGTTACCCATTGACGCCTCGTGGGAGCCGGATTTGTGGGGCCGCGTTCGCAATACCGTGAAGGCAAATTCGCTGGAAGCGCAAGCGGCTCTGGCTGATCTCGGAAACGTCCGGCTGACCGTTGAAGCGGAGGTGGCGGTGGATTATTTTGAGCTTCGCGTGTCGGATGTGCA
>Ga0302320_10014677_pt1 | contig 16181 bp, 13 predicted proteins | sample Bog_T0_3_FD_202130 | JGI IMG/M metagenome (GOLD analysis project Ga0302320, IMG submission 202130) | Peat permafrost microbial communities from Stordalen Mire near Abisko, Sweden - Bog_T0_3 | ecosystem: Environmental > Terrestrial > Soil > Wetlands > Peat | place: Sweden: Abisko, Stordalen Mire... | reverse complement strand
TTGAGCATTACAAAAAGAATATGAGTCTGGGGAAAATCATTTTGACTCCAATTCCAGAAAAATTAGAAAAACCTCAAAAAGAAGAGGAAAAAAAAACAGAATTAAATTAAATAAAATTTCTCTTCTCAAAAATTTGAAAAATGAATTTTTTTGGAAAAGTTGAATTTTAAATTTTAATTTGAGCCTTTTCGGTTTGAAGTTTAAAAACTGAATCTTTTTTATTTTCTTTTTTCCAAAAATTCGTTTTCCTTCCCCAATAAATTTAAATTTTTCTTTAAGAATCTTATTTTTTTAATTTTAAAATTTTTTTCTTCGTTTTTCCAAAAACAATAAAATATTTAATGATGAAATTTTGAAGGCATCACCAAAAGTGTATCTTAATAGTGTCTATAAAGGTAAAAAATTCTTGTTTTTAGGAAAAGAAAATAATAATTCATCATTTTTTTTTTTCAAATGGATTGCTCTAAAAAATTCCTTACCAATATATGCCACTCTGCCTCCAAACTCACAATCTCTGCTAAATCCAGCACTCTCTCATCATCCTCTTTCACTTCATACAAAAACCTAGAAGATCCCATCAAAACAGAAAACATCAATGATGAGTCTTCAATCGATAACCGAGAACAAAGAATCCTTAATTTTTTGGAAAGCATTGGAATTGAGCTCAAAAGTCCACTTGACAAATATTATGACTATTGTGATGAGCAAAGAAAAAAGAACACGATGGCTCATGTGAAGATCTCTATGAGATTAAAGATGTCTTCTAATTCGTTAAATAATGGAAAGAACAAAGGCATGATTTAACAACAAGCTGGCTCCATGGTAGTGTCTTGTACAAAAAAAGGAAATTTTTCTTGCTTAGTTTTGATATTTATCAAGATGACCATAACTTATCATTTAACAAAGTGTTTTTTTATTTTAATAAAGGTAATTATTTTTGCACACTCCCATTCTTAATGGGCTGAAGAAATTATCATAACAATATTCGAAAAGTCTCTCTTTTATTTGGTTTTTTTTTTTTGAAAATATTAATATATTTTTTGCTTCCTTAAATATGAAAATAAAACATTAAAATCAACTTTTTCTAAAAAAAATTTATTTTGAATTGGGAATTTTCACAGTTCATAATAAGAAATAATAATAAGACAAAATTCAAATTTATAAAAACACATTTTTTGGAAAATATAAAAATATTTTGTCTGGGTTTTTTTTAGGTTTTCATGGTTTTTTTTTTCACTTTAAAATTTGTTCCCGTTTTTTTTTAACACTTTTTTTGAATTTTAAATAAAATATCGATTTTTTTGGCAAAATAAAAAAAAAATATAAAATTTAGTTCAAAAAATCACTTTAAATTTGAAATAGAACTTTTCCCGATTATTTTCCTCGACCATATCATTTTCCGATTTTTTCCCCTGCCAAAAACCAAATCCTAAATTTTAAAAATTTTTAGATTTGATTTGCTTTTTGTGGGAAAAAGAGAGAAAAAATTAGGTTCTTTTTATTTTTAAATTTTAAGACATTGAAGAAAAAATTCATTTATACCTAATTTTTTGAAACTCAAGAAAAAATGAATAAAAGTAATAAACTGCAATTTTCTTTCTCCAACCACAGTGCTCTCGTCCTAAATTCCTTCAATCAAGTGAAGAATATCAAACCGTCATCTTCAGCAGTAGATAATTTTCTTAAAATGGCAAACAATCCTTCCGAAAAACCATCAGATTTCCGTTCATCGTTTTCCGAATCTCACAAGCGACCATCTAAAAAAATCGTTTTTAAGGATTCAACAATCCCTTTTGATCAGCCGATCCCCAGTTTTAACGCAGATAATAAGCAAAAAGTGGCGCAAATGAAGCTCGGCAATAAGAAAATTAAAGGCATTTTGAAAAAGAACCCCAAGTATCTGATCCCTGATGATATAATAACAGAGCAAATAAAAAAATATGAGCAGGAATTATATTCGAATGATAATAAAGAAGGATATGAAGAGGGTAATGCCCTGAATAATAATGAAATATCGGAAAAGGAGAAAAAACAATTGATTGATAGTTTTTATTTCCCGAGTAGTCCTGAGAAACCTTCTGGAAAAAAAGAACCAGAAATCACAAAATCTGTTGAAGATGGGTTCAAATACAATTTAATTGACTATAACTTTAAAAAAAGTGATATGAATTCTGTTTCCAAAGAAAATGAAGAGAATAAAAAACCCATAAATGCAATAAAACCTGCAAAAAACACTATATTTTTATCCGTTGTAAATAACATATTGATTGAAAACCCTTTTGCAAAATTGAAGAATAAATCAAGTCCTGAGCTTGAACATCCCATTTATTCAAATAAAGTGCCATATTACCAAGAAAAAAATGATTCTGAGAAGGAATCATTCGTGATTCCGCAAATTGATAAAACCAAAAAAACTACAGAATCTGAGGATTCTGGTCTATTTGATTATGATAAGAAGCAGAAAAGGACAAAATTACAAGCTGATTGGACATTTATCGAAGAAGAGAAGAAAGAAGATGTTAATGATTTGAGGAAAAAACCGAATCTTCAAATTAATACATCTCTGGATCCGATCACAAATGAAAATCAAGAGGAAGGATCTAGTCTAAAAAAAATAGATGAAAAGGAAAAGTCTGCGAGGTTGAAGGAAATTGAGGCTCTGAGCACTCCGATTTTAAAGGAATGGCCTCAAAAAGTTAGCTATAATTTCAGCTTAAACATTTCAAAGGATGAAAAGAGTCATCAAAAAGTAAAAGATGATCTGATTAATTTGACGAACCTTTCTTCGAAAAAAATCGAAAGAAATGAAAAAGAAGTTGAACCCGATGTGGAAACCAAAAACCAAATCAACAAGCTGCGTTTTTTCCTATCAAATTACTCTGTCCCAAGTGATTTTTCCAGAAAAAACGAACTAGTATTCACAATGATGAACAAAACTGTGATCAAGCATGACCTCAAAAAGAATTTATGGTCTTATCATCAATTCGATGAAAATGCCTTCAGAATCGAGCTATTTGCATTTTGTTCATATAATAATCTGTTGATACTTTCGGGCGGCATCGACCCTGTTTTTGGTGAGATTACCAAAAAAACTTTCATTTTTAATTATGAAGACAAATCTTTGGTAGAAAAATCTCAAATGAGAAATGCGAGATATAAACATTTGATTATGGTGTTGGGCAATGTAGCCTATTGTATGGGGGGATGTTCGAAGGGTGAGATCGGAATAAAAAATTGTGAGAAATATTTAATAAATGAAGACAAATGGGAGGGTTTGGCTCCTTTGAAAGTGAAGAGAAGTTTCATAAGGGGAACTTTGTCGAATTGTAATAATTTCATCTACATTTTAGGTGGAAATGATGAAAATAGCAATCTGATAATTTTTATTGAGAAATATGATATTATGAATGATTGTTGGGGATTGATCAATATTTCAAATGAATTGGTGATAACGAATGCATGCAAATTGCTTTTGTTGAATAAAAAAAATTATAGCGATAAGTTTTTAGATGATATCATAATTTTGGATAAAAAAGAAGGAGAAAATGGAGTGGAATTTAAAAGCAGCTTGATTGATCTTGAAAACGGTTTCATAGAAGAAGATCTGGAATTTAAGCTTAATCCGGAAAATTATATCGTTTTACACCAAGATTGCCTCTTTATTTTTCCTTTGGATTCTTTCGAAAAATCTGATAAACTTTCGTTAAAAACCTCAAATGTGGAAAATGTAAGTTTTGAATTTGTTTTATAAGATTTTTTTTTCGGAGTTGTAAATTATAAATATTATTTTGATATAATATTTTTGTTTTTATTGTAAAAAAAAACATTCTTAATTAAGAAGATATTTTTTAATAAAAACATTTCAAAAAAAATTAAATAAATTGTTTATTTTGGGTTTAGGATAAAAAAAATTTAATTTAATGAAAATTTTCTCTTAAAAAACGAAAGATTTTGAAAAACGGAAAATTTTTCGAACTAAAATATTCGGTTTTTAATTCTTTGAGAGCTTGAGGAAATTTAAAAAAAGCCTTCAAAAAATTAAATAAATAAATAAAAAATCCATCAATAAATGGACGCCGAATCCTTGCAAGAATATCAAAAATTATGCAACATTTGTTGTCAGAGTCAAAACATTAACGTTTTTCATTCTTTTTCCTACATTTCAAAATTTCATTCTTTTTCCTTAGGAAAAAACCACCACTGACAACATCATCTTTAATTTTATCAACAATTGGAACAACCTATCAAAAATTGATGGCATTTTGACCAACTCATCTGATGAATTCACACTATTCATAACCTTTGAATACCTCAACAAGATTTTTTTGACAGAAAAAGGATTTGAAAACTACCCTTTCAAAAAGTCTCCAGAAAAGCCCGCCTATTCCATTTACAAGCAAGAAAACACCTCAGAAATAAAGGAGGAACAGGAAGAAGTGATACCTTATAAAGAGTTGATTTTCATAGGGTTTGAGTTTTTGAAGAACAAAGGCGTTTTTATCAAGAAAGCATTTCTGATAAATTCGGTTTGCAACCTGATCGCGAACATTTTTCGAATTATCTGGCTTGAATTAAAGAACCCGGGTATTTTGATCAATAAGGTCATCGACGATTTTATGAACGAAGTAATTTTTTAATTTTTTGGCTGACAATTCAAAAAAAAATTTAAATTTTTAAAAAAAATAGGAAAACATTGCGAAAAAAAGCATCGCAATCAATATTTTTGAGTTTCTCATCTCGAATGTTGGTACTTATAGTGGCCAGTTAGGATATTTGCAATTCAGGAAATTCATGATCAGTTTTCAAAACGAAGGGTTGCACGTCATTTTCATGAATTTGGTTGATCAACTTAAAATTTGCTTCCTCAGAATCAAGCAATCCAATTTACCCCTGGATTTCAATTTCTTATCATTGACCATCAAAGCCTTTTTGAATTGTGTTTCATTTAATTTCAATCTAAGTTACTTCGAATATGAGTCTTATCTTGACCCATTGGAAAATAATATGATTTGCGTAATTTTTTTATGTTTTTTATAGTAAAAATTTTGTATGAAGTTCCCTGAGAAATTTTCTCCTTTTTTCAGTGATATGGAATTTTTGGATCAGTTATTTATAATTTTCAGCCAACTTTATAATAGTCAGAAAGAAGATGTTGCCTTAACTGTAAAATTTCTATTTTTCATATATTTTTTCAAATTTTTTTATTTAAGTTGTTGGGATGTCTAAATAAAATCGTGGCTGTCAGAGTCACTATATTTGATAGCAAAGAGCTCAGTAAAGGTTTTGCTTTGCATTCATTACAAGGAATTGTCTTGGTTTTGAAATCAATCAACAAATTGAATGTTTCTTTTTTCCAAGAAACCATCGAATTGAATTTTCATTTCATTGTAATTTAAAATTTTTTCTTTTGAAAATTATGATTCATTCAATTAAGATCTCGTTTGGCTTACGAAAAGTAAGGAAACATATTGCTTTAGTGGAAGAATGGATTGGGTTTTTGACAAATTTCTGTTTATCACATTTGATGAAAATACATTCACAGGTTTAATTTTATAGCTGAAATTTTAATTCTTAAATAATTTTAATTTTTCACCAGATCAGCGAAAATATCCACTCGAAATGTTTTGAGCTTTGGAAAAAAATCATCAAGCAATCCACTGAAACCAAAATCGATCCCAAAATCACGGAAAAAGTTAATGTTTCAGCTTATGATGTACACAAAAATTTTAAATTTTCGATCTTTGTATTAAATTAAATTTTTTGTTATTTAAGCTTTCTCAAGTGTCCATCACTAGTTTAATAAATTCTTCCAATGCCATTTTCGAAGATTTCACATTTTTGAGTTTCTTTTTTCTCTTTTTGAAATCATAAAAAAAATCAAAAAATTTCCTAGGTTTCAAAAAATTCAAAAAACAAACAAAAAATTATTTCTCGAACTATTTGGACCTGTTCATTCAAAACCCCTTGAATAACATTAAATCTCTCGATTCGATTTTCAACCAATTAGTCATGAACTATTATTTCATTTTGATGAATGATCCTTCAGCAGTTGGGCTCAACCTTAAAGAAACCATCAATAAATTAAATACCATAATTGGTTTGATAAATTTCTGCATCACCAATAATCAAGACCCACCAAAGACCCTTCAGGAAAATTTTGTGGAGGAATATGCCAATACACAAGGAAATTTGTTGGCGAATTGCTTAAAATTAATAGAATTTGATATGAATTTCCAACACACGCAGGTAATTTTATAAAATCAGAAAACTCTATAGAAACAAAATTAAAATTTTAGTATACTTTTAATGAAATTTTCCAATTGAGCTTGGTGACATTTATCGAACTTTATGTGGGGTACGCCTTAGATAATATTGATAAAACTTTCACGGGAACGAAAATCCTGTGCAAATCAAAAATCTTCGAAATATCGGCAAAATTTTTACCTGACAAAGACGATTTTGAAAAATTATTTGAAAAGCTGATCTCCAAACTGTAATTAATCTATAATTTTCAAATATTTAAAAACAAAATTAACATCTAGTCTCAATAACCTCAAATTCAATAACAAGTTTATAATCGATTTTTCATTGACGACACTCAAATCTTTATTCACAAAGTAAAAAACAACATTTTTAGCCTTTTTTTTAATTTTTATTCACAAGAATGAAACATTCAATAACCAGAGAAAACTTTAAAAAACTGTCTATTATGAAAACCTTATCGCAAAGCCTCCTCCAACTAAATAGCACATCTCTTAACAAAAAAGAATTTTTCAAAACAAGAACTAACGTTTTTGAAATAATCGCGGTGTTATGGCTTGATGATTTCCATGATAATTATTTACAAATGTTAGAGGAAGTCTCTCTAAATATCAAAAATTTGAATTTTCCGTCAAATGAAATTAACAAAGTAACTAAAAAAATTTTATTAGATAAAAAATATTTTTTATTAGGAGGCAATTATTAAATATTTCAGAGATTCAATGGGGCTGACCAATTATATTGATGTTTCAAAAATCTACAAGTTTTATCTCAAGAACACATATCCATTTTTCTTCGAACTTTTTGATCAACATATTCAGAATTACTTTAATGACAATGACGTCATGTTCTGCGTTACAGATTTTATTTATTCCTTATGCTTTAACAAGTAAATTTATTTATATTTTTTTTATTAGTCTAAATGTTAAAGCAATAATTTAAATTTTAAAACATTTTTTAAATGATTCTAATTCTAATTTTTTAACAATATATTTTGATTGTTTATTGTTTTTAATTTTGCAAATTCTTATTTGTTTAGATCTCAAAGACTTTCATATGAACCGAATTCCAATCTCCCTTATAGGCTTTTCCGAGATATCAGCAAGCTTCTGAACAAATATAGTAATAAAAATGCAATAAAAATATAATATTTTTTTTTTTTATTTTGAATGATTTAATTTTTTTGCCACTCATGTTCTTTCAAGTCATTTATCTAAAAACCATATGGAATTCCAACGACACTGATTCCACCCAGAACGACTGCAAGTAATCTAATGAAATTTTTATTTGAAAAAGTTAAAATTCCAACTTCTCCAAAATTTGAATCCAGGATAAAAATCCTCTCCAAATTAATGAAAATTATGAGCTTGTTTTTTAAAGGAAAACATATAAATTTCTCCATCTTCCATTTATTCGGTGACGATTGTTTCATCCAATATTTATCATTGAACCTTGAGCTACAATTCATGAACTTTGATTTGATTTTTGTAATTTAATTTCCGGTTTGCAATCCTTCTTTATATTTTTTTAAGATCTATCCCAAATATATCGAGCTCTACATGGATAATCTGTTCTCTATAAGTGAACATCTTTTGGAAATTTTGTTCAATTATCTCCCAAGCGAATATATTTCAAATTTACTATTGGTTTCTTACAAAGTGTCAAAAAAGTTCCTCGTTGAGAATAGAAGAGAATCTATGCCTCTTTTCCTTCAAGAAGATATGGTTTTAAGCCGATCCATGATGATAATTCAGAATATATGTTGCTTTTGCTTTGAGGAAAGCAGCATCAAATTTTCGAATGAGTTGAAAGATAATGTCAAAAATTTTTTGGCTTCAAACATTTATGTGAATTTGAATATTAAAATTTGTTAAGTAATGATATGTAGGTTGTTTCTGACTTTTTGTATTTCTTCGTGGAAAATAGTTTGCAATATGAGAAAAACAGCAAAATGATCTTAACCTTGAATATTGGATTTTTTGCTTTGTTGGTGCTTTTTTCCGAGGTTACAAAAGACATTTTTTTTTTTGAAAATAATCAAAATTCAAAGATTTTTGAGGAAGTGAAAAACAAATTCATAATGAAAAACGCAACAAAAGAAAAGGAAAAAATCAAATTATGTGAAATATTCGAAAATTTGTTAAAGGGTATTTCGATTAATTAATCTTTTGTATTTTTCACTTTTAAAACCTTATAAAAAAGGTGTTGAAAAGAAATTTGATAATGTGAATGAGGAAAAATTTCTTCGGAATTACAAGGAATTTATTTCTGAAATCAATAAATTGTTTAAAATTGGAAAGGCACCGGAGTTCATTGAATGAAATTAAAAGGAAATTATTAATAATTTATATTAGTAGGGAACGAATTTTAGTTAAAATTATTGACGAAAAAATAACAAAGTTAAAATAAAAATTCTTAATTAATGAGATTGATTTTTGTTTGAATTTTCCTTATCCGAAATTTCTTCATAAGAAAGAGCCAAATATTCATTAGGTGGGACATAATTGAAATCATTTCCATAAATAAAATAAGAATCAATAATATTTGCTTTCAAATACAAGCAATTCCTCCCCAAAGACCAAAAAATGTTTTTTTTAATGAATTTTTCTTTGTTTTCTGTCATAATAATGCCTTTGATTTTTTTCTCATATGATTTTAATACTTTCGCATAGCAGATCCTCAAAATAATCAAAAAAACAAATCCAAACATAACACTTGTAAACAAAGTAATAAAAATAGGGTCGATATTATAACTTTCGTCAAAACAAAATGCCAAAAGAAGGCAAAAAATCGGAACGAATATAATAAAAAAGAACCCTGAGAAGTAGATAATCAATAAAAGAACCTTAATAACTGAAAAATGTTTCACGGAATTTTCGATTATATTCAGAAACTCTTCAAATTCAAAAAAACTGATTTTATTTTGCAGAAGTTCAGACTTGAAATCCGATCGTTCGTAATAATGTTTAAAATAATCAACCCGAAGCTTGATGTGGAGGTTGAATTGATCGCTCTCTATAAAGTTGTGGTCTTTTCTGAAACGATATCCATCGTCATATTCAATTTTATTCATTTTAAATCCAGGAGGATTAGAACTGAAAATCGGGCATTCAAAAATTATTTTTTCGCTATTTTTTAACAAATTTAAATTTCTGGGTCAAAAGGCAATTTGAATTTTTTCTAATATTTACATATTATTTATATTCTTCTATATTGCTTCATGAAAAAAGTTCATTTATATCATCAAAAATTAATTTAAATGTTTTTAATGCGGCAATTATTTTTCGTATATAATGGTAATAAAAACATTATTTTTTAAAAAACTTAAAAAAATCGAATTATGAGCATTTTTTTTATTTATTAATATTCGTGGAAGATTTAATCTTTGTTCGCTCCGAATAAAAGATGTTTGTTTGTGATTTCCCTGCCAAAGTTTTCTTATTTTCTAAAGTTTTATAAATTTATACTAATTTTTTTTTAATTATTTTTTTAACCTTTTGGATTTTCGAAAATGTTTCTATTGCTTTTAGTTTGATCAGAATTGTTATTTTTTTTATGACCTGATTTGTTCAAATTATAAGAAACACTGACATCAGAAATCTCATTATTTTTTGTTTTCGAGCCAAACATGCTATCAGGAGCCAACAGGAATTTTTCGCTTTTTCTTTTTATCGATCTCGAATTAATAGTTTCAACTATTTCCGCTACATTTCTGCAAAAATCACCAAAATTGAGGTTAGAAGCAACTTTAGGTAATGATTTTACTTTATTTTGAAGATCTTGCTAGCATTAATACAAAATTTCGATTTTATATCTAAATCAAAAAAAATACCGGGAAAGTATAATTATGACTGGAAATTTTATTTGAAATATTTATGAGTCCCTTGAGGAGAATTGATAATAATTCAGTGTCTTTGTTAAACTTCAAATTTTTTATTTATTTGAATGTCAACATAAATTCTTAAATACTTTTGATTCTGTTTCGATAAAATCCCTCTTGTGGTCTTCTAGTTTCCTCTCAAGACCAAAGAGATTAGGAGGGCTGGTATCGTCTTCTGAGACCTGGAGTGGGTTTTTGGAGGCCTGTAATTTCAAATCATAAAGAATTCTTTTATCTGATTCCTAAAAAATATTATTTTATAAGAAAAATCACATAATTTTATAAAAAACATTTTCATCTCGCAAGTTTTCAATTTTTTTTTCTAACATGTCTTTTTCATAAAACAAGTTTGCACCAATATTTCTTTAGCCAAGATAAATAAAAATTTAAAAAGTCATTAAAAAAAAAAAATTCAAATAAACTTGAAATTCGTCAATAAATAAAAATTTAAAAAATCATTAAAAAAAAAAAATTCAAATAAAACTTGAAATTCGTCAAAGATTGATTGAGTTCAACTTCTTTTTTTGAATGTCCAGTGAAGCTCTTCAGCTTGAAAATATCATCTTTGAGATTTTGGAGATTTTGGAACAATTCCTCGAATTTCTGCTTTCTAATTATATATTCTTCTCCATTTTTCATCTCTTTCTCCTTAATTTCCTTGGTTTTCTCATCCTTTTCTTTTTCCATGGTAATAACTCTAATTTCTTTCTCTTTTTCAATAAGTTCATTGATTCTTTGTTCACTTCTTTGGTTCGTTTGCCTTTCATTTTCTATATGATTATAGAATTTCTGACTATTTTTTGTTTCCTTGTCAACTTCTTTCAAATCCAGCTAAAAATAAACTGTTGCATAATTTCTGAGTCCAAAAAAATTCTAAAATTACATAAATTTGGTTCAAAATTGTGACTTTGCTGCTTAAATCTTCTATTTCTTTATCAGTTTTTAGTGACAAACGAGGGGCCACTATTAATTGCTCAACCACAGGCCTTTTTTTTAAAACAAGATCATGTTTTCTGGCATCCAACATATAGAGAAGACTATTGCTTTGGCATCTAACTACAAAGAGCTTTTCTTTTTCTTCTTTTATCAAATTTATCAGCTCTGCTATTCTTTTTCTAGAATTCTCTAAATTCTCATTTAGTTCAATCGTCGCCATTTTTTTCATCAACGCGCCTATTTTCAACTCTTTTTTATCATTTGCGTATTTCATTTGGTTGTATGTCTTCTTGTCGCTCATCAAATTGCCATAAATCGGCTCCATTATTTCATTCACTCTGATGTTGGAATTGATTTCCTTGATAATGATTTCCTCCTTGTAAAATTTCAAATTTTGGCTACATTCCAGAGTTCGCGTTTCAACATGTTTGAAGTCAAATTGGGGATTGCCATAAATTAATTGCCTTGAATCCTCGCTTCTTTTTTCAACGTTGAGGTTACTGTTGTGGGTGGAATTGGATCGCGATGAGGAGGAGCTTGACTTGCTGTTTTTGTCCAAATTTTTGTTTTTTGAATCCAAACTTTGATCTTGTTTTAAGAAAAAAAACAACTTTTTTTTCGAAATCGATTTTTTTTAAACTACCATTATCATTTTTTTCCAAAGATTTATGGGAAGAATAAATTCTGAATTTGTCAATCTTCATTTTAATGTTGTCGAGCTAATGTCAAAAATTAAAAAAATTATGAGGTATATTTATTTTGTGGATGGAGATCGGATTTTAAGAAGTTGTTAGTTTACTTCTTTCAAAACTTTAGGCAATCTTTTCATAGATTGTGAAGTATGGGAATATCTCATTGCCTTATTGGAGAAAGAGGGGTGATTGCTATAAGAGTTTAAGAGGCTATTTGAATCATTTTGGTTTTCTGAGGTAATTCTTTCAATCGATCTGTAATATTGATGAAGATGAATTTCCATTTCTAAAAAAGGATGTCGGGAAAAATTTTGCCAAAGGTACGTTTGTTCACTGGATATTTGAGCTTCCCTTTGACTGGAAACTTCGGCTTGGCCAAAGCAGTTTGAAGCGAGGGAAATTTTGGTTGTAATAATGACATTTAATAGGCCTAAAGAGTTATTTTTTTTATTTAAACGAATTTATATTTTTTTCCTAATTTTAATTATTTTTGAATTTATTTTGTTTTTTTGGATTTTTTATTTTTTTATTTTTGGATTTTTTTTTTTTTGGGGATTTTTTTCTTTGATTTTTTTTTCAAAAATTACTAAAAATTTTTTTTCTTGATATTAATTGACAGACTTCTTAATATAATTAAATTTTATCTTCAAGGTTGATATTCGAAAATTTGATTTCACCATTTGAATCTTCATTCAACATTTGGTGATCATCACCTTCTCCTTTATTTAGTTTAACAATAACAATTCCTTTTTGATATTCGATTTCCTTTTTCTTCTTTAGTCTGATCGAATGTGGTCCAATTGGGATTTTCAAGGTAAATTTCCCCCATTCCAAATTTCCTCCTGTGCTCAAAATAGCATTATCAATTTCTTTCTCTATCTCAGCATTATTTTTTTTCTCCCCATCTACAATCAAATATTGAAATGATAGATCGCTTCGATCAACTGCCACTTTCAAAGTATCCTTCTTCAACAAGGGACACTCAATGATAATTTCAAAGTTGTTTTTTCTTTCAATGACATTATATGGAGGGGTGAATTCAGTCACATTTACATTGATGATGTTATATAAAGCATCATATTTAGGGTCAGTCAGATATTTTATATCATAATTAATTGCAGGCTTCAGATATTTGTTATTGAGCTGAACATCTTCAGAGACTGTGATGTTTAAAGGGTCTTTTTCATTTTTCTTGTTTATTTGGAAATAATTTAGATAATTCTTATCTAAAAAACTCTTCAGGCTTTCTGGTAATTTGAACTCCTTGAAGTTAATCAAGTTCTTTTTTATTAAATAATTGATGTAATCCAGAGTTGTCTTATTGTAATAATTCCCCATCTTCGTCCCTTCTTTCGCATATATTAAATGAATAACACAAGGTCTGTCATCAGGATTTAGAAAAGAGCTCGGCTCATTGATCAATTCACCAATAAACATGCTTCTATTAATTTTTTCAGCCTTTTTATCAGAGATTTTTGGATAAAACTTCTTCAAATCAGTCTGATGTTCTTTCACGAGAAAACAATGCTTGATTTCCTTATCAATAAACGATTTTATCTGAAGTGGCTTCAAAAGTTTTTCAAAATAATGAATCACCAAAATTTTCTTTTTTTGCTTGTGTTTTTCACATACACGCTCAATGAACTTCTGATCATCGAAATTCATTTCATTTACAACAATAACTATCATATCTGAGACCTCCATTATGTAATTCTCAATGAAGGAGTCTGTGGTGAATTTATCATTCATCATTAGCATTTTCAAATTGTCATATCTTTGATTATCAAGTTTGTTGATGCTTCTGCCATCAGAAAGAACATGTCCGATTTCATGACATTTGCTGAAAAACTTGAAAATGCCTTCATCTTTATGGAAGAAAACCGGGTATTCATTATTAGTCGATGAAATGCAAGTCAACACTTTATGATGCGGTTGAATGTTTTTATCTTTTTCCTGTTTGAGATCATTCAGTACTTTCAATTGTGAGAATCTTATTTTGATCCCTTTGAATTGATCAAGTTCTTGGATGTTTTGCTTGAGAGAAGGGTATCCACATAGCTTATTAATGAGATTAGCTTTGATGTTGTTTTCCCTACCCAAGAAACCCATAATATAAGTCGGTTGATGTGAGAGCTTTTCTGCAGTTTTAGCTTTGTCTTTGGGATTTAGGATGAATTTCCAACCTTGTTTAATATCAGAGAGAGTTTGGAGCTCAAGAAGAACGTCAGAATAGGAAAAGGCGGCTTCATATTCTTTGTATGCGTTTTGATCGGAGATATTGCTGCCCATTTTTTTTTGAGTTTTGATTTGTTAGCAATTTGAATATTATATATTTCTTAGAAAAAGAATGATGATTTTTGCTTGAAGATTTTTTAAATTAATATAACTCTGAAAATTAAAAAAAAAATGAGAAAAATGAGAAATTTCAAATTTTTAATATTGGCATTCTGTCTTCTAAATTTGTTGAGTCCAACAAAATCTATCAAATATTATATGGTTTCCCAATGCCCTTTTTATTTCTGATGATTTTTATAGTATGAAGATTTAGAAATAACTGAAACTTTCAAAAAAGGTCACATAGCTTTTGCCTGGGGGTCCTTTGAAGATAATTTGAACTCAACTGGGTGGTTGAATATCCAAATTCAAACAAACGGCAGTTATCCTGATGACCAGCAGGTTTTTCCACCTAGAAAAATGTTGTTTTATACTAAATGAATTTTAGATGTTTTGGGCTGGGAATTTCGAAGGATATTTAACGCAACAATATATAATTGACGCATATCATAATTTTGTCGATTCGGTTCTTAACAAAACACCTGATATTTCAACTGGTGCCAAGGGGTTCATCAATGATCAATTAGAATGGATTGATAACCAAATAAAAGCCAACAATGGTTCAAACTATTGGCAATTTGTCAAGGGGTTGATAGCACAATTGAAAGGAATGTATAGAGGGTACCAACAAAAAGTTAATGAGACTGGAAAAGTTGAAGATTCTCTAGATTTTTTCCATTTTTATTATTTAACCAATATGGGCGATTTAGAAGACATCATTCCTGCGTTCGATCCTTCAAAAATGTTTTAAAATTTTAAAATTTTCTTGATTTTGAATTTGAAATGAATAAAATAGGAAAGATCCCCTGTTTAAGGAATGTACTGGCTTCATAAAGCTTGATGAGGATCTGATCACAAGCCATAATACACATAACATGTAAATAACATTAGAAAAAAAATGATTGACACCTCTATAGTTATTCACTTATGCTTCGAATTTTCAAAACCTACAATTTCCATCTCAATAATCCAAGTGTCAAAAACAAAAATATAAGCTATTCCGCAAGACCTGGGGATCTAGAAAGCAAGGATGACTTTTACATCATAGGACAAAGATTGGCAGTGATTGAATCGTCTTTGAATAATTACAACCATAGCATGTATTCCTTCATTCAAAAACAGGCCTTGCCTGTCTGGATGAGAGTTAATATTGCCAATCGTTTCGCAACCAGTTCTCAAGAATGGGTGGAATTGTTTGTGTTACATAATAGTGGCACTCATAACAATCAATGGGCGATTGTAGATTATAAGTTATATTGGAATTATGTTCTGCAGGAAGTTCCAAAAGATGATTGGAGGAATTTGATTTGGCTGATTGAACAATTTTTCTTCATTACTGATAAAATCGATGTCACACAAGATTATCTCATCAGAGATAATTATTTCGCAACTTATAATTTCCCTTATCATCGAGAAATTTTCGATTTGGGAAACTATTCAATCAACAATCCACATGACCCAAGAGAAGACATCATAAGGTTAAATTTTTTGGTTAAAATATAGACATATAAATTAATTTTATAGAAATAAACAAGGAGATGTCCATACAGTTGAAGATGTAAAGAAATTAATTATTCAGAATAACAATGAAACAGGGGATCCATGTGTTGGAATCGCTCCAAGATGTGATTTGCAAAAACAAAGTATTATAAAGTCATGAAGGGGGATCATTAATGTTTTTTAAATAAATTCAGACCCGACTGCTTTTGGAGCAATTGATGGAAAGGTGACATCGGGAAACTTACTCATAAAGGATTCAGCCTGGATCTATAGCAGTCCGAGTCACGATGATCTGGAGCCTTTTGATTTCAAGAAATTCGAAAGCATCCCCCATAGAGGAATACCAGAAGTTATGAATTTCAATTGGACCATGGTCCATCTTATTTAATTAATAAATTTGAAAGAAAATTTTTTTATTGAGATAACAAAAACAGATTTTTCTTAAATTTTTTTTTTTTAGAAATATTTTCTGTGTTTTTTAAAAAAACTTTTATATAAAAAAACTTAAATAAAAAATTTGATTTTCCGAAAGAATTTATTTTTTTTTGATTTTTACTAATTAATTAGGTGAATTTTAA
>Ga0302320_10014676_pt1 | contig 16181 bp, 11 predicted proteins | sample Bog_T0_3_FD_202130 | JGI IMG/M metagenome (GOLD analysis project Ga0302320, IMG submission 202130) | Peat permafrost microbial communities from Stordalen Mire near Abisko, Sweden - Bog_T0_3 | ecosystem: Environmental > Terrestrial > Soil > Wetlands > Peat | place: Sweden: Abisko, Stordalen Mire... | reverse complement strand
CAGTTGTTCTCAATCTTGAAGACGGGATAGTCGGCAGCCGCCGTCAAGTCCACCCAACTTTGCTCGCGCGCCACGGGGACTAGGTAAAGAGCCGCCAACCCGACCCCTAGCGCCCCGGAGATCAGGCCGCGCAGGAGGGGTGTCCACGTGCGGCCCAGGATCGATGCGGCGAACGAGACGGCCGCAAGCAAATAGCTACTCATCAACCCCACCGGGCCATCGCTGAGCCATGCCCCCGCGACCACCAGCGCCAATCCGATCATCGAGCCGTTCAGGGCTTCGAACCAAAGCGGCCTCGAACGCAACCCAGCAACCGGAATGCGGTCGCGCAAAGCAAAAAGCAGGAGAAGCGGAATCCAGAAGCCCCCTGTCAGCTCCGCGAAAGCCGTGCGCTCGTAGGCCGTGAATAAGGCGAAGCCGGAGCAAACCGCGGCGCAACCTGCCAGCGTCGCCGTCCCATCGGGGAGCGCTTGGCGCGCCAGAGCACGGGTAGCCCATCCCGTTCCAACAAGAAACAGAAAGATCATGGCTGCAGGAACCCAACGCCAGGGAAGGACAAAGCCGAGAGCCGCTCCCAGCATCCAGGTCAGGGGCGGATAGAAAAGAAATCGCGGCTCGCCGGCGCCGTAGTTGGCGCTCGGCATCCAATGCGGGAAGGCGACGCCCTGCCGCCAACTTTGCTGGACGTCGAACCACGACACCATGTGGAACTCGAGATCGTCCCCGCAAAACGGTCCATGCAGCAGGATAGGCGCCGTTGCCGCGCCTGCGGTGAGGAGAATGAGTGCCGGCCCCAGCAGCCGATGCTGTGTGGCAATCTTCCGTGCATGGCTTAAAAGCCGATCGAAAGCCATAAAACTTCCTGCTGCTCCGGCAAATCAATTCTGTTGCGTTGGCAACGGGAGGCCGCTGTGTTGTCTACGAATCCATAGCCGTAATGTCCTGGCTCGATGGATTTTTGTTCGGCGCCCAGGTATCTGCTCGGTTCAAGGAAACGTCAAGGCAGCAAACGAAGGGTGTGACGGCTCTGCACCGCTACGGCCTGAGGGGTGAATGGAAAAGCGAATGTACTTCCCGCGTAGTAATCATTCCATTGGTCGTGGAAATAAGAGCTGTAGGGGTTGCTGCTCTCGCCCATCACAATATCTTCCGTCGACCCATCCACGTTGCTCCAATCCATGGTGAAGCGCTGCGATGGGCCAAACGCGCGGCCTACTTGTTTCACTGTGGTGGTATCGCCGCTCAACGGCTGCGCCCCGGTTCCTGCAATCCGGCTGATGAAGGGCAGAAACCGGGAAAGCGGATGCTCGATGTCCACCACATGCCAGCTTCCATAAGTCCACTCGGACACGTTGCCAGGCGCCTTTCCGCTCTTCATCCCCTTGCGCACGGCATCGGTCAGCAGCGCATCCCAGTTCTTGTACGTCGGCGGAAGCCAGTCGGCGCTCGCGTGCATGATGATCTCTTCCTCGGCGAAGTTCGACTCCGACCATCGGTAGTCCTCGGCGTCCTTGCCCAGCTTGGGCTCCAGAATCAGAGGCCAGAAGGCTTGTCGCGCCTGGGTGACAAGCGAGGCGGCCGCCGAGTCGGTGGTGACGCGGCCATCCCAACTGCGCATCAAGTCCGCGGCCTGGCGAAGGCGATCGTCCGCCCCAGGCGTGTGGTCAATCGCGTAGGCCAGCCGGTGGCCGATCTCCTGGTCCACTTCGCTGTACACGTCCGTCTGCACCGCCAGCATATCCTTGGGGGTCAGCCCGTCGCGGCCTTGCAGAGCTTTATAAATCCGCTGCGCCCGATACGGATCCGGCCACTCCAGCGTCAGGGGATACGCTGCATTATCCCCGGTGACCCGCGAGTTCGCCGTGGCCAGAAAACCTGAAGGTGGATCGACGGAGTTCGGCATCTGCTCAAACGGAATATAGCCCTGCCATTCGTATCTTGAATCCGCGGGACCGGCTTGCTGAATGGGTACGCCACGCAACCCCGCGGGGCGCAGCGGAACCCGCCCCACGGCGTGATACGCGATGTGCCCCTGGTCGTCGGAGTAGACAACGTTCTGCGTCGGCCAGCACCATGCGCCCAACGCCGCGGAAAACTCCGTCCAGTTGGAGGCGGTATTCATCTGAAACAGCGGTAGCCCATTCAAGGAAGCATCGTACAGCGACCACCGGAGCGCGATCGGACGCGTCTCTTTGCTCAAAAGCGGATTCAGCAATGGACCATGCGCCGTTGACTGCACATCGAGCTCCACATCCTTGCCGCCGCGCACGTGAATCACCTCGTGGTCCACGCTGAGCGGTTTCAGGGACCCATCCGCGGCCTGATAGTTCCCCCTTCCGTCGAGCTTCTCCACGTAGAGGTCTTGCACGTCTGCATAGAGGGCCGTAAAGCCCCACGCCACGTGCTCGTTGTGGCCGGCAATTACAAAGGGCGTCCCCGGCAAAGTGACCCCGGCCACATGCAGCCCCGGTGCGCTCAGGTCCGCCATGAACCAGATGTTTGGCTCCGTGAGGCTCAGATGCATGTCGTTGGACAGCAGCGGCTTGCCACTCGCGGTGTGGCTTCCCGCAACCACCCAGTTGTTGGAACCCGGTTCACAGTTCGCACAGGCGGGCATTCCCAGCGTACCGCGAAGCTCGGCAATGTTGACAACGGGTTGCTCGCCACGATGCGGCGGCCGATTCACGAGCGCCTGAGACCGATCGTCGTCATCGTCGTCCGCATCGGCAGGCGATGGCGGCTCGGGGTGTGGCTGGCTCAAATCCAGAATCAAACCGGTGGGTGGATGGTCCCGCCACGAACCCACTGGATACAGATTGCCTTCCAGTTTGGGATTGTGCAGATCATTGGCAACCTGCTCGCGGGCCAGCTTCACATCCCAGCGGGTATCCAGCATCTGCACCATCATGGTGGCAATCGACATCGAATCGGCGCCCGTCCACGGCGCGGGCCGATAGTGCAACAACCTGAACTCCGCGGGCAGCGAATCCTGGTGCTGCGCGAGAAACAGATTCACTCCTCGCGCATACTGGTCGAGCCGGGCCCGGTCGGCGGGCTGCAAGTTGGCGTAGGTGCGCTGGGCCACGCGGCGAAACTGAAGCACGCGCTGCGCCTTGTCGTGAGCCACCAGCGATGGCCCGAGAATCTCGGCCAATTCTCCGTTTGCATTGCGGCGAAAGGTGTCCATCTGCCACAGCCGGTCCTGTGCTGTCACATACCCCTGGGCCACAAACAGGTCGTCCAGGCTTGCTGCTTCAATGTGCGGCACACCATGCGCATCGCGGCGGACCGTGACCGCTGCGGATAATCCCGCAACATGCAAATCGCCATCCAGGACGGGAAGAGCGGTCTTCTCCGCCTGGCGCAGCCAGACCACTCCAGCCACGGCGGCGAAAGCAATCACACACACAAGAGCGACGAAGATCCCGAGCAGGATCCGCGGCCAACGTCGTCTGCGTCCGCGACCGGCAGTCGAACGAGATCGAGTGAAAGAGCGGTTGAGCGAGTCGGCGTGGGCCATGGGTCTTGATCAGGATAACGCCCACGGCCGGTTAGCCGATGCACCGGTACGCGGAGCCACCCTGTCCATTCGCCTAAACTGCCGGCTGTTCGAGTGTCTCCAGTGCGGAGACGGCCGCCACTCTGCGTCGCCCGTAGAGCACAAGCAGCGCAACGATGAGCAGGGCAATGATCGCCAGCACCAGAATGCTGCCCTCCGGCCCGTCGCTTCCGCCGCTCCACAGCGCAGCTCCCGCGGGCGTCACCGACAAGTAGTGCCCCGTGGCCACATTCCCGCTGTCGGCAGCACCATAGAAGTAGGTTTCGCTCCAGTCCCAGGCGGCATGGCACCCGATGGCCCACCACGCCGATCCGGTCACGCGAATGCTCACCACAAACACAAATCCGATGGCGGCCGCGGCAAAAATGCCAATCCAGTTTTCGCCGTTGTTGCCCGTGTGGATGAATCCGAAAATCGTGGACGTCACCCACCCCGCCTGCCAGAAGTTCGATCCTTCCGCTTTGTTGAGATGCAGCAATAAGCACGGCGTCAGGCCCGCCAGCGCCACGATGTACACGCCCCAGATCCCGTTCCCTTTACCCCGCCACACAAGTTCCAGGCAGATCGCGCCGACCATGGCCAGAGCGACCCAGAAGTTGATCCCGCGCGTCAACGTGAACTGCAGGTAGCAGCGAAACAGCCCTTCTTCCACACAGCCGACCAGAAGAAACGCCAATCCCCAAAGAACCGCAAATCGAAAGATCTGTGTGCCAGACAAGCCCACCGCGCCAAAGTGCAGCCATCCTCCCCAGTCCAGCCCGCCAATCAGCGCAGAAAGCGCCACGAATCCAGCGAGCGTGCCATGCAGAAAATAGCGCACGGGATGCGGTCCAGTCAGATTGAATGCCAGCAGGTTGCCGCGGCGTCGCTCAATCAGCGCCACCACGGCGGCGGCCAGAATCATGCCCAGGAAAGGTACGGCTTCGTTCGCCAGCGCGGACGCGGCAGTGAAATGTGTCCTTTGATCGATGAGATGCAGCTGCTCCAAGACAAATCCGGCTACGCCGCTGAAGAGGGCGAATAGAAGGATGAAGAGAACAATCGACCAGCCAGCGCGCAGCCCTTGTGGCCCAAGCAGAATCTTGAGCAGAACACGCGTCTCCCATGGCTCTTGCTGCACAGCCAGGGGCGCGGGCGTCGCTTCGCTTGGGACTTCCGCCAGCGCCGCCGCTTCCGGTTGGACCTCTTCCGGTCGGACTTCCGCCGGCGGCAACTCTTGCGCGTACGGGCGATGTTCTCCAACCCCTGGGTCGGTCGAATCCATGGAACTTCTCCATCCAAAAAGCAATCGAGTTTGAGACGCGATTCTTGCACCCCATTTTATCGCGGTTGATCGCGAGTGCGGCGTGGGTCTCGCGCGCTGTCCCGATCTGGGGCTCACGTTGCAGCCGTTTCAATCGTCGCGCAACGCAGCCATGGGGTCGGTGAGCGCCGCGCGCCGCGCCGGCAGCCAACTGGCGAACAAGGCGATCGTCGCGATGGTCGCCGTGATCCCGGCAAAGATCACCGGGTCGTTGGGGCTGACTTCGTAGAGCAGATTGGCCACTCCATGCGCCAACGCAAATGCCAGAACCAGCCCGGTCAGGATGCCGGTTCCAGTGAGCCACACCGCGCGGACCAGGATCATGCGCAGAACGTCGCGCCGCTGCGCGCCTAATGCCAGGCGCACCCCAATCTCGCGGGTTCGTTCGCCCACCAGGTTCGCCATCACGCCGAAGATGCCGATGGCCGCCAGCAGCAGAGCGATGAACGCGTCGAAGCCCAGCAGAGCCGCGATATAGAACATCCCCGTGAGCTCCTCGTGGGTATAAGTCGCGTAGGTTTCCAGCAGGTCCAGTGGGAGTGTTGGGTCCAGCGCCGCAAGCGTCTTGCGTGTCGCCGGCGCAAGGTTCAGCGGATCGCCGCTGGTTTTGATCGCATACTTGATGCCGTCGGGTGGAACCTGCGCAACGTTCATATAGACCGCTGCGGGCCGATCCTTCAGCCAAAGAGCATAGGTAGTCTCGTCCACTACTCCAACAATGGTCAGCCAGGGCGTCTGGCCCGCGCCGGCCGTACCCATGCGGATATGCTTGCCCAGCGGCTCCTCGCCGGGGAAATAATGCGCCGCGAACGACCGGCTCACCACCGCCACCGGCTGCGAACGGAGGTCGTCGCTCGAACTGAATAGACGTCCCGAGACCAGCCCAACGTGAAACGCACCAAAATAGCCCGCGCTCACCGGCAGCCGCAGCGCGGTGCGCGATTGACCCGGAGCCAGGGGGTGATTCTCGATCAGCGCATCGTCCACCCAGCCGTCGTCGCTGTGCGGCAGAGCGGCGGTCACCTCGGCGCTCTCCACGCCCGGCAGCGCGCGCAATTGGGCAAGACTCTGGTCATACCATGCGGCGAGTTTGAGGGGCGTGTCGTAGCGTTTCGCCGGCAGACTCACGTTCAAGGTGAGCGTGTGCGTCGGATTGTACGGATCGGTCTGGTGCATCATGCCCAGCATGCCTTTGCTCATCAGGGTTGCGCCAATCACCAGCGCCACCGCTAGCGCAATCTGCGCCACCGCAAGAATGTTTCTGAGTTTGTGGCTGCGTCCTGAGCCCATCACAGACCGCGACCCCGACTTGAGCTGTTCGACCAGATTCACACGCAGCGCCGCCAGCGCCGGAACAAACCCCGAAACAACGCCAGCCCCCACCGCCAGAAGCAGTGAATACGCCAGCGTCCTCCCGTTCAACGAGATATTCGACCACCCGGCCATGAAGCGCATCACTCGCTCCGGCATCAGGATCTGGTTGATGCGCATGTCGAGAAAGCCGAACGCAACTCCGCCCGCGCCGCCTACCAGTCCCAGAAGGATGTTCTCCGTCAGCAACTGCCGTAGCAGCCGTCCGCGGCTGGCGCCGAGTGCGGTGCGCATGGCCAGCTCCGGACGCCGCTGAATGCCCCGCGCAAGTTGCAGATTGGCGATGTTGGCGCACACCACCAGCAACACAAAGAGCGTCGCCCCTTGCATCAGGTTGAAGTAGAGCGGTGTGTATTCGCCATTGATGTCAGACAGCAGCGTCGCCACCTTGACGCGCCACCCGAAGTTCGTCTCCGGGTATGCGCTCGCCTCGCGCTCGGCGATGGTATTCAGGTCGGCCTGCGCCTGCCCCGGCGTGACCCCGTTGCGCAACCGGCCTATCACCAGGGAATCGTGCGCAACCCGGTTGGCGAGCTGTGCGTCGGTCCGAGCCATGGGAATGTAAACGTCGGCCCGCGATGGGTACTGCATGGTCTTCGGCATCACACCGATGATGGTGTAGGCATGCTGATCCAGCTCAATGGTGCGCCCAACCACGCTTGGGTCGTTGGCGAAATGCGATTTCCAGAACGGAAAGCTCAATACAGCCACGCTGTTCCCGCCCGGCTGAGTCTCACTCTGCTGGAACACCCGCCCCAAAAGCGCGCCGGTCTTCAACACGCTGAAAAAAGAAGGGGACGTGGATACGGTAAACACCTGCGAAGCATCCCCCGCGCCGGTCAGGCTCATGTGCGCGTCGCTGTGTGCCGCCAGCTCTTCAAAGGAGCGGCTTTGCCGCTGCCAATCGCCGAAATCCGCCAGGTCAACCTGTTGGTCGTCGCCGTGGTTCTTCTGCTCATAAACCACTACCACCTGCTTAAGATCCGGCACCGCCAGCGGCCGGTAAATCACCGCATCCATGATGCTGAACCCAGCCGTGTTCGCCCCGATCCCGATGGATAGCGTGAGTACTGCCGTCGCGGTGAAGCCGGGAGACTTCCAAAGCTGGCGGGTCGCATACTGCAGGTCTTGAACCAGATTCTGAAAATGGGCGCGCATAGCAAGCCTCCAGGGCGGATGCACAATAAAGGGCAGGTCGCTCCTCATTGTGCAATTGTCCGGCCAGAGTGGCGCACTTGCAAATGCTTCATTTCAGGGCTTCAGCATGGAAAATGCCGAGGAAGAGCTGGAACCGGGTTGTCCGAAACCGGCGCGCATCGTTCGGAAACGGACACCTCCCGCTGCCGCAATGCCCAAATCGGCCGAACCCGCCTTGACACAATCGGCCAAGCCCTTGATGCTTAACAGTTCCGGTTGTTCAATTTTTACGGGAGCAGGAGAGAGGGTTCTTGCGGGTTCGGGTCTTCTATCACGACAAATGCTTCGACGGTGCCTGCTCTGCGTCGCTGTTTACACGCTTCCATCGCGAATGCGTTTCAAACAGTGCCGCGTATGAATACCACGGGCTGGTCCACCGCGCCGGCGCGCTCTTCGATGAGAGCGAATTTACCGGCGATGAGAACGCCATCGTCGACTTCAAATACTCCGCATCGCCCAAGATCACCTGGTGGTTCGATCATCACCTGTCCGCGTTCCTCACTCCCCAGGATCAGCAGAGTTTCCAGGATTGCAAACGGGATCCAGACTGCTCGCGCCATAAGTTCTTTGACCCCAACTACACCTCCTGCACCAGCTTTCTCGCCCATATCGCGAAAACGGAGTTCGGCTTTGACACCGCGCCCGTCGCGGAACTGATTCACTGGGCCGATATCGTCGATGGCGCCCAATACGAGAGCCCCGAATCGGCCGTGGAGATGGCTGCCCCGGCCATGAAGCTGACCCTGATCATCGAGTCGACTCAGGATCCCGCCTTCATTCCCCGCCTCATCCCTCTCCTCACCGAAATGCCCTTGGCCGACGTGCTCAGCCAGCCCTTTGTCGCGGAACTGCTGTCGCCTCTGCTCGAGCGCCATAAAGAATCCCTCGAGCTCATCCGCAGCCGCGCCGAAGAGAAAGACGGCACCATCTTCTTCGACATCACAGACCACCCATTGGAAGGGTTCAACAAATTCATCCCCTACTACCTCTTCCCCAAGGCGGTCTATTCGATCGGGTTGTCGAAGTCCAGCTTCCGCACCAAGGTCGCGGTCGGCTCGAATCCATGGACCACGGCGAACCCTGCCAAGATGGTGAACCTCGCCGCAGTCTGCGAGCGCTACGGCGGCGGTGGACACGCCCGCGTCGGCGCCATCAGCTTCCCCCCCGACCAGGCCGACCGTGCCCGCATTGCCGCTGCTGAAATCGTCGCCGAACTTCGCGCGAACAAGCCGTTTGCCTGAGTCGGGTGGGCGCCTGCCTATTCAATGAGACGTAGTCTGTTTCGCATTGAGAGATCGCGCAAGCACCTCTGCGCTTGCTCCTTCGCCCATTTTGCAATGGGCTTCGTAGAAACCAAGCTCCTACACCTTCGCGTGCAAACTCGGCCACTCCGCGCGCCGCCGAGCCTTGAAGGCCGCCACGCCTTCCTTGAAATCCTCGGCGGAGCGTTGCGACGCATTGACCTTGATCGCATCCTCGATCTCCTCATCCAGCCGCCGCTTGGCGTGCTTCGACAGCAAACACTTTACCGCCTGCATGGCCTGCGGACTATTCAGCAGCAGCGTCTGGGCCAGCGCATGCGCCGCCGGGAGCAGGTCGCTTTGCTCCACGATCTCCGTCACCAGGCCCAGCTCAAGGGCCTCGGCCGCCTTGAGAATCTTTCCCGAGAGGAGCAATTCCCGGGTACGCAGTTCGCCCACCTGGCGGAGGAGGAACACGGCCACAATGGCCGGCACAAAACCCACGCGCACCTCGGTGTAACCGAACTTGGCCTCGGGAGCTGCCAGCGTGAAATCGGGGATGGTCGCCAAGGCCATGCCGCCGGCCACGGCAGGCCCGTTCACCGCCGCGATGGTCGGCTTGGGAAAGTCGTAGAGTGTGCGCAAAACCAGCGCCAGATTCTCCGAGTCGCGGCGAAGCTCCTCGGGCGTGCTTGCGTTCAGAGTCTCCAAATGCTCCATATCCAGGCCCGAGCAGAAGGCCGGTCCCGCCCCGGTCAAAATGACAACACCGCAGTCACAGGTGGCTGCGGCCCGCAGGGCCTCGGTGAGTTCTTCAAGGAGCAACGGACAGAGCGCGTTGCGCTTTTCCGGCCGGTTCATGGTAATCGTCTGTACGCCGTTTGCGGATTCGGTCACAACATGATGGAAGCGGCTCATACACTTCTCCCAGCGCGCGTACACGATCGAAGTACGCAGCGGAGACCTATCCTAGCGCAAGACGCATAGCCTTGGCGGGGGCCCAAATCACACGTTGACTAAAAGCAGCCCGACCTGCCGCGGCAATTTAAGGATGCAATGCACGCCGCAAATGCCCCGTGCCCCATCCTTCCGCGCTTTTGCGGAAGGGTGGGAAACCTCGGATCCCAACCAGTCCTGTTCATAGGGAGCAAGAAGTATCCAGATCGCCCCCAGTTGCCCTAGAGCCGCAGATGAATCACCCAAGCGCCTGCTTTTTGGCGCATGGGTGGGAAAGCTCGGCATCTGTGATGCACGCCGCAGACGCCCCGTGCCCCATCCTTCCGCGCTTTTGCGGAAGGGTGGGAAACCTCGGATCTCAACCAGTCCTGTTCATAGGGAGCGAGAAGTATCCAGATCGCCGCCAGTTGCCCTAGAGCCGCAGATGAATCACCCAAGCGCCTGCTTTTTGGCGCATGGGTGGGAAACCTCGGCAACTGTGATGCACGCCGCAGACGCCCCGTGCCCCATCCTTCCGCGCTTTTGCGGAAGGGTGGGAAACCTCGGATCCCAACCAGTCCTGTTCATAGGGAGCGAGAAGTATCCAGATCCTAGCCAGTTGCCCTAGAGCCGCAGATGAATCACCTGTGCATACCACAAAACCGGTGCGGCCAATAGCAGCGCATCGATCCGGTCCAGGACACCCCCGTGCCCAGGGAGCAGCGTCCCTGAGTCCTTCACCCCCACCGAGCGCTTGAGGGCCGATTCCGCCAGGTCTCCCACTTGCGCCGCAACGTTGACGATCCCCGCCAGCACCAGCCAGTACGAAACGTCCTCGGGATAGGAGAGCTTGGCGGAATCGAATCGGACCTTGAGCAAGTGCTCCAGCGCGATCAACCCCGCCGCGGCCAACAAACTGCCGGCGACCGACCCGAGTGCGCCCTCCCACGTCTTGTTCGGACTCAAACGCGGCGCCAGCTTATGACGTCCAACGCTCCGCCCGACATAGAGTGCCACAATGTCTCCCGCCCAAACCACGCACAGCAAAAACGTGACCAGCGAAGGGCCATTGGCCTCCTCCCGCAAGGCGGGCAAAGCCAGCAACGTCAGTCCTGTGTAGAAGAGGCAAAACACCGACAATGCCGCGTTCGCCAGCACTTGCTCAAGGGGAGAACGGAACGTGCAATACACCAGCAGCCCCAGGCTGAGCAGCCCGAAAATTGCCGCCGTTTGATCCGGATAGTCGAAACTGCCTGCGAAGAGCGCCGCAATCGCCACCACGACCGCAATTCGCGGCGGCCTGGCTCCGCTTTGCTCAGCCAGTCCCAGATACTCCCACGCCGCCAGCGCCGATAAGGCCGCCGTACACAGCACCACCAGCCACCACGGCCCGGCAAACACCAGCACCAGAACCAGCGGGATCAGCACCACAGCTGTCAGGATTCGTTTCATGCCAAGGCTGAGAATACACTGCCCGACACTGGGAGGTCCGAAAAGCTCCGTCCGGCGCTTCGATCAATCTCTTCCTGTCAACGCCGCCAAATCGGCAGCTGCTCTTTTAGGCTTTCTTCCCGTCCGCCGTTTGCAGCCAATGCACAAAGGCTTCCGAACTTCCCCGCTGCGCCATCGCTTCTTTCATACGGAAGCGCATTTGTTCCGCTAGCCGCTGCACCTTGGCCGCGGAATCTTCTTCCCGCCCGCCTATCTTTTTGGTATCCACCTGTGTAAGACCTCCACTTCCAGATCGTCAGAATGGGCCGCGAGTGGCATCCTTGTATACCGAAAACTTCCCCCGCGAACATCGAAAGTAATCTGCCCTCGGTGATTTTGGGGCATATGCCCCTCACCCAAAGAGGGGACAACCGCCCCGAATGACCTCCCTCGCTGAATTCCCCCGGAACTCCGCCCATCCGCTGCCGTGCTTCGCCCAGTCCGCGGCAGGAAGGGCACAATTCCCGCGACGTGCTATTCTTCGGAGGTTGAACCAGCCGTGGAACCCGGGGGGATTTTCGTGAAGCCCATGAAATACTCGAACTTCATCGGTTTGGGCGCTGCAGCCGTTTTCCTGCTTGGGCCTTTGAGCCTGATTGCGCAGCTCTCTGATCTTCCTGTCAAAGCCGGCCTCTGGGAGACGCAAGTGAGCGTAAACCATGGTTCGCCGATTGCGGGGCGGTCTTGTTTCTCCGCCGGGACAACGCTTGGCGATTATTTGACCGCCACCAACAAGGCAGTCTCCGGCACGCAATGCAGCATTGCCAACAAAGCCCAATCCGCCCACGGCATCGCCTATGACACCGCCTGTAACAGCCCGAGTATGTCCACCAAGGGGCACATCGACTTCCAATTGCCCGATGCCGAGCACTTCAATGGAACAAGCCACACGACGGTAGTGGGCACGGTTCAAGGGTCGGCGGTGAACATGGCGATCGACAAGACATTTACCGCGAAGTTTGTGACTTCGGACTGTGGCAGTGTCAAGCCCGTGGTCGTTCCCGCTTCGTCGAAGAAATAGCCCGCAAGTTTCACGGGTCCTGGATCGCGATAGCTGGCGGCTGCACGGGGTGCCGCTGAGAACCGCAAGGCGCAATCGGCGCATGCAAGGCGCGCGCCTCTAGCTGGCTGCGATCTTGTAACGCGCCGCTTCCTCGTCCACCTCGCCCGAGCCTTCACCCAGACCTCCATACCGGCGCTCGCGGCGCTGGAAGTCGGCAATCGCCTCCAACAGGTGAATGCCCCGGAAGTCCGGCCAAAGCCGCTCGGTCACAAAGATCTCCGCATACGCAACCTGCCAGAGCAGGTAGTTGGAAAGCCGCATCTCGCCCGACGTACGGATCAGCAGATCCGGATCGGGCATGTGCGCGGTGTACAAGTGCCGATGGATGTCTTCTTCCGTGATGCGATCCGGGCTCAAATGCTTGAGCTTCATCTCGGCAGCCAGCCCACGGAATGCGTCCACCAGCTCCGAGCGTCCGCCGTAGTTCAGAGCCAGCGTCAAGGTCGTGCCCGTGTTGCGCGCGGTCGCCTCTGCTGCCCAGGCCATCTTGTCCTGCACCTCATGCGGCAATTCATGGGTACGGCCGATGTACCGGATCCGCACGTTGTTGTCCATCATCCTCTTGAGGTTGGTCTCCAGGTACGTCTGCAGCAGGCGCATCAGGAAGTTGACCTCTGCCCGCGGCCGCCGCAGATTATTTTCCAGGGAAAAAGCGTAAAGCGTCAGCCAGGGCAGCCCAATGCGCGAGGCTGTTTCCGTCACCATCTGCACGCTCTTGGCGCCCTGCTGGTGGCCAAGAAACCGCTTCAGGGACCGGTGGCCGGCCCAGCGTCCGTTCCCGTCCATAATGATGGCTACGTGCTCGGGCAGGCGTTCCGGCTTCAACGTCGCATACACGGCGCTCTCTTCAGCGGTCAATTCATGGATGCGCAGCGTGCCGGAAGAATACAAGGAACTCGCCTCTTGAGTGCTCTGGGTCCGTTCCGGTCAGTCGTTGTTGCTCTCCATTTGAGGGCGCCCGCGAACGGCCAACCCGCACGCCGCGAGCGCCGTGCACAACAACCTGTCCAGGAACTTTTCAGCCTGAAGTTGTCCTCGCTGCCTGGGCAGAATCTCGTTGTCCCAAGCGCAGGTACAGCACCATCGACCCTAGCACAAGCGCCGTCGCGCCGCAATCGCCTTGGAGACGGAAGACGATCGCGGCCGGCGTGATCGCGCTTCGCCTGCACACTGGATCCAGCGCATTTCCCCAGCCGGAGCCGCGGTGAAAAGCCACCAGCACAGAAGCCAGGGAAGCTTACGCGCTGCGCCGGCGCCCCATGGCCGCATCCCGCACCGCGCCCTGAATCAGCGTGCGGTGCATGGGCTCCAGGTGCGGCAGCAGCAACGCGATCTCCGCCAGAAATGGGTCGGCAAAAATCGCCGCCACTTCTTCGTCCCGGACACTGCGCGAGTCCCGGACCAGTTGACTGATGTCCACTTCCAGCGCCGCCGCCAACCGCTCCAAAGACCCAAGCGTGGGAATGGCCTTCCCATTTTCGATTTTGGAGATGTAGGTCCGTGGCACCTGCATGCGCCCCGCCAGTTGCCGTTGACTCAAGTGCCGCGCCTTGCGGATATCCCGCACTTGCCCGGCAACCTGCAGGCCAGCCTCCGCGGACGGCTGCGCCGCCGCGTGGGGTACAAGCTGCAGCGTCGGGCGCACCGGCTCTTCTACATCCAGAGTCTTGTGGCACTTGCGGCACAGGGAGTTAGCGGTTCTGTATTGGACAAGGCTGCAAAAGTCGCAGCGCACAACCTCGCGTGTCTCCACGCTCATCTGTGTGGTTGCCATCGGCTGTGTGCGGAGTGCCAGAGCGGGCTCTCCGAGGTGCTTTTTTGCACCGCGATGTGTGCTACTTTCGGGCATGTGAACCATAATTGTCAAGTGGAAACTTGGGGTCAAAACCGGGGTTAACCTAAGATTCCCCCATCATACCCCGAAAAACCCGAAGAATCACGAACCAAGTTGCGCAACAGGAGAATTATTTTTATGAGCCTTGACAATCCCACGGAAGTGGAATCAAAACCCTATGGCCGCGCCCAGGCCTGGCAGCTCCTCACCGAGTGGACTCTGAGTGAAAGCCTGCGCAAGCACGCCCTCGCCGTCGAAGCCTGTGTCGCAGCTTGCGGCGAAGCGGAGGCGGACCGCCTCAGCCTCACTGGCGACGCCCGCGCGAACCTCATCGAGCTTTACGAAACCACGGCCCTCTTGCACGACTTCGACTACGAACGCCATCCCTCGCTCGAAGAGCACCCATTTGTCGGAGTCCGTGAACTGGAGCGCCTGGGTTGGCCCGCCGCGATGCGCACCGCGATTCTCGGCCATGCCCAGTACTCCGGCGTGCCTCGCGTGACCCATCTCGACAAGTGTCTCTTCGCCTGCGACGAACTGGCCGGCTTCCTCACCGCCTGCGCCCTCGTCAAGCCCAGCAAGTCGATCGCCGAGGTCGAAGTCGCCAGCGTGCGCAAGAAGATGAAAGACAAGGCCTTCGCCCGTGGCGTCAACCGTGCCGATGTGATTCAGGGCGCCGAGGAACTCGGCGTCGATCTCGACCAGCACATCGCTTTTTGCCTCGAAGCCATGAAGAAGAAATCCACCGAACTCGGCCTCTAACATCCAGCCTGCTTCGTAAAAGGGCACGGCTTCAGCCGCGCCCCAAACCCAGCCTTGTAAAAAGGCACGACTGCTTCCATGCCCCAAACCAGCTTTGTAAAAAGGGCATGACTTCAGTCAGGCCATCAAGGTGGCCAAAAGGAACGGGCTTCAGCCCCGAGGTATGCTCTCCAGCGCATCGCCCACCGCGTGTCGACCTCGAAAAAACGGGGTAACTTCCGCATAGCCGGTGATGCGGGCGGGACCGCAAAAATGAGCGAGTTCCTGCAGCCTATGCGCTCAATGATTACAGGCGCATTCTAACTCGGATGCGGCAACTTCCTTCACTTTTCGGGCTGATTCAGAAAAACCTCGACCGCCGTGATGGTGAACTGCCCTTTGCAATCAAGGACCACATGGCCGCACGCTGGAATGATGGCCAACTCTCCTTTCGGCAATAGTTGGAACAGTTCGACAAACTTCGGGATCTGATTGTAGGGATCGTGATCTCCTGCAACAATTAGGGTCGGAGCCCTAATCGATTGAATCTGCTCATCGGTTACATAAACCGGCCCCGACCACATCGCGTTGAGTCTCTCGTTAAACTCCAGCCACCTTTCAGGTTGAGGCATCAACTTCTTCCGGCCAGACACAAACTCAGGCGAGTCCCTTTCCACATCTGTGGGCTTCGCATTTCTGAGCTCTTTTTGAGCGCCGGGAGTCCAATCGGCAAGCTTCCGAGGGCCGCCGATTGCCACCAAGCGACGGACGAGTTCAGGATGCGCGCTGGCAAGTACGTACGAAGTAATTGCGCCATCGCTAAATCCCAGCACGTCGACTTGCTCGCTGGTCTCATGTCGGATCACTGCGACGGCGTCACTCGCAAACAGCATGTACGAAAAAGGCTTCGTCCCTAAATCCGATTTCCCGTGGCCCCGTGTGGCTATCGCGATCACACGGCGAGTCTTGCTCAACTCACCAATCAAGTCACCGAATTCTTCGATATATCCATACAATCCCCCGTGCAGCAGTACCAGCGGAGTTCCGCCACTTCCGTATGTCTCGTAGTAGATGTTTGCATCATCGATGCGAAGATAATGCCCAGCCGCCGGGTTTGCTCCGTACGCGACAGTTTCTGTCTGGCGTTGCCCTTGGCCGCTGGACAAAACGGCCATAAAGACCGAAATGGCGAACACACCCACCGTCATAATTCGATATTGGCTCACAGAACATCCTCCCTTGGACGCAATAGCGCCCCATGAGTTTTCAACGTTCGGGAAGATCGAGGAGCTTTTCCAGGTGGGATCGGGTAGCCTTGTGCGCAGCCCTCCCCCAGAACGGCAAGGGACGCTCGCATCAACCATCGCTCTAGGTGCGTGTCGGGCATAGCGTCTTCGCCTAGCTAGGCCGATCCAGCGGGTTTCAGGCTGGTTTTCGAACTGGGG
>Ga0302320_10014675_pt1 | contig 16182 bp, 13 predicted proteins | sample Bog_T0_3_FD_202130 | JGI IMG/M metagenome (GOLD analysis project Ga0302320, IMG submission 202130) | Peat permafrost microbial communities from Stordalen Mire near Abisko, Sweden - Bog_T0_3 | ecosystem: Environmental > Terrestrial > Soil > Wetlands > Peat | place: Sweden: Abisko, Stordalen Mire... | reverse complement strand
CGCAAGCTCAAGGACGGCGAATCTGCGGCGGCTATAAGCCACAATCCGCTGATCCAGCTCGCAGAGAGCGAGGCGACAGGCAAGCCGGCCGCCGAGAAGGATCTAAAGTATGGCCAAGCGGTCTGCTTCACCTTCCAAGGCGACAAGCTCGTCAGTTGCGAGTGTCACCTCATCCAGTAGGAATCATGTAAACCAAGGGCCCGGCGGGAAACCACGGGCCCTTTCACTTGCCCAAAATCTTCACTATGCCGTTGTTTGCGTCCAATTCTATCAAGTCTCCGGTCTTTAATATGTCAGTAGCATGGTAGGTGGCAACAAGGCACGGCACGCCAAGCTCGCGGGACATGATAGCCGCATGAGAATTGAGACCGCCTTGATTCGCAATGATGCCGCCGGCTTTCTTCATGAGAGGCACGAAATCTGGTGAGGTCGTCTCTGTGACCAATATATCGCCTTGATCCATCGGCATCGCATGCAATTTCTTTACGAAAGCATCATACGGTATATCGAGCTCCGCTAATATCACTCTGGCTTTGCCGGTCACCTTCCCTTTGTTCGCGATCGTGCCCTTGAATTCGCTTTTTCCGGAATAATCCGTCTCCTTGAAATTTTCAATGACTTGAGCCTTATATTTTCCTTGAATAGGGATGACATGGTTATCGACGCAATATAATACATATGACTTTTGGCGCTCTAGGATCATTACACGATCGACTTTGGTGTCAGATTCAAACAAACGGACTATGTCATCGAACGAATATGCTTTTACATCCTCAACGTCTAGGCCATGCTGTTTCGCGACAAGCCCCGCGAGGTGGTATAGCATCGTGGTCAAGATCTCAACCAATTGCGGGCGGCTCTTTTCCTTGAGATCGCCGCCGAGCACCAGGAGATTGTTTTTCAAGGTCTCGCTCATTTCTCCCTCATAGCACGCATCTGTGAAGAAAAACTCCGTCTTTTCAAAGTAGTAGTAGCATTTTCTGACGATTGCCCAGAGGTCGAAGAAATCTCCGAGCGTCGCGTGTTTCAGCTTTTTTGTCTTGACTATATACGATCCGCACTCCTTGATGATGCCGCGGAATCCTGATTCAAACGCCTTGAAGTTTTCTTCGCTCGAGAATATCTCCTGGCCATTTTTGAGGGTCTTCTCCACGGCCGCATTGCTGATATATGTCCCCAACATCCCTTCGCTATATATCGACAGAAAATCCCTCTTTTTGTAATGATCGTTGACCAGATCAGAGAGGAGATATCCGAGGTTCTTGAAGAAGAAAGCGCGTTGGTAGTTCGACGGGATGATTTTTTCGATATCGTAGTCCATGTGAGGATTATATCACGCGGACGATTCCTTTATCGGCATCAACCTCAACCGTGTCGCCATCCTTTAGCACTTTCGTGGCTTTTTCAGTTCCAACGATCGTGGGTTTTTTAAGCTCGCGAGACGTTATAGCGGCATGCGATAATATACCCCCGGCATCAGTAACTACCGCGACCGCCTGTTGGAAAAGATGAAGGTATTCAGGACGGGTCATTCCAGTCACCAAGACGGTATTCGGCTCGAAGGTCTTGATTTTGGACGGGTCAAACACAATTCTGACTCGGCCAGTCATTTTCCCTTTGTATGCGGATATGCCTTTCAATTCGTTTGACACCTTACCTGCTCCAGTAAGGATATCCTCGAGAGAATTCACCTGATTATCCGAAATCAGTCTCTTCACATCGCCTTGAACGATGAGGAAAGACCGTTCAAAACGATTCTGAAGGACGTCTGTCTTTGGAATCTTGTCGTGCAACAAATAATCCGAGAATTCGTCATCTGTCATGACAAGAACCAGCCCAGCTGACAGACCCGTCTTCCTTGAAATTTGCTCAGCGAACTTTTTTATAAACAGAGCGGATTGAGCATAGACCGGCTCGCCATAGACGCGGACTTTCTCGAACATCGGCAGAAGTTTGGTGAGAATCTCTGGTGACAGATAGTCACCGACGCGCTTGATGGGAAAGCTGACCACAAGATAACTTTCGAGGATATCCCAGAGCGTATCATAATCAGCCTTTGCAATTTCCCTATCCTCTATCTTCTTCATAAGTAGAAGGGCCCGATCTCCTTGAATATTTGCCTGCTCGCCCCAATGGGAAGCCACATTGATATCGTTAACTATTCTTTCAGCCAGATTTTTTCCAAATTTCTCAAGCTCCGTCTTTACCAGATAATTTGCGCTCAATCCTTTTCTCGATATGAAAGCCGCATGTTCTAAGCCGACGCCCAGATGCTTTTCAAGAGAGCTTGTATAGTATTTTCCGTAATAGAAGCATTCTAATAGGGTCCAATTGCCAGACCAGTTCTTGTTCCAAGCGAAGCCTTTGATGCCTTTCATGGTTCTTAAATTATAACATTCTTCGGACGACACCCTCGTCGGCATCCACTTCGACCATGTCGCCGTCTTTCAGGACTTTTGTGGCAAACCTCGTGCTTATGACACAGGGCTTATTCATCTCTCTTGCGACAATGGCAGCGTGACAGGTGATGCCGCCTTCGTCTGTCACAAACGCCAACGCTTCGGAGAAATACATGGCGATTTCAGGCCGAGTCATGGGCGTGACGAGGATATATTGTTTTTTACCGCCCAAGATCTCGGCGGCATTCGGATAATCGCCCTCTCGCAAGAGCACGACTCTGCCGGCCGCCTTTCCTTTATGTGCCGTCTTCCCCGTAAGCACGCCTGTTTTCAAAGAGCTTTGTATTTCAGAAGCACGGGTATCTTGGTTCCGCAAAAAATCAGCTATAGATGATGCGTCGCTATCTGTAAACATATGTCTCTCATTATTCAAGATTACAAAAGCGATCGGACGATTTTTGACGCCGCGCTGACTCACGGTCTTGTCTCCATTCAGCAGTGACACGAGCTCTGCTGAGGTGAGGTTTTCTAATGTCGACACCGGAACACCGGTATTTTCATGTATCTCCGCCAACACTTTCTTGTAACAATCCCACAGAGGAGTGACGAATTGCTCTGATATTTCCAACCTGACCTTGGGCAGCTCCTCTAACAGAGACGGGTCATCGGTCTCAAGTATGTTCTCATTCAATGGCAAGTTTTCGTAATAAACCATGGTGGCGTCATGATGCAGATGATGTATGGTCTCAGCGAGTTCAAGATTCGCATATTCACTCTTTTTGTCTGCAAGGAAGCTGTCCAGAAACGGTTTGTACTCGAACATCCTTTTCCTGCCCTCTTTGACGATGTCGCTTATGATATCTTTATCCGAAATCATCGAAATAGACGCGTCATTCCAATCTTCATAGGTCTCGATCATGAATGTGGCACCTGCAAATGACCTTGTGATTCCTGCACGCACATAATATGGATTGTCTACGAACGCGTCGAAAAAAGCTTCGACCATCAGTATTGGTAGCCGGTTGAAGACAGTGTCTTTGGAAAAAGTATGGCCTTTCAGCTCTTTGAGAATGCTATTTTGCATGTTCGATGATTTTTATTATCCCTTTGTCGGCATCCACCTCGACCATGTCTCCTGTTTTGAGCACTTTCGCGGCTATCTTTGTCCCTACGATGCACGGTTTGCCGAATTCTCTCGACATGATGGCCGCGTGGGACAAGAGACCGCCTTCGTTGGTCACTATGGCCGCCGCTCTGCGCATGGCGGGAACATAGTCCGGACTTGTCATCGAAGTCACAAGTATTTCGCCACTAATGAGAGCGTTGGATTCGCTGGGTGTTAGCGCTATCCTGACCATACCCCTCACTTTTCCACGGAAAGCCGGCTGGCCTTTAAATTCCTTGATATTTGTATCGATCTCTCCCGCACCAGATTCGACATACTCGCTGAATCTCTTTGCTTCTTCGCCAAACATCCAGGTGATCACGCCAGACTGCATAAGAGCCGCTGTGCCGACGATACGTTCGTTGATAGTCTCAAGAGAGAGGCATTTTCCTTCCTTTAAACAAGAGACTATTTCGTCGGATCGGAAATGGACCCAATACTCATAAGGAACGCCGAGGGCTTTGGCCAAGGCTTTGTTGAAGGGTAAAAGTTTTGAAGCTGCAAGGATGCCTTGTTCTACGCTTGCTGTCAGCACCCATGCCAATTCGCTCGCATCAGCTATAGCACCAATCAACTCTTTATCGTTCGAGAGGATATCGAGCAGCTTGCCGTGCATGACCGAGTATTCAGCCTTCTTTTTTTCCTGCAGAGCGTGCTCTTCTAACAGACCCGACTTCTTGGCTTCCTCCACCTTTTTTACAAGTCCGTCAAAAGAAAGCAGCTCTATTGGGAGCAAGAAATACGTCCTCATCCAGGCGTATTTGTTTAGATATTCATTGGCACGCTTACGGAATTCTTCTTTCTTGACGAAAGGAGGATCCTCTTCCGCCATTTTCACAAGCCCGCATAGGTCGCTCTGCTCTTTTTGGAAGATCACTTCTTTTTTCGGAAATATCAGTATACCCAAAGCCATGTTGAAGTCGGTTATCTTTTCTATATCTTTTCGGTATTTTTCTAAGCCAACCATGACCATATCCGAGATGATATTTTCCTCGGTCAGATACCACGGTATCCAATACCACGGCACTGTCTCTAGGTATACCTGCTCGACCTTGGCCCATATGTCTGCGAGATCGTCCTTGGAGATATCCTTGGCGAGCTTGGCGGCGCTTTCCTCCATCACCTTGTCGAAATCCTTTACGGCGCCCATCGTGCGCTCGAGTATGTATGTCAGATACTCATGATCCTTTACTTTTTCTTTTAGCTTTTCCAGTATCTCTTTTTTATTTGAAGATTTTATATAGCCCTTGTATGTCGAAGTGAAAAGGTAGTCAGGATTCTTGACCGGCAACTTGAACTGTTTGGACAATTGGTCGCGCGTAGCGCGGAGCCAAAAATCGGTCATGATGGCCGGATGCACGTCGCGCTGTTGGAACTCGAACTCCCATTCTTTCAAGTTCATACTATATTTCGATAGGTTTTTGGACATCGATACTATTTTATTATCCTCACCACCCCTTTCTCTGCATCCACCCCCACTATATCCCCATCCCTGAAGACTTGGGTGGCGATTTTGGTACCGATAATACAGGGTTTTTTCATCTCGCGGGCCACGATGGCCGCGTGGCAGGTTATTCCACCCTCATCTGTGACGAATGCCGCAGCGTTCTGCATCGCTGGCAAGAAATCCGGTGTGGTCATAGGTGAGACCAGGATGTCGCCTTTTTCTACTGTGTGAACCTGATCTCGCCTGCGGAGTATCTTGACCTTGCCTGTGACAATTCCCTTGAATGCGATTTGTCCTTTGACCGATCTTATGCCCTTTTCAATCTTCTCTGATTTCAAGACATATTCCGGATACTTTTTTGCAAACTCATCGTGACTGCCAAGGAATAGCGTTGTTCCGTCTATGAGAGCACATCCGTTCATGCGTGCGACCAGATCCTCTTTGGATGGTATGGAATGGACTTCCTCAAAAAGCACTAGATTCTCATAACCGGCTATATTCGGATGCAGTTCCTTGAGCGTGGCATGTATAAAAATATCATTTGAAGCAAAGAACGTATCATCTTTGCGTAGTGCCAATATCTCGTCTATAAGGGCTTGCGGGGACTTTTTATTGGTCACCGTGTAATACCATAGATTAAAGTCGAACATCAATTGTGGGAGGAGCGCCAAATATTCATCAAACTCCTTTTGATTTTTGGCATATTTTCTAGACCAGAACTCCTTTATCTTTGATAGCTGGCTTTTATATTCTTGTATAGATGCGCGAAGAATCTCAGGATCGGCGATATTCTGCTCGAGCAATCTTTCCATTAGCCAATCTACAGCGAGCTTGTTGTCCCATATCTCGACCGTGCCATCGACCATGTAATGGATTATGAATGGCAAATAAGGATTATCCCAGCCCTTTTTCTCGGCTATGCCGCGCGATAGCTGTTGCGCCCATATTTGCTGTATGAGGATAGTGGTGTCTCTGGTGTAGTTTTTCTCGAATATTAGAGACTTCATTTTAATTGAAGCTAATACTAGCACGATGTTCTATCATTGACAAATAGCATAAATATCCTATACTACTCGTATAGTCTCATTTGGTCTTTGAAAGCTAAAAATGTGCAAAAACGGGGCCATTCCCTGCCTTTTGTCGCTTGCGGAGACCACCAACAAAAACATGCAGAAAAAACTCAGTTATGAAAAAACCAGCATTGACGTCGGTAATCTCGACCATCACCATGGCACGGCACGGCAAGGCACCCAGTGTCCTTGGAAAGCCCGATTCGGAACGGGTTCTCGGGGAATTAGGCCTCCAGCAGGCCGGGGCACTCAAAGCCAAGCTGAAGGACCATCCCGTTGACCTGGTGGTATCGTCGCCGCTCGTGCGGGCGGTTGACACCATTTCCATCGCCACTGGCAAACCCAAGACGGACATCATCCTCTTGGCGGCGCTCGGGTGCAGTGATGATCCTGCGGATCCACTCAACATCATGTATAACGAGCTGGGTTATGTCCCGCTCATCACTGATGATCTGGAAAAACCCGGGTACTTCCAGCATGAATTGACCCATAACCTCAAGGACTACGGCCACATGGCTCTCAAGAGCGTCATCGCCGTATCGGAGGAAGCCAGCCGTCGTCTCGGTGGTCGCCCGATCCATGTGATCATCGGCGGTCATGCAGTCTGCCAGAACGCTTTGGCCTGGGCCCTATGCGAACAATTGGAGCAGGACGGCCCGGCGGCGCAGTTGGTGACCCGGACGTCCCTTGGCGAAGCAGAGGCCTTTCGTTTCGACCTCACCGGCGCAGAAATCGCCTGCGAGCACATCAAATAGGCGCAAGAAAATTCATGGGACCGGCAAACAACGGGTTTGCTGGTCTCTTTTTATATTTAAATATATTATGCCGGCACGGCTTCACCTTGCGCTATCTCTTCCAAGACCTCCGCAGAGATCGTCTCGTCAAAGTCGAACGATTTCTCTTCGGTAGCGCCTTCTTTCTTGTATGTTATGTGAATAGTCGGTTCGGTTTGGCTTGATTCGGTGATGATCTCTAGATGAAATCCTTCGGAGAAACCGACACCCTGATTGTCGAGAGCTGCCACGAACCTGTCTCGCTCCTCTGGTCCTTTGGTGAGCTCTATGGTTTTCGCCAAGAAGCTCTCTTGGATAGTCTGATGCGTAGCAAACAGCCTGTGCAGGACTTTGTCGTATTTTTTAAAAGGATTTGCTCTCTTGTCCTCGTTATTTACCAGTTCATCCCACCGAGGAGCAATGCCTATATATTTCTTGACTATCTCTGCCACTGATCTTGCCATGCTGGAATAGGTAGAATTCTCCGTATCATTATTTTCCTCTGCCAGACGATCGCTTTCTTCGACCAGAAATTTCAAGAAGCGGCCCTCTCCGAAAGCCTTGGTGGCCGCGTCGCCATAAGGAGTCTTCTCATCGAGCATAAAGTCTAGTCTTTCGTCTTCGCGCAATTTTGAGCCATGTTTTATACCCTCGTGTATCTTTGCCTTGAGCTCTTCGAGGGTTTCGGTTCCGGTTATCTCTCCCGCCTTCCCCGCCATGACAAAACCGGCGGTTTCAGCCGTGCGTTTGCGCGGAGAGCTAAAGGCAATAGCTTGGCCAAGGTCGGTCAAGCTAGCCCGTTCTTTGGCATGCAAGCGCCCTTCCGGAGCCAGGAGTATGTCCTTGTCTTCTTTGGTCTTGGTGCTCTCTTTCTTGTCGTGGCGGAAGAAGCGCAAGTCTATTTTAGAGCTGAATTCCGGCACCGATTCTATTGTTGGTGGTCTTTCCATAATACTGGTAATTAAATCACACAATGACCTTTCTTGCTATGCCCGCATCAGCATCCACTGCTACCATATCCCCATCCTTCAATGATTGCGTAGCCACCTTTGTGCCGACTATGCACGGCACTTTCAATTCGCGCGAGGTGATAGCGGCGTGACAAGTCACCCCTCCTTCGTCCGTAATGATAGCCGCCGCCATTTTCATGATTGGCACGTATCGCGGATCGGTCATGGGAGTCACCAATATCTCTCCGGAGCGGAAAGAGCTGGCGTCTTTCATAGTATGAACAATCTTGACCTTCCCTTTTACTTTGCCGCCGTACGCGCTCATACCTTTAAGAAAACCTCTGCTGTCTTTTCCGCCAATCGTCTCAAATATGAGGTTGTTCTCTCTCATCCTATCCGGCAGACTAGCTGGATCTATGAGCTCTGAATTGAATAATACAAAAGCATTATTTCTCTTCTCGAATGTGCGTACTTGTTCATCTGTAAATGGAGAATTTTCTAGTGAGAATACTTCATCTGGTGTGAGCACTTTCTTGATAGACTCGTACTGCGGAAAATGCCTGGTAAAGAAGTCGAGGAAAACCATATCCCCCGTGGCAGAATAATGCTGTACTTTGCTGCGCATGGCCATAGCCTCCGCGCTTATATCTTTTGGCACATCTGCGATATCCGGAATGCATAGCATGATGGCCATAGGTGCCCACCACAGCATCCAGTCATCGTAAAAGCTTGTCATCTCCTTCATTGTCTCCACTTTTTTACTGCCAGAGTTATATGGCCACATGACATCCCATTTCTGCTCAAAGAGCTTTTTGGCCCTCGGGAAGAATTCCGAATCCCTCTTTATCTCCTTTCCTATGAAAGTGTATAAGCCCGCCAATCCTTCTTTTTCGTACCAGACATCTACAACGCCGTTTTCCTTGCCGATAAAGATCAGATTGCGGACGTTTGTCCGTACATGGTTCTCGAAATCTCTCCTGTTGCTCTCGTTCCAGACACAGCAATAGAACAGAGAATGCTCGCGTGAATATGATTTCTCCATGATTATCGGCGATTTAGGCATGGCTTATGATTTTGACGATTCCGTTATCCGCATCCACTTCGACCATGTCGCCGTCGTGCAGTATACGAGTGGCATTTTTTGTCCCTGTTATGCAAGGTTTCTTTAATTCACGGGAAATGATTGCGGCGTGGCAGGTGATGCCACCTTCGTCTGTGATGACTGCGGATGCTTTCTTCATAAGCGGCACAAATTCCGGTCGGGTCATTGAAGTAACCAATACGCTTCCATCCTTGAACTTGTCAAAATCTTTATCACTCAAAATAATCTGAGCCTTAGCTTTCACCTTACCTGTAAAAGCAAGGTTGCCTTTTATTTCCTTTACCTCTCCGCTTCCTCTATCCATGAGAGCAAAGAACTGATTTCTCTTTTCGTCGATATCTCCATATTCGAAATCGATGCCTTCCGCCGAGAAAAAAGAAACAACGCCTTCATTCTTCCTTTTTATTATCTCCTTTTTATATTCAGGCTTTTTGTAGAAACCGGTCTCATAATCTTGATAAACGCTGTACACAATGTCATCCCTATCTATCCCAAGATTGGAAAAGATAGCCCTGGCAACGTTACACGACAAAGCAAGAAACTTCTGCATCGGCTCTTTTCTGATATCGCGAATGTACATTGCGAATTGGATAAAGTCCAAAAGCGTTTGCAGATTGGTTGGAAGATTTTTTCTATATTCCGCGACGATTTTTTTGTTTTCAGCCAATTCAGCCTTGATCTTATTGACTTCTTTTTGAATAACGTCTATACCACCACGATTGGCTATAATCTTCTTTGCTTCAAGTTCAACCGTTTCAACGGGAGGCACTACATAATAATCTGCAAATAGATACTGAAGGTTGTCAGGATCATGCTTCTTGTCACAAAGTCCAAGGTCCATCCTCAAGACAAAGGAGTCGAAGACCGGCCTTGATGCAATCTGAAAGAATTGCTCGAATTTATCTGAATCGTTGCTGATTTCCTTATAATATTTTTTGACCTGACCCTCGTTCAACGATTCGCAAAAGACCGTTGCGGCCAAAAGCTTGTGATAAAGGCTAAAAACCTGCTTTATGAGTCCGTCCAGTTCAATTTCTGATAGCTTTTCAATCTTTGAGTTTGTATATTTCGCGTACAGATCATCGGTGATCTTCCATATCTCCTTGAAATCTTTGTTCTCGATGCATTCATTCTTTTGCTCCCGATATCTTTTATAAGTCAACGAGGTCGTAAGCATATATTTGCTCAAATCAAAAAGCACTAATCCATGCCGGCCGTGCATTATAAAGACAAGCGAACCGAAATCCTTGTCATAGTATCTGCTTATATATGGCGGAAAACAGCCACCGATGCACCCGGCAAATAGGATTAATGAAAAATTGCCCTCCTGTTTAGTGATTTCGACCCCTTTGGTCAATTCAGCGAATTTTTCTATGATCGGTTTCATCATATTTAATCTATCAAGCGACCAAACCGCTGACTGTGATGACTTTGGCCTGCATCGGCAATATCTTTTCGATTAATAGTCTATGGGCTTCCTGGTCAGGATCCCCACAACAATCTGAGAGCACCGTTATCCTGTAATCCTTGTCCGCGGCTTCGCGAGTAGTGCTAAGAACGACTCCACTTGTAAAAACGCCACAAAGAATGATATTTTCTACTCCGAGGGAACGAAGTATGACTTCCAGATCGCTTCCGGTGAACGCACTGAAGCGGCGCTTGTAGATTCTGACATCATCGGGTTCTGGAGCAAGGTCTGGATGTATCTGTGTTATTGCATCATTTTCAGTGAACGATCCCATTTGTCCCTGCTTTATACCGGAAAAAAGCATATTGCGGTCACTAATCTCGGGATAATTTTTTCTAAATGTGACAGTGACATAAAGCACTGGCATCTTTTTGGCGCGAGCCCTCTTTATTGCTGTCTTGACATTCGTGATGAGCACAGCAGCATCTTTTACCATACCAAGGGTGCCAACCTGCATGTCCATCACCAGAAGAGCAGTTTGCTGAATTGTTTTATTTTGATTCATGTTTTTTCAATTTATTTAATAATTCTAACTATACCATTATCCGCATCCACTTCGACCATGTCGCCGTCTTTGAATACTTGTGTGGCGATCTTGGTCCCGATAATGCAGGGCTTATTGAGCTCTCTGGCGACAATAGCCGCATGGCATGTTATACCACCCTCGTCAGTGACAAAAGCTGCCGCTTTCTTCATCAGGCTCAAGAAATCAGGCCTTGTCATACCCGTTACTAGGATATCGCCATTGTCGAACTGTCCAGGATTATGGGCATCCATCACTACTCTGACCTTGCCGGAGACTTTGCCTTTATTGGCTATCATACCCCTCATCTCTCGCATGCCTTCTTTTGAGATCTCGGGCGATATCGATTTCCATATCTTTTGGGCATGGTCGCCCGTAAAGAAAGCTTCCTGGCCATATATATCACAGAAATATATGCCGCCGTTCTGGCGTTCGCCTATAGGAAAATCCACTATCTTTTTCTTGCCGCTTATCACTTCATCCAATTCTTGCGGCAGCAAGAATGACGCTTTGTCATAATCTAGGCCATTATTCTTGCACAGCCATGAGAGGTGCAACCCAAGATAATGATTAGCGATCAAGTTATATTCCTTGCGGCGATCGACCCACCATGCGATCTTGCCAAGCCAAAGCAATTTATCGTAATCTTCATTTTGAATGATTCCTTTTAGTCTTATCGAGTCGCATTCTTTGCAATGTCTCGCCGAATATGTCTTCAGATCATCAAGTTCTTTTTTTGGATCATTCGGAGCTTCCTGGAATATTTCGAGAAGTTGTTCGGCGAAGAATCCTACAGGCAATGCCGATACATTTTTGTAATTGTTTTTTATCCAATGAAAAGATCTCTGGATTTCGTCTAATTGTTTTGATATTTTTTTGTCTTCGATGATCTCTTCCAATGTCTCATATCCGGCATCTTTGTTATCTATGTATAGCTTCAACAGAGCTTGCTTAAACCTATTGAGGAACGTTTCCCCGTATTGTTCTACTAGAACACGCAATTCATGCTCATATTTCGGGTACTTCTTCTGCATATCCGAGAAAAGACGCTCTCCATAGACCAGAACGCCATCTATGACCACCGCACAAGCGTATTCGTCGTCATATAATCTTATGAATTCATCGAAATGATCATGTAGGTATTGCTCTCCGGATCCATGGACCGTCGAAATGAATGCCTTAAATCTCTCTTCGTATGCCAAAAAATCTTCATATACTTTCTGCAGAGTCTTTCTGTCATTAATGATCTTGTCGAAAGATCTGAAATACTCGTCTTTGTCTGCTATGAACTGGCCTTCACTGCCAGATTTGATGAATCTCATGCCGCAAAAAGTGATAACGAAATTATCTGGGTACAGTTCATACATCCTCTTGGTCCATTGCTTCATGCCTACGCTGACTATATAAGGCGTTGCTCCACTATTGAGGATCAACCATTCTTTGACGCTCTTGATCTCCTGCTCGATAGTTTTCATTTTTTCGTCAGTTTCGTGAGCCTGTCCTTGGCCAAATCCCTGAATTCATCATAGAAGAAAGAGTTCAGTGACTCTTCCAGGACCTGAATGAGCTTCTCCTTGACCGGGTATAGCTTTTCAAATGATTTGATTCTGGCTTCGGTGTAACGGTCCATAGAATCCAGGTCGTGGAAGACCTTTTTGTTCTCTGTATCGAACCATTTTTCCATGGATATACCCTTTAATTGATCTGCATCATGGACAGTGATGATATCTATGATCTCTTTTGCCTTGTCTTTCGGATATCCGACTTCTTCTAGGATATCGCTGGCGATTTTTGCGCCAGTCAGCATATGCGCCAGTTTGCCGTTGATAAGCTTTTCCGGACCAGTCACGAATTTGAAATGATCCGGCAGGATGGCACAATGGCCTATGTCGTGCATCATGGCGGTCGGCACCAGAACGTCCTTGTCTATGACCTTGCCCGTATATCCCAGCACCAGCTCTACTACTTCGGCCGCATGTCTATCGTCTCCAGGTCTGCCTTTTTCCAGATATGGTAGAGCCTTTCCCCAAATAACTGCATATTTTTCCGGTAGATTTTTTATTTTGATGCCCATAGTTGTAGATATTATTTGTTTAGTAATCTAATGATACCATGATCCGCATCGACTTCGACCATGTCGCCGTCTTTTAAAACCTTTGTGGCTATCTTTGTACCTACGATGCACGGTTTCCCCAACTCGCGGCTGACTATGGCGGCATGCGATGTGAGTCCCCCAGCATCGGTGATCATTGCAGCCGCACGCTTCATTATGAAAACGTATTCGGGAGTAGTCATAGGAGCGACGAGTATGCTTCCCTCCCTGAAATGATCAGCATCCTTTGGGTCGAGCACTATCTGAATCGGTCCGGTGATCTTTGAGATGTTCCCTTTACTTGCAACAGATCCTCGGAGTTCTGTGACTCCGTCACTGGCTTTTTCTTCAGCATATATATTCCAAAATCTGTCCGCATCTTCGCGGGTGAGCGGGTTGATCTCCCCTTTATCAGCCAGAAAGCCGAATGCCTTTCTCCTCTCTATAATGACTGGTTTCAAATCAGTCTTCTCTTTGAGCATATTTTCGACTTCTATCTCGCGGAAATTGAGAAGGTCTTCTTTCGCATAACCAGTTCGGCGACAAACCTCGTCGACAAGGATAGTCTTGTAGTGTAGATATATCCAGATGTCTTTTTTTCTGGCATCCTGCCATTCTATACCGGCAACTATAGCATTGGCGATGTCGACGATATCTCGCGAGAGCTTATACTTGCGAATGCATTCAGCTTTTCTTTCCTTCGTCTGAAGCTGTTTCTCGGCGAACTCTATCCTGCTATTTGGCGATACCTCTTTTTTTCTCTTTTCAAAAAATTCAATACTGACCGTCTCGACGCTTGCATAGCTGTTCTTTATCCAAAAATATTTCTGCTGGTGAACGATGATATATTCGGTTTCAGCAAGGTCCATTTCCTCTTCTTGATAAAAAGAAGCTGCTTCTGGTGCAGTCATAATCTCCATGACGTGGTTAAACTCTTTCTCATCTTTGATTGTCTTCTTGAGCTCTCTCTCCAATATCGGTAAAGAACCATAATTCGCGAGCTCCGGTATCGTTCCGTCTGTCCAAAGGCTCGCAACTGTGACATGAAAATAATGCCATAACCGGATGAAATCCTTGTCAGAGAGAGATTCGAGATCCGTGGCGTCTATGTTACGTTCTGCCTCATATAATGCTGAGAGACGGCCTAGCCATGACTTGTATACCTTCTCTCTGGCCTCCGTTGGCAACATATATTTCATGAATACGCTGCCGCCGTATTTGTGCAGGTCTCTGAATTCGTTTACAAAGACCACCCTTTTGTCTTTGGAAAGGGTCAGGCTTATCGGCCACAATTCTCCAGGAAAGGAAGTCTGGAAATACGGTTTGTGGAATATGCCTTCCAGGAAGTCGCTGATGTAGAAGATCCTGATAGGCGCCGGACCCCAACGGAATAGCTCGGTATGTGGGTCTAATGGCAGGTTTTTCATATTTTATTATGTTCTTTTAGATACGTGATTGAAAGGACTTCAAGATTGGCCTCGACTCCAAAATCTTTCGTATTGAGATACCATCCTGGAGTCAGTAGGCACTGATGCCAAAAAGACATATTTCTGGTCACTGTAAGGAACCAGTTTTTATTGTTTATCAAGGTTGGTTCTCTAACGATACTAGCTATTGTATTTTTCATATGTGGCTATTTTATTATCCTCACCACCCCCTTATCTGCATCTACCTCCACCCTATCGCCATCTTTAAGCAATTGGGTGGCAAACCTCGTGCCGATGACGCAAGGCTTACCTATCTCTCTCGAGACTATGGCCGCATGGCAGAGCATGCCGCCTATATCTGTGACTATGGCGCCAGATTTTTGCATAAGAATTACGAAGTCAGGCGTTGTCATGGTAGAGACGAGCACATCTCCAACTTGCAGCTTCGGAAAATCGTAAGTATTCATTACGATTCTAGCCGTGCCCGTATATTTGCCGGGATTGCCTATCTCGCCTTTTATCTCCTTTGCATCCTTGTCTGCGCGGGGAACCATCAATTGCAATAGTTTTTCGACATCCGATGGCTCTTCTACGAAAATAGATTGACCATTATCATCTCCGAATAGGAACCAATGATTGATGCCCATGCGGCGTTTAGCTAGCTTTTTCAATTCATCCGTACTCATCTCGCCATTGAGGGCCTTCTTGATCTCCGTCACAGACAAAGTCATAAACTCACGGTAAGAGACGCCTACCTTCTCGGCTACTTTTTTGAGAAATGGAATGACTCTTTCAGAGAAAATAGAAAAATACTCGGAGCCGGCTTGTTTCAGATATCCGGAATATTGTAGGCACCTGGCCCTGAACTGCAATTCTTCCGACAGAGGCTTTTGCGGAACATACTTCACCGGCTCGGCCGTATCTTCCATATGCTCTATCTGCTCATATAGTTTTTCCGGAGTGACTGGATCGCCTATGAAATTGAACGTCTCTACCCATGGATATTTCTCCGCCTGCTCTTGCAATCCCTTCCAAAGCTTCTTGTCTTTCTTTATATCAACCAACGACATCTTACCCAGCTCCTTTTTCAATCCGACCAGCTCAGCCTGACGTTCTATGAGTGGGGTGATTACTTTCGGGATAATATCCAGGACATGCTCTGCCGGAAAAGATTCTTTGACGACAGTCTGCTGAATCATCTCTTCTACTATATCCACAAGGTGGCTGGCGCCAACGAGCCAGACAAGGTTGACCGCCATAGCCGTATCGACGAATTTATCGAAGTTCTCTGCAGTCGGTTCTTTGTCTCTCAATTCCTTTCCGACCTTAACCCCGGCATGAAATATCTTGTCTGATGCCTTCACCATATCTTTGAAGAACTTCTCATCACCAGCCTCTATCCTTTTGGAGACCTGGTCGTGAATGTTCCGGAGTTCTGGCTTGCTGACGAAATAGTGGCCACCATCCAGGTTGATGGCCCCCACTCCTTTGGCCTTAAGGCCCATAGCCTCCATGACCTCGGGCACCCAGCATTCTTGCCAAAAACAAGTGGCGAATAGGTCTTTCTTCCAAAGACCATAATATTTATAGTCCTCGGGCTTGAAACCCTTTAGCTCCGGAGATATGAACTCTATTTCAGATTTTTTTTTTGACTCGCTCGTCTGTGGAGCAAGGGTGGTTATCGGCCTCGATTGTACGATATAGAATTTGCCTTTCTCGTAGGCCCATTCGATGTCACAAGGAAAGCCATAATGCTTTTCGATGTG
>Ga0302320_10014673_pt1 | contig 16183 bp, 10 predicted proteins | sample Bog_T0_3_FD_202130 | JGI IMG/M metagenome (GOLD analysis project Ga0302320, IMG submission 202130) | Peat permafrost microbial communities from Stordalen Mire near Abisko, Sweden - Bog_T0_3 | ecosystem: Environmental > Terrestrial > Soil > Wetlands > Peat | place: Sweden: Abisko, Stordalen Mire... | reverse complement strand
CCCGAGTTGAGGCGGCGCCAAGCCGAGGGACCCGGACGGACCATTCCAGAGCCACCGGCAGGTCATGATGGAATGGGACGGAATGTCCAAACTGCAGACTAGCAGCCGTAACGGAGCAAGCTCCGTAACGGCTGCTAGCTGTCACAAGCCTCCTGCCGCCCGCGTCTAAAGGGCCATGGAGGCGAATCATGCATTGCTGCGTCCGGTCTTCCGCTCTGGCCGCGGCCTTGCTGGGGATGCTTGTGCTCGTGGACGGGTGCGCGTCCGGCGGGTCCGGTCCCGCCGCCGGCGCCCAGTCCAGCCTGCCGCCGGCCGTGGCCCAGGCGCTCCGGCAAAAGACTGCGGTGAATCCAAAACTGGTGGCGGGGGACAACGGGCTGGGCTTCGCCCTGGCGAACAAGCTGAGCAGCGCCGCGCCCGGGGCCAACCTCATCATCTCGCCGCTGAGCGTCGCCCTGGCCCTGGACATGACCTACGCCGGCGCGGCCGGCGCCACCCAGGAGGCCATGGCCGGGGCCCTGCGGCTGGGCCCGGTGGCCGAGGTCCCGGAACAGGCCAACGCGGCGCTCCAGGCCAGCCTCCTCTCCGCCGACCCCGGGGCCCGGCTCCAGGTGGCCAATTCCCTTTGGGCCAGGCCGGGCATCCTCAAACCGTCGTTCCTGTCGCTGAACCAGACCTACTACGGCGCCTTCGTGGGCGACCATGGATCAGCAGAGCTACCAGCAACTGGTCGACAGCATGGGCAGCGCCCTGGTCCGGTTGGCCCTGCCCAAGTTCGCCTGCAGCAGCGAAGCCCAGCTCAAGGCCCCGCTCACCGCCCTGGGCATGGGCCTGGCCTTCGACCCGGAGCGGGCCGACTTCTCCGCCATGGCCACGGTGCCCGAGGCCATTCTCGCCGTGGTGCACAAGGCCCGGATCGCCGTGGATGAGCGGGGCACCCTGGCCGCCGCCGGTTCCGCGGTGGAGGTGGCCCCCACCGCGGTGCCCTCCGGTCCCCAGCCCATGGTGCTGGACCGGCCGTTCCTGGTGGCCATCACCGACCAGACCACGGGCGCGGTGATCTTCCTGGGGCAGGTGATGGACCCTTCGGCCCGCTAGCTCAGACGACGGCCTTGTCCCTGCGCCGGCGCGGGAACTTGAGGTACGGGATTACCGCGTCGTTGGGTGAGGCCCCGGTGCCGTCGTAGGTCACCGACACCACCGGCACCCCGGTCACCCGCTCGATGCGGGCGGCCAGCGCCTCGGTGACCAGGCCGGGACAGCAGAAGGCCGGGCTGGCGTGGACGAACAGGGCCAGGTCGGGGTGGGCCTGGAGCACGTGGAAGACATTCAGGATGTTGTCGAAGGTCTCGCCGGTCTGGTACGGGCTGATGTTGAACTGGGCCAGGAGCGCTTCGGCCTCGGGCACCGGGCGCTCCGCGGGCGCGGGGCCGGTGAGCTGGCTGAAGATGTCGTTGTACTTGCGCTCCAGGAACTGGATGGTCTTCAGGATCGAGCCGGACTTGAGCACGCTGAGGTAGTGGCCTTCCCGGAACCACCGGCGCAGGTAGAGGCCGGCGATGGTCTTGATGTAGTCGTTGTAGGGGGTGGTGATCACTTCGCCGCCGTTGGCCTCGATGGCGCGCACCAGGTCCTGGTTCAGGACCTCGTTGTCCCGGGCGTACAGGTCGCCGAAGATGGCGACCTTGGGGCGGGGCGTGACCCGGGTCGGGATCCGCTGGAACCGATCCACCACCTGCTGGGCCACCTCGACTCCGGGCAGGCCCAGCCGGAAGGCCCGCTCGAACTGGATCAGCCCCGCCTCCAGCGCCTGGTCGGCGGCGCCGGGGACGGTCTCGTAAGGCCGGATCCCGCAGGCCAGGCGCCGGAGCATGCCGCCGAACAGGTGGCAGAAGTAGCCGTTGAGCGCCGCCCGCAGGGAGATGTCGAGCATGGAGATGTCGCCCAGGTAGACCCGGGCCCGCTCGAAGCCGCGGTGGCTGGCCATCACGCTCTGGATGGCGTGGGGATACATGCCGATGTGGCAGGCGATGGTGGAGCTGGCCATCCAGAGCAGGGTCTGCTCCGGGTCCAGGTCCCAGCGGCGCACCTGGTCCACATAGGTCTGGGCGATGATGTTGAGCGGAATGCACTGGCCGGTGTTGCGGGCCAGGGACCGGGAGACGGTGCCGCTGTCCTCGCGCATCAGCCGGGCGTCGACGCCCTGGTTCACCAGGTTGGCCACCAGCAGCGAGCAGCTCAGGCGGTCCCAGCAGGGGAACAGCAGGGTCTTGCCGGCCAGGCTGTCGGCGAGGGGCGCCAGCACCGGCGTGGCGGCGGGAACGGCCGCGGGCCGGCCGCGGGCGGCCTTGCGGTGGTTGCGGAAGGCGCGGACCGCAGCCTCGATGCGGGTCTCGTAGCCCACGGCGGAGGCGTGGTCGTCCAGCTGCAGCACCAGGTAGGGCTTGTGCTGGCGCTGGCAGACCTCCTTGAAGTAGTCGAGGACGCACGCGTCCGGCGCGCAGCGGAAGGAGGTGACCAGCACCGGGTAGATGCCGGGGGTGGCCGCCGCCACCTGGGCCGCCTCCAGCAGCTTGGCGGCGTAGTGCCAGTGCACGGCCTGCAGCAGCGGGGCGATGGGCTCCAGGTCCTGCTCCCCGTAGGACAGCATGTCCTGGTAGAAGGTCTTCACCCCCAGCGCCGCGAACAGGTCCGGGATGCCCTGGTTCAGGGCCGGCGCCAGCACCAGGTAGGGCCGGCCGATGAGCACCACGGCCACGTCGTCGGCCTTGGCCAGCTCGGCGCGGAACAGCTCCTTCAGCTCCCGCCGCCAGGTGGCCTGCGCCTCCAGTGCCTTGGCGTAGGCGGCGGAGATCTCCGAAAAGCCCAGATCGGGCCCGAGCATCGGCTTGAGCTCCGAAAGCAGGCTGAGCCGGGTCTGCAGCGTGGTCAGGCCCTGGGTCGCCCGGGGCATGGCGCAGCGCTTGCGCAACTCGCCGTCGTCCAGGCCGGCGATGAGGGTGGTGGCGTACTGGGAGTAGTAGCAGTACTGGCGGCTCAGGTCGCCGTCCTGCTCGGGGGAGGCCAGGTCCAGCGGCAGGAACAGGAAGTCGGCCCGTTCCGCCAGGTAGCTGGCCTGGGCGTGCAGGACCGCCATCGGCGCGCAGAATTCGGCCTGGGCGAGCTTCTTGCCGGCGGCGACCAGGTCCTTGCGTCCGGGGGCGATGAGGGTGCGCACGCCCAGCTCGGCGAAGAACCGCTGCCAGCGGTCGGCGTCCTCGAAGAACTGCAGGCTGGTGAGGATGCCGACGCTGATGTCCCGGCGCGCGGCCCCGTCCGGCCCGGGCCGGGCCAGGGCGCGCCGGCTGCGCAGCAGGTCGAACCCCGAGGTGTTGCTGGAGACGTAGTGGTCGCCCTCATAGTCGCGGCCGCACAGGAAGCCATAGGCCGCCTGGGTCCCGGCCACCTCGGCGACGGTGATCCTGCAGCCGTTGGCGCAGAGGGCGCAGGTCTCCTGGCGCAGCGGGATGTGGCCGCGGAACAGGCCGAGCCCCCGGAACACCGACGGACCGGCTTCGCCCTCGGCCAGCAGCAGGGCCGCCCCCAGGGCCCCGGTCAGGTGGCAGTAACGCGAGACCCGGATCGGCCGGCCGAGCTTCTGGGCGAAGGCCGCCACCAGGGCCCGGTTCTTGGCGGTGGCGCCCTGGAAGCAGATGCGCTGGCCGATGGCGCCTTCCTGGGCGACCTTGCGCAGGTAGTTCTCCCGCACCGAATGGAGCACCGCCGCCAGGGTCTCGGGCACGGTGTAGCCGCTGGCGATGAGGTGGTTGATGTCCCGGTGCATGAACACGGTGCAGCGGTCGCTGGCCATGGGCGAGCGCACCGGCGCCACCTTGGCGGCGATGTCGGCCAGGGGGGTCTCCAGCCGGCGGGCCTGCTCCTCGATGAAGGTGCCGGTGCCGGCGGCGCAGACGGTGTTCATAAACGCCGAGGTCACCATGCCGTCCTTGAGGGTGGTGAACTTGGCGTCCTGGCCGCCGATCTCGATGATGGTGTCGGTGTCCGGGTCCAGGGCGCAGGCGGCCCGGGCGTGGGCGGTGATCTCGTCCACCACCAGGTCGGCGCCGATGATCGCGGCGATGAACTTGCGTCCGGCGCCGGTGGTGCCGGCCCCGGCGAAGGCCAGCTCGAGCCCCCGCCGGCCGGCCCAGGCCTGGGCGGCCTCGAAGATGGCCTGGGTGGCGATGAGCGGCCGGCCGCTGGTGCGGGTGTAGAAGCCGGCCAGCACCTCCCGGGACGAATCCAGCAGCACCGCCTTGGTGCTGGTGGAGCCGATGTCCAGGCCCAGGAACACCCGGAGAGGGCCGGCGGGCGGCTCCCGGTAGAGGTCCACTTCCACCGGGGCCGCGTCCCGCACCACCTCGGGCTGGAACAGGTCCCGGGCGGAGCCCTGGAAGTCCGGGTAGTCCGGCAGCTCCGTGTCCAGCGGGTCGAAGCTGTAGCTGCGCCCGGGGTCCGGGTCGAGGATCAGGTCGCCGGGGGCGGCCAGGTCCAGGGTTTCACCTGGCAGTTCGTCCCGCAGCAGCAGGGCCGCGCCGAGGGCGCCATAGAGGTGGGCCCAGGGGTCCACCACCAGCTCGGCGCCGATGAGGTCCTTGAGGTGCCGCACCACCGCGGCGTTCTGGGCGACCCCGCCGGCGAACACGATGGGCGGGCGCACCGCTTCGCCGGAGAACAGCGCGTCCACCACGGTGGTGGCCAGGCCGCGGCAGAGCCCGTCGCAGATGGCTTCCCGGGAATGGCCCTGCTGCTGGGCATGGGTGACGTCGGTCTTGGCGAACACGGCGCAGCGGGAGGCGATCCTGGGGGGCGGCTGGGTGGAGCGCTCCGCTTCCGCGCTGAGCGCCGCGCTGCCGAGCAGGCCCAGGTTCACGGCCTGCTCGTCCAGGAAGCTCCCGGTGCCGGCGGCGCAGGAACTGTTGCCCCGGGCGTCGCGGTACTGGTGGTCCTGGTCGAAGCTGATCAGCCCGAAGCGCTCGCCGCCGATGGTCAGGATGGCGCCCAGGCCGGGATGGAGGTGCCGGGCGGCGGCGATGGTGGCCAGCCGGTTGTCGAAGGGGGCGCTGCGGCGGACCCGGGCCGGGGTCGAGGCGGTGGCGGCGACCCAGCCGATGCGCGCCAGATCCACCTCCGCCAGCAGGCCCTGGACGCTCTCGGCGATCCGGCCGTGGTGGAACGTGTAGCCGCGCCAGAGCACCTGGCGCGCCTGGTCCGTCACCACCATGGCAGTGGCCACGGAGCCGATGTCCACTGCGAGGATGTCCTTGCCTTTCGGCATGGGTCACCGATCCTGTACGATCACGCATTGGGTGCGAACAACCCCAAGGTGGGTTCCGCCAGCTCCCCCGTCAACTGAAAATAACAATATTTTATACGCCTGGTGCCGGGGAGGCGGTTTGTGCGTACACTGCCTGCATGCGCAACGCGATCCTCGTCCTCATGCTGGCGCTTCTGCTGGTCGTCCTGGGGCTGGCCCTCACCCACAGCACGCTCCTGTTCGGCAGCCGCGGGGGCCCGGACGAGGCGGGCGGCCATGCTGGAACGGAGGCGACCATGCGAATCTCAACCCCTGATTTCCCCGCCGGGGGCGGCATCCCCCGGACATTCACCGCCGACGGCGGCGATGTCTCGCCGGCCCTGGCGTTCCAGGACGCTCCGGCCGGCACCCAGGCCTTCGCCCTGATCGTGGACGATCCGGACGCCCCGGTGGGCCTCTGGGTGCACTGGGTGCTCTACGACCTGCCGGGCAGCGCCGGCGGCCTGGCCCAGAACCAGCCGCGCAGCGCCACCCTGGACAGCGGGGCCCGGCAGGGCAAGAACTCCTGGTCCCGCATGGGCTGGAACGGACCCGATCCGCCGCCCGGGAAGCCCCACCGGTATTTCTTCAAGCTGTACGCCCTGAGCGGCCCCCTGGGCCTCGAACCCGGAGCCACCGCCCAGAAGGTGGAGGCGGCCATGAAGGGCAAGGTGCTGGCCGAGGCCAGCCTCATGGGCACCTACGGCCGATAACCTACCTGGGGTGGGATATGTACTGGTCGATGAGGAATCCGGCCAGGAGCAGCACCAGGAAGCAGATGCGCTTGCCGTTGCGGATCCATTTCGGGTTGCTGGAGAACCGGCGGTATTTTGCGTCGGGGATCAGGATGATGACGATCGCCAGCACGTCCAGCGATAGGGATAGATAGACACTGGCCTTCATGCCGCTCCTTGGGATGGAATCAGAATAACTTGGACCGGTTCAAAAAACATTCTTGATCATATTTATAAGAATGATTATATTGGGATCCAGAGGTAACCCCATGCCCAGACCCAATCGAGTCGACCACGCTTACGAACTCATCGGCTTCACCCCCGTGGTGCGGCTCAACCGGATCGTTCCGGAAGGGGCTGCCACCGTCTACGTGAAGCTGGAAAGCGCCAATCCCGGCGGCAGCGTCAAGGACCGCATCGCCCTCAGCATCATCGAGGACGCGGAGGCCACCGGCAAGCTCAAGCCCGGCCAGGTGATCCTGGAGGCCACCAGCGGCAACACCGGCATCGGCCTGGCCTTCGTGGCCGCGGCCAAGGGCTACGCCATGGCCCTGGTCATGCCCGACACCATGACCCTGGAGCGCCGGTCCCTGCTCAAGGCCTACGGCGCCGAGCTGATCCTGACCCCAGGCTCGAGCGGGATGAAGGGGGCGGTGGAGAAGGCCGAGGAACTGGCCCGAGCCGATTCTAAATACTTTCTGGCCCGGCAGTTCGACAACCCGGCCAACCCCGAGATCCATCGCCGCACCACCGCCCTGGAGGTGCTGGAGCAGGTGCCGGAGCTGGACGCCTTCGTGGCCGGCATCGGCACCGGCGGCACCATCACCGGCGTGGGCGAGGTCCTGGCGCAGAAGAAGCCCGGCACCCTGGTGGTGGCCGTGGAGCCGGAAACCTCGCCCCTGCTCACCAAGGGCGTCGCCGGCCCCAACAAGATCCAGGGCATCGGCGCCAACTTCATCCCGTCCGTGCTCAACCGCGAAGCCTACACCCGGGTGGAGGACGTCTCCTACGAGGACGCCGTGGCCGTGGCCCGGCTCCTGACCCGCAAGGAGGGCCTGTTCTCCGGCATCTCCACCGGCGCCATCGTCCACGCCGCCATCAAGGTGGCGGTGGAGCTGGGCAAGGGCAAGACCGTGGTGGCGGTGCTGTGCGACACCGGCGAGCGCTACCTGAGCCACCCCCTCTACGCCGAGATCGACGCGTAGCACACCTGCGGCGTCCGTTGTCCCGCCCATCGCGCCTTCTCGTTTCGCTCGGGTCCCATAGCGGTGCGCCGACCCATCGGTGCGTGAATCTCTTGAAGTGTCCTCGCTTCGCTGCGGGCGCTGCAAGAGTTCACGCAGACCTTCCCCGCCTGGTTTATTGGATACGTCACCAGTCATTGGAAGACGATTCGCGGCAACCATTCCGGGACGCGGGGCCTATAGGATCAGGCCAGCGCCAACTCTGCCATTGAACCGCAACCTGGAATCCAGGCGGGGAAGGCCAGCGTGAGACCTTGGATCGCCCGCAGGCGGCACAGCCGCCGAGGACGGTCCAAGGATCTCACGCACCGATGGGTCGGCGCACCGCTATGGGACCCGAGCGAAACGAGAAGGCGCGACGGGCGGGACAACGGATGCCCCAGTGGGCCTATAGCGTCTTGATGTCCAGGACGAAACGGTAGCGGACGTCCCCCTTGACCATGCGCACGTAGGCTTCGTTGACGCCGCTGACGGGGATCAGCTCGATGTCGGAGACCACGTTGTGCTCCGCGCAGAAATCGAGCATCTCCTGGGTCTCCTTGATGCCGCCGATGAGCGAACCGCTCAGGGTCTTGCGGCCGAAGATGAGGGAGCCGGCGGCGATGGGGGTGGGCGCCGGCGGCACCCCCAGCAGCACCATGGCGCCCTCCAGGCGGACCATGCCCAGGTACTTGTTGTAGTCGTGGGGGGCGGAGATGGTGTCGATGATGAGGTCGAAGCGGCCGGCCAGGCGCTTGAAGGTGGCCTCATCGGAGGTCAGGCCGAAGCCGGCGGCCCCCAGGCGCCGGGCATCCGCCTCCTTGCCAGCGGAGGTGCTGAGCATGGTCACTTCCGCGCCCATGGCCGCCGCCAGCTTCACGGCCATGTGGCCCAGGCCGCCCAGGCCCACGACCCCCACCTGGTCGCCCGGCTTGGTATGCCAGTGGCGCAGGGGCGAGTAGGTGGTGATCCCGGCGCACAGCAGCGGCGCGGTGGCGGCCAGGTCCAGCTTGGGGGACAGGTGCAGTGCGAAGGCCTCGTCCACCACGACGCGGGAGGAATAGCCGCCGTAGGTGCGGGTGACCCTGTCCATCTCGGTGCCGTTGTAGGTGAAGGCCGCGCCCTTCTGGCAGAATTGCTCCAGGTCCCGGGCGCAGCTGGGGCAGGTGCGGCAGGAATCCACCATGCAGCCCACCCCGGCCAGATCGCCGGGCTTGAAGCCCTTGACGTGGGCACCCACCTGGGCCACCCGCCCCACGATCTCGTGGCCGGGGACCATGGGGAACAGCGAGCCGCCCCACTCGTCCCGCACCTGGTGGACATCGGAGTGGCAGACGCCGCAGTAGGCGATCTCGATCAGCACATCGTGGGGACCCACCGCCCGGCGCTGGATTTCGAAGGGCCCCAGGGGCAGGGCGGCGGCTGGGGCGGCATAGGCTTTGGTGGGGTGCATGGGGACTCCTGCGGGAAATTTCCCGGTCCCGCATAGATTACCCTAGGCGTCCGGCTGAAATTTGTCCGGGGCCCGAGGAACCTGTCTCTGGTTCGTGGCATGAACTGTAAATAAGGCTCCGTTCCATTTGATCGGCTGCCCTGTTGAAGGGAGAAACTTCGTGCTCAAACCCATCTTGTCCCTGGCAGCGCTTGCGCTGCTGGCCTTGCCCTTGTCTGCGCAGGCAAGGATATTCAACGATTCAAAGGGCCCCTGGACCCTGAGAAGGGCCGCCAACCTTTGGAATATTGAGGAACGCCTCGAGCCTTCTCCATGGGATGACGTGATCATCCCCCCCGGGGGGAGTGCCCAGGACTGGGGTGGTTTCGAGAAACCGGGGATGGTCTTTTTCCGGCTTGAGGACCAGAGCGGCGCAGGCCATCTGCTCATCTGCCTCAACAACGAGAAGCCCAGGCATGCCCACCTGCTCAAACGCTTCGACAAGGAGAAACCTGACTACCTCCGTCTGGGATCCTGCATCGAGCCGGGCAAGGAAGACGCCCGGGAGATTCTGCGCGATGAAGACGCCGAGCGCGAGGACAAGCACAGCGGTCCGAGTCTGGTGATCATCAAGGAGGCCTACCCTCCCAGCGGGGCGATCGACAGGCCCGGGCCGTCCAGGAAACGGGGAGCGGCGGCGGCCGGACTGGGAGCGGCGGCCGGCGGCGGAGCCCCGGGCCACCGCGATCGGATGGTGGTGAAGTTCGGGAAAGGGGACGAGACCGCGGCCTTTTCCCTGGGCGACGCCTTCATCCTTGAGGCCAGTGCGGTCGCGGAGGAATCCGGGCGGGCCTGGGAGAGTGCCATGACCTCGCACCGAGCGTTGCGGAGCATATGGGAGGCCATGCCCGCGGGCCTCCCCAAGGACAAGGCGGAACTGGCGATGCACCGGGCCGGGGTGTCCCTTCTGGAATGTCAACGCGATCACCTGCTTGACCAGATGTCCAGCTTGCGCCATAAGGACAGGGCCTTGGAGGTCCACGCAGGGGGCGCCGCCAGGGGCCGGGACCGCCGCGAAAAAGCACTGGCCAAGGCCCAGGAAGGCTTCAATGCGGCAGGGAAGAACCTGGATAGGGCTCGCCACGAGGTGCGGCTGATGGCGTCTCTCATCGGGGCTGTTTCGCACCGGGTGCAAGCCGAAACGACCATGACGGCGGTTCGTCAACTCGCTGGGGAAGAGAGGCAAGAAAAGCCAGGGGGACAGCTGAAAGTGTATGAACTGATCCAGACCGCGCAGGCGGAACTGGGAACGGGCAATGTCTGGTGCGCCGAAGCCCTCCGGGTGATGCCGGAGTTCGCCGATGCATGGGCCGATTGGAATGCGCGGTTGGATGGGGAAATGGACAAGCTCACCCCCCTTGAACAGTCCCTGGCGCTGGCTTCCAAGGTGCCACGCGGACCCCGCACGCCCCATAAATCGCGCGTCGCCCCCGCCAAGCCGGCCATGGGCAAGAGCAAGAGGGAGCTCAGGACCAGGAAAGGGAAGCCGGGCGTCCGGTTCGAAGCGCCCGCCGCGGCAGCCGCGGCCGCTACGGCCGCTGATTGAAACCCGGCCGGCCATCCTGGGACAGGAGCTCGCGGGCCCTGGCCACCGCCTCCGCCGAAGGTTCCAGCGCGCTGAGCGAGTAGGGCAGGCCCAGTTCCTGGTACTTGCCCAGGCCCAGGGTGTGGTAGGGCATCAGCTCGATGGGCAGGCCGCCCAGGCGCGCGGCGAAATCGGCGGTGGCGGCCAGGTTCTCCGGGTCGTCGTTGCTGCCGGGCACGAGAGGCACCCTCAGGATCATGGGCGTGCCCTGGTCCGCCAGCCGCACCGCGTTCTCCAGGATCAGGCCGTTGCCCACCCCGGTCAGGAGGGCGTGGCGGGTGCTGTCCATGTGCTTCAGGTCGAAGTAGACCAGGTCCATCAGGGCCAGCGCGGCTTCGTTGGGCGCCCACGGGAAATGGCCGCAGGTCTCCAGGGCCAGGTGGATGCCCGAGGCGTGCAGGCGTTGGGCCAGGTGCAGCAGCAGCTCCGGCTGGGCCGTGGGTTCGCCGCCGGAGAAGGTGACCCCGCCGCCAGACTGGCGGTAGAACACCCGGTCCCGCTGCACCGCCGCCAGGATGGCCTCGGCGGGCATGGTCCGGTCCGGCCCGTGCCAGGCTTCCGGGTTGCAGCACCAGGCGCAGCGCAGCGGGCAGCCCTGGAAGAAGATGGTGCTGCGGATGCCCGGGCCGTCGTCGGTGGACCAGCGCTGGATCTCGAAGATGTTCCCTTCGATCATAGGTGGGCGTACGAGGTGCGGGCGATGATGGCGTCCTGCACCTCCCGGGACAGGGTCACGAACCGGGCGCTGTAGCCCGCCACCCGCACCAGCAGGTCCTGGTGTTCCTCGGGGCACCGCTGGGCGGCCCGGAGCGTCTCCGGGGAGATGACGTTGAACTGGACGTGGAAGGCGCCCAGCTCGAAGTAGCCCCGGATCAGGGCCGCCAGGTTGGCCAGGTCCCGGTCGGTCTTCAGGGCGTCCGGGGACAGCTTGAGGTTGAGCAGGGTGCCGCCGGAATGGGCCTCGTGGTCGAGCTTCGCGGCGGACCGCATGAGCGCGGTGGGGCTGGTGAGGTCGGTGCCGGCGTGGGCGGCGCAGCCTTCGGTGAGGGGGCTCCAGGCCCGGCGCCCGTCCGGGGTGGCGCCCACCACGGCGCCCGCGGGGATGTAGTTGGAGATGCCCATGAAGGCGCTGTTGAAGGGGGAGCCGAACCAGTCCCGGCGGCTGCGGACTTCCCTCTGGTAGACGTCGCCGATCTCCGCCGCCAGCCGGTCCACCCCCTCCAGGTCGTTGCCGTACTTGGGGCAGCCGGCGGCCTCGACGCGGAGCTGCTCGAAGCCTTCCCAGTCCCGCTCCAGGGCCTGGCAGAGGGCCTGGAGGCTGACGCTGCCGCGCTCGAACACCAGGGTCCGCACGGCCTCCAGGGCGTTGGCGGCGTCGGCCAGGCCGATGCCGGTGAGCACGGCGCCCCCGTTGACGGCGGCCCCGCCCCGGGACAGGTCCCGGCCCGAAGCCATGCAGCCCTCCACCATGAGCGACAGGAACGGCCGCGGGGCCTGCTCGGAGTGCACCTGCTGGGCGATCAGGGTGGCGATGCTCGCCTGCTTCACCAGGTATGCCACCTGCTGGAAGAAGGCGGCCTTGACCTGGTCGAAGGTGGTGAAATGGCTTGGGTCGCCGCTGGCGACGCCCAGGCGCTCGCCCCGGCGGTTGCGGCCGTCGTTCAGGGCGAACTCCAGGGCCGAGCCCAGGTTGATGTTGGCCGCGGCGGTCCACTCGTTCACCTTGCGCGAATGGGGCACCACGCAGCCGCCGTTGTTCCAGTCCCGGGCGGCCGCCAGCGGAACCCCGGCCGCCAGGAGCATGGCGGTGCCGGTGCGGTCGTTGTGGATGGCGGGGAAGCCCATGCCTTCCCGCACCAGTCCGCAGACCGCCAGCAGGAACGGCTCGGGGCAGTCCGGGTGGATGCGCACGCTCAGGTTGGGCTGGTGGGTGCGGGCATGGCGCGCCGCGGCCAGGCACATGTAGGACACCGGGTTGGTGGCGTCGGAGCCGTCGGCTCGCTTGCCGCCGATGGTGAGGTTCTGGAAGGCGCTGTAGCCCGCGAAGAAGCGGGCGGTGTTGCTGGAGACCGCCCAGACCCACTCCGAGAGCTTGATCCACAGGCAGTCCATGAGCTCCTGGGCGGCCTCGGCGGTGATGAGGCCCCGCTCCAGGTCCGCCTGGAAGTAGGGGGCCAGCACCTGGTCCAGCCGGCCCAGGTTGAGCGCCACGGCGTTTTCCGACAGGATCCGGCCCACCTGGACGAACCAGACCATCTGCACCGCTTCCCGGAACCCGCGCGGGGGCTGGGCCGGCACCCGCCGGCAGGTGGCGGCGATGGTCTCCAGCTCGGCCCGGCGCGCGGGTCCGGCGGCGAGGGCCAGCCGTTGGGCCTCCTCGGCGTAGCGCTCCCCCAGGCGGATGATCGCCGCGCAGCAGAGGCTCGCGGACCGGTAGAACTCGATGCGCTCCAGGCTGTCCCGGTCGGCCGGCTCCAGGTTGCGCAGCCGCTCCTCGGCCTCGGCCTGGAGGCCGGCGAAGCCCTGGGCGAAAATGATGTCCTGGAAATCGGGAGTATGTTCGCCCACGTAGGCGCGCCACTTGGAGTCGTTGTCCACCACCCCGGTGTCCACGGTCACCCGGGCGGTCTCTTCGGGCAGCCGGGCCAGGTAGGCCTCCTCCAGGGAACGGCCCCGCCAGAACGGGAAGATCTCCTCGCGCAGGCGGCGCTTCTGCTCCTCGGTGACCCGGTAGGGGTCCTGGTCCCGGTGGGGAAAGTCGTCCAGCTCCGCCTCGATCCATTTCCAGGACAGCTCCGGATCCACCGACCCGGCCCGGCGGGAGGCGCCCGGGTTGCCGACGATGAGCTCGTCGTCGAAGATGGTCACCGGCAGTTCCGAGCAGGTGGCCAGGAACCCCAGGGCGCTGCGCACCTGGGCGCTGGCTCCGGCGTGCTCCCGGTGGGCCCGGGTGTAGAGGGCCGCGCGCGCAATGCAGAGGCTGGGCTGGGCCTGGTTGAAGGCCTGCTTCAGCCGCCGGATCCTCGGGCTGGGGGCGGCGAAAGTTTCACTGGGGCTGGGTTCCACCTGCAGCATGGTCGGGGCTCCTTGGCTGGGCCTGCTCCCAAAGTAGGGTCATTCATGCCTTTTGGGGCATACACTTTGGCGCATTTTTCTATAACAGTCGGCATCCAAGGGAGGAGGAAGGTTGAACGACCCGGCGCCGTTGAACCGGATCAACCCCGTCGCCGCACATGACAAAGAGTGAGGGCATCATCATTGCGTTCCTGAAAAGGATGCCTAAACTTTATGAATTATTAGTTCGAAAATTATTGACTGCTTCAAACCTAAAAACCATAAAGACTAAAGAGGAATAAGTTTAACGGGCGTGGCTGGGAGAATATACTAATATTACTACAAAGGTCGGGTTCTCCGATACGGGAGACGAGAAGGAAGGCCAGCAGGGCAAAGTCCAACCAGGGGAGGGATGCAATGTCCGTTTTTGATCGCTGCCTCAACCGCTATTCCACCGCGCGGGAAGAGGAGATGACCGTCCAGGAGTACCTGGAACTGTGCAAGAAAGATTCATCAGCCTATGCCAGCGTGGCCGAGCGGATGCTGATGGCCATCGGCGAGCCGGAGGTGGTGGACACCCACCTGACCGACCGCAACTCCCGGATCTTCGCCAACAAGATGATCCGGATCTATCCGGCCTTCAAGGGCTTCTACGGCATGGAGGAGGTGATCGAGGCGATCGTCGCCTACTTCCGCCACGCCGCCCAGGGACTGGAGGAGAAGAAGCAGATCCTCTACCTGCTCGGGCCGGTGGGGGGCGGCAAGTCCTCCCTGGCGGAGGAGCTCAAATCCCTCATGCAGAAGGTGCCCTTCTACTCCATCAAGGGGTCGCCGGTGAACGAGTCCCCCCTGGGCCTGTTCAACCCGGTGGAGGATGCCCGGATCCTGGAGGACGACTACGGCATCCCGCGCCGCTACCTGGGCTCCATCATGAGCCCCTGGGCGGTCAAGCGCCTGCATGAGTTCGGCGGCGACATCACCCAGTTCCGGGTGGTCAAGCAACGCCCCTCGGTGCTGTCCCAGGTGGCCGTGGCCAAGACCGAGCCGGGGGACGAGAACAACCAGGACATCTCCTCCCTGGTGGGCAAGATCGACATCCGCAAGCTGGAGATGTTCTCCCAGAACGACCCCGACGCCTACTCCTACTCCGGGGGCCTGTGCCTGGCCAACCGGGGCATGCTGGAGTTCGTTGAAATGTTCAAGGCGCCGATCAAGGTCCTGCACCCCCTGCTGACCGCCACCCAGGAGGGCAACTACAAGGGGACCGAGGGCTTCGGCGCCATCCCCTTCGACGGCCTGATCCTGGCCCACTCCAACGAGGCGGAATGGACGACCTTCAAGAACAACCGCAACAATGAGGCCTTCCTGGATCGCATCTACATCGTCAAGGTGCCCTACTCCCTGCGGGTCACCGACGAGGTGCAGATCTACCAGAAGCTGCTGGACAACTCCTCCCTGACCCAGTCCCCCTGCGCCCCGGACACCCTGCGCATGCTGGCCCAGTTCTCGGTCCTGTCCCGGCTCAAGGAGCCTGAGAACTCCAGCATCTACTCCAAGATGCGCATCTACGACGGCGAGAACCTCAAGGACATCGACCCCAAGGCCAAGAGCTACCAGGAGTACCGGGACTTCGCCGGGGTCGACGAGGGCATGACCGGGCTCTCCACCCGGTTCGCCTTCAAGATCCTGTCCCGAGTCTTCAATTATGACCACCGGGAGGTGGCGGCCAACCCGGTGCACCTCATGTACATCCTGGAACAGCAGATCGAGCAGGAGCAGTTCGCGCCGGCCACCGAGGAGCAGTACCGCCGCTACCTCAAGGAATACCTGTCGCCTCGCTATGCGGAGTTCATCGGCAAGGAGATCCAGACCGCCTACCTGGAGAGCTACTCCGAGTACGGCCAGAACATCTTCGACCGCTACGTGACCTATGCTGATTTCTGGATCCAGGACCAGGAGTTCCGCGACCCCAACACCGGCGAGATGCTGGACCGGGCCGCCCTCAACGAGGAGCTGGAAAAGATCGAGAAGCCCGCCGGGATCTCCAACCCCAAGGACTTCCGCAACGAGGTGGTCAATTTCGTCCTGCGCGCCCGGGCCAAGCACGACGGCAAGAACCCGCTGTGGACCTCGTACGAAAAGCTGCGGGCGGTGATCGAGAAGAAGATGTTCTCCAACACCGAGGAGCTGCTGCCGGTGATCTCGTTCAACACCAAGGCCAGCACCGACGACCAGAAGAAGCACCAGGATTTCCTTGAACGGATGGTCAGCAAGGGCTATACGGAAAAGCAGGTGCGCTTGCTGTGCGACTGGTATCTTCGGGTGCGCAAGTCGTCCTGAAGATTTGGAGGGAGCCTATGATCCGGATCGTCGATCGGAGATTCGACAGCAAGAACAAGAGTTCCGTCAACCGCAGCCGATTCATCCGTCGTTTCAAGAACCAGATCAAGAAGGCCGTCTCCGACACCATCGACAAGAGCGGCATCCGGGATCTGGCGGAGGGCAAGCGCATCGGCATCCCCGCCAAGGACATCAACGAACCGCAGTTCCGCACCGGCCAGGGCGGGGTGCGTGAGCAGGTGCTGCCCGGCAACGACCGGTTCAGCACCGGGGAGACCATGGACCGCCCCCAGGACCAGTCCGGCGGCCGGGGCTCCAAGGCCAGTCCCGACGGCGAGGGCTATGACGATTTCGTATTCACCCTGACCCGGGATGAATTCATGGAAATCTTCTTCGAGGAGCTGGCCCTGCCCAACCTGG
>Ga0302320_10014669_pt1 | contig 16184 bp, 13 predicted proteins | sample Bog_T0_3_FD_202130 | JGI IMG/M metagenome (GOLD analysis project Ga0302320, IMG submission 202130) | Peat permafrost microbial communities from Stordalen Mire near Abisko, Sweden - Bog_T0_3 | ecosystem: Environmental > Terrestrial > Soil > Wetlands > Peat | place: Sweden: Abisko, Stordalen Mire... | reverse complement strand
CCGATTCGGTCACTTGGCCCAATTGCAATGTGGCATTTACGGTTCGGGCGCTTGCCTCCTGCACACCGATGCCTTTGATCTCGGTAGTTTCAAAACCCGCGTGGCCGATCGTCACCACGTAGTTGCCCACGGGAAGATTGAAGATCTGGAAAAATCCCGTCCCCTGCGTCAAGGTACTCGCGCTGAAGTTAATCGCTGCGTCTGTAACCGTGACCTTTGCGCTGGGCACAGCAGCACCCGATGGATCGACTACGGTTCCGTTGATGGATCCGAGCGTTTGTTGCGCCGCCACGTGCTGCGCGCTATAGGTCAATACCAGAGCTGAAACAACGCAACAGGAAATAGCCTTCCACAAAAGTTGATTCATCGATCTCCTCGCATGGTTTTGGATTTTTGTATTTGCTTGCTCTACAACCGGGGTCCATTGATCGGGTGCCCCATTCATCGCGGCTTCATGCGATGAGTGGGATAGGTGAAACTCTTCCGTCGAACCTTTTCAGCCCCTGATGCGGTCTATCTTTCGTGCACATACCGCGCCAGACCTGGAAAAGATCGCTATTGAGTCCCTGCGTTTCCGGGCGGTGCTTTTCCGTTACCGCTTAAGGGTATTCAAAGAATTGTGCATCCTCGCGCTCAAGACCATAAAGCCTCAAACTGACAGATGAATGTGAATACTGTGCAAAAAGGGATGTGGCTGGAACATGAATAGCCCACGTGCAGGGTTGGCCGGTTCAGGATAGTTTGCTCCACAGATCGCGAATCGCCAAGAAAAAAATGAAGTTTCCGTCCAGGGCAGGCCGTCCACCCGAGCAAAGCAAGCCAGAATTCTCTCGCCTGGGATTGGAAGCAACCCTCCCGAAACCGGAGCGCTGAGAGCCGGAAGCTGGAAGCTGACCACTGACCACTGATCTCTGATCTCTGATCTCTGACCACTGACCACTGACCACTGATCTCTGATCTCTGATCTCTGATCTCTGACCACTGATCTCTGACTGCTGCACCAACTTCGGTGCAAAACCGTCTGCAAAAGCGTGCAAAAACTCGTTAAAAACCGTCTTTTTGCGACCATTTTTGTACATTGAGCACATCAAGTGTCCTGCTGGTCCACGCCAGTTCGGTCAAAATCGTCTCGCTGGTCCTGGTCACTTCGCGACCCCTCACCTGCTCCCGCCAAATCGGCTCGCCGCAAGCTACGATTTGTTCAAAATCGTTGCCCTGGGCGCAGTCTGAAATCGAAGATGCGCGCAAATTAAATGGCTTCGCCTGGGAGACGAAAACTAGCCTTTTGAAGCTGCCTCGACCACCGACCGCTGCGCAGCGAAGATCTCCTTCAAACCGCCCGCCGCAAGGTCAAGTAACTCATTCAATTGGGCCCGCGAGTAGCTCCCCTTCTCCGCCGTCGCCTGCGTCTCGATCAAGCCGCCATCCTCGGTCATCACCACGTTCATGTCCACCTCCGCCGTCGAGTCTTCCTCGTAGCACAGGTCGAGCAGCGCCGTGCCGCCCACAATCCCCACAGACGTGGCTGCCACGAGTTGTTTCAGAGGCGATTTCTTCAGTGTCCCCGCCCTGACCAGCGCATTCAAAGCCAAAGCCAATGCAACGCAAGCCCCAGTAACAGCCGCCGTCCGCGTACCGCCATCGGCCTGGATCACGTCGCAATCCAGGATCACCGTCCGCTCGCCCAGCGCCTGCATGTCCACCGCAGATCGCAGGCTGCGCCCAATCAGTCTTTGGATCTCGTGCGTCCGTCCGCCAATCTTTCCCCGCTCGCTCTCCCGCGGCGTCCGCGTCACGGTCGAGCGCGGCAGCATCGCATATTCCGCCGTCACCCATCCACGGCCCGAGTTGCGCAGCCATCCTGGCACGCCTTGTTCAATGGTTGCGTTGGTCAGCACGCGCGTATTGCCAAACGACACCAGCACCGACCCTTCCGCGGTCTGCACAAACCCGGGCTCGAGCGACATGGGCCTCAACTGGTCAGCACTCCGCCCCCCGGAACGAAAAAACCCTTCTGAAACATGATTCGATTTCATAAAGCCGATTGTACGAGACCCACATCGACAACCGTCTGCGGGAGTCTGTTCCAGGATGGGAAAGCGGACCGAAACGGAAATACTCGAGAAATCCAAGGACAAGCAACACAAAGCAAAAGAATTAGGGTCGCCACGCCGGTCGGACTTGTCCCATTTCGGGAAGGATTGGCCGGTCGGCGCCGACCGCTCCTGAATGGGAATTCAGACAGAAGTCATTCCTTTATCAGGAACTTAGCAAAACTGTTCTGGTTTGGCACGAGACGTGTATTAGAAGAGGACAGAACAATCAGTCGTCAGGCAACAGGAACCAGAAACATGGAGAGAGGCCTAGCCGCAAACGGGGTCTTCGACCACTCTCGACTGGCCTGTGAATACCGATCACTGATCACGGAGCGCGTCATGCAACAGGCACACGTAAATGCGGGAACAAGCGGAGCGGGACGAAAGAGGGTGGAGGCCGTCGTGGAGACATTAGCCTCTCTCGGGTGCGAGGGCGAAAGCGTTGCTGAGGTTGCGCACGATGCCCGCAACATGGTGACCGCGCTGGGGCTCTATTGCGATCTGCTCGAGGAGCCTGGCGTTCTAGCGGCTCCCTTCAGCCACTACGGAAACGAACTGCGCCTGGTGGCTGCTGCGAGCCGGCGGCTGGTGGAAAAACTGGTGGCTCTTGACTCTAATAATGCCTCAAGCATTGACTCTGACTCCGAGGAAGACATCCACACCCAGCGCAATAAAAGCGCCTGTGCTCACGTTGATGCGAACGCGGTTCCCACCTTCAGTACCCTTCAGGACTCATTGACTGATCGAAGCCTTGGTAACCGCTCCTCTTCGCCGTTGCACACCAGCCTCGACACCACTGCAGTCGAACGAGCCGTTTCACGCACGATGGAAAGGATCGGGGGAAGATCGCGTGCCGCGGGCGCGCCCGTGCGCTGGGACCTGATGCCGGCTGTGCCCATTGAAAACATGGCTCTCGAACTGCTTGCCAATCACAATCTGCTGGCGGCGCTGGCTGGGGCGGCCATCGCAGTCACGGTTGATGTCGCGGGCGCGGCCAAAGCGGTTCGGCTCACCGGCGAGGACCTCACCCGGGTGCTGGTGAACCTGGTGAAGAACGGCGCCGAAGCGATGCCGAATGGAGGTTCAATTCACATTTCACTCAGTGAACTTCCCGCCGTTGAGGGCGCTGCGAACGCCTTGCAACTGAGCATCGAAGACAACGGGTCAGGCATCCCCGCAGAGGCGCTTGAGACCATCTTCGCTTCGGGGTACACGACGCGAGCGAAGGGCAGCGCCGGCGGGGTCAGCTGGGCGGCTTCCCATCGCGGACTGGGGCTGGCGATTACACGCTCGATTGTGGAGGCAGCTGGCGGCCGCGTCCGGCTCACCAGCCAGGCACCGGCCGGGGCGCGATTCGAAATCGAGCTGCCGGTGCGAACGACGAGACCCTAGCGGCCGGCTTTGAGCTTCATCGGCTTCTTTAGATCGAACAAGAGCATAGCAACAAGTCATTTCAAGACAGTTCAGACGAATGAATTCCGGGTTTGGAGTCAGGAACGAGCCGAAAAGACTCGCGCTCTTCACTCATACCCATAACGGACGAAACGAGATTTTTCTAATCCACGCGAGGCGACTACAATGCTTGAAACAGTCTTCAACAGAAGGGCCATGGAGTTTATCCCCCAACTAGCGGAGCCGGCAGTTCGCTTGCACCTGCTGGTGGTGGACGCGGATGCAGCCGTGCGTTCGGCTTGCGCCGAGATTGCCGCCAGCCTCGGATATGCGGTCGAAAGCACGGGAGACCTGGGCCAGGCGCGGAGCCAGATGAGGGGCCGTGCGGCCGACATTCTGCTGGTGAATCTCCCGGTGGGGTCGAACCAGGGCCTGGAACTCGTCTCCGAGGTCAAGCTGCTCTATCCGGATACCTCTATCATCGCCATGACCGCCTCGGGCTCAGTGAATGTGGCAGTGGAGGCGATGCGCTGCGGCGCATCTGATTACCTGACCAAACCATTTGCGATGGACGAGCTCTCCACGGTGCTTGACCGGGCAGCGTCCAGCCACACGACAGATTCCGCGACCCGCCAGTTGCGCGAGCGGCTCAGGCTGTCGCAAGGTCTTGGCGCCATGATTGGCCGCTCAGGGGAGATGGAGAAGCTCTACCGCATTCTTTCCAAGGTCGCTCAAAGTTCGCACCCGGTATTGGTTCTTGGCGAGAGCGGAACCGGCAAAGAGCTGGTGGCGCGGACCATCCACGCCTACGGTCCCAACGCACAGAAACCGTTTTTGCCCGTGGATTGCGGGTCACTCGTACCAACCCTGATCGAGAGCGAACTGTTCGGTTATGTCAAAGGGGCTTTTACGGGCGCAAACCGCACCAAGGATGGATTGCTGGTGTCGGCCGAAGGAGGAACGGTTTTTCTGGATGAAATCGGCGAGCTTACGCTCGACCTTCAGGCCAAGCTGCTCAGGGCTCTTCAGGAGAAAGAGGTTCGTCCGGTCGGGGCAACCCATCGGGTGCCGATCAAGGCCAGAATCGTGGCAGCAACCAACCGCGATCTGGCGGTGATGGTCGAAAAGGGCACCTTCAGGAAAGATCTCTTTTACCGGCTGAACGTGGTGAATCTGCGCCTCCCGTCCTTGCGGGACCGGCGCGAGGACATTCCGCTCCTGGCAGCGCATTTCCTCGACCGCATCAGCCGCGAGCACGGCACCAAGTTCACGCTCAGCGACGAGGCCCTGTGCACGATGATGCGGCACGACTGGCCGGGCAACGTGCGGGAGCTTGAGAACGCTGTGGAGCGGGCCTGCACCATGTCTTCCGGGCCGGTGCTGCACCTTGGCGATCTGCCCACACAACTGCAGCAACAGGGGCTCGATGCAAGGCGGACCTCAGCCGCCAACGGCGAACCGTCCGAAGAAGGCGGCCAGCCTGAGCTGAAGACGCTGGCCGAGATGGAGCGCGAAGCGATACTGGGCGCCATCCGGACGCTGCACGGAGACAAGCTGCAGGCTGCCAAATTGCTGGGCATCGGCAAGACGACGCTCTATCGCAAGCTCAAGGAATATGGTATTGCCGACCCGCTTCACGAAGAGTAAGAAGGAATCCTCAGCATTTACCCCCTCCGCTTTGGCGGCTTGCAGCTGGAGATTTGCGCTCTCCTGCGGTTCACGAAGATCCGACAGAAGCGGCGCAGCAAGCGAGGGAAAAGCCACAGACCACAAGTCAGAAGATTGGGAGAAACGAAATGAGCATTCTGATGGTGACCGGATTTGAAGGGGCACAGAATTGCGCCGCGGTGGTGGGTGCGCAGCTGGGCATGGACGTTGAAGTGGCAGAGGGACGAAAGGCCGCCCTGGCTGCGTTGCGGCGCCGCGAGTTTCTGGCGTTGGTAGTGGATGAGACCATGGCCGAGTGCGATCCGGCCGCGGCCGAAGCGCTGTGGGCGCACGCAGGCCTGGCGATTCCTCTGCAGATCAACTTCGCGCTCTCCGGGACTGCGCGACTGATCCGGGAGATACGAGCGGCATTGCACCGCCGCGAGCGTGAGCAGGCGCTCGCGCACCGGGCAGCTGCCGCCGCTATTGAAACGGAGCTGAAAGGAACTGTGGCTGGGCTGCTGCTTCATTCAGAACTGGCATTGAGCGGCGGCGAGATACCCTCATCGGTGGCCGAGAAATTGCGCGTAGTTGCCGACCTGGCCGGTAATCTCCGTCAGCAGTTGAACGCACCGTTCGAAGCGCGAGGCAAGACGGCGGCCTGAGTACTCGCGGCGCGCGCGGGATTCTTCCTGGAAAATTTGATTGCGTTGCACGCGCATCGCCGGGGCTCAATTTGCCCCGGCGTTTTTGTCCCAACGTGGACGGTGCAGGCAGCCGGAGTCTGGGCGCCGATACTGGTGGTAAAAGCTTGAGAGCCGAACCGAAGGTGCTTTGGCCGTTATGTGGACAGTCGGCCCACAGGCTCATCCTCCACCGTCGATGGCCGGACTTGGATGAGCTTCAACGTCGTGATAACTTCTTCCGGCAATTCTTCAAATGAGAGAAGCGCGGATCTGGCGCGCTGGCGGTTGAATGCCCAGAGCCCGACGGCAACGCCGCCCAGTGAGGCGGCTATGCACGCGTATTGGTAAGAATGTTGGAGCGCCCGCAACTCAACCTCAGCGCATGGAACTGCGAGGACGAACAGGACCGCGAATCCCCAGAAGACAAATTGGAAGTTCGACTTCCCCGGCAGGTAGGAGCAGGTGAAAGGAACCTTGTAGAAATCGATCAGGCTGAGCTCGGTGAAGATCCATCCGAAGAAGGCGAGCACAGCGAGATGGCCTGCGATTTGGCTCCAAGGCCTGAAGTCAAGCGCTAGGCAAGCCGAGACCAGCCAGACGGGGGTCGCCGCAAAGAGCAACAACAATCTCCTGGTTTGGGCGATGTATTTCTCGGGCGGAGCGAGCTGTGTGATGCGCCATACCCAGTTGGCAGTAAGGGAGATGGGCAGCGAGAAGACGCTGCGAAGACCGAAAACAGCCAAGCCCATCATCATGAAGGTGGAGATGAGAAAGCTGACGGTGATCGGACGAAGAGACGTGCTCGATAGCTCGTCGCGGATCCAGGAGAGCACGATGGCGAGCACCAATGCGAGCGCGAAGGCATAGGCAACGCGATGCTGGCGGCTGCGCGTGAGCGAGCGCGCGCTGAAGAGCATAATAGCGTTTTGGAGCCTGCCGCCGAACCGTGCCGCCCCATGGAAACCGCCGGCGCCCGGGACCAAATCGGGCTCCTCAACAATGCGGCGCATGGTCCTCAAATAGCAAAGCAGCAGGGAAATCGAAGCGCCTGCGACCGCGATGCCGAGGCCCATCCAGGCACGCTGCGCCAGCCATGAAAGCGCGGGTGGCAGCGAACCAATGAGCTGATTGAAGAGTGCGAAGAACCAGTAAGGTGGCGACCAGTCGAGCATGCGCTGGCTTGCGGGCAGCACAAAAACCGAGGGCGACGTGATGGTTGGCTCAAGAAAATAGACGCTGATGAACAGCCCGTAGGCGGCAATCTGGAGCAGGGCGGAGACGCGCAGGAAGACGCGGCGCGGGAGCAGGAGCGCCATCAGTCCCTGCACGGTGAGGACTGAGCCATACAGAAAGAGACTGGCCGCGATCATTGTGAAAAGATAAGCCGCGAGGATCATGAGAAAGCGCGAAAAACCACCTAGAAGCAGGGACAGCGCGCAGCTCACCGCGAAGTTCAGGGCAAGGACGGCGAGTCCCATGACAGCGCCGGAAGCAGCCATCTTGGCAATGAGGATGGTGTGCGGGGTGAGTGGCAACGGACCGAGCACCATGACGTCGCGGCGGTCGGGAAAGATCGAGTCCCAGCTGATGACGGCGAAGAGTCCGACCACCAGCATCATGGTGAAGATCATGCGCTGTTCGACGGTCCAGAACATGCCCACCAAGTAGGCGATATTGTCGATCGGGGGGTGGATGAGGAGGCCGAGGGCGTTGATCATGCTGAACATCATGAGCACGCCTGCGAACTGCCCGAGGAAGCGGGGAATGTCGGCCTCGATCGACAGGGCTTCGAGGTCAACAATGCGCAGCAGGAACTGGCGATAGAGGACACGAAACTGGAGCGGCAGGCGATCGACGAATTTGCAGATCAGGTTATGCATGGATGAGGTCCGCGATCTGGCGAGCCATCGCATCGGTGTCCTGTTCGACGGCGAGTTGCGAGAAGATGCCTTCAAGCGTGGGCAGCTCCATCAGTGTGCGCAGGCGCTCGATGGTGTCGTCGGCGACGACCTTGCCGCGATGGAGAATGACGACCCTGGAGCAAATACGTTCGACAGTATCCAACTCGTGTGAACTGAACAGCACCACTTTGCCGCGGTTAGCCAGCTCCTGGATCAGGCTGCGCAGCATCAATGCCGAGCCCACGTCCAGTCCAGAGAACGGCTCGTCCAGCAGCACCAGTTGCGGATTATGCAGCAACGCCGCAGCGATCAGGATTTTTTGCCGCATGCCCTTTGAGTAACCGGAGATGCCTGCGTGACGGTCATCGTAGAGCGAGAACAGCCGCAGAAGCCCGTCGATCCGCTCCGCCGATGCGCGCCAGGGTAGATTGCGAAGCTGAGCAACCATCGTCAGGTATTCGGCGCCGGAGAGGTGGTTGTAAAGATTCGGCTCTTCGGGCACGTACCCCATGCGGCGCTTGTCGCCGATCAGGTCCTCGTGAATCTCCCGGCCTTCAAACAGGATCTCGCCGAAAGTTACCTCGATGAGACCGGTGATCATCTTCATGGTCGTCGATTTGCCCGATCCGTTGGGACCAAGGTAGCCGGTGATCTCGCCAGGGCGAGCACTGAAGCTGACCTGGTCAACGGCGGCGATGCCGGAAAAATGTTTGGAGACGCGGCGGAGCTCTAACATGATTGGCAAATCCTCGGCAGCAACGAGCATTTGAAGAGGTCAAGCGTGGAGGGTGGACGCTTCCGATCTTGATTCGGACCGTTGTGACTTTGAACTTGAGAGGGATGGTCTGCGTGGCGAGTACTCATGCCATGTGCCGTTGTTTGCAATAGAGTTCTCGTGCGGCATCGCGGAGGGATTCGAAGGGTTGAACCAGGTTTCGAAGACTGCCGCTGCTGAAGGGCAAAGTTGTCCCTTTCTGCGTCCCGAGCCTGAAAATGAACTCGATTCTGTTGGTGTTGTTTGCGGCGAAGCGACGAAGGCTCAGTTCCACATGGATATTTGCGGTCGGAGCGTGAGAGGTTGCGGGGCTGAGCGCCGGTAAGAGGCAACAGGCCAACGCCAGGGTGATTGCCGATTTTGTTCCGAGCATTCGATTCCTCCCGGGCGAGACGGCCCTTGACCTCCGCGATGAATTTGAAGTTTTGGCCGTTTCAATAGCGGAGGCCGAGTTTCATAGGGAAATCTTCTTCTCCGTCTTCAAGGCCGGGAAGATTGCAGTGTTGACGAACGATGGTTCGATGGCGATGAAGCAGCGCCAGATGAGCTGCGGCGATGACAACGATGGCGACGATCATGTGAGGCGTGCTGCTTGCGATCCAAGGCTCGGTGGCAATGGGTAACACGGCGGGCAGCGGAAAGATTGTGTAGTACTTGAGCACGGTGAAGGCCAGGTTCGGTTGATCGCGCGTTGGTTCGCCGGTGAAGGGGACTGTGGTGACTTTGAGAAAGAGAACGTCGGTGAGGAGAAGACAGAGTCCGCAAGCAACTATGACCTGGGCGATGGTGGCGGGCCAGGTGAGCAGCTCCCAAGGCGAGATGGTGCGAAGAGCGATGCAAGCGGCTAGAGTGATGGCAACGGCCCAGAGGATGACCCACGTTTTCGCGGCTTGCAATTGTTGCAGTGCGGGAAGGAACTGCGGGGGGCGGCCATGCACGATGCGGAAGACCCAGCTTCCCTGTTGATTGCCGGAGGAGACGAAGGCCATGCGCACGCCGGCAATGACCCAGAAGGCGACGATGCCGAGCGCGGAACGAATGCCATCGGATGAGACTCCGATCCGGACCGTGCCGTCCACAACATTGAAACGAAGGATAGCCGTGGTGACGACGGAGAGGCCGACACCTCCATAGAGGACGAGGTAGATGCGGTAACGCGGAACGCGCAGTACGGTCTGACTGATGAAGTGAAAGACAGCGCGCCGGATGGGCAGGTGGACGACGACGGCGTGGAGAAAGCGATTGAACGGGCGTACAAGCGGGTTGCGACGGGTGCGTTTGCCTGGGCCTTCAACGAGTTGGCGCACGCGGCGCAGGTAGGCGAGGGGATAGGTTGCCACGGCTATCGCGGAAACTAGAATCAACGCGGAGCACCCGATCTTTGCCAGAGTGGCATAAATAGGCAACGCGGCCGGACCTTCCAGGAGGAATTGATAGAGACCGAGAAACCAAAAGGGGGGACAGAAGAGCGCGTAGGCGCTGCCGGATTTAAATAGTGTTGGTACGACTCCGGAAAGAACGGGAAATAGAAACAAGAACAACAGTAGCGTGGTAATGCAGAGACCCTGCACGAGCAAGGAGATTTTACGGAACAGGCGCTCGCCAAGGATAGAAAGAAACGCGCCTTGCAGGGCGAGTATGAAAGCAGACGCAAACAGTCCGCTGCCGAAGACTGCGACAACCTGAGCGCAAAGGAAGCGAACCAGATTGGGCGGATCGGTAGCTGCGGGAAGAATAAAGGTGGCGAAAATGTTGATGTCGAAGAGAAATCCGCCAATGAAGATGGAGATGGCCCCGACGCGAGCGAGGAAGGCGCGAGCTTCTGCAATGGGGAGAGTTTTGAGGACCCAGAGATCGAGCAGGTCGGGAAAGAACATGTCCCACTCGAAAACGGTGACGATGCCCATGGCGACGAAGGAGTAAACGACGAAGAAGAAGTGATGGTTGACCTGGAGCCAGTAAGGAGGCGGGCCGACAGGTGCGAATTTGCCGGGAGGCCAGCCGGGGATGGGATGGTAGGTGGGCCAGAGATAGAGGGCGATCATGAAGGGAGCGAGGCCGACCGCAGCGGCGAGCTGAATGAGGCGGGTTTTGGCGTCGCCATCGGGCGATGCAGTCTCGTGATTGAAGAAGCGTTCGAGGAAGTGGCGCACGAGCAGCACGAATTGGCTGCGTTGCGGTTGGTGCACCCGGCCAAGCGCGGCCTGCGCATTCAGAGCAAGCGGCTGCGCATCGGACATGGTGAGAAGGCGCTGAAAGTTGTCAGACATGGCGGAGTTGCATGACCTCGACCATTTCCTGGACAACGGTTCGTGTGTCCTGCTGCTGGACCAGTTGTGCGAAGACACTCTCAAGATTGGGCAGGCTCATGAGGGTGGTGAGTTCTGAAGGACGCGCGTCGGCGAGAATTTTGCCCTTGGCGATGACGATGACGCGGTTGCAGACCTGCTCGACGACTTCAAGAACGTGGGAGATATAGAGGATGGCCTTGCCTTCGGCGGCTAGCAGTTCAAGCAGGTCCTTGAAGAGGCGCGACGAAACGACGTCGAGGCCGGAGAGGGGCTCATCGAAGATCAACAACTTGGGATCGTGCAGGAGGGCGGCGGCGATGAGCACACGCTGACGCATTCCTTTGGAGTACGTGGAGATGGGGGAGTATTGCCACGACTCGAGATTGAGGAGCCGGAGCAGGCTCGTGGCTTTGGCTTCCAGAAGAAACTCAGGGAGGCCGCGGAGACGGCCGACGAGTTGAAGGTACTCAAGGCCGGAGAGGTAGCTGTAGAGATGCGCCTCCTCGGGAACGTAGCCGATGGCTGCGCGGAAGGCGACCATGTCGTCGCGGATGTTGTTGCCCTCGAAAAGGACGCGGCCCTCGTCGGGACGCAGCATGCCGGTAATAATTTTGACGGTGGTGGATTTACCGGCGCCGTTGGGACCGAGGAAGCCGACGATTTCGCCGGGAGCCATGCGGAAGCTGATGTCCTGAATGGCGGGGATGGTGCGAAAGCTTCGGTAGAGATGTTGAACCTCAAGCATGTCAGTGCCTCGGCAGCTTTGAATCATACCCTATGTAGCATATTACATAAAGACTTGTCAAGTAGATTGCTACATAGATAATATTCTGAAATGCCCCGATTACGGATCGCAGACACGAAACTCTCGCACACCGCAGCAATGATCCTGCAGGCCGTCGATGCCGGTTTCATCTACGGCTTCTCCATCATGGAGATGACCGGCCTGCCGAGCGGCACAGTTTACCCGGCGATGCGGCGACTGGAGCGCGATGAATTGATCGACTCGCAGTGGGAACGCCAGTCGATTGCTGACGCCGAGCAGCGGCCACCGCGCAAATACTACAAGCTGACAGGGGCCGGCAGGGTCACGCTTGAATCGTCCCGCAGGCGCTATCCTCTGCTGGAGCGCCTGATTCCGAGCGAGGAGGCCCGCCGAGTATGAAGTCTCCATTGGAAGCAGCGGCTTGCGCCGTCAATGTGGGAATCCTGCGTACCGCCTCGCTGTTTGTGCCAGCCCGCCAGCGAATGGAGTGGCGCTCAGAGTGGCGCGGTGAGCTTTGGCAGGCGCGCTCGCAAACCAGGAGCAAGTTCTCGTGGGCGCAGGAGCGTGAGATTGCCGGCTTCTGCCTTGGCGCGTTCAGTGATGCATTCTGTTTGCGACAGATCGAACGGAAAGTGATCGACCGGCCTGTGTCCGCGGCACAAATTCCGCGAACGCGATCGCTCCCGTTGCGCGTATTCTCAGTCGAATCGGCCTGGCAATGTCTCCTTTTCCTGGTTGCCCTGGTCGGAGCAAGTTATGGGCTTGCGCGGATCTTGCCCGGCGTACGCGCGGAGCGGAGCCTGCCGGAGGTACAGGTCCGTTCCGGACTGGTACTGATTGAGAACAACAACAACGACGATTCCCTTACGACCATTTCATCGGGCCAGTTTCAAGCGTGGAAAGAACGCAAGCAGGAGTTTTTTGACGGCTTTGCGTTCTACCGGGTTTCGCGCGAGCGGGTGAACCTGGGACCTGTAAGCAAGGGCTGGGGAGTGGCGAGCGCGAGCTCAAATCTCTTTGCATTGATGGGCCTGCCAGTGCGGTTCAGTCAGACCGATGCAAGCGTCGATGCCGATTTGCCGAGCGTAATTTTGAGCGAGGATGTGTGGAAGCGCGAGTTCGGCGCCGATCCGCGCGTGGTGGGCAGCGTGGTGCGCGTGGGTTTGCGCCGGGCTACGATTGCCGGCGTGGCGCCCGTCGCCCCCTGGCAGTTGCCGGGCCAGGTGGATGCCTGGATACTGGAGCCGGACTCGCGCGATCCGGAAAAAGGCTCCGGTTACGTCGTTGCGCATCTGACGCCCTCGGGAAAGTCGAAGATGGACGCGCAGCAGATTCGCATCACGTCGTACTCGCCGCATCGTTCTCCTGACGATCTGCTGGGCATCAGAATCAATAGCGCGGCGCGCGGACCATGGGACGCATTTGTTTTCGCGGTGCTGCTTGCCTTTCTCGCGCTGCCTGCCATTACCTCAGTTTCGTTTGCGGAAGAGAGCGTCAGCCTGCACGAGATTTCGTGGCAACGGAGATTTTGCCGATCGGGCTTTCTTGCGGCCAAGATCGCACTGCTGCTTCCGCTTCTTCACTTCGCCGCGCTGGATCTCTCGTACGGATTCTTCCCGTTCAACGTGAACGAGGCGCTCTACCTCCAACTGGTGGTCACATTTTTCGGATGCCTGTTCGGCATGAGTTGGGTGCTTAACGATCAACGCCGTCGCTGCCCGGTGTGTTTGCGGCGCGTGGCGCATCCTGCGCGTGTCGGCCAGCTTTCAAGAACATTTCTGGCGTGGAACGGGACAGAGCTGATGTGCATGGGCGGCCACACGCTGCTGCATGTTCCGTCGCTGCCCACCAGCTGGTTTGGCAGTCAGCGGTGGATGATTCTCGATCCCTCCTGGAAGTTTCTTTTTGCCGGTCCGGTGCGGGATTGAGCCGGGACACAACTCTGAATCAGTGGCTCAGCTTGTAAACCTCGCCCGACGCCAGCATGAATGCACCGGTAACGTATTCATGCGTGCTCTGCTGGTTTACCGGATTGGGCCGCGCATCCACCTGCTGCCCCCACCCAACTTTTCCGTTAGGACCAACCGCTCCGGCCAGCGCGGCATAAGCGCTCTTCACGGCGGGCAGATAGGTCTTCTGGCTGAGCATATGGTGGTTGATTCCCCACGCAAGGCCGAAACAAAAGAAGCCGGTCCCGCTGCTTTCCGGATTGGGCACATCGTCCGGGTCGTCTAAGTTCGCCCGCCAGAATCCGTCGGGGGACTGGCGCTTGATGAGCTCCGCAGCCATGCGCTTATAAAGCGACACTAGTTTCCTTCGCTCTGGATCGTTTTGCGGGAGGTACTCGAGAATGCGCGCAATGCCCGCGAAGGCCCATCCATTGCCACGAGACCAGAAGATCTTGCGGCCGCGCGCGGTACGTTTATCGATGTCGGTCGGGTCGCGATAGTAGAGACCGGAGTCCTTGTCCCATAAAGCTCCGCTCACGTCGTCGAAGAAGGCGCGCATGATGGCCAGATACTTTTTCTTACCGGTGGCCCGATTCAGCATGGCCAGAACGGCGGCTCCATAGAGGGAGTCAACGTAGGGTTTGCCGCCGTCGAGATACCATCGGGCGGCTTCCGCCGGAGAGTTTGGATCGGTTGCCTCCAACGCCTTCTCAGTGGGCGCAATCATGCCGGGGACATGCTGGACAAGATAGAGTTCAGTCCAGGTTTCCGCGCAGAAAAGGCGATTGGCGCCCAGCTTTTCAGTGCCCACCTGCCACTTGTTTTGATTTCCCCAGTTGAGGGCCTGGTTGAAAAAGGACTGGTCGCGGGTGGCAATCCAATCTTCCATGACGCCGGTGTACCATGTGCCGCGCTCCCAGTTGCGGTCATCCGGCGGCATCGCCGGATTGGCGATCTGGTAGTTGTCCACGCGATGCATAAGGGCCAGGATCTCGGCTCGCGACGGAAGAGACTTTTCACTCTGGGCCCATGCTCCCATGGGGAGCAACAATAGAATTGCGCAGAAAATGAAATTCTTTTTCATGAGGAATTCTCGAGGCCGGGTTCCGGCTGGGAAGATCAGACGAGACCATCTTAGATGGTTTCGTGTCAATTCTTCGCGGTAAACTGGGGGGACATGCGAGATTCAGCCGTTCTTTTGATTGATTGCCCTGACCGCAAAGGACTGGTGGCACGGGTGTCGGCACTGTTGTACGAGCAGGGCGCGAACATTCTGCACGCCGACCAGCATCAGGACCACGACCTGGGCCTTTTTTTCATGCGCGTGGAATTTGGTCTTGGAGGCGGCAAACCTTCTGATGGAAACGAGGTGGAGGGGGCGCGATTTGATCTTGATGGATTCAAGGGGGCGTTTGCGCCGCTGGCTGCCGAACTGGGGATGCGCTGGAAGTTGAGCGCTGTCGGGCGGAAGCCGCGGATGGCGCTGTTCTGCTCACAGTATCTGCACTGTGTGGTGGACCTGCTTCACCGCTGGCGGATGGGGGAACTGGACTGCGAGATTTCGATCATTATTTCGAATCATCGCGAGGTAGAACTGCTGGCCGCGTTCTACGGAATCCTCTTTAAATACGTGCCTGTGACGGCTGCGACGCGTGCCGAGGCCGAGCGAGCGCAGCTTGCGCTGCTGGCCAAGTACGAGGTGGACCTGGTGGTGCTGGCGCGGTACATGCAGATTCTTTCACCGGAGTTTGTGGCGCAGTATCCGGCGGCAATCATCAACGTGCACCACTCGTTCCTGCCCGCATTTACAGGGGCGCGGCCTTACCACGCGGCGCACGCGCGCGGCGTGAAGCTGATTGGCGCCACCAGCCACTACGTGACCGCGGTGCTGGACGACGGGCCGATCATCGAGCAGGATGTGGCGCGGATTTCGCACCGCGACCAAGTGCCTGACCTGGTGGCGCGTGGCCGGGATCTGGAGCGGATGGTGCTGTCGCGAGCGGTGCGCTGGCACCTGGACCGGCGCATTCTGTGCTACGGGAACAAGACGGTGGTGTTTGATTAGAGGCAGGGATCAGGGGTCAGGGAACGGACGGCTGCATGGTGTCCCAGGCCCCTCCGCCGCGGCGGACGAGGTATCTCCGCTCAGGGACAAAGACCTGTCCCTGGGGACGACGGCGTGAGTGCCGGCGTCCCCGGGGGGATGGGCCCGGGTCAGAGCAAGGCGCTGAATGGGGTGTCGGGGGTGATGCGGTTGGCGGTCAGCGTGCCGGAGAACGATGTATAGACGTTGCCGGAGGTGTCGTAGGCGTTGAGCGTGAAGGAACCAGTGTAGGATTCGCCATCGGGGCTCAGGGTGATCTGCTCGATGAGCTGCGCTCCGCCCTGGGGCGCGCCGATGGTTGCCGGGGGCACGGTGGGATCGAAGACATTGCCCTGCCAGGGAATGTGGTTGAGAAGATATGTGTGGTGCCCGGTCCGCTTCCAGACGCCGAGGCAGAAGTTTCCATCCTGCGCCGAGCGCGAGGAGTTCATGATCTCAGTTCCATCGGGGTGCCAAACAACGATCGAATTGTCGATGACCACTCCGCCAGGAACGGGAATGGCTTCGCCGTTCTGGGTTTGAGCGGTGAAGACCGCGTGCCACATGCCGACGATGGCCAGCTCACCGTCGTGGTCGT
>Ga0302320_10014667_pt1 | contig 16186 bp, 7 predicted proteins | sample Bog_T0_3_FD_202130 | JGI IMG/M metagenome (GOLD analysis project Ga0302320, IMG submission 202130) | Peat permafrost microbial communities from Stordalen Mire near Abisko, Sweden - Bog_T0_3 | ecosystem: Environmental > Terrestrial > Soil > Wetlands > Peat | place: Sweden: Abisko, Stordalen Mire... | reverse complement strand
ATAGCTAGCCCGAAGAGGTCTTTCTCTTTGTTCCTTTCCATGGTGGTTATCTCCCCACGCCGATTCAAAGGCTGAGTTTTACCTGGAATTTTCCGGTGGACGCGTCAGGATCGGACGGACCCGATACGGAAGTTATGCCCGAGCCGCAGAGCCAGATGAGGGCTAGGGCGATGGGTCGGGCAAAGTCAGACACATAATCCTTGGCTGCTGTTGTGATTAGGTTCACCAATTGGTTCCAGGTAGTTGTGGTTCCACTGACGTCAACGATGACCGCGAGCTGCTGGAGAGAGTCACACAAATTCATAAAGTATTGGCCGGCCATAATGGAGTAAGAGATCAACTGACGTACGTTGGGGTCGGTTATTTGCAGCAGATCTTGCGGCCAAGAGCTTGGGTTGCCAAAGGAATTCCTGTTTGGAACGGACGCACCAGTGAATGCTTTGTTGAAATCTTCCCATCCCGCGTAGCTCTTGAGAAACGGGAGGATATTGATCGAGACGGCGGAGAGTTGGCGGAGGGGCCATGCATTGAGGTCATCGGAGGTCTGAGCAAATGTATCCCAGTTTTTCTGATCGTGTACCGTATTCGCGGGCGTCTGCGAGTTGGTGACGGGGTCTGCCGCAATGTAGCCATAGGCGCTGGAGGGAATGGTAATGCTTAACTGCACGGTCCCATTTGCGGAGGCATCAATGAATGCGTTCATGTTGCGGGCCATCGTGATACAGGACGTGCAACCGCCAATCCCGCTAAGCATTCCCGCGATCTGTCTTGCGGCCCCAGGGACTCCCTGGGCAGTAAGGTCAATGTGGAGGTCTACGACGGCATTGGAAAGACTTCCGTCGAGGGCTTCTTCGGCGGAGGCTGCAAAATAGAAATTAATACTCTTCAGTGCACCGACATAATCGGTTTCAGTGGTGCGCCCGATGTTGGCGTCCATATGGAAGACGTTGTTGCCGGCGTACACCATGGAGACCTGGGACTGCCACTGGCTCCACGTGCTGAATTTCCAAAGATTGAAAAAGTTGCAGCTGAAGGAGGTTTTGCGCTGGTATTCGCTTTCAAGGCCGCTGCCGACCTCAAGAGTGACAAAGCTCTTGCTTGTGCCTGGATCTTGGTACTTCAGAGCTCCCGCAAGGTCACCGTTGATAGCGAGAGTCCAAGCGTTCTTAAGCCCAGGGGCAGTCGCATCACTCAAGTCGAAGTCGTATGCGGCTAGGAGGTTGCGGGTGGTGATAGCTTCGATGGCGAGCTCAAGGTTGGCCTTGAGACCATTGGCGCGGTTCAGCCAACTGGAGAGTGTATTGTTGACGTCGGTTACGCCCTTATTGATCTCGCCTACAGCGGCGTTTCCGACCTGATTTACTGCTTGAGAACCGGCACCCGCAGTTTTGGCGAGGCTATCGGCAATCGTCTGCGCATTTGACTGGATTTTCGCCGACGTGTTCCCACTGAAGGTCAATCCGGCCATTAGGGATGTGGTGGCATCGGCTTTGCTGGAACGGAAGAGATGCAGCTTACCCGTCGTGCCAATCTTCGAAACCAAGGACTCGAACTTCGACGCGTATTGAAAAGTGAAGTCGAGTTCGACGTCAGCCTTGATCTCCGGCTTGGTTTGAGCGGAGAGAGTTGCGAGAGGGGAATTGTTCACACTGAGGACGTCGGCGGAGGACTGACCGGAGTAAAGTACTTCGTCGACGCCGGCGAACGCGCCGAAAGAGAGATTCAAATTGCCGTCGAACTCGTGCAGCAGGTAGTCGCCCGAATCCAGGAGTGTCATGGTGTCTGAATTGAGCGGCAGGACAAAACTTTGGAATGTGAGCCCTATAGCTGTTTTGACTGGAGTCGACGGGTCGAAGGCCTTACAGAAGGTAATGGCGTAGGTATCGGTTGAACTTGCCGAGCCCTTTACCCCATAGGCCCCGCCGGAGAAGCTGCCGTTGCCGGAAACTTGGGCGGTGATGGAGAAGTTGAGTGTAAGGCGAGTGTACGCCGTATGTGGCGGGACGGTGACTGAGGTCTGCTTAGGGTTGTCGAGACCATCGGTGTACGGAACAAGATTGCCGCTGAGCACGATTTCGAATTTTCCGCTGGCGCTCCCGGAAAGGCCGAATGTCACCGGGCCACCGGCTGGAGCCCAGGAGGCGTTCGGACTTGTATAAGAAACTTGGGTGGTGGATGCGCTGGAGGCAACCGCGGACATTGGGCCATCAAGAAAGGAAGAGAGCGTCTTGTCGAGGCCAAAGGCCAGGTTCAGGTCGTTGCGAAAACTCTTGAGGGCGGTGGAGTCAGTGGGGATTGCAGTACCGGCAACGGAAACATCAAAAGACATAGCGTTCCTCCCGAACCGAAATTAGGGTCGGCTTCTGACCGATGGTCGTAAACCTTCGGCGAATTCAAAGATTAGGTTTTATTTCAGTGAAATGGAAATTTGGGAATTTGAATCTAGAAACCTATAGCTTGGTTGAAAGTATCCTGTCAAGAAAAATGCGACGCTAAGGTTTCCTTATTTGGCGGAACTGTGGCAAACTCCAAAATGCCCTTCACGGCTCCGACTTTGCGTTCTGCAAGTTGTCGCGCCACTTTGAGTACAGATTCGTCCCGAAATGTCGGGCAGCGATGATGATTGTTTCGGAGTGGCCTGGAATCTATAAAGCGATTGGCTGAGTACTGATTCTCCTTCCCGAACGGCGTTTGGTCCGCCGGCGGAGGCGTGTAGGGTTTAGGTCAGGACGCACCGGCTCTCTCTGCCGCGAAATTCTCCCCGAAAGAGGCCGAACAAATGAGTCTGATGCTGGAAGCCGATTAGCAACAGAAACTCCCACGCAGGAGATTTCATGAGTAGGTCAGGGCAGTCCTTGAGCTTCTGATTGTGCACTTTGCCCCCCTTGGGAGTGTGTGGCCGGTGTGAATCACTCCAAGAAACACTTTTTCAAGCCTATCTCCGGCCGCAAGACTGGATTTGGCCATTTCCAGCGCAAGGGCCACTCCACTCTCCATATTTGATATCACCTTTCTCGCCCCTGTCAGTTATTTTCCCTTCGAGAAATATTGTTCTGTGCTATTATCGCCGCTCCCACGAAATGTTCGCGCGGCATGGATTCAAGTTCAGATTTCGTTAGAGGAAGTCGTTGAAGATTCTGCCGAAGGAATTTTCGAGACTAAAACACCCTACCAGTGCAAGTAAACATCCGAATGTTCCAACATTGGAAATGACGGCCGGGCTGTTGGTGAGTATCTAGGAAGGCGAGTCGCTCGGAGGCCTTGATAATGACTCAGCGACGTTGAATTCGATTCTGAGGTGATCGAGAGAACTACGGGAGCTGTCTGAATCGGGAGTTTGTACATGTGAACTGCGGGACCGAAATGGATTTCGGCTGCCTGCCCAGTTTGTCCTGTCAGAAGCTTCAACGTCTCGCACCAAATAACATGTTGACTATATCTTCCGGTAGAGGAGTACGGGTTTGGTTTCGCAGCCAGAGAAACAGCAGACCTCGGGACGGCGACGCGATGGCAGCAGGAGCTTTGCGCAGGTGTTCGCGCAGGGTGTTGCCAGGATTGTTCCAGGGTTTGGGCGATTGCAGGCTAACCGCATGCGGCCCGTATTGATGACTTTGTTTCTACTGGCGCTCGCTCTGGCGACGGTTCAGATGCTGGCGCCAAATCTGCTATGGCAACGGTTGAGCCGCATCACTCGAGGCCACGCTCCTCAGAGCGTCGGCTGGTTCTGGCGGCCGATTCTCGTGCATCCGGATGTGTATCGGCCACGGCTGAATCGCGAGTTGTATGCAGTCGATGTGTGGCCGGAAGGCTTGGTGTGGGTGGGCGGCGAGCAGGGCTTGCTGGCCAGTAGTGCCGATCACGGCGAGACGTGGCAGTGCTATACCTTCGAGAGCGCGACTGGGATCTTCGACAATCCACATGATTGTTCGGCAGGAAACAGTGAAGGCAGTGTGGCCTCGGTAACGACGTTTTCACCGTGGAAATGGGGTCTCGCGAAGGTCTATGCAGCGCAGTCACAAGAGGCGAATAAGAACTCGCCGGTGCAGGCAAATTCGAATTCAGCCAATCCGCCTCCAGTGAACCCATCAAAGAACAGATCTTCGACCTCCGCCTTGCGGCCGTTCATCAATGGCGATCCGATTGTGCTGTCGGAGACGCTACATGACTTTGGTGACGTCGCGATAAACAGATCGAAGACGTTTAACCTCATCGTCAAGGGAGTCGACAGCTCTACGCGTGCAGCAGTCAGTAACCTCAAATTCTCGAATGGTGCACCGTTCAAGATTCTAGGTAGCCAGAGCTGCACTCTGCAGTCGAGTGGATCCTGCGGCTTCAGCGTTATGTTTGCTCCGAACAAGCCGGGACCGATCTCTGACGACCTCACGCTCTTCGTCCAGATACTACCGGCGCCGAATAGCCAGTCTTCAACTTCAGCCCCCGTGCCTCGGCCATATGTGATTCACCTAAGCGGGTATGGTGTAGGGCCCGAGACGGCCCAGCCGGGAAGCGCAGCTACGACGTCGACCGGCGGCAAAGCATCAAGTACTGCTACATCTCAGAACAATGGGGCGCCATCTTTTACCGCCGGCGACATTGTGTACATTGATGATGGCCATTTGGTGATGGTTGACCATGGCGATGCACAAGTGCTGGTCGCGGGTTCGCGGTTTGGCCACGGCACATCTGCCTGGATCCGTCCCGGCCGGTCTTCGTTGATTCTCCACGACCACTCAGATTTCTCAGCCCTGCCTACGCAGATCAACCCGACAACGTACTTGCGAACAGCGCAGCCATGTCCAGTCGTGCCGGGAAATCAATCGTTTGAAAAGATGTTCATGGCAGAGCTTTCAGCCCTGCCAGCTAATGCAACTCGATGTTCTAGCGTAAAGAATGGGCCTGGAGTTCATTTGAATGCGATCGTCGCACCTTCATCGCATACGGAGAACGGGCTCGCAATTCACGGAAGTGGATATGCGGTTGGTGGTCGCCGCGGCGAGGGAGTAATTTATCGCGTGGATGTTCGTGAAAGCGAAGGTCTTGGTTTTCCGATCAATCTCTATACTCCAATCACACACGCGGCGGCGGTCGACACGCTGATTTTCCCCGTTGGCATGAAGCTGCCGGCTCCGTGGTTCTATGTGGTGCTGGTATGCTGCATCGCGTCGATGTGGCTCGTGTGGGTAAGGATTCCGGAGACTTCAAACGAAAGCACGTCCCAGTCTTCGACTTCCGAGGGCATTGAAGGGATGGCGGTCAATGACCGTCCCCTCGAACCTGAGGACGCCGATGCGGTTCGACTACGCGCAGTGGCAGATGGCATCTCACGATTTTTCCGCAATCCGAGTACGATGGCTCCATTGGTGCTCTGCATCAATGGAAGCTGGGGCTGGGGCAAGAGCTCGCTGATGAACCTGTTGGCCGACGATTTAAAACACCACGTCGGTAACAGGCACACTGTAATTGGCTTCAATGCGTGGCATCACCAATCCGAGGACCAGATTCTTGCGAGTCTTCTACAGTCAGTGCGAACTAACGCGCTGCGAGCTCCCTGGACACCGATGGGCGTGTGGACACGGCTCCGCATTTTTATCAAGCGCTGGCCGGAGCGCTGGTTCGTTTCGGTGGTGTTCAGCATCGCAGCAGTGTGGTCGAGCGCGCTGGCTGTGGACTTTCTCCGCTACGGCCATCTGGACCTTGGGAAAGTCGCTGCGTTCTTTCCGGCTTTCGTGACGACGATGATCACGCTGCGCACAATCGCGCAGGGGTTCACGGGTTTCCTCGCAAATCCGGCATCCCTGCTGGCGGTCGACGGCAAAGGATCGACTGCGCAAATGGAGGCCCAGACCACGGTTCGCGAGCGGTTTGCGCGCGACTTCAGCATCGTCACACAGGTGCTCGGCAATGGAAAACTGGTCATCCTTATCGACGATCTCGATCGCTGCCAACCGGAGAAGATCCGCGAAGTTGTGGAGGCGATCAATTTCCTGGTCACGGCAGGTGAGTGTTACATCGTATTGGGCATGGCGCGCGAGGTGGTGGAGTACTACCTCGGGCAGAGCTTTTCGGCTTCGATCAAGACGATGCCGCTTTCTCTGCTGGGCATAAGCGAGGACCAGGCCAAGGCAGATGGCGCGCGCGAGTCGGCGTTTGCGCGGCTCTATCTGCAGAAGATGATTCAGCTGCAGTTCAACCTCCTTCCGCTCACGGACGATCAGGCAATCTCGCTCTTTCAAAACAGCAGCTCTCGCGGTGCCGGTGAGTCAGTGACGGACTACACCGTGCAGACACGATCGTTGCTGCGCTTTGAGCAGCAGTTGCGACGTCTGCAACAGGGACTGCAGACGTGGTTTATTCCGGTGATGGGCACCATCCTGCTGGTGGTAGGCGCGTCGATGACTGTGACGGGCTCCGCGCGCTACGTGCAGCGTCAAGTCACGCCACTGCTTGGCACTCCCGACAAGACCAAAGACGGGCCCGCCGCAACAGGCACCCCGAATTCTTCGTCTACGTCGGATACACCAAGTCCTGCTACCACATCGAAAGGGACGACAGCGCCGGGAGCTACTCCTTCACAAGGCATGATGAAGACGAATGACACCAAGTCTTCTGCCGACGTGACTCCACCTTCCAGCGACGACGGAATCGATGTGACGGCATTTAAGCCAGTCTATCCCGAGCATGATCCGAATGAGACAGTCGCGCCGGACGCCGTGCAGAAGACACGCTCTGGGCCTGGGGTCGTGCAGATCCTGCTGATGGTCATCTTTCTGATTGCGGCGATGTGGATGCTGGCGCAGTGGTGGCTGGTGGTGGTTCCGGAGGCGGAAAACGCGCGTGATTCTGCGGAGTTCCTGACCGCGCTGAGCGATTGGGCACCGCTACTGCTACAGATCTACAAGACACCGCGCGGACTAAAACAGTATCTCAATAGCGTGCGCTTTCTTGCAATGTTGCAGCGATCACAAGCTGAACCCGGAACGGGCGGGAGTCGTCAGCCGCTGGTGCGGCGTATTGCGCTCTCGTGGGTGGCGGGCAGCAACGAAGATTTACGCAAGGGTGTACTGGACAGACTTCAAAGGCAGACACGCGCCGGGATGAGTGGCGAGCCGATCATTCCGGATGCTCTATTGGTCGCGCTGGCCGCGCTGCACTCCTCAGTGGCCGTGATGGAGAAGAGCATTCCATGGATGGAAGATCCGGCGATCCCTAACGTGTCGCTGATGCTCGAAGCCGGATTACAGCCGAAGCTGGATGCTGCGCTGAAGGCTGCGGCTGCTTTGAGCCGTATGCCGGATTTGGGATCTCTGCGCGTCGCGTTACGCGGATATCGCAAGACATTTTGCCGACTGAATGGTGTCGATTTTGCGCAGCAAGCAGCGCCAAGTACATCCATTGAGACCGCGGCACAAGCGACCAATGGAGTTGCGCCGCAGATGTTATAGGTACCTTAACAGCATCTCGTTCTGGCACGAGTAGAAGAATCTGACTTGCAGCAACTCGGGGTCATGACAATTAAGGTGATGAAAGGGTCGACTGCGAAGCGGCGCGAATGTTGACAAACGGGCTTTCGCTTCGCCGAGCACCTATTTTGGACATTTCAACTTTAGGCTTCACACGAAATGTTCGTAAGTAAGTCAGGAGGAATAATCTTGGGAGATCGCCTCGCCATACTTGTGATTCACGGAATGGGCACGCAAAAGCCCTACGAAACCCTCGACCAGTTCGCTTGCGGACTTGAGCCGCTACTCAATTCCACGGCCCAACCCGCGTCCTACGCCCGCACACTCGAGTTCCGCGAGCATCCCTCCGACCCCGCTAAGCAACAGGAACACTGGACACAAGCCATCGTCCGCTTCCGTTCGCTTGAGCCCGAACATCCCGCGAAGCCTGAGCTCATCGACCTCGTCGAGTACTACTGGGCTCCTATCATTAACGGACGTGTGAAAGCTCTCCAATCGCTACAGTTCTTGATCAAATCCGCGCTTACGCCGTTCGACTACCTGCGTGAAAATCTCGTTGCCATCGCCGAAGTGTCTAGTGACTCGACGAGGAAAACCAACTCCCGCGCCGTCCAGGAAGGCCTCCCAGCAACTTCAAATGGTCAGATCCTTCACATCCTAATTCGTGAACTCGCCCGTAGCATCTTCGTCTTCTTTCCCATGATTCTCTTGGTCGCCGGCATCTACTCTCTCCTCGCACAACCCCTGCTCAATGCACTTGCTCCCGAACACGACCCCGATTGGCTGACCTATTTCTGGTCTGGACAGCCCAGCTGGACCTCTGCCTTGGAAGTCGCCCTTGCCGGGCTGCGTTGGCTGCTACTCGTTATGACCGGCAAATTTCTCATACAGACCATCTTCCACACGAAAAATCCGAGCCCGATCCTCCGAAAGCTCCTTCTCCGCTGTAATTTTCTCGTCGCCTTTCTTTTTTTTGCGCTCCTCGCGTTGCCCTTCCTCGATCCGGCCTGGCGCTTGATTCTTGCGGGATTTCATTGGATGGCTGCGGTCGTGACCCACGCCAGACAGCTCAACCCCGACCACCATCAGCAAGTTGAAACTATCCTTCACTGGCTGCACCTGCGCATCGCATTCGCACCGCTGGCGCTTCGCCTTCTTCACGTGCTCGGATACCTCGCCCTCGCCACGCTTGCGTACCTAATAAATCGCTTTCTCACAACCGCCGTTGGGGATCTCGCCGTCTACCTCGGCGCCGACACACTCAGCACCAACTTCGTGGCTCGCTCGCAAATCCTAGAAGAATGCACCCAGACCGTACGCAGTCTGCTTGGCTCCCAGCTCGATTTGGTCCCAGACCATACTCCATCCAGCTATGACCGCGTCATCCTAGCCGCGCATTCGCTCGGCTCCGTCATCGCCTACGACACGCTCAACGACCTCATCGCACAGAACATGGCTTCCCCAACTCCGGACCAAACTCTTGGGCGTATCTGCGCCCTGTTCACCTTCGGATGCCCGCTTAACAAGATCTTCTACTTTTTCCGTGCTCGCACCTCCCCAGAAACCTATGTGCTCGACGAAATCCTTTATGCTCTTCACAACTTTCGTCTGCGTAACCCGCCGCCAGCCGGAGTTCAACCGTCTCCTGAGCCTTTCCATCCTAATTTCCAGTGGCTCAACGCTTGGTGCCCGATGGATGTCATTAGCGGGCGGATGCTCTTCTATCATGCTGACCAGAATCAAATCGTCAAACAAGGCTTCGAGCCCGCCTCCGCACACACCGGCTATTGGAAGAATCCCAAGCTCTATGCATTCTTCGCCCAACTACTCTAGGGAACCTCTGCGCAGGTGCGTAATTTTGTAGCGGCGACTCGGCTGCGGATGGTTTTTGCTTGTGAATCGGTTTTCTGTCAGAAAAAAGGTTGTTGCTGCTTGCCTTTTTCGTTTCAGTGAGGCCTTTTTCCGGCCCCAAGAGACACTACGCCCTTTGCGGGGCCAGCCGGTTGCGGTGTTGGTACAGGTTCACCAGCGCGAAGGCCGCGCACAGCCACTGGTGGTTCTTCCAGATGCCACGATAACGAACCTTGGTAAATCCGAAGACTCGCTTCAGGATGCGAAAAGGATGCTCGACTTTGGCTCTCACGCGTGCCTTGGTCGTGTTCTTTCGCTTGGCTTCTTCATCCACATAATCCTTGTATTTGGTCCGGCGCGAAGTCATGTCTTGCGCCTTCGGCGCGGCTGCCCGAATCGCCTCGGTCTGGCCCTGATAGCCGCCATCGCCCCATACCTTGCGCTCGTCGCCGTGCAGTAAGTCGGGCAGCATATGCTTGTCCGCCACGCTGGCCGCAGTTGTCGCCACCGAATGCACCACCGTCTCCTTGCTATCCACGCCGATGTGCGCCTTGGCTCCGAAGTACCACTGATTGCCCTTCCTCACTTGATGCATCTCAGGGTCGCGCTTGCCGCTGGAGTTCTTCGTTGAACTGGGCGCGTGGATAATCGTTGCGTCGACGATGGTGCCCGTCGAGATGCGGATGCCCTTCGTTTCCAGGTAGCGATTCACCGTGTCCAGCATCTGGCCGCATAGATCGTGCTGTTCAAGCAGGTGGCGGAAGCGCAGGATCGTGGTTTCATCTGGCGCCGCGGCCACGCCCAGATCCACTCCGGCAAAGCGCTGCAGCACCGGCGAATCATAGAAGGCTTCTTCCATGCCGGGATCAGACAAGCCGAACCACTGCTGCAAAAAGTAGGTCCGCAACATGATCGCCAGGCCCACCGGCTGCCGGCCGTTGCCTGCCTTGGGATAAACCGGCTCAACCAGCGCAAGCAACTCAGACCACGGAACCACCTGGTTCATCTGGTCAAGAAACAGCTCCCGCTTGCTCTTGCGACCATACTTCGCAAAACTCGCCTGTGATGCCAGTGTTTGCTGAAAGCGCGCCCTTCGTTTCATGCTTATAGTTTATTCAAGAATGACGCGGGTTGCTGACTTGTGCAGAGGTTCCTTAGAAGGTCCTGCGACTGGCCGGTTTGAGCAGTGGAAGTCTCCGCTTCTATATCCCGGCGGAAAAAGCTACTTTGCCACAATTTTCGAAATCCGAACATGCCCAAAATTTGGCCTTTGAAGCACAACAAAGTAAATGTAGCCCTGAGGCGATCCGGAGCCATTCCCTGTAGTTTGACAGAGAAGTATTCAAGAGCAGAGTAAGGGAGTTCGTTTAGCTGGCACTGAGAGACTTCAGGAATCGCAGTAATGGAAGAGATTTCCGATTTTCCCCCATGCGTAATCAGAATGATGCGGTATCCAAGAGCAGCGGGATTGCGGTCTTAATGCATTCCCATTCGCAACTTTGGATAAGCACGAATCTCGAGAATCGTCCCGAAGTCGCTTTTTCCCCCTGCGGCCAACAGCGGGAATTTCCACTGTTCATATTGGCCCGTTGCGGAAACCTCGATCCCTGGCGTTGGCATCCATGTCAGGCTTGCTGAGATATCGTCCAGATTGCCGCCTTTAAGAAATGACTTATCTACAGACATCTTGCGATAGCTTACCGTCGCCTTGTTGCGCGCTGAAAACCAATAACTGCTGGAGGCCTGGCCGCCATCCCCTTGTCTGCCGATCCAGCTGCCGAGAATTTGCCCGTAATTTGTGTATCCCTGCGGATAATGGGCATTGGAATAGTAATAGGCGGGGTCATGTTCGCCCGGAAGATCTGTATAGACTCCCTCCATCCGAAGATCCAGTTTCTGCAGCCCCGGAATCCTTGGTATATAAACCCCCGGATCCATCGCATAAAACGCTAGAAACCGTCCAGCTATCGGATTGTCGTAAGCATACAACTCCTCATAAATCACAACATTCCTTATTCCTGGCGGGTGATAAGTCAGGTTAAACCCCGTTGTTCTCTTGCCGGGATCAACTGCCTGAAGGTTTCCGGTCGTTGAAAATGTGTGGAGAAAAGTCTTCAGATTGAGCGGCCGGCCGTATCCCGCGAAAATCGTGGTGTGGGCAAACCCCAGTTCAAAATTTGAGGTCGGCTTGATGGAAAACGCAACACCCCATAAGTAAGGAGGAGGATTCAAGGGCTGGTTGGCATTCCCATAAAGTGTGTAGGTGGTGCCGAGCCTCACATAATGGATTCCGCCCTCCCGAGAAAAGAAGGAATCAAAATGCACCGGCCCCATCCAGCTCAGTATTCCCGGCATTTGGATTGGTTTTGCCCGTGCGAGTCGCAGCATCGGCATTGCCTCTGCGTTATTTGAGAGAATCAATGAAGTGAATCTGTCCGGGCTCCACCACAGAGCCTGCTGACCAAAGCTGAGTTGCCAGTTGGCAAGGATCAGAGAAGCATAGGCCTCAATGGTGCGAATCCTGCTGGTTGTGCCGTATCTCAGATTCCAACCGAATGGAAGTCCGTCATAACCTGCGATGGCCTGCTGAGCTTCAGTATTGTAGGCAGAGATTGCTGATGCATATTGGTATTCACCGCGCAAGTAAACAGAAAATCGTCCACCCTCAGAACGAAGAGAAATCCCGCTTATTCCATTGGCGCCTTTGCCGAAAGGGCGTCCGAAGTCATCGGAAAGCGATTGGGCAAAGTGAAAGGAATCGCGCAGAGGCGTGCCCGAAAGCTCCGTGTATCGACCATAGGTACTTTCCACCTGCGCCGCTGCATTCCTGGCGCCGTCGTACACCTTGGTCTCGTGGGCAAATTCGGCGTCGAGAGTCGAGAGCACAAGGTTTGAAGTCTCGTCCGCGGCATCCATGTTTTCGTGGGCTTCGACAAGTAGCCTGGCGGACTCCAGTCTCGTCCAAGGACGCATGCTGAGAGAAATCGTCGGAAGATACCCGAGCGCGGCCAACCGATCAAAAGCCGGATAGATCCAACTATCTACGGGCGTGTAACTTGAAGCCTTGTAACCCGTGCTGCCGGGCCCCGCGCTGTCTTCATCCGGGTCAACCTGTGTCGGCCCGATCTCACTGCTATACGTTCCGATTAGTGGCGACTGGTCGCCTGCGCCGGTTGAAGCACCTTCTCGCAGGGGGGCCGTCCCAACTGACTCAGGGTTCGCCGTCGGATCGCTTCCGTTAATCAGTTGCGGTAGGAATAATTGCTGAGACTGCAAAAATATACTCGCAGTGGACCTGAGATTGCCGGCGCCGCGAGCCGCTTGTGCTTGAGGTGCAGAGGGTATTCCAGCGTCCGCCGACGGTGCGGATTGCCCATTTCCGACGCAACTGATCAAGGCGAGCAAGAAGATTGCCGCTATCCTATTCATCACTCCGATTCACCCGATGTTGAATTGAGACTACTATGGCAACGGTTACAGTCCGCATATCAAGAGTACTTCATGGTCGGCGTCAAACAGATGTTAGACCGATCAAGAGCGAGAGGGATCTCCGAAGAGATTTATTGCCTCCCTTGTCAGCCATCATCATGGCGTCCGGCAAGCAGGAAACTCCCAGGAACAGCAATCAAGCGAATTGCATTCCTTTTAGAACGAGTGTATCGCGGCAGCGCCCAGGGCAAGTTGTGAGAATATCTGGGTCGTATCGATGAAAGTACGCATTGCGGTGGGACGTAGCGTTTTTTCGGGTACGACAATTGAGTCGCCGGCGTTCAAGCTGATATCCTCAAAGCCTTTACTCCAGGCGCCAAGGTTCTTGACGGTATTGCGTCCGATCACAGAGCCATCTGCGCGAATGATGAAGGCCCGGTGCGCATCGGCATCGCGGGTTGCCCCGCCCGCAAGTTTCAAGTAATAGCTCACCGGCCGTTTGACTCGAAAGAGAAATGAGTTCTGATCGTAAACAGCACCAACTACATTGACGGCCGTAGGCACCGCAGGCACGATGAACCGGTCTCCATTCTCCAGACTGATGGCCGGGAGGTCATTGATGCTTGACATACCGGGTAACAACGGCAGGACTATCCTGCCTGTGGCACGAACCTGGCTGAGACGCGCGACCAGGTCTTGTCCCGCTACGCGGGCGGCAGTAACGTCATTAGCACTGGTCGGCAACGAGGATCCGGCGATTGCAAGTGCCTGTGTTCCGCGCTCAGACTCCATGCTTAGGTTCCGAACATACTCGTCGAAGCGCTGTTGTTGCAGGGCGCGGGTAGACTCGCGGTTGAATTCCGACCCGTAGAGGTATGCCTTCGAAGTGAAGCCCCCCGCCCTTTGAATCACATCGCGCAGCGTTTCGCCTGGCTGCACGCTGTAGATCCCCGCATGAACAATTTCACCTTCCAAGTCGACATATTTTGTCTGCTGTTCGAGCGGCACATGAATATCGCCCTGAGAGAAGACAGTAATCGTGTCTGCCGGTTGAAGAAGCAAATCCTGGGTGGCATCATGGTTCATAACCAACTTTCCCAGATCGAAAGGAATGAGCGAAGTTCTCAACGAGTCCGGATCAAGTCGCTCAATCACAGCGTAATCCCAATCTATCTCCGCATTGGCCAGGTGCACATCGATCGGGCCCTGCTGCGCCGCACTTCCCGTCTTTGGGAGTTGCGAAGCGATCGACGTATTGTTGCCGTTCCGCGCCGCAGCCTCGGAGTCACTCCACGATCCCGAATGATTGGTGGCAGTCAACGCGCTAGGGAGGGACTCTGGCGATGAGATAAGAGGCTCAAATTCAGGAGATGGTAGTCCAAGATGACTGCGCCTCCACCAGTAATCTCTGCTCTCCAGGGAATCCTTATCTGGAATCAGGTCACTCAAGTGCATACCAGGGTGCCAGTTAAAACGGCCCGGATTTGCCACATCGCCCCGCAAAATAACCGTCTTCTGGTAAGCCGCAAGAATGGGATAGATGCGCAATACATCGGTGTCGGCAAGGGGAGAAGCCAATCCTTTGGGATCTAACGGGAATTCCATGGCCTCGCGTAACTGGCCCGGACCCACACGTTCCAAGGATATCCGGGCGTTCGAGGAGAGGGCCGTGGTGCGTCCCGCTGTCTCAATGAGTTCGCCGATGGTTTCGCCTTCGAGCAATTCGTAGATTCCAGGAATCGCGATGCTACCTGTTATGGCCGCCTGATGTCCGGCGGGAGCAATATAAATAACGTCTTCCGGGAGCAGGCGAATATCATGCGACTTATCGCCGTGAAGCAGAAGGGCATATAAGTCGAAGTCGGCAATTGTCTTTCCCTCCCGCTTGAGCTGTATATGGCGCAGAGAGCCCTGCGGAGATGGACCGCCGCTGGCAAATAAGGCATCAACGAGGGAACTAAGTGCACTGACTGTGTAAACACCGGGGCGCCGGCCATAACCGGTCACGTAAATCTGTATGGCTCGAATCTGCCCGATATCAACTGAAAGATCGAAGTTGCGGTAATTCTTGGCAACGGCCGCGCGCAGATGTTGGTCAAGTTCGGAGAAAGACAACCCGGCTACATGAACGGTGCCCGCCTGAGGGAGATAAATGTCACCCGAGCGATCCACACGGAGATTTCCACTGTAAGTGACCTGTCCCCAAATGCGAACACGCAACTGATCGTCCGGCCCTATAACGTAGTTCGAGGTCACTGGAGCCAGGTCGTTAGGAGCGAATGTCGAAGGAACATTGCGGAACAGATCGACACCATAGATCGGAAGGAGCTGACCAGTGGTAGCGGCAACAAGCTTCTGAAACTCGGTGGGCGGATCCGCCGGCAAGGATGCGAGCCCTTGGCTACCCTGCTGCCCGCCAAGGGGTGAGTTTTCCGACGCGGCTGCGCCAGTTCTCAGATTGGGCGTTACGGGATACGAGTAGGCCGGCAATGTCGGCGCATTCGGGCACCCGGAAGTATTCAGCAGGCAGTCCGACTCGCCACCTGAGGTCTGGCTGCCATCCGGATTTTGCGCGCAAAAGACGGGGGGCGCTAACAGGAGAAGCAGCGCGAGGCAAAAAAAGGAAACTTTTGACATATGTCCACTTCAATATTAGAGGATTCCACCTAGCGGCAGCAAGAAGTCCAGTGGAGATAGGCTTGTGACTGCACTACGGAATGCGCGAATGAAGCGTGCAACTTCGGCAGTCTTAAAGACGTTGAGATATTCAAAGCTAGCACCGATTGTCGCTTTGCCATCCATGCAGATACTCCGGGAACGAAGCCTTGCCGAGTGCCCAGCGTCGCTCTGATGGGCAGTTCATGAGTGCAGGTTTTTGACGTCTGTCCCCTTCCAGGAAATGTGCCACTTGGGCTATCCGTGTTTACCGCCCCGTCGGTCGAACTTGCGCGGTGACGAAGATCAATTACCCCGACCGATTATTGAAGTCGCCTGCAAATACCTATCCGATGATACGCTGCATCACGGAAATGCTGCAGCGGGCCGGATTGCGAGTTGGCAGAGACCGCCAGATAGATACATCAGCGCCCGACAGGTTCCCCCGAGGGTAGGAAGGCCAATCCTGAAACCTCGATGCCTGAAGCCAGCACGTCTCTGAGCCGTTCCGGATTGGCTCCGCTGCGGCAAACAGCTGCCACAAGTATGCTCAGCGCCGTGGCGGGAGTCGTATCCGGCTCCAAACGGAAAATCCATGGAACGTTGTTTGAAGTCAGCGACCTGTCACTGCTCAGCGCCAGCACCGGCACAAAGCTCTTCAATGCCAGTTGCTCCGCCAGATGGCTCGCGTTGCGATCAAGCGCCACAATCGCTATCGCATGATCGTCCATGAGCGTATGCACCAGCCCGGTTGAAGCAGCGCCCCAATTCTGATCGCTCTCCACCGGCAA
>Ga0302320_10014666_pt1 | contig 16187 bp, 13 predicted proteins | sample Bog_T0_3_FD_202130 | JGI IMG/M metagenome (GOLD analysis project Ga0302320, IMG submission 202130) | Peat permafrost microbial communities from Stordalen Mire near Abisko, Sweden - Bog_T0_3 | ecosystem: Environmental > Terrestrial > Soil > Wetlands > Peat | place: Sweden: Abisko, Stordalen Mire... | reverse complement strand
TGGGTGCCCAATCCTTGGCGCGTCTTTGTTTTTTGCGCCAAGGGTGGGAAGCCAGAAACTCCGTTCGGACAGCTCTTAGGGTTTCGATTTGGTAGTCCGGGATTCCAACCCCGAAACAGCCTTGAAGGTTTTACGTTGGTAGGTCGGGGTCTTAACCCCGACATTGAGATTCCAGAACTCGACGGGGCTTTAGTCCCTGCGGTATGCTTTTCCGGGAATTCGGTTGCGACGAATCTCTTTCTGAATTCCGCAGCCAGGAATCGGCCCGTACATGTTGATGAAGCCTCAAGCTGCCACAAATGAGCTGAAAGCTGAGAGCTAGCAGTGAACAGCTACCCGGAGGGCTCGAATGACCACCGCCATCGGCGTCGTTATCACCGACCACATCGGAGCTGGACGCCTTCAGGACCAGCGCCTCACAGGCAAGCTCCTCCGCTATCCCGAAGACAGCGAGGAACTCGATACCCTCGCCTCCATCCCCGGCAGCGAACTCGTCGAACTGCTCGCCACCCTCATCGACGCCCTCGCATCCATTGACCCCGCCCCAGTCGATGCCATCGGCATCGCGGTTCCCGGCATCATTCGAAATGGCGTTGTCGAGGACTCGCCCAATCTCTCCCAGATCAAAGGCATGCACCTCGCTGAAGAGCTCACCAAAGCCCTCGCCTTGCGCTCCATCACCGCCCCTGTTCACGTAGCCAACGATGCGGACGCCATTGCCGCCGGCGTCGCCGCCACGCGCGGCCAACTCAACAAGCTCACTCGCGTCTGGACGCTCGGCAACGGCATCGGCTACGGCCGCTGGCCCTACGTCGATGGCGTCTGGGAGGGCGGCCACGTCACCGTCTCCCTTGACCCAAAAGAGCGCTATTGCGGCTGCGGCGGCCAAGGCCATCTCGAGGGCATCATGGGAACGCGCGCCATGCGCCTACGCTTCCTCGACCTCGAACCCGAAGAGATCTTCCTCAATGCCAGCCAGGGCGATCCACGCTGCCGTATTTTCGTCGACCTGTGGCATCGCGCCCTTGCCGCCGCCACAGCCTCCTTCATCCACCTCGCCGGTCCCGGCCGCTTCTACTTCACGGGCCGTAACGCGCACTTCCTTGACCTGCCCACTCTCCGCGCCCACATGGAATCCATGGTCAAACTGAGCACCCTGCAGAGCTTCTCCCTCGAGGTTCTCGAACCCGACGACGAAACCGCCCTTCTCGGCGCTGGCGTCTCCGCTCTCCGCGCCCTTGCCTCCTAGAGAATCCTGGGTGCCCCAGGTCTCGACTCTGAGACCTGGGATATATGAAACGAAAGGCCGAAATGCGAAATGGCCAGTAAGACTCTTGCAGACCATCTTTTTCACAAGGCGTGCTGCTTTGTTCTCTATTTCGTGGCCGCATCGGTCTCCTTTAACGGCTATTACGACAAGTGGCACTTCGGCGAAGACGGCGTCTCCGGCGAGGACGATAGATTTCAATTTGAAATGATGATGGATGGCACCGCATTCCGCCCTTACATCTTCCGCCAAATGCTGCCCTCTGCCGCAAACTTCGCCAACCGCGCCGTTCCCAAATCCCTTGAAACGTGGCTCTACAACAGTCAGGCTCCCGGTTCCGGCTCCCGCATCGAACCCATCTTCGATTCCCCCACTGCCGAGAATCCCATCTACTTCTTCCGCTACCTCATCGTCTACGGGGCCACCTTTCTCTTTGCCCTACTTGCCGTCTGCGCCATGCACCTCGTCTGCCTGGCGCTCGATCTACCCCCGCCCGCCGCGGTCTTCGCTCCCGTCATCGTCATCCTGCTTGTGCCCTATATCCAGAGCGGGGGCGGCTACTTCTACGACTACCCGGAACTCGCCTTCCTTGCCCTGGCCGTCTGGATTGCACTCAAATTCCGCTGGGGTTGGCTCATCCCCGTCGTCGCGCTGGGCACGTGGAACAAGGAGTCGTTCTTCTTCTTCATCCCCACCCTCTATCCCCTCTTTCGGCGTCGCACTTCCCGCCTTGGCGCATCGCTTGCCGTCGCCGCCCTCGGTCTCGTCTCGGTCGCCGTCTACTATCCCATTCGCCTTCATTTCGCGCATAACCCCGGCGTCCCCCTGGAAACTCATTGGCGCGATCAGTTGCACTACTTCCTCAATTGGGACTACTTGATGGGAACTGAGAAAACCTACGGCGTGCCCATGCTCAAGGCTTTCAGCCTCGCTCCCCTGGCCCTTCTTGCGTGGACCGTGGTGCGAGCCTGGCCGCATCTGCCGCCAGCCATCCGGCGACATGCGCAAATCGCGGCCGCTATCAACTTTCCGCTCTACCTGCTCTTCTGCTGGCCCGGCGAGTTGCGCGACCTCAGCTTGCTCTACGTCGTATTTCTGCTTGTCCTCGCCGTCAATCTCAACCAGTGGATCGGCAGCTTCGCCCACTCTGAGTGACCCCGGCGTCATTTCTCCGCTCCCGTTCAAATTCCGGGAACAATTCCCCTTCCCACCGCGTAAATCAAATTGTCGCGGCCGAAAGTCACTTACCTGTCTCACCCTCGCGCCGCCGATCCATAAGGAGAGTCCCATGCGGAAGTTTTTTAGCGTAGCCGGCTTGGCCACATTGCTTTGTCTCGCCGCACCTGCCAGTTTTGCCGGCGCGCCGCCAGCCGCCAAGTCAGGCCCCGCCACCATCGTGATCGTCTTCAAAGACGGCCACCGGCAGAGCTTCAATCTCTCCGATGTTGCACGGGTTGAATTCTCTCAGCCCAATGACGCCGCCAGCCTTTCAGCTTCCGCCAGTTCCAGCCTGCCCCGGCACTTCATTGGCAAATGGGAAGCCGGCGATGGGGGCGGCAACAACTTCTACATCACGCTGTATGACAACGGAGAAGCCAAGCGGTCCATCGGCGATGTGCACGGCAAGTGGGTCGTTGTTGACGGCGAGGCCCACATCACCTGGGACGATGGCGCCCAGGATGCGATCCGCAAAGTTGGCTCCAGCTACCAGAAGCGCGCCTTCGGATCGAACAAGTCCTTCACCGACACCCCCGACAACGTCGCCCCCGCCCACAACACCACCCCCCACCCCATCTAGACCCTCTGAGCCCGTGTTGTTGTACCAAAATTGGGTGCCCCAGGTCTCGCCCGTGAGACCTGGGAAAGCTGAAAGCTAATAGCTGAAAGCTGAAAGCTGACACCTACCGTGCCGCCACCCTCTTCCGATACGAATTCAAACTGATCCGCCCAATCTCCCAAAGCCATTGCAGCCCGACAATGACGCACCCAAACAGCACGCCCCGATAGATACCGTGGTTGATCGCGGCCAGGTGCGCGCCGTGCAGCGCCTCATCCACCGCGGGGTTCGTGAGGGATGCGTAGATATGTCCCGGCGCCTGGAACAACACAAAAATAGGAATCAAGCCTACAGTCTTAATTGCAAGCGACTGCGCCGGCTGGCGCCCTTGCCAGCGTCCGCGCATCAGATTCACGCACTGCCATGCCAACTGAAAAACGTTTAGCGCCACCACACACCAGTAGAACGGGACCCACACCGCCGCCAAATGATAAGGCGACGCGCGCAGATAGAGTGCGCCGGGGCCAAGCAGTAGCCAGGGATTCTTTGGGAACAGAAGCAGCCAGATCAGAAGCAGAAATCCGAATACCACCTCGGCAACAGCCTGTGCAAAGCTGCGCGGCTTCTTGCCAGCGCGGAGGTCCGCTCCAACCAGCGGCAGTGTGCCCACCGACCAGTCAGACGCAGCGCCGGCAAACGGCCCGCACTTCGATGGAGACCGTGAAACTCCAAACTCGACGAGCGCAAAGATTCCTGTCACCCAGGCCGCGGTCGTCAGCAAGACTCCCGGTGTCTGCAGCACCGCTCCCAGCGCCGCACTCCCATTCGAGAAGTCTCCCGCAAAAATTTTCACCGAGCTCACGATCGCATAGATAACAAACGCCCAGAACATCGCAATCTTCAGCACATACCAATACATCGGAAAGATAGCCGGCCCAATCAGGTACCGCTGCGGCTGGTACCGCGCCGCCACCATCATCGGCGCTCCCAGTTCCTTCAGCCAGGCTTCCATTTCGGTGGCTGTAAGCGGCCGGCCCTGTTCAATCTCTTTGTCCTCAAGCTGCGCTTCGAGGTTGGCCTTCAGTTCGGCGATAATGTCGTCCTGCCGCTGCCAGGGCAGGTGCTTCTTTACGGCTTCGAGGTAACGATCGAGAAGGTCCATGGTGTCTCCCTTGCTTCTTTGCGGAATGCTGTTGCTGATTGTCGGTTCGGTCGGCAGTTGCCGGCCCGCTTAGGTGTTAATCGCGGCCGTAATTGAAACGTTGATCGCCTGCCACTCTTCAAACAGCTGGGCAAAGATCCTCGCTCCGTCGTCTGACAGCCGATAGAACCGCTTGTTTCGCTTCTCTTCTTCGCGCCATTCGCTGGTCAGCAGCCCCTGCGCCTCCAGACGCCGCAGCAGCGGATAGAGCGTGCTCTCGTCAATGTCCAACCCACGCTCGGCCAATGCCTTGCGCAGCGTGTACCCGTAATATTCCTGCCGCAACTGAGCCAGCACCGCCAGCGTCAGGCAGCCCCGTCGCAGTTCCAGACGAAGATTCTCAAAAAGGTTCTCGGTAAGTGTCATACTGTCCCTCATACACTGTACATCAACTACTGTATTACACACAGTGTATGCCGTCAAGTGTATTTGAAAGAATATTTGTTTTCAACGTCAGCCGGGCCGGGTTTCACCCGGCCCGGCTCAGAAATGGCGCTTGTTGGCATGCATGAGACCGTATTTCAGGCATCCGCCATCGGCGGCTTGGCGCTCCGCGCTGGGAAGCGCTCAATCTCCGGCAGCGAGCAATCCCGTCCAATCGGGGCGCGCGATTTCTGCTTTGACAGTGGGTTAGCTAAAATCTCTGGCGGGAAGTTGGAACTGCGCAATCTGACTATGCATTTGCTCGGAAAGTTTGCTCAGACCCTCGGCTGCCGTCGACGATTCATGAGCAGCTGTGGCCGAATGCGAGACGATTTCAACAATATGGTCAAGGTTCCGCTTGAGTTCCTGTGTCGTGGCGGCCTGCTGCTGGCTGGCGGCAGCAATCTGCTCCATCATGGAATCAACAGTCTCCACCGACTTATGGATCAGGCCGAAAGACTCCCGAGTCGTTTCAGTCAGTGAAACTCCCTCGGCAATAGAGACATGCTCGACGCGGGCCTTTTCAAGGGCGCTTCGAGCATGCTCCTGAACGCTGGCGATCATGGAATCGATCTCGCCCGTGGCGTTCCCGGTCTGCTCGGCCAGCCGTCTGACCTCGGCGGCAACCACGGAGAAGCCCTTACCATGCTCTCCCGCGCGGGCCGCCTCAATGGCCGCATTCAGCGCCAGCAGATTCGTCTGCGAAGCGATGTCGCGTATCAGCTTGGCTACGCGGCCAATCTCCTCGGTGTGCTTCGCCAGTTCCTCGATGCTCTGCGCCACCAGGGCCGACTCCTCGGAGATCTCAGTCATCTTTGCCGTGGCTGCCTGAACCGCTTCATCCCCTTGCGTCACGGATGCCGCGGCCCTCCCGGCCGACTCCAACGCGACCGACGTATGCTTTGCCACGTCGGCCACCGACGCCGCCATCTCCGCGAGTGCCAGGGACACCTGCTCCGTCTGCGTACGCTGTGAGTCGGCGCCCTGCGCTGAGTCTTGCGCCGTCGCTGCCAGTTCGGTGGCTGCCGACGACACCTGGGCTCCAATCTGGCCCATCTCCCCGATGACCAGCCTCAAGGCAGCCTTCGTCTCATTGACTGACATCAACGCCCGCCCAAGGGAGTCGTTTGTACCAGCTTCAATGTCTTCCACAGTGAGATCTTTGCGGGCGATGGCATCCAGCGAAACCTGAGCGCCGCTCACGCGCCGGTTGACGATGCGCAACGTTGCCAGCGCACAGCCAATCGCAATCACAAAACTGATCGCGATCAGTATGCCTGAAAGCCATAGAGCTCGCTGTGTCGCGTTACGCCGCTCCTCCTCGCGCTGTTGGGTCTGGTGTTCCATATACGAGACGTAGCTGGTCACGGCCGCCTGAATCTTCTTGCTGCGGACCACCGAGGTGGGCAACTCCGCCAGCATCTCAGCGGTCTTGCCCTGTCGGCCCAGTGCAAACATCTTCCCAAGCTCAGTCTCTCCCAGTTGCCATGTGGACTTTACTTCGGCCAGTTGGCTTTGCGCGGCTGGGTCGCCGCGATCGGCGCTCAATTGTTCAAGAATCGATGCGAATTTCCCAGCGGCCTCGATGCAGCGCGCATCCCCGCGTTCGGCGGGCTGCAGAAAGAACGCGCGAGAAGTTGCCTGCTCGCGCTGCTGCAGGGTAGCGAGTTGCTCCGCCAGAAGACCACGCTGCGCTGCTTCAGCCGCCGCCTCGCTGCGTTGCCCCGCCTCCAGCTCTCCGCGGATCGACACAGCTCCGGCAATGGCAGCCGCAAGCACGACCAGACCAAAGCCCAACGCGATCAATTGTTCCAGGCCGAGCCGTTTCAAACCGATCGCCTCTCTTTCCCCGCCCCAACTCCGTCCGCTGGAACATCGATGATGGAAGCTCAGGCCTCACCCTCGGGCGCGCTTCCCTTGCCCGTGTATCGGCAATCTCCGCCAAACATTGAGTTGCGCAGATCACGGCAAATCTAATTACTTCTTCCAGCTAAGATTCCCCCCTCCGTGAAGAATCCGGTTCCGACGCCGATACGTCCGCTAGTGATCCAACAAATGCATCCCGATTGAATACCCACAAGGAGCCGCGATGAAAGCACATGCAATGCACGTCTGGATAGGGCTGATCCTTTGCTCATCATGGCCGGCGCTCGGCCAGACCGACCCAGCGCAGAAAGCCGCGGATGCCCTGCATCGCATCTCGAACAGCCAACTTGCGCTTCACGTTGAAGAACGCACACGCTGGGAAGAACAGGACGGAGTCAAATTTGGTAGCGCGGTGAACCAGCAGGACATGCTCAGCCGCCTGCGCATTGGAATCCAGTATCGTCCTGTCTCCTGGCTCACATTCTCCGGCATGGGCCAGGATGCGCGCGCTCCCTGGTACGGCAAGCCCGCACCCAATTCCGTACGCGAGACGATGAACATACATGAGGCCTGGATGTCTCTCGCTTCAGAAAAGACTGCCCTCAACCTCTCCTTTGGCCGGCGCATGCTGGACTACGGGGAAGCGCGCGTGATCGGCACACCGCAATGGAGCAATACCTCGCGCACCTACGACTACGGACGCATGGAGTATGGGTCGAAAAGAATGACACTGGACGCCCTGATGGTTTCACCCGTTATCGTCCAGACCGACGCATTCAACAACCCGGAGCTGGGCAATCGAATCTGGGGCACATACGACATATTTCCAAAGCTCTGGCACGGGCTCTCCGTCGACACCTATGCCCTGCGCCATTCAGAGAACAAGATCGGGGGATGGACCAGCGCCGGCACGCTGGGAACCAACAGCTTCGGTGCCCGCGTCTATGGCCCGCTCCCCTCTCGGCTCGCCTACAGCCTTGAGAGCGTCGGCCAAACCGGACACCAGGGCCTGCTCAATCAGCGCGCCTATTCATGGTTCGCCGGCGCTTCGCGTCCCATGACCCTCTTCACCTTGCCGCTCACCCTTTCCGCTGAATACAAGGGAGCGTCCGGCTCTCACTACGGAGAAAACCACGATTCGACCTACGACCAATTAGACCCGGCCAACCACGATAAGTTCGGGCACATGGATCAGTTCGGCTGGCGCAATCTGAAGACCTTCAAGAGCCTCGAAACTCTGAAGCTCACAAAGTCGCTCGCATTCAATGTCATGTACACCGACGAGAACCTCTTTAGCGCTTCCGATGCGCTCTACAACAGTTCCGGCTCGCAGATTTCGATCTCGAAAAAGGGAACAGCGGGAACACGCGTGGGTCAGGAAGTGGACGCGTTCTCAACCTTCACCGCCGGCAACCACACGTTCTACGCGGGCTTTGGCCATTTCTTCAGAGGACAGTTTGTGGTTGAAACAACCCCCGGCATCAATCCGCGCTACTTCTACTTTGCACAGCAGTACATCATCAAGTGAAGACGAACCGATAGCGGAATTCTTCTGTCCTTCATCTGTGCATCGCGCATCTGTGAATCGCGAACCCGCCGCACGCAGCAGGGCAAACCATAGCGCGGCGGGTGCATGAATGAACGGGATCGGCCTTAGGTGAGGCCCGATGAACAGACCGCGTGCAAAGGCAACCGGCCTTCGATCCGAATCAACCCAGGTTGTTAGGGCAGCTCCCTCACCCATACATTCCTGAAGCTGATCGGCTCGCTCTTGTCCCCGTGCGCCTGCAGCTTGATCGGCGCGCTGTCGTACTTCTTGTAGAACGGCTTGCCGATATACAGCGTCTGCCCCTTCAGCTCGAAGTGATTCTGCACCAGCACTCCATTGAAAAGCGCCGTCACATAGGCCGGCGCCTTCAGCGAGCCGTCATCGTTAAACGTGGGCGCGGTCCACACCACGTCGTAGCTCTGCCACTCCCCCGGCTTGCGATTCGGATTCACCAGCGGCGCGCTCTGCTTATAGATGCTCGCCGCCTGCCCGTTCACATAGGTCGTGTTGTTGTACGAGTCCAGAATCTGCAACTCATAGCCATCGTCGCCCGGCCCGGTGGAGGCGAGAAACAGGCCGCTGTTGCCACGCGCCTGCCCGCTGCCGGTGATGCTCTCCGGAATCTTGAACTCAAGGTGGATCTGGTAGTTCTTGAACTTCCGCTTGGTTTCGATGTTGCCCACGCTCGGCGCCTTCTTCACCAGCATCGTGCCGTCGGTAACGATCCACTGCGCGGGTGTATGGTCCTGGGCCGACACCCATTCGTCCAGATTTTTCCCGTCGAAAAGCACGATCGCATCGGAGGGCGGCGCGGCGTCTGTAGCGCCCGGCGTCACAATGGCGGGCACCGGTGTCCACACTTCCGTCTCTTCCGGTTTAGGCTTGGCGGGTTCCTGCGCGACGAGACAAGCAGACACAGCGATCATGGTCGCGAACGCGAGAAGTTTCAAATCCTGGATGCGCATCATGGCAACCACCATACACCGGATGGGTACAACGCTGGCAAGACAGGATGAAACATTAAGGCCCTTCTGAACAGATCAACACAGAGGGAGGCGGGGGTTTCAACCCCCGTATAAACCGGCAAAACCAATCTGGGCTTCAGTCCCGGGAGAACTGCCGATGCCCTTTACCGGCGATCGGATAGGCATCCCTTGATCCCACGCCGACCGTTGCCTCTTCAGACTCTCCGCAGATAAGTCCCCGACAGCCGGTCATGCCAGCTCAGGTGGTCTTCGTCGAAGATGGCCCACGCCACGCCCAGCCCCACCGGCAATAGCGACAAAACCAGCGCCACCAGCCGCCCACACCGTTGCGCCCGGGTGGGCTTTGCATCGGTCAAGGTGCAGAGCGACAAGCGCGCCCACTTCATGCCCGGCGTTGCGGCTCCCAACGTGAAGAAAAGCACCTGATAAAGCGCACCGACTGCGACCAAGGCCACGACAGCGCTCAACTCAATCTCTTTCAGAGCGGGCAGATCCTTCGCCTTCTCCATCACAATTACGGCGCCCACAAAGAATGTGAATGTCATCAGCGCGCAATCCACAACGGTCGCCATCAGCCTCAGGCCCATCGATGCCGGTTGCAACGCCGCGGTTCGCTTCACCGGCGCGTCCTCAGTCTCCATCGCAGCAGGCAAAGGCTCTGACTCGTCCAGCTTGATGCCTGCCCAGCTCGATCCAGTCCACTCCGGGCCAGCCACACTCGACCATGCCGCTGCCGGTACGGTCACGATCTCAGCCGCCGCGGGCTCCGTCGAAATGCTCCCCGGATCTACCTCGAAGATGCTCAATTGTCCCATTGCATCGCCCGCCCCCGCATACGGCCCCTCGGCCAGACGCGGACGTACCTTGCGCGTAGCCACCAGCTCGCGAGGGAATTCAATCAGGTTCGCGTGCAGCGCCTCGGCAGGTTCCACAACCTCAACTGCTCCATCTCCCGCCTCAGCATGATGCAGTTCCCGAGCCATCGCCGACGATGCCCACCAACTCGCCGACGTTGTCTCCAACTCACTCCCATGTGTCGCGCGCAACCCTTCAAGCGCGGTATCGCGCAAAGGCAAGTCCGCTTCCCAGCGAACCCCGTACGCATGCCCTTCAATCGCTTGACCTGAATCCCTGCTTTCAACCGGGCTCAGACCCGAATCCTGTACTGGCCATGCAACCTGTGCCGGCTCAACCTTTTCCTCCCAGGCCAACGCCAGTGAACGCTCAGAGCCCCCGCCATGGAATGCCAACGGCTCCCAAGACTCTCCCATTGCCGGCCCTTGCTCCAATCCCGCCAAAACAAACTCAGCAGCGGCCTGCGCCTCAAGCGCCGCCCGTGAAGCAGCCTCCGCCGCCCGAACTGCGGCACGCGCCTCGCCTGCAAGCATCTCACTGTAGCTGGGAGCCTTCGCGTACCGAGCGGCCACCCGCGCCGCTGCCTCCGCAGCCAGGCTGCTCGACCCCCGCTTCACCAAGCCGGGAGCATCCAACTCTCCTTGAGCAGAGCTCTTGCGACTCTGGTGCGCAGCGAGGCGCTTGTTCACTTCCTGCTTCCACGTAGGCGCCCGGTCAGCCGTACTTGCGGATGTGCTCAATGCTCAAGTCCCCCCTTGTTGCGTGGCTCCAAAGGCATGTTTGCAGATCGCTCCTGCGCAAGCCCTTCTGCTTGTCCACACTTCAAGGCCCATCCTAGCCGCGGTCGCTGCGCAAGTCGTCGCCAAAACAGGCAGAGGTACCGGAGGGGTACACAGTTTTGTAATAATTCTTCCGTCCTAACCGTTGTCAACCGCTTTTGCTATCCTGAGCCTTGAACCTGTGCTGGTTTAGGGATGCCTCTTCGTACCTCGTTATTGACCGTGCTGCTTGCTCTATGCTCCCTCCAACTTGGGGCGCAGGCGTCAACCAGCGCCTCCGACGCCTCAGACGCCCCCGCCGCCTCCGCTCCGTCCCCCAACCAAACTGCCCGCAATGTGACAGAGACTGATCTGCCCGATGACCCCGGCCAGGAAGCTCTGCCCCTCGCGCAACCCGAGCCGCGGCCCGCCACCGGAGTCCCGGTCCAGTTCGAAGCCCAGCGCCAAACCCGCGTGGGCGATATTCTCACCCTCGATGGCGACGTCGTCGTCCACTACAAGGACTACATTCTCCGCGCCGACAAGGTCACCTACAACCAGTCCAGCACTGAGCTTGAGGCGGAAGGTCACCTCCAGGTCGTCGGCGGTCCCGATGACGTCTTCATCACCGCGTCACATGGCGACATGCGCCTCAACATGCACACCGCGCGCTACTACAACGTCAACGGCTCTGTAGGTGTTCGCACCGCCGGTCGCACCATCGTTTACTCCACATCCAATCCGTTTCTCTTCTCCGGCCGTGTTCTGCTCCAGCTCGGCGAAGGCGTTTACCGCATCGTCGACGGCACCATGACCAACTGCCGCCTGCCCCATCCTGATTGGCAGTTGATCTCGCGCTCCATCAATCTCGCCAACGGAGACGCCTCCACTTCCAACGCCTTCTTTAGATTCCTCGGCGTACCGCTCTTTTATCTGCCCTATCTTCGTCATCCCACCGACGAAACCGGCCGCGAGAGTGGCTTTCTCATCCCCGTTCTCAGCAACTCGTCCATCAAAGGATTCATCGTCGGCGAGCAGATCTACTGGGTCATCAACCGCAGCATGGACATGGTCGTCGGCTCCGAGTACTACAGCAAGCGCGGCTGGGCCCCCAATGGCGACTTCCGCTACAAAGGGCCCGGTATCGACCACCTCGTCGTCCGCTGGAATGCCCTGCTCGATCGCGGTATTGAGCAGCAGGTGGGCGCAACCATTGCCACCCCAGCGGCCCACCAGGCCGACCGCCCCGCCAATTTCCAGCCTGCACTCCTGTCCGGCCCCGTCGGCGATGAACTCGTCAACCAGGGCGGTGTCGATGTCGTCGCCCTCGGACGCAAAGACATAACCTCCAACACCCATGCCGCCGGCGTTGTTGAATATCTCTCCAGCTACCTCTACCGGCTCGTCTTCAATGACAACTACTCCCAGGCCGTCACCTCTGAAGTCACAAGCGACGTATCCCTGACCCACGAGAAAAATGGCTTCGTCCCCTCCGTCGTGCTTGATCGCTTCCAAACCTTTGCCAACTCCACAAACGGCGCTGAAGCTAGAATCCTCCACCTCCCCAACGTCCGCTATGACGTGCTCGACCGCCCTCTTTTCAACTCCCCGCTTTACTGGAGCTTCGGATCGTCACTCGCCTTCATGACCCGCTCCGAGCCCCACTTCCACGCCCGCAACGTCGGCCGCATGGACTTCTACCCGCATCTCTCCATGCCGCTTTCCGGCGCAGGCTGGAGCGTCTTGCCCGAAGTCGCTCTCCGCGACACCTTCTACACCATCAGCCAGATTCCCGACCTCACCGGCGCAAGAAGCGGCACGCCCAGCGTCAGCCACGATCCCCTCAACCGCGCCGACTTCGAAGCCTCCATTGACATCCGTCCCCCCGTTCTCGAACGTGACTTCACTATCCCCGGTTGGAACCGCCAGCTTCGCCACGTCATTGAGCCGGAGCTGACCTATCGCTATGTCGGCGGCATCGGCGCGCAGGCGCGAAATGTACTCCTCATCGACACCACAGACACGGCCACCAACGCCAGCGAGGCCGGCTACTCACTCACCCAGCGGATCTACCTCCGCCCCATCGCCCCCAAGCCCTGCACCGCTGAAGACGAGCAGCCCTCCGGCGATTGCGACGCCAAGCCCCGCGAGTGGGCCAGTTGGCAAATTGCCCAGAAATACTTCGTCGATTCAAACTTCGGCGGCGCCATCATCCCCAATCGCCGCAACGTCTTCGACTCCACTCTCGATCTCAGCGGCGTGGCCTTCCTCACCGCGGCGCGCGGCCTCTCGCCCGTCACCTCGCGCCTCCGCTTTGAAGCCATCGAAAATCTGCGCGTCGAATGGGACCTCGACTACGACCCACACAGCGGCCGCCTCGAGTCCAACAACCTCTTCGCCGGATACAGCTGGGGCAAGACCACCGTGGGCATCGGCCACGCCATGCTCAACGCCGTCGATGAAAATGGCAGCGCCGCCTCCACCATCCAGAGTCAGCAAGTGCAGCCGTTCCTCTCCTTCGGCAAACAGACCGGCGCCGGCTTCAACTTTGCTGCCAATGCCGGATACGACTTTGTTCTCGGCCAGTTGCAATACGGCGGCGTCCAGGCCGTCTACAACTGGAACTGCTGCGGCCTCACCGTCGGCTACCGACGGTTCCAACTAGGCACCGTCCGCGATGAGACGCAATACCTCTACAGCTTCACCCTGGCCAACTTCGGCTCCGCCGGAGACATCCGCCGCTCCAACTCCATCTTCCGCGACCCCACCCTCCCACCGCAGTACTAGGGCTTATCCGTAGATTGAATTTTCGAGTTAGCGGGCGCACCGCTGCGCGCGGCGATTCAGCCGTAGCGTTAGGCCATCACAGAGTTCGCGCCTCGTCCTAGTGGATCGTTGAGGGCTCTAGTTTTGAGTCTGAAACTGAGAGCTCCCGCACAGCTTCCCGGCCCTTTTTCAGCCCGAGCACTGCCTCCTCCAAAACATACGCGGATACAGTTCCGTCAGAGAGGGTCACAAGCAAGCCGCCCTCGCCATCCATTTCAGCATTGGTAATCGTGACAGTGTTTTTCATGCTCAGGAGTCTAGCGCGCAGGCAATGCCCCCGACTGTCTTGAATTGCTCGCAGTCGACGGGTGGGCCAGGTCTTGCGTTTTGGACCTGGGGACACAGAAGCAATGAAGACGTCGGCGCTGGCTTCGATGTTGAAGGCTGCGCCCATTGACCTCGCCGCTCAATCTTTCGGCAACTCGCGCACAAAGAGCTTCGCCGCGTCCTCCGGTGTGAGCGTCACCCCAGCCAGTCCGGCCGCATACGAAAGCAGCGGATCACGCCCGGCTTGAAGATCGGATGGACTCGGGAGAAACACCCTGTCCGGCTCCACCCCAATCTTCTCCAGGCTCTTTCCATCGGACATCACGGTGTCCGCGATCGTTACCCCGTCTCCATAGAGAAACGACGGATCTCCATCGGTCCAGTGAGGGTAGACTCGCGATTCCATCGTGTGCCCGGAACTGTGATCGCCAAGAATCGTACCGCGTTCCTGAAGTTGAATGACCCGCGCAAAGATCTCTCCCGCTGATGCCGTCTCGCTATCGATAAGAACAATCAGGTCGCCTGTGAAAGCACCTTTCCGATTCCCCTTGATCGTTTGTGGGCTCACTTTATCTCGCTCCACAAGGTTGCCAATCTTCACCTCATGCGTAAAGACGTCTTCGAAAAAGCTATCGACCGAAGCGACCATCCCGCCCGGCGTCCCCCGAAGATCCACAATGAGCGTCTTGTGGTTGCGGGCCTTCTTCATAAGGTTGTCCACATCCACTCCGGTCTGGATAAATTGGGGAACTCGGAGAACCATCAGCTCTGGCCCCAATTCCTTGTATTGGGCCTTCAGTTCGAACCACGTGTTTTCACCGTCAATCCTTTGCTGGTTGAGCGCCCATGTACTGTCACCAAGACCCGTCACGGGCGCGTGCTTGTGCACAATGCCGGCAGCGGTCACATGCAAGATTTTTCCGTTGGGTTCGCGCAAATCGACCACCAGGGCGCTCCGCGGCATTAACGTGTACATCGCGTACTTCAGCTTTGAAGCACCGGCCCGATCGACTGCAAAACCGTCGATTGCGAGTACCTCATCGCCCGGCCGCATCCCTTTGCTTTCGGCGTCGCTCTTCGGCTCTACCTGTGTCACAAGGCAGCGCTTACCGACCACCTTGAAGCCCCAGCCGTAGTCAACCGTATTGGTGTTTCGCGGAGGGTAGAAGTTCGTGTGCGAGTCGTTCAATCGCTCCATGAGCGCTTGAATTTCAGCATGCGCCACCAGGACATTGGAAGCGCCATCGATCTTCGCCTTCGTCTCTTGAACCAGCGCGTCCCAATCCAAGCCATGCAGATTCTTGTCGAAGTAGTACTTGCGCACATCGGCAGAGACGTTTTGAAGCATTGTCTCTTCCCGCTCGCGCTCGACCCGCGACATCTGTTGACCGTGTACCTTGGGTGTCACGCCAACGGCCGCGGCAAAACACACAATCGATAACATGCCCGCAACTCCCGTGGGAGTCAGCTTTGGCTGGGATAGCGCTCTCATCTCACCACTCCCTAGTCGCACAGGGGTTTTGCCAACCGTTCGGACGCTGTAGAAAGTTCGTCGGCCTTTGTCTGAGTAGGCAGCCTTGTGGACCTTGAAGTATATCGCGAAGACTCCTGAAGCGCATTCTAATCAAGAAAGGCGGGCCGGATCTGACCCTGCCGAAAGGACAGGGTTCCTGACCTCAATGCCAGGTCCATCTTCGCCCAGACGGAGCTTTAGCGAGACGCAGGCCTTCCTCAAGTAATCCGGCGTGAGAGACAGGGACCAAGTTCAGGCGGGGATGCTGACTTCTACAGGTGATTTTGCTTAGACTGCTTTGGCTTTTGCCGCCGCGCTGATCGAGTCAGAGACCACCAACGCAGCGCCGGCAATCGCAATGGAGATGGCATTGCCAGCCCAATTGAAGTGATTGCTCGGCCCGGCAGAGACATTCGGAATCCAGAACAGCAACTCGAAGATCACGATCTCCGCAGTGAGCAGGCGCGCGGCAAGCGGCGCCAGGATGCCGGTGAGGATAGCGACAGCGGCCCCGAAAAAGCCCAGAGTCGTAGCGTAAGCCCAGAACATTTTGGTTGGCGGCAGCCAACCAGGAATCGCGCCCAACAGGCCGGGCATGTCAACGATGTGGACGATGCCGAATGAAATGGGGCAAATGCCGAAGAGGTACACGAAGAACTGCCGCCGGCGCGCAAGGGACGAACCGGCAGGCGAGAAGGTCGAGCAGAGCACCAGGCCTGCAGCAACCAGCGAGAGTTCCTCAAACACATTGCCGATGGGGTCGTAGTTGCCGAGGTTGACAAAGGCCTTGGGCACCCAGATGAGCGTGAAAACAGAGTAGACAATCGTCAGGGTCAGAGCGCCGGCGCGCGCGGTGCGGGGAATGAGCAGCGCGATCCCCCCAGCCAGTTCAATCACCG
>Ga0302320_10014665_pt1 | contig 16187 bp, 15 predicted proteins | sample Bog_T0_3_FD_202130 | JGI IMG/M metagenome (GOLD analysis project Ga0302320, IMG submission 202130) | Peat permafrost microbial communities from Stordalen Mire near Abisko, Sweden - Bog_T0_3 | ecosystem: Environmental > Terrestrial > Soil > Wetlands > Peat | place: Sweden: Abisko, Stordalen Mire... | reverse complement strand
GGTGAACCATCATCTGGAGAGCCTGGTTTTCAGGGACAGATGAAAGTGGTTCGCGGGGTCGCAACGCATCTGTAGAACATGACCTGTCGCAGGACGAGCGCCAAAACTATGGCGTAGAGCGTATTTCATGGTGCGCCCCAACGGCGCAGATCAGCGCCGAGACCTTCGGCTGATTCACGTCCAGTACCCGCGCCGCCTCCGCCTGCGTCAGCTTGCGAACCGCCAGAATCGCGTTCAGTGAGACCGCCATCGTTAGACCCTGCTCGATCGCCTGGCGGCCGGCGAGATTGAAGTCGGCGCCTCACAATCTGTGGATTACAGGCTTTTAGTATTCGCCTATTCTTCTCCCACGTCCATGCACTACTGCCAACAAGGGGCGGTCAAGCCAAATGTCTACGTGGTGACGTGCAAGAAATGCACCCGCACCCTCGGCTACGCCGCCAACATCTTCCGCCAGCCCGGCGAAGACCACGGCGCCATCTTCTTCTCCATGCGTTTCCGCGATCTCTTCCGCTAAGTGAATGGAATCGGCACAGAAGAAAAGGCCAGGTCTTCGAACCTGGCACCTTCTCTGTATATAAGATAATTGGTATCAATACATTACGGCAAATAGATGGCGCTACGTGCTAGACATCCTTGGCCGCCGTCGCCCCGCGGACCTTCGTCCTCTTCACAGACCGCGACGTCCGACTCCACTTCGCCTTCGAGCGCTTCCTTGCCAACCAGATCCGCGCCGCCTTCGGCTTCATCGGCGCCCCCATCTGGTTCAAACTCCGCTCCCGCAACAAAAAGCCTCCCGTAGAGTAATCCCCAATACATCAGAATAGCGAATAGCATCCTGATACGAAATTGGTTGCGCCAGCCATGACGCTATGCGATGCTTGTGCCGCCACCTTTTTGAGCTTCATTCGACACGCGAAGGTTCTCAATGGACGACTTGAATTCCGCTCCGAGTACACAGGAAGAAACACCTCAACCACCACAAATTCCTCAAACTCAATCAGTCAGGCACAAGCCATTATTTTTCTTGCTCTTACTGATTGTTCCGCTAATCGTTGGTCTGAGCATCTGGATGTACAACAACGTAACTGCCGACAAGCCCCTCCAGCGTGTTCTAGCGAGTGATCCGCGGAATGCTCCTATCAAGGAACATGCCCGCTACGATGGCTGGCTCGATGTACACACGTTGGTTTTCGACGTTGATGATGTCACCGGAGAGGCCAGCCGGATGGATGTGCTGCGAACTTTTCTGGAATACGCGGAGGCAATGAAGGATAGGCGATTCAAGACGGTGATTCTAGCTTGTAGAGGAAACAGAAAGTTTCAGATGGACGGAGCATACTTCCAACAACTAGGGATTGAATTCAGTACACAAAATCCGATGTACACAATCCGCACTCTCCCAATAAATGTCACTGCAATGGACGGGTCACATCCTTATGAAGAGTACGAGGGAGGAATCTTTGGTGTTTTATCAAAGGAGCTTGAACAGTTTGGAGATTTCAGCGACCGCTGGTATGGCAAAGACCTGCTTCTGGAGCCGGAAGAGGTGAAATGAACGATAAAATTCAATCCCGAGTAACGCTGGCGTGTACAACGATAATTGCACTGTCATACTTTCTGCCGTGGATGAGCGTGATGACACCGTTCGGCACAGTAGAGTTCAAGGGACAATTTCTTGACTATGCCTGGGTCGTTTTAATACTAAGTATCTCGTGCCTCATATCTCAATTTGCCTCTCAGAATGCGGAAGCATTCGGAGTACCGGCAGCGGCAATTCCGAGACTACTGATCGTTGAGCGTGTTTCTCCATTTCCAATCTTGGGATTTGTGGTTTGGGCAGGCGCAAATTTCGAGTTTCATAAACACGCCGGAAATATCAGCGTCCTGTTTGGGGGTGACCCGGGGTCGGAAGTTCAATCAGGACTCGACTACGGATACTGGTTGGCCGTGATTTCCGTAGTGTGTCTAATTTCAGTTATTGGACTGCGTGCAGCTAAAATTCGCCAATTTGTGGTCGCCTCGGTCGGCGTCACGACTATAGCAGTGGTGATTGCATTCGGTGCAAGCCGCTCGGGCCTAATACATATAATTGGTAACCACCAAGCAGGCCCAACTCCTCAGGTTGCCCAGGACAATGCAGTTTCGCCGCCTGTGGCAGACGAGACTCCTTTCGATGCCACACCATATGTCGTCGTAATATCTGCTACTGGTCGCGCACACACAAAGAACTACGAAGTTGAGAGGTTTTCAGACTCCGTGGACGTGAACATTAAGTTTCAAAACCTAACAGATAAAACTATCGTCGGTATAAGAGGTAGTGTTTCTGTTCTCGATGGTTTTGGCAAGACCGTCTATTCCTTCGGATTCCGCGACGACGATAAGATACTTCCGAAGTCAGCGGCCGGTGACGTTTCATACAATTTCGATCACAACCAGTTTGAGGACGACGATCCGTACTCGAAGATTTACCCGCTCATTGAAGCAGAAACAGCGAAATACCAAGTAACCGTCACAAATATTGCGTTCTCAGATGGATCGGTTTTGCCCGCTAAATAAGAAGGCCCCGCGTTCACGAGTGCCAAAAACCAGCCGCACCGCACGGGGGGCCTCACAGGAGTCCCCGGAGAGCGGTCTTTGCTCGCTGGGGTGGGCAGCCCCCCCACATCTACGGCGACGACCTCGACTCGCCCGACGAGACCTATCTCTCCCCCCAGTTCGACCGGCCCGTCATGGTCCACCGCTATCCCGCCGCCTCCAAGGCCTTCTACATGCAGCCCGACCCGGCCGATCCATCAAGGCCCTCTGCGTCGACGTGCTCGCCCGGTCTTCCCATCTGTATCAGTTAATGACTTACTTGCGAAACCTGGAGGCCTCGCTCACTGGCCAAGAAGTTGAAGGTTTGCTTGTTTACCCCGCGGTACAGCCCGTGGCACAGCCCGATTTCGGAAGAGACATGAAACTGTCCGGGCACCCTGTCAGAGTCTGTACGATCAATTTGGCTCGTCAATGGAAAGATGTAGCAGAGCGCATGCATCAGATCATGTTTATGTGCCACGGAGAAATCTACGAACCTCACAGAGTTCTTTTGGACAGCAGCGTCATTGGAACGAAGGACTAATCCCTCGACCCTCATCGGGTCAGGGGCCCGTGGCACCGCCGACTCCAATGACACAGATGCAGAGTCGAAGGGTGAATCTGCCAAGTCGAAGGGCACCGCCGCATGGAAGCCCGCCAACCGCACCCGCAAAGTCTCGCAGGCCCTCCAGGCCTACTCCGCCCTCACCACCAGCGCCTCCCGCGGCGCCGTCCGCGACGTTTCCCGCATCCAGAAGTCGAGTCATATCGACCGGTGGCTCTGAGGCAAGTTGTTGATTTATATGTAAATATGTCATCCTGAGCGGAGCCTCCCGCAGCTTTATCGCGGGAGGTGCAGTCGAAGGACCCCGTGGATTGACGCCCAGACAAAACCTCCCGAACTGTTTTCCCCAGAAACTCCGGGGGCTGGTGGCACATCCTTTTCCCTTGGAACTTCCTCATTTGTCTTGCGGGTTGCGCCAACGCGCGTATTATTATCACAAATTTATTTTCAAATCAAAATGGAGATCCAGTTCGGAAGAAACTGGAGGAAAGACGCAATGTCTAAATCGAAGTGTGTGCATGCGGCCTTTACTCGTTTAGCTGCCTTGGTACTGATGCCAATCGGAGTTCTTAGCCTGAATGGACAGGCACCAGCCAAAACGTACAAACACGCATCGCAATATCAAGTAGCCATCTTGGACCAGAATCTCCGTGTTGCTACGGGTAGCGATTTAACACTTGGTAAGACCACGACAGACGCGAAACTCGGCGCTGGAGGTCAGGGCATCCACCTGCTGCATACAGACGCCGGAGATTACCGCGTAGAAGCCCCTGTCAACAAGGGTATGACGTTTATGTCGGCAATGGGATCAAATGCCTATCACCCTGCCCAGACTATTCACAATAAGTGGTTTCTGGACGGGGTTCAGTCGGGCACTAAGGTGTTGTTCGCTTCGGAGTGCGCCAACCCTAACAAGAAGCATCCGAATGATGCGGTTCGATGCACTTTTTGGTTTCCCGACCCAGACAGCACCACTCATGAATACGAGACCCTCGGAGACTTTACTCCGTATACGGCTGGGGATGGTAGCAACACACAGAAAACGGCCAACACACTGTGTGGTACCGGAAAACTAAATCCCCAGACCGAAGCGCAACTCTGCGCCCCTGTAATCCAACCTATACCACCGCCTCCACCGACACCAACGACGGCAACGCAACCAACGCCACCAACGCCACCAACGCCACAGAATTAGTGTGACCTTGGGCGGGTAGCCCACCCGCGTCCAGTCGCTCTCGAACGCGACCGCCTACCAGCTTGCGCGCGCCTTCGCCTTCTTCTTCGAGCTGACCAACCTAGCCGAGACCAACCACCGCAAGCGCCGCCGCCTCTCCAGCCAGCCGTATCCTCTACGCCGCGACCCAACCACCATAACCCGCACCGCGCCCAAACCGGCCTGCTCGGCATGATCGGCAACGCCGAGCGCGGGCCAGAAGCCATCGCCGCCATCCGCGAGTTCCACTCCGTCTACCTCATCGCCGTCGGCGGCGCGGCCTACCTCATCTCCAAGGCCATCCACTCCGCCCGCGTCCTCGCATTCGCCGACCTCGGCATGGAAGCCATCTACGAGTTCGATGTCGTCGACATGCACGTCACCGTCGCCGTCGACTCGCTCGGCTCCAGCGTCCACACCACCGGCCCCGCCGAGTGGCAATCCCGCATCGCCCAGCACCTCCCCAACACCGCCATCCTGCAGTAAGCCTATCCAACGTGAGGATTTTGGAGTAGTCTGCTCACAATCGAAACCAGAGTCCTTTTGCCATCCTCACCGCCAATCGGGCACAACCATCGCAGCAGTTGCCAACGTCGACTGCGTCAGAATTCATGGTGAACTTTGAATACACAACCCATTAAAAGTATTGGCGCAGGAAGATTTACAGACCTGTTTGCGAATATTCCTGGATACAGCTTGGCGGAGAGGCTCGTGGATATCTTCGAAAAACGACAGAGAATCAGACTTATCGTCACAAGCGACGACTATTGCGAACTCAGAATCTGCTGGGGACTTGTCGAATTTACGAAAGGTTCGAAACAGGAGTTTCTCATCGAGGGCGGGCCCGGACTGTGTGAAGCAGCCCAGAAGTTTCTTGGAGGGCCAAAAAGGACTGTCAACATGATTTCACGCAGTATTGGAACCGGTAAATAACCAGCCAATCATCTGAGCGCTTTAAGGGCAAGCAACTATGAATATAGGTGGATTTTCGTGGAAACGATTACTTGGAATTACTGCATTTAAGTCTCGAATATCGAGGGGAATAGGCATTCCTTTCACGAAGACGGGACGGGAACGGAAGGTTGGAGCAGCATTAGGCCCGGTGGTTCCAATAGCTATATTGATGATGGCTGGTGCCAAGCTATTTCGTTCTCTTCGACGTCGCTAGCGTTGAGTCCTATAAATATTGAAGAGATGTACGATACAAAATTCTGAGTTACGGCGAAGGTGGAATAAAAGGCAAATGTGCGAAGAAAGGTTGCAGTTACAACCACTTCTGAGTTTTTATGATCGAGTCGATCTTCAGGCGATTGCGGTTCAAGCAGCCGTCCTCGAAGAAGTCACGTATGTGAAGGTGTTGGGCACCGGGGCCAAACAAACCTATACCAAAGCGAAAAGTGCCGTGAAGTGGCTTGCAGACGTTACAGGAGTTCGGAACAAGATCGACTCCACACCTGCCAAGAGCACCGCTGACTTGGTACTAAGCCGAGCTGACTTCTGGGTTCATCGGCCAGCAGATGAGGTCCGAAGGCACGTTTTTAGCACGCTGGCGTCGCGACTTCAGGTCGGCGCTTCGGATCTCGGACTACTCTCAACCAGGCTTATCGAAGAGGCTGCTGCCGGATTCGATGTCCCGGAGGATCTCCTCATCAGTCAACAGGCAGAGGCGGTGGCGCAGAAATACTTGGAGAACTGCATCGAAGGTGTTCGTGATCTTCTAAAGAAGCAGGGCGATGACGAGATCAAGGTCACGGAAGACGTCATGTCCAAGCAGCTTGCGGCGATGACGGCTGCTGAACGCCTGGAGATACAACAGGCGCTGAATCTCCAGACGCTCTCTGGAAGTAGCCTGCGCTCAGTTTTTCTTAAGTCTGGAGTGCCGGTAGCTGGCATCGCCGCTTTGCAGGCCGGGGGATTCGGCACGTACCTAGCTTTATCGACGATCATGCACGCGGTGTTCACTGGCGTTCTTGGGATAACGCTTCCATTCGCGGCATACACGACAGCGTCGAGTGCAATGTCTGTCGTCATGGGCCCGGTGGGAATAATGTGCTCCCTTAGCATCGGGTTACTCGGATACTTCTGGGGACGGCGAAAGATTGAGCGCAGCCAGTACGCAATGATCGTCTGGACGTGCGTGGTGCATGCTGGACGACCTTTGGAGCCAGCCACCTCCTTCCTGCCCTCGGCGCTTAGCTGCCGTCTCCTTCCAGACGGATCAGGCGACGCGGTGGCCACGCCCCAAGCTGAAGATGATGACTTCAACTCGCTTGAACAAGAGTCCGGGAAGAAAGCAGTAGCACTCAAACTGCAGGAGTCGGCGCGGAAAGAGTCGGAGGCTGCAGAAGCCCGCAGCAGGAAGATTGAGGAGAGATTACTCCGTGCCCAAGAGAGTCTTGCTGCTGCCGCCGCTCAACGATCTGAAAACGCGACCCTTCAAGAGTCTCTCAAAGCGATGGTAGAGAACCAGCTAAGGTTGCAGGCCCAGCTTGCCAAGGAACTGGGGGAGGCCCGCTCGAACGCGGCGACTGCAACGGAAAGGTTGAATCGGAAGGAGCAAGAAAGCACCATCGCTGAAGCTCACTACGTTAGTCGACTCGAAAGGAGAACGAGTGAGTTGAAGTCGCTTTGGGGGATTCACTTCGCAAAGGTAGACTTCCGGCAGCAGCCCTTGCGCTGGGCGGCTGAGCAAGACTTTGTAGGCCGACTTGAGATCGAGCGAGCGATCAAAGAGCTGGTTGATGCCCCTGACCCGGTCAAGCTCAGTCGGTCCAGAATGCACGATACGCACGAACACCATTCCCGCTTCACTATTCCGAAGGGTGTTGAGTGCAGGCTGTTCTTCGTCGTGAGCCAGGGCAGGATCGAAGTTCGCCGCATGTGCAAGAAGAAGGACTGCTAGATCAGCAAAGATATACTCGGTGATCCCTACCTAAACCGCAAGCCGGGTGCCCCAACTCTCGATTCTGAGATGGGTGCATCACGCGAAGGCGCGAACCGGGGTGGGCGACCGCTCCCGCTCATCCAGTCTTCGAGACGCTCTACGCCGCCCCAACCGCCCTCATTCGCGCCGCGTCCTCTGCTGCGGCCCGTGGACGAATCTCGATCACCACATCATGATCCAGGGCCGTAGCGAAGTGCATCAGCCGCTCCACCGAGAACCCCTCCAGCTTGTACCCCTTCAGCGCCGAGATCTTCGGCTGATTCACGCCCAGCACCCGTGCCGCCTCGGCATGGGTCAGCTTGCGAACCTCCAGAATCGCATTCAGTGAGGCCGCCATCGTTAGACATTTCTCGATTGCTTGGCGGCCGGCGAGGTTGAACTAAGCGCCTCACATCTGTGGATGACAGGCTTTTAGCATTCGCCTATTCTTCTCCCATGTCAATGCACTACTGCCAACAGGGAGCGGTCAAGCCAAACGTCTACATGGTGACGTGCAAGAAATGCACCCGCAGCATCCCAGCCGGCGCTCAGGAGTTCCCCAGAGGCAATCTGGTGGTCCCATGCCCGCTGTGTGGTGAGTTGCGCCGCTACCGACCCTCCGAGGTGTATCTGGGCTTCCCTGACAGCCATCTCGTACAGCAACAGGTGTCCATCACGCGGAGACGGAAGGGTGGCTGGTGAGCAGCGCCACGGGTCTTGCTCAACTTCCTGCACTACGGGAGATGGTGGAGCGTCGATTTCATCGAAGCCGACTGCCGGACGCTGATCGGCCCGGCTAGGGTGGGGTCCGCCAGGGCCCTGCTGTGGTACGCTCTCGGCATGTGCGGGCGCTACTACCGAATCGCCGACAACCAGACGATCATTGACCACTTCCATTCCCCTGCGGCAACCGATGAGCCCTTCCCGCGTGGCTACAACATCGCACCCGGTACTACCCAGCCCGTCATCCGGCAGGGCCGCGACACTGGAGCCCGCGAGCTGGTCGGCATGCGCTGGGGTCTGGTCGGCTTCGGCTCCCAAGGTCCAGATCCCAAACGCTCCACCTTCAACGCCAGGAGCGAGAATCTCACCAAGAGCGACCTTTGGCGCGTCCCACTGCACAAGCGCCGGTGCCTCGTGCCCGTCTCGGGCTACTACGAGTGGCGCAAGCCCGACAAAATACCCTTCCGCTTCACTCTACGTGACGAGCCGCTGTATGCCCTCGCTGGCTTGTGGGACGCCTGGAAGAATCCGGCCGGCGACTGGTTGCAGAGCTTCTCAATCATCACCGTGAAGGCCAGCGCCGCGATGAGCACCATCCACGACCGCATGCCTGCCATCCTGATGCCTCCCGAGTACGATCAGTGGCTCGATCGTGGCGAGACCGAGCGGCCGCCCACCCAGTTGCTCCGTCCATACCCCGAGACCACGCTGCAGATCCACCCGGCAAACCCCAAGGTCGGAAACGTACACAACCAGGGCGTTGAACTGCTCGATCCCCCGTAGGCGCGTCAGTCACCCTCGCTGAGCGGATTGGCGATGATGCATCATTCCAGAAGTACTTTGGGCCGCTAGCGCGTTTAAGAGTACCTATAATGCAGACGCTGTCTCGCAAGCAGCGGCCCGTCGCTGGCCTATTCATGTAGCCTTCCAGCCTACAATGGGGAGAAACCGCCCTGCTCTCCTAGCCGAAAGAAATTTGAAAAGCAACTTGTTCTATAAGAAGACTTCGTGAGAGACGACTTCAGCGTACGGACAATCGACCAGCTTGCCAAGCGCGCCGGGACCGTTTGTTCAAATCCCGGCTGCGGGAGACCAACGTTTGGCGCTGCCCAGAGCCACGATGGTTTCGTGAACGTCGGAGTCGCCAGCCACATCACGGCGGCTGCGCCCAGAGGGCCTCGTTACGATCCAAACCTTACGAGCGAACAGCGCCGAAATCAGTCAAACGGGATTTGGCTTTGTCAGACACATGGGAAGGCTGTTGATTCTGATGACGGACATTTCACGGTCGAGATGCTCCGTGAGTGGAAACGTCTAGCAGAGGGGCGATCCTTCACGGCTATCGTTTTAGCGGACGGAGCGCAAGAACAGACCATCTCTCCAGCTGGGCCGGAAGCCAGCGAGGATGCATCGACAGTTGCGCACCTCCTCCTTGCCGCAAAGAACGATCTCGATGCTTTCAAACGCATTCCAGGCTGGCCGCGACACCCGATTGAGCTTGGCTTGAAAATGACGCGTGGTGAGAGCTCTCAGGCGTTCCATGCTTCGGCACTCGCTAACGCAGTCGTTGCCTTCAATGAGATCGTCCTCATTGCCGCGCCAGGCACCGGCAAGACGACGACACTGCTTCAGGTAGCAGACGCTATTCTCTCTCGCGGGAACTCGGTCGCTGTATTCATTCCGCTTAGCGAGTGGTCCTCACAATCCGATTCGCTCTTGGCATCAATCGCGCGGCGACATGCCTTTCTTGGAAGCGGTGAAGACCAGTTAACACAGCAAGCACGTCAGGGGCGGCTGGTCTTGCTTTTGGACGGCTGGAACGAGCTTGACTCAGCCTCCCGGCAGCGGGCGAGGAGCGAAATCCAGAGGCTTCAAAGGGATTTCCCCGCTTTGGGCATAGTTATTAGCACGCGTCGTCAGACATTGGACGTTCCGATCTCAGGCCCGGTGGCAGAGGTTGAGCCTTTGAGCGAAAACCAGCAAATGGAGATCGCTCGCTCACTGCGTGGCACTCAAGGTGAGGCTCTTCTCGATCATGCCTGGCGGACTCAAGGCATAAGAGGACTGGTTTCTATCCCGCTTTACTTGACTGCATTGCTGGCGCATGCTGAAGGCGAAAGACTGCCTACGAGCAAGGAAGAAGTGCTGCGGCTGTTTGTTGAGGAACATGAGCGAGACGGCGACAACGCCGAGGTGCTGCGCCGCGAGATGTTTGGATTTCACTCAGAACTTCTGAAAGCACTGGCTGTTGAAGCCACTCGGTTGGGAACGACCACTCTATCCGACACCCAAGCACGCGCGGCGATCAAACGTGAAGAAGGCCGGTTGTTTTCAGAGGGGCAGATCAACGGATTGCCGCAGCCAACGATCCTTCTTGACCTACTAGTCAGCCATCATCTGTTGATTCGGTCCGGGGGTAATTCTGGAGGGCTTTCGTTCCAGCACCAGCAGTTTCAGGAATGGTATGGATCTTTCGACGTTGAAGACGTGATGCGAAAGGCAGCGGCGGGTGATAACGACAGCAAGCTGAACTTGAGGCTAAGCCCGCTGAATACCCGTGCATGGGAAGAATCCGTTTTGTTTGCTTGTGAGCGAACATCACGAACGGACGAAAGCGGGTCCCGCGCAGTCGGTGCAGCCATACTGGAAACCATCGGAATTGATCCAATGCTCGCGGCCGAAATGATTTACCGGTCGGCCGCATCTGTGTGGGAGATGGTCAGGGGCCAGGTCGTCGAATTTGCTGAACGATGGCACAAGAGCGGCACAGTGGATCGGGCAGTACAGTTCATGATATCCACTGGTAAACCTGATTTCGCGTCGAAGATTTGGCCGTTGATTGCGAACGAAAACGATCAGATTTACCTCGCCGCTTTTCGCACTGCACATCGTTTTCGGCCTTCAGTGCTAGGCACTGACATTGAGCAGCGTGTCGCGCTGCTACCAGAAAAGAAACGTGCGGCCATTGCTTCCCAAATTGCCTTTGAGAGCGGTATCGAAGGAATTGAAACGGCCGCGGGTATTGCAATTAGGGACAACAGTTCAAAGGTCAAGACTGCAGTCATCGAGGCGCTCGATTTCCGTCGCGCAGACAGGTTCACTGTGGATGTGCTTCGTTCGGCTCCAGATGATGTATGGAGCGCGGTCGCACAGCATAGCTACCTCGTAGTGACTGGTGATGCTCGTATTGCAGAGCGATTAGTCCAAGCGCGAATTCGATTCGCTAAGTCTGAAGTCGATCCATTAAGAAAACTCAATGCGATCGTTGAGGCCGGGCGTCGAGGAGAGAGGGTCGGCGATGCGGCAGCCGCGCTGATTGAATCTCATGATTTTCCTGCTATGAACCAACATGTCGGATGGAAGCTCAGCGAAGCATACAAAGTTTTCCCCAAGGAAGTGAAGACGGCTTTGCTTGGCCGACTGCGTGTGGGACTACCGATTCCGACTCCGGCAGAAGACTTACTACGCTCGGAAGACACTGAGATTGATAGTGGTCCGGTCGTCGCCTTCACTCTGGATGATGGTCAACCGGCGACCCTTGTTCCTGGTTCACTTGGCGTTTTGGGACCTCAGACCGTCGGCAGGTTGATCGACAAGTTAATCGCCATCAAAGGAAGCGCAAACAATATTGGCGTACCGGACGGGAAAGCGACTCATGACTTGCGAGACTGGATTGCTGCCACGCAACCAAGCTCTTTCGTGAAAGCAATACTTGAACGTGCATCGACCACAGTGCCGAGCGATATCGCGCTCCTGGCGGATCTCGTAAGCCGACACGGTAGACGACTGGAAGGTGAACTGCTCCAGATTCCAAGCGACCTTCGAACTGACTTCAGCGCCGCGCTCATGCGCTGGGGTGTACAGCTCTTGGCATCATCGGCCCCCAACCGGTCTCATCTCGCAGAAGTCGCAATGGCGATTAGCCGCGTGTCGGAGCCTGAGTTGGGAACTGTTCTGGGGCGGATGCTTGCGGCAGATTTGGCACTTTGGCGCGATGCGCGTCAGAAGATGAAGACTGCTTTTGAGAAAAAAGAGGCGGTCGATATGGTGGTTCGATCCTCTGCCCAGATGGGACACTCGCTGCAATACAGGCGCGCTTTCGCCAACACGGGTGGCGAGCAAGTTGTGGACTTAATGAAGTCGTACTTGCCGCATCTCGGTTTCGATGGCTTTGGCGTGGACGCGGCACACGTGCTGAGGGATCTATGGGAGAAGGAGCACAATCCCCCCGATCCGAGGAGGCTCGTTTTCGGAAGAGACTTCTCGCAAGTGAGCGCGCGCCGAGCTGAACGAGCTTCGGCTACTGGAAGCCCCTCAACCTCACCCTACGCGGACGCAATCTTTGCGGTGGTCGATGATCTCATCAAGCCTGGATCGAGCGACGAAGAGCATCGCCACGCTCTGCAGTTGGCAACGGTGGCGCTTCGGATGCCGCACGGCGATCGAACTCCTACGTTGGATAGCCTTCTTCAATTAAAGCAGTCTCTTCGCGAAAAACAGGCATTGCTCAGCGCCCTTGTCCTGAGCGGCGAAATCGTTCGGGCTGAAACCGTTCTCGACGGTCTTCGAGCTCTCGTTGCGGAATGGAAAGCAAAACGCTGGTTCAACCTCGAACAGGATTGGTGGGAACTCGGAGGTTGGCTGGAGCTCTTACCGTTCTCCGATCGCCCAATGGCTACATTGGACGGTCTCGATCTGATAGACCCTACATGGCGGCAACCTCGGCGGCTTCGCAGTATCCTGTCCGCTCTGTCATTTGCACCGTCATCCGAGGCCGAACATGTGCTCAAGGAATTGCCGCGAAGAGACACTGCGTTCTTGAACGACCACGACTGGCTCGGTGCCTTGGAACGACGTTCCCCGGTAACCGCGGCGCGCACTCTTCTTGAATTCATTTCGGATGGAACTCTTTCTGCTGTTGAGGTGCGAGACAGATGGTGGCTCACTCGGAAACTAGGCCGAGCAATGCTGGAGGACGCAGACTTTCGAGCAGATGTATATCGCCAATACGATTCAGCTTCTGACGGGCTTGCGAGTGAGTTATTGGAGGGGGCTATCGCGGAAGGCGCCGATGAGATGGGCGTGCTGGTATTGGTTCAAAACCATGCGCGCCGGGGCGAACCTTATTCCGGCAGCATTGAAGCTGCCATTCGGCACGCCGTCGTCGGCGAACGACCATCTCTGGATTGGGCTGGAGCCAGCGAGCTTTTTGGTATTGCGGTTCCGTCGCTACGGAAAAAGCTATTCGGAATGATTCAGGGTGATACGCCTGAGGCGCAACTGGCTTGGAGGTGTCTTACCCGCATCGACGAGTTGCGCGATGAATACGGCCCCGTTGAATCAGAACTGAGACATCCGGATATCGAGTCAGGCCGCCCGTGGCCCATTCCTCTCGGTTAAGCGCATACGCTGAAATGCGGCAAGAGCGTGACGCGGCGCGCGCCAGGATCACTCAACTAGAGAACGCTACACGTCCCCACTAACCCAGTCGTCATTCATTGGAAATCGAGGCCAGCCCGGAGTCAATTCCGGGCATTTTTGCGTTTACGAGGAGATGTAACCATGATCCCAACACAAGAGCACCCAGGCCAGTATTGGCGCAGCTCAGACCCTGCGGATATTTGGCTTAACGAGGCCGGAGCAGAGTCTCCGACACTCATCACCTGTCAGACGCCCCAAGGTGGCACCGCAACCGTGCGCGTGGACCACTTGAAGTTTATTGGCGCAGGATTGTTTGGCGACGGCCGCCCGTGCCTTGGCGGCAACGTCAACTGGACGGGTGCGAGCTACCGTTACGGCGTCTACTTGGTTCACAAGCCATACAGCGGTCCTGCGGTTGTGATCCTACAGTCGTCTGGCGGCGGTGCGGAAGGGCTCATGCTTTCGTCTACCACCAGCGTAGAGACATGGGAGCACCTTGCCGCCACGTCCAAACCTGAGATGCTCTGGAACATCTGCCACGAGCTCTATGAACTACGTCGTGAGGGTCTCGAAGGAGTGAAGCGCAGCATCTTCGCCGCCTTTATCGAAGGCCGTCTGAAGAAATCGAGAAGGCGGAGGGGTGTCATTTCCGTGACCATGGAGGCAGCAGCTTGAACTACGCCGGCATCTTTACCTGTGTCGTTCTCTTTGTCATCCTCCCACTCGCAGCATGCCTGCATGAGTGCTACATCCGACGCCACACCTACACGGAGACCAGCGATGCTAGTATCCAGCACCGTTTACTACCACGTTACCCTGACACACAATGTCGCCAGGATTATGCGCGAGGGGTTGCACCCGCGGCGCGGTTCCCGATCCCGAAGGTTGGGCGAGTCGCGTGAGGCCGTCTACCTATTCAAAGGACGCGAGGACGCTGCTGACGGCCTCGCGAACTGGCTAGGCGACGAACTGCCGGAAGATGAGCCAGTTGCTCTCATAATGGTCAATCTTCCGGCAGGTGCCCGCATCCTCGATACGACGGCCGACTATGAACTTGTCGTCGCGGATCGCATCCCACCTGAAAACCTCACGGTTATGGAACTTGACTGGTAAGAGTCTCAGCCTTCAACCTGCACCAACCGGACCCTCGGTGCCGTAGATCGGGGCTACTCCTATCTCTTCCAACGCGTGTCACGGCTTCTTCTTAGCTGTGGCCCGTTGTAGCTTTCATGGAACGGATTACAACACCTAGGCGCAGTTTTCCAGAAGTTCAACAGTGGCAGTGGTATATTGTATGTGACGGCATGGAGAGCCAGCTTCCGAGTCGGCCCCCAATTATGACTCGGCTCTCAGCGCCATGATTGCCCATGGGGCATCACAGGAGTCGCAAACAAATGATCTTTCGGAAGTACACCGCTGTAAGTCTCGCTCTGGTCTTTTTCGCGGCAACATCGATTTCAGCGTCCGAAGCATCGGGCTTCCCGCATTTTGGAGCGAAGAAGCAGCAGAATGACCCGATAGATGTACGCAAACTCACTCCCAGTCAGAGCGCGCTAATTGATCGGGCCATCGTGCGAGAGCATGCTGTCGTTGCGGCGGTCAAAGAGCGTGCCCCGCTCGTCGAAACCTATATCCAAAACATGCGTCCCGACCCGGTTGTTACCCAGTATCCGGCGTCAGATCGCTACTTCCTTGATCGCGTGCAATTCAGCAAGGTCATTGCCGATGAGGAGTATCAGATCAATCCGTCGACCGCATACGACAAGGCAAAGCGTAGCGCTGTCTCGGCACTAAAGAATCCGCTGTCGTACTTCGCGGCCCTCCGCGGCGACGTCCAGATGACGTACCAAGACAGTGGATTTGTGCAAATGGTGCTCGTGGACTCAACCTCCTTCGACCGCAGCCACTACACATTTAGTTTTGTCCAAAACCAATTCCTTGGCAACATTCCAACGGCCGTCTTCGACGTAACACCCGCCGCTGGAAAAGGTGGCAAGGGACACTTCTTTGGTCGGATTTGGGTGGAGACGCGCAGCGCAAATATTGTTCGGTTCAATGGCAGATTCACCGGCTCTGTGCAAGAGCACAAGGAGTATTACCACTTCGATTCCTGGCGCGCCAACGTGCAGCCGGATCTCTGGCTTCCTACATCCTTCTATGTTGAAGAGAGTGATCCCAACAGCGGAACGCATACACTCAGGTTCAAGGCGGTTAGCCATATTTGGGGCTACCAGTTGAAAGTGTTGCCGCCAGATGCGGACTCGAGCGCCACATCTCTTTCAGTTGTAGGAGCCACCGACGTAGCCGATACGCCAGACCTCAACCCTCTCGGAGCACAGCGCGAATGGGTGCAGCAGGCTGAAGACAACGCCATCGATCGGCTGTTCCAGGCTGGGATCATTGATGCGCCCAGCGACTTCGACAAGACCCTCGAAGCACTCGCAAGCAACATCCTCGTCTACAACAACGTCACGCTTTCGCGCCCGATCCACTGCCGGACGATGCTCACCGAGCCGCTTGAATCATCAGCTATCGGAAATACGATTCTTCTCTCCAAGAGCTTGATTGATTCGACGGCTGTGGTCACTCAGGATGGTTTGCAGCAAGCCGGTAATCTCAATGCGCTGCTTGCCTTTCAGTTGGCGCACATCATTCTCGGCCATCGACTGGACACCAAGTTCGCGTTCAACGACACGCTCATTTTCCCGACGATTACCGTTTTCAATCACATCTCGATGCACCATTCGGATGCGGATAACGCCGAA
>Ga0302320_10014663_pt1 | contig 16189 bp, 11 predicted proteins | sample Bog_T0_3_FD_202130 | JGI IMG/M metagenome (GOLD analysis project Ga0302320, IMG submission 202130) | Peat permafrost microbial communities from Stordalen Mire near Abisko, Sweden - Bog_T0_3 | ecosystem: Environmental > Terrestrial > Soil > Wetlands > Peat | place: Sweden: Abisko, Stordalen Mire... | reverse complement strand
TGGGTTGAAGACAGCCGCACCCGCTGCGAATCCCTGTGGAATCGATAAGAACGAATGCCTGAAGCTGCAAACTCATCCTCTCGGCCGCGTGTATTGAGCGGCATGCGCCCCACGGGCAAACTGCACCTGGGCAACTACATGGGCGCGCTGGCCAACTGGGTGAAGCTGCAGGATCAGTATGAGTGCTATTTCTTTATTGCGGACTGGCACGCGCTGACGACGGATTACGCGGATACCTCGCAGATTGTGCCGAATACTCGCGATGTTCTGCTGGATTATCTGGCTGCGGGACTCGATCCGGAGAAGTCGGTCTTGTTTCTGCAAAGCAAGGTCTTGCAGCACGCCGAGTTGACGTTGCTGCTGGGCATGATCACGCCGCTGGGATGGCTGGAGCGGGTGCCGACGTACAAGGAACAGCAGGAGAATCTTTCCAACAAGGATCTGTCGAACCTGGGGTTTCTGGGCTATCCGTTGTTGATGGCTTCGGACATATTGCTTTATCAGCCGCAGTTTGTACCGGTAGGCAACGACCAGACCGCGCACGTGGAACTGACGCGGGAGGTGGCGCGACGCTTTAATTTCTTCTTCCCTCGTGGTGGACGGAAGCCGCGAGACGCTGGTAAAGACCCAAAGAACCCGCCGGTCGTGGTGTCTTGGTGGGAAGGTGACGAAGTGTTGCCGGAGCCGAAGGTGCTGCTCACGCCGTCGCCGAAGCTGCCGGGAACCGACGGCCGGAAGATGTCAAAGAGCTACGGCAATACGATTCTGATGACGGACCCGGAGCCGGTGGTGCGGCAGAAGCTGAAGACCATGGTGACGGATCCGGCGCGGGTGCGGCGTACTGACCCCGGCGATCCGGACAAGTGCCCGGTGGGGGATCTGCACAATGTCTTCTCCTCCGCGGAGACGATTGCCAATGTGTACGAGGGCTGCCGGTCGGCGGGGATTGGGTGCATTCAGTGCAAGGGCTGGGCGGCGGACGCGTTGGTGCAGGTGCTAGCGCCAATTCAAGAGCGGCGGGCGCGTTATAGCGATGCGCAGGTCGAGGAGATTCTGGAAGAGGGGTCGAACCGGGCACGGGTGCGCGCCGAGGAGACGATGCAGGAAGTGCGCGAGGCCATGCGGTTGGTTCCCCCAGCGGTGACGTAGAGGCCGCGCGCGAGATCTCTGTGGATTCGTGCTTTCCCACCCTCGCGGCAAGAACAAAGACGCCGCAAGGATGGGGCGCCCGACCGTTTTCTGGTTCAGAGGTAAAGAATCGATTGTGTGGGGAAAAACTGGAAACATTGACTGAGCAGGAACCCAATCCCGAGCTGGTTGCCGCAACGCAGAACGCGGCGGCGCATGAGGCCGAGCAGGAAGGCGCGCCGGTTGCGGCGATTTCCACTCTGCCGGACGCGGTGACCGCGCCGGATGAAAAGGCTGCGGCCAAGGCGGCGGCGGTGCAGAAGAAGCGCGACGAGAGCGCGGAGGAGTCGCCGTTCTCGGTGAGCGTGGGGCAGGTGTACGACGGGCCGCTTGACTTGCTGCTGGACCTGATCCGCAAGCAGGACATCGACATCTACGACATCCCCATCGCCAAGATCACGGCGGAGTTTCTGGCATATGTAAACCAGTTGCGGGCCTCGGATGTGGATGTGGCCGGGGAGTTTATCTACACGGCTTCGCTCTTGATCCATATCAAGAGCAAGATGCTGCTGCCGCGCGCTCCGACCAGTCCGGAAGAAGCGGCCGAGGATCCGCGGCGGGAGCTGGTGGAGCGGTTACTAGAGCACGAGCGGTTCAAGAATGCGGCCCAGATGCTGCAACAGAAGCAGATGCTGGAGGCGGCGACTTGGAGCAACCCGGGACTGAGGGAGTTCAAGGACGACGAGGGGACGGAGCCGGAGATTGCCGCCGACACGGTGGACCTGGTGCGCATCTTTCGCGACATTCTGGAGCGGGTGCGCACGCGGCCGGTGTTGAATGTGGAAGAGGACACGGTGACGGTGGGGCAGATGATCCGGTTCCTGGGGCGGCGGCTGAATCTGGAAGATAAGCCGGTGTCGCTGAGCCGGCTGCTGAGTCATACTCATTCGCATCGAGCGTTGATTGCGACGTTTCTGGCGCTGCTGGAGCTGGTGCGGGTGCAGGCGATTTTACTGCGGCAGGACCGGGCCTTCAGCGATATTTTCATCAAGAAGCACACGGGGTTTGACGCGGTGATGAACGACGGACTGGCGAGCGCGCGCGACGATTGGCGCTAGCTGAGCGGGACCTGGTACGGGGGGGGCCCGATCTTAAGGTGAGGCGTTTGTGCGGGCAGATACCCGCGGCGGCTGAAGCTCCTGTTCATTTCCAGCGGCTTGCGGCACGACTGAACAGGCTCCGGAAATACTCTGAGCTTGAGCCGAACCATGCAGAAGACATACCAAAGCGGCTGAAGCTGGCGTTGATTCTATGGGCTTTGTGTCGGGGATAAATCGCCGACCTACCGCTCGGACGGGTCTTTCCGCAGCCAGCGACGTCGTACGCTGGGATAAAGCCGCCCCAGGAACCCCGTCCCTTGTCGTATTTCTGGTAGCGCGCGAAGGAGTTTCTGGGGAAAAGAGCAAGATGCTCAGACGCTGGCGCATGTCTGGCTGGATGGGCGACAATCTTGTTGCCATGGGAAAACTAAACCGCCGCGATTTTTTGGTCCATGCTTCGGCTGCCACGCTGGCTGCCGCCGCCACGTCCGCGCTCGCAATTGAACAGACACAGAGGGTCTTTGTCGGTACGGGGACGCCGAACGGCATACTGGCTTTCGATTGGCATCCGGCCAGCGGCGAGCTCACCCAATCCGGCGTCGCGGCGCAATTGACGACGGTGGACTGGGTTACCTATTCTCCCGATCGCCGATTCCTCTATGCTGCCTGCGAGGTTGATACATTCAACGGCAAGCCCACCGGCGAAGTCGCGAGCTTTGCGGTGAAGGACGGGGCTTTGCAGGCGTTGAGCGCGGAGAACTCGGCGGGGCCGGGTACCTGCCACGTGGCCATCGACCACACTGGGCGTGTTCTGCTTTCAGCTGACTACGGCGGCGGAAGCGCGGCGAGCTATCGGGTGACTGAGGGCAAACTTAGTCCCCTGGTGTGGTCGGAGCATTACACCGAGCATGGGCCGAACAAAGAGCGGCAGACAAGCGCACATGCCCACTTTGCTTCTTTCTCGCCCGACAACCGCTTCGCGTACATCAACGACCTGGGCGGAGATTGCCTCCACATTTACGCGCTGAATGCGGCAACAGCAGAACTGACGCGTGCGGGCATCTATCGAGCGCAACCGGGTGCGGGATGCCGCACACTGCATTTCCATCCCAATGGGCACACGGCGTACTGCATGAATGAGCTCAACTCGACGGTGGATGTGCTGCACCTGAACAAGTCGGACGGGGCACTGAGACGGCTGGCGACCATTGAGTTGCTGCCGGAGGGGTATCGCGGTCCGACGCGGGCCTGCGACACGGTGATCACGAGGGATGGACGGTTCGTTTACTTTGCCAACCGCGACAACGACTTCCTCTACAGCTTCCATGCCGATATGGAGACGGGAACGCTTACGCCGATGAAGCGATCGAATTGCGGCGGAAAGATTCCCCGCAATTTTGTGCTCGATCCGACGGAGCGCTGGATGCTGGTGGCGAATCAGGACTCGAACAACATCACCGTCTTCGCACGGAACGTGGAGACGGGGAAGTTGGCCGACCAGGGTAAGGCCTTCGCAGTGACGACGCCGATGTGCATTCTGTTCTAGGGCAGTTTCCGAAATGGTGTAGACCTGGAATTCATGGGTTCCCCACCCTTTCCGCGGGAAAGAGCGGAAAGGATGGGGCACGGAAGTCGACAGCAAAAGCAAAAATGCCTTAAAGCGTCCTTCGCGTCTCGGGTGACCAGGACTTTGTTGGTATCCCACCCATTCCGCGGAAAAACGCGGAATGGGTGGGGCACGGAAGTCTTTGGCGAGTCTTGAAGTTCTTGCCGGCGCCAGAGGAGCGAGTCCTACGCGGTGGCAAGCGCGGGGTTGGATAGAGCACTGGCGGCAATCGAGGATGAGGCCTTCTCGTGTGCGACGCTGAGCTCCACCGGAATGTGGGCTAATTCCCAGGCAGAACGGTCTTTGAGCAGGCGGGAGACGAGTGCGGTGTGCATGGCATGGCCTGCGCGCTCGGCTACGACGCGGCCCTCGATGCGGCGGCCGGCAAGGGCCAGGTCGCCGATGAGATCGAGGACTTTGTGGCGAACGAATTCATCGTTGAAACGCAGCGGACCGTTCTCCGGTCCGTTGGGGCCAAGAATGATGGCGTTGTCGGCGGTTGCGCCGCGAATGAGGCCCATGTCGCGCAAGCGCTGTTCGTCGGCCTTGTAACCAAATGTCCGCGCGGGGGCGATGAAATCGCCATACGTTTCAGCCGCCAGATCAATGCTGGACATTTGCCGGCCAATCGGGGCCGGGAAGTCGATGATGTATTCGATGCTGTAGCCGGTTCCGGGATACACGCCAATAAACTTGTTTCCTTCACGGACCTCGACAGGGCGCAAGACGCGGATGGTTTCGCGCCGACGGCGCTGGGTGCGGATGCCGACACGCAGAAAAGCCTGGACGTAGGGGAGGGCGCTGCCATCGAGGATAGGCAGTTCCAGGTTGTCGATCTCAATGATGACATTGTCGACGCCCATTCCGATCAAGGCGGAGAGAAGGTGCTCGGTGGTGGATATCAAGACGCCCTGGCGCATCAGGCTGGTGGCGTAGCTGACCTTGGCAACATTGCGGCCGTTGGCGGGGATTTCGAAGTTATCGAGGTCGGTGCGGCGAAAGACGATGCCTGAACCGGCAGGCGCAGGCAGAAGCCGCATGTTGACCGGAGCACCGGAGTGGAGTCCCACGCCTTCAAACGCGATGGGCTCCACGATCGTTTGTTCCAGATGGGCTGGATCTGCCAAACATGCCTCTCAGACTGTGTCGATGACGTACTCGCTAGATTAGACGGAAAGGCTGAATCTGCACCTGTGGTATTTTCGCCACACTATGAGCCTATTGTGTGCCTTTTGGGGGTCACCCTGGCGGGGTCGACAGGAAGCGTTCCGACGCAGGATGGGTTCGTCGTAGAATCACAGTATGTCCCAGACCGGCCGTGGATCTGGTTCTTTCAGAAAGGGTTACAATGCTCCTCGACGACTCTGCTATCGGTTTCCCGTTGCGTGCGCTGCTGGCGGGAGCGCGGCGCAGCCAGCCGAATCTGCTCGGCTTGCTGCGTAGCCTGGTGCGAGCCGAATCGCCATCCGACGACAAGGCAGCCGTCGATGCGTGCGTGACGCTGGCCGCGGAGCATGCCAAGGGCTTGGGTGGGAGAGTGAAGCTGCATCGCCAGAGGGCCTTCGGGGACGTGCTGGAAGCGCGGTTTGGGCCAAGGGGCAAGGCTGGATCGCCGAAGCCGATTCTGCTGCTGGGCCATTTGGATACCGTGTGGCCGGTAGGAACGCTGAAGCAAATGCCGCTACGGGAAGGCGCGGGGAGACTGGGTGGGCCTGGTGTTCTAGACATGAAGGCCGGGGTGGCCATGGCATTCACGGCGATTGAGCTGGGTACAGGGGCGGGTCTGCTGAGCCGGCCGGTGATCCTGTTGTTGAATAGCGAGGAGGAGATTGGCAGCCCGGTATCCCGGCCCATTACCGAACGGATCGCTCAAGAGTGCGGGGCGGTGTATGTGTTGGAACCGGCCCAGGGATTGGCCTACAAGACCGCTCGCAAAGGAACGGGCAATTGGCGGATCGAGGTGCAGGGGGTTGCGGCGCATGCCGGGGTGGACTTCGAAAAGGGTGCAAGCGCAATCCTGGAACTGGGACGGGTGGTGGAGACGGTGAGCGGCTGGACCGATCTGAAGCGCGGCCTGACGGTGAGTGTCGGGCTGGCCGGCGGGGGATCCAAGACCAACGTGATTTCCGCCGAGGCCTGGGCGGAGGTGGATGTGCGCATCGCGCGGAAGGCGGATGGTCCGCGCATGGAGCGCAGGTTTGCTGGGCTCAAGGCGACTGACAGGCGATGTTCGGTGACGGTGAGCGGGGGCATCAATCGCCCGCCCATGGAGCGGACGCGGGGAACGGTGCAGCTCTATCGCCGGGCGAAGGCGGTTGCGGCGGAGTTGGGTTTTGAGCTGGACGAGGCGGCGACGGGTGGTGCTTCGGACGGCAACTTCACTTCTGCGCTGGGAGTTCCGACGCTGGATGGGATGGGAGCGGTGGGCGAAGGAGCGCACGCGCTGCATGAGTCGATTGTGCTGGAGCACTTGGCGCCGCGGACAGCACTGTTGGCGGCACTGCTGGCCAGTTGACCTGCTGATTGCAGCTGTGAGATACGTGGTCTCCCATTCTGGCAACAAGAAAAAGGCGTCGCGAGGGTGCGGACCCGCTCTAGTGCCTGATCTGGGGATCGAACGGGGAATTTACTCTGACGCGATGATGGGATGGAGGGAAAGGGAGGAGGTTGGGTCATGAAAGGACTGACGATTTCGCTGATTGTTTTGGGTGGGCTTTTTCCCCTTGGCGCTTTTGCCAAGACCCCGGGGGGTGGGGCGACTCCGGCGAAGGGAATCGACGTCATGACTGCGTATGCGGGCGTTTGGAAGGTTGAGATGGACCATCTCGCAGTAGATGGCGGCAAAGCGGGTCATGAAAGCACAACCCTGCACAACGCATGCTGGAAGAGCGGCACCTACTTCGCCTGCAATCAATATGTAAATGGGGAGTCAAAGATTCTGCTCGTCTTCACGTTCAACGAAAAAGAGAACGTGTATACCAGCTATCAGATCCCCGAAGGCGGCGGAGAGGCAGGCACGGGCAAGCTGAAGATTGACGGCAATGTCTGGACGTTTCCGTGGGAGCTGACCGATGCGGGAAAGACGACGTACTACCGGGTGGTGAATGATTGGGTGGCAGCGGACCGCATCGAGTTTCGACAGGAGCATTCGACGGACCAGGCGCATTGGACGGTGACGGCCAAAGGCGTGGAGACGAAGACGGGTGCTGAGTGAGCCGTGAGGTTATGGGTGAATCAAGTAATTTTGCAAGAAGAAGTAGCCGGCAGTGGCGAAGCCGATGATGGCGACGGCCCAGCGCATGGCCCGCTGGTTGACCTTGCGGCTGTAATGGGCCCCTAGATAGCCGCCGATCGCGGCGAGAAAGGCCATGATGAGGCAGAATCTCCACTCGACGCGCCCAGCCAGGATGAAGCTGATGGAAGGTATGCCGATGGAGACGGCGGCTGTGAGCACCTTCAAGGCATTCATCTCGTGAATGTCGTGGACGCCGCAAAAGCCGAATAATGCCATGGCGAGGAAGCCGCCGCCGGCTCCGAAATAGCCGACGTAGACGCTGACGACGACCATGCCGACGATCAAGGTGGTGTTGTAGCGCTTTCCGCCGGAGAGCGAGGCGAGCCAGCGGCCGAGGGGAAAGCTGAGAACAAACATGACAGCGGCGAAAAGCAGCAGCCAGGGGAGCAGTTCCCGAAAGCGCTTGTTGCCGGTGTGGAGCAGGAGCCAGCCACCCATCCAGCCGCCGATGCCGGAAGCGATACCCAGCGGGACCAGCTTCCAGCCGTAGGCGCGGAGCTGTTGGCGGAAGGCGACCAGGGAGGTGAGCTGGCCGGGCCACAGGGCTACGGTATTTGTGGCTTGGGCGGTGACCGCGCCGACACCGGCAGCGGCGGTGCTGGCGAGAAGGGCGGGGAGCGACAGGAAGGACCCACCTCCGGCAATGGTGTTCAGGACCCCAGCGAAGAAGGAGGCGACCGGCAGCCAACAGATGCGGAAAAGATGCAGGATGAACGGGGCCATAGGTCACTCTAGAGCATTGGACATAAAGACCCATGAGGTTTTGGCGGTTGCGGCGACGCTGCAATCAAGGTAGGGGCCTGATACACTCCGGATTAGAACCTACGGGAGCCCTGATATTCCATGAAACGACTTGTCATCACACTCCTTCTGGGAGCAAGCACTGTTGCCGTGGCGGCCCAAACGCCTGCTAAGCCAGCTGCACCGGCTGCTGCCGCGTCAACAAAACCAAATCATGCAGCCACGACTTCCACGGCGGCCAAGCTTCCTCCGGGCGTGCCGGTGGTGAAGGGCTTCGTGAAGACGGCGTTTTCGCTGCGTTATGAGGATTTCAAGATCGGCACAGGGGCGGACGCGGAGCCGAGCAAGCTCTACAAGGTGCATTACACGGGATGGCTGGCCGCCGACGGACACAAGTTCGACTCCTCCTACGACCACCCCGGTGCTCCGGTTCTGGATAAGGACGGGAAGCCGGTTTTGGGCGAAGACGGGAAGCCCAAGAAAGGCGATCCCCAGCCGATGGCCTTTCCGCAGGGAATGGGGCGGCTGATTCCGGGCTTTGACCAAGGGTTCGCAGGGATGAAGATCGGGGGAAAACGCCGGCTTTTCATTCCCTGGCAACTGGCGTATGGCGCACGGGGCCGTCCCGGGCCGGATCCGGCGCACCCGGGAATTCCCGCCAAGGCCGATTTGATCTTCGATGTGGAGTTGGTGGATGTGACCGACATGCCAAGTCCTACGGGCCGCCCCGGAATGGGTGGGATGCCGGGTGGCCGACCGATGCCTCCGGTGCCCCCTGCGGGAGCTGGTGCTCCAGCTAAGCCGGCAAGCCAAGGAATCCCCGCAGCTCCGGGCAGTGCGGCCCCGGGAACAGCAAACCCTGCGCCTGTGACGGCTCCGACAACTCCTGCGAACCCCCCGGCGCCCCCGGCCGACAAGCCCACGACACCGCCGCCGGCAACGCCCCCTCCGACGACCCCACCCCCGACGAAGTAGAGCGCGTCAAAAAAACTTGGAATGTCTTCAGGCCACGCCGGCAGGTAACTCCGGCGTGGCTTTTAGTAGCTGCCGGGTATATTCCTGGCGCGGAGCGGCGCAAAGCGATACCGCTTCGCCGATTTCGACCAGGCGCCCCGCTTCCATGACCGCAATGCGGGTGCTGAGATAACGCACCAGCGGCATGGAGTGGGCGATGAAGAGGTAGGTCAAGCCCAGCTCGCTTTGAAGACGGCGCAGCAGGTTGATGATTTGCGCGCCGACGCTGACATCCAGAGCGGATACGGGCTCATCGAGGATGAGGAGCTTGGGGCGCAGGGCGAGGGCGCGGGCAATGTTGATCCGCTGACGTTGGCCGCCGGAGAACTCGTGCGGATTCCTGCCGAGGGCGGAGCCATCCAGGCCCACTTCGGCGAGGAGTTCGATCGCCTTGCTGCGCAGGGTCTGGCGATCCCTCCCGAGACCGGTGGCCCGGTGGTGGATAAGCAGCGGCTCGGTCACAATCTCCAGGACATTCATGCGCGGATTCAGGGCAGCGTAGGGGTCCTGAAAGACCGGTTGCATCTGGCGGCGCAGGCGCTGCATTTCGTCCCTTGCGGCTTGGGCAAGATCGATTCCGTCGACGCGGATGACACCGCTGGTGCAGGGGACAAGGCCGAGGATCATGCGGGCCAGGGTGGTTTTTCCGGAGCCGGATTCGCCGACCAGGCCGAGGGTTTCTCCGGCCTCGATCGTGAGCGAGACGTCCTCGACCACCGCCTTCATGCGCGTACGCAGGCCTTCGCGGCGGGCGTAGCTTTTGGAGACGGCCTTGACTTCAACCAGAGCCATGATTCGATGGTACATGCGGGACCGCGGGTCGATTTGAGGGCGGTAGTTTCGGGTGAGGAGAGCTCGTCGGTCGATGTGGAAGCTGCCGATTGCGAGGAGACGCTGTGAGGCGGTTCCCAACCCCTGGGGTGCTTCGGCGGGTCGTCAAGGGGATGGTTTCCAGATCCCGGCCTGGTCATTCAGGTCCGTGGTATCCCCGGTCTCCAATTGTGAGAGACCGGGGGCACCCAGCTTGGCCACAGCCAAGCTCAGCGGCCGGTTGGGGCAGGTTTATGCTTCGACGGCGCAGGCTGCCTGGGTCCGGCTAAAGGCCGGAGCAAGATTCCCTCTGACGCCGCGAAGTGCCGCAACCGCTTCGGGAAGCGAATGGGCCGACGCCGGTGCTCCATAGAGCCAGCCCTGCGCTAACTCGCAGCCCATCTCGCGGAGCATGGCTGCTTGCGCCTGAGTCTCCACGCCTTCGGCGGCGGTTGCGAGGCCCAGATCGGCTCCCAAGCTGATGATCGCGGAGACGATTTTGTGACTTGCCTGGTTTTCGTTCATGGCGCAGACGAAGGCCCTGTCCACCTTCAGTTCGTCGAAGGGCATCGCTAGCAAGTGGAGAAAGCTGGAGTAGCCTTTGCCAAAGTCATCGAGCGCGAGACGGCAACCGAGCCCTTTGAGCTCGCAGGCCACGGCGCGCGCCACGTCGAGATCCTCGATCAAAGCGCTTTCGGTCATCTCGATGGTGAGGCGGTGCAAGGGGAAGTTCTCGCGGGAGGCGGCGTCGGCTACGCGGCCGGGAATGCTGGTGTCGAGGAATTGCCGGGGGGAGATATTGACCGAAAGGCGCACTGAATCGGGAAGCAGCGGAGCGGCGGCGAAGGTCTTCTCCAAGATGCGCTGGGTGAGGGCATTGATGACCCCATGACTCTGCAGGACGGGAAGAAAGGCACTGGGCGGGATGGCGCCGAGCGTGGCGTGGTTCCATCGCGCGAGTGCTTCAAAGCCGTTCAATTGTCCGGTGGAGAGGCTCACCTGGGGCTGAAAAAGAGGATAGAACTCGTCCTCGTGAAACGCCCGGCGAACATCCTTTTTGTCGAGGGACATGGCTTACTGTACGGCAAGGGCTGGCTTCAGCGCTACAGCCCGAAGTAACGTTCCGGAGGTGTTTGTCCCAGAAGGAACCAAAAAGATGACGGCGACGGGTGCAGGGAACTGGGTGCAATTTCGGAGATAAAGTGGTTCTGGATCTGGTCGGCGTCCCACCCTTTCCGTAGAAAGAAGGGAAAGGATGGGGTCAATAGACAAACATGTAGGTTGGCGCAAAAAATTGCCAAGAATCTGCTGAAAGACTTTCCACCGCGCACACTTCAAAGGGCTTATCGTCGTCCTCTTTTGCGTAGTCAATCTTCAGCAGGAGAGTGAATGCAAGCCAGAAACAGGGGCGCAAACTGGAACACCGCTTCCAATCGAGGAGTCGAGGTGCAAAATCCGGATCGAGAGGGAGTTCATCCTCGGAATACTCGGTTTTCACGTACTGTCCGCGGCCATTCGAGTTTGCCCATCGGGACACAAACGGAAACGACGATGCTGTACTTCATTGCGGCACCGACACCGGGCAATTCTTGCCGGGTCCAATTTGATCTAGGCCTGGATCTGCCTACCTGCTCATAACGATCCTCCGTTGCCCTACCCGCATCCTGGCGTTGAAAAATGGCGGTTCTAGTGCTCCGCACGCGACTTGGACCCCAATAACCTCCAAATTCGGCAAGATCGGGCTCTATCAAGATTTTGGTCACCCGATTGCAGCTAGAGAGGCAGTTTCGTGTCGGGGGAAGAGACTGGAAATGTACGTCTCTGAATTAACATCTACGACTGCCGGTTACGCCGCAGCCCTGTCCACGGGCGGCACGACCGGTTTTTCGTCGGTCCTGTCTGCATTGATGACCTCCGCTGCCGACACTTCGGTCGCCTCCTACACAACGACTGAGATCGAAGCCTGGACAAGCACGGATGTAAGCGAACTCACCTCCACCGAAATCGAAGCCCTGACCTCGACCCAACTCGGCGTCCTCACCGCCGCGGCCGCCAGAGGACTGACCACTTCGGACCTTGGACTACTCACGGCCACTCAGCTCGAAGCGCTCCAGACTTCGGTCATTACTGCTTTGAGCACAACACAGGTGAATGGATTATCGGACACCCAGATTGAATCGCTCTCGACGGCCCAGATCGCGGCTCTGGCTAACAGCGCGATCGGCAGCCTGACCGTCACACAGTTGCAGGCGCTGACGACGAGCCAGATTGCCGCGCTCACCACCACGCAGATCCGATCGCTGACCTCTACGGAAGTGGCCGAACTGACTGCTGACCAGGTGGAAGCGCTCTCGACTGACCAGCTAAGCGCCCTGACCACCACAGCCATCGCAGGGTTCGCGTCCACTCAGCTATCCAGTCTGACGACGACGCAGATGGCGGGCCTCACTTCTTCTGACATTCGCTCTCTAAGCCAGACCCAGATCAGTGGGTTCACTGCGACACAGTTAGCCGCACTCACCTCCACGCAGATAGCGGGCCTGACCAGCACAGATGTGAGCGAATTGACAGCCGACCAACTGGCCGCGCTTTCCTCCTTTGCTCAATTGACGTCGACGGCTGCAAGCGGCCTTACGGTCACTGCGCTCCAGAGCCTCACTAATACGCAGCTTCAGAGTCTATCGAGCACGGTCATAGCCGCCCTCTCAGGCACGCAACTGAGCGCACTCAGCGCAACCCAGCTCTCCGAGCTCACCACAACTCAGGTGCAAGGGTTGACCAGCAGTCAAGTGGGTAATCTCTCGCTCACCGAATTGGCGGCGTTGACCAGCACGCAGATCGGGGCGCTGAACTCAACTGCGTTCAATGCTCTTTCGGCGGTCGGTATTGCATCCCTCACTGTCACTCAGATTTCCGGCCTGACGACGACAGAGATTGCCTCTATAACCACTACCCAGATCGGCGCACTGACCGCGGACCAACTCGCTGCATTGTCGGCGACACAGATTTCCGGCTTGAATGCAACCGCGGTCGGTGATCTTTCCGTGACGCAATTTGCAGTTCTGACCAGCACGCAGATCGAGGCGCTGAACTCAGCAGCAATAAAGGGCCTTTCCACGTACGAACTGTCGTCACTCTCGACCGCGCAGTTGCAGGGCTTGAGCGCCACGGACATCTGGGTCCTTAACTCGACGCAGTTTTCAGCTTTGTCGGTAACCTCGATCAGCGCGCTCAGCACCACCCAGCTTGCGGGGGTCAGCAATTACGACGTCAGCGCGCTGGTAGTCGAACAAGTTATGGCGTTGAGCACCACCCAGGTGGCCTTCCTGTCAACCACGGCGGTCAGCGGTCTAACCCAGAGCCAGGTGGCTCATCTCAGCGCGGATCAGTTTGCCGCTCTCAGCTCCACGCAAATAGCGGCCATCAGCACCACAGGAATCACCGGACTGACGGCCACGGAAATCTCGGCGATGACTGCGGCGCAATTCGGCGCTCTCAGCGGTTCCGTATTGGGCAATTTGACCGGTCTGCAGATCGAAGCGCTGTCCACGACCCAACTGGGGTCGCTCACGACGACCCAGTTGATGGGCTTTACTTCAACAACGGTCTCCGAACTGGCTATTTCACAAGTTGAGGCGCTGAGCTCTACACAAATTGGCGCGCTGCAGATATCCGCCATCAAGGGTTTCAGCAGCGAAGAAATCGCGTCGCTCACCACGACTCAGTTAGCCGGCCTGGCCGCCACGCAAATGCTTTATCTGACCTCGACGGCGGTCGTCGGCCTGACGGCCACGCAGTTGGAAGCGCTTGCCACGACGCAGCTACAGGGCCTGACCAGTACCGCCATCGGCGTTTTGACCGCCGATCAGATTCAGGCGCTGACCACGACCGATATGGCCGCGCTGACCGTTACCCAGGTGAAGGGATTGACTGCCTCGCAAGTTTCCGAGTTGGGCGTGACCCAGCTGGGCATGCTGACCGCGATTCAAATCAGCGGCATCACCTCAACGGCGATTCAAGGGCTCACCACGGCGGAGCTTGAAGCCCTGACTACGTTCCAGATGCAGGGAATCACCTCTACGGCGATGTCGGCCCTCGCAAGCACGCAACTGGCGTCGCTCGACTCTACGCAAATTGCGGCCCTGACCACGTCACAGATAAGCAGCTTGACCACGACCACCGCCTCGGAGCTGACCGCGGACGCTCTGAATGCGCTCAGTATCGAACAACTGGAGGCGTTGCACACTCAGGCGATCGCGGCGCTGAGCACAACTGTTCTCTCCGCGCTCAGCAACACCACTCTTTCGGAATTCACATCGACCCAGCTTACGGGCCTAACATCGAGCCAGGTCGTTGCTTTGAGCACCGGCCAGATTGCCGCCATTTCCGAGACCCAGATCCAGGGACTGACCAGCACCGCGCTCGGTGCATTGAGCACAACCCAGTTGGACTCCCTCTCAGTCTCTCAAATCGAGGCCCTCACCACGACCCAGATGGCGGGGTTGAGCAGCGACGACCTCGCGTCGCTTTCCGGTACGCAGCTCGCCGTGCTCAGCAGCACGCAGCTGAGCGCGATTACATCGACAGCGATTCAGGGCCTGACCAACACCGAGATCGCGGAGTTGACAATTACCCAGCTCGAGGGGCTGAGCAGTACAGCCGTCGGGGCTCTGGCCGACTCGCAGCTGGCCTCGCTGACCGACACGCAGATGGCCGCACTAACCACTACCCAGATCAAAGGACTGAGCAGCGACGATGTTTCTAACCTCACCACTAGCCAGATTGCCTCGCTCAGTTCGACCCAGTTGAGCGCACTCAACGCGACCACGGTGGCCGGTCTGTCGGACGACGATCTGAGCGTGCTGACCACGGCCCAACTTATGGGACTGACCAGTACGGCGATCGGGGGTTTGGCAGATACGCAGCTAGGTGGGCTGAGCGATGCGCAGATGGCCGCGCTGACCACCACCCAGATCAGTGGGCTGACCAGCACCGGGGTAGCCGCGCTCTCAAGCACCCAGTTGGCCGACCTCTCCTCGACTCAGTTGGGTTCCCTGACAGAGGCCGCCGTCGCCGGGCTGAACGCGGACGACGTCGCGGTCCTGACGACAACCCAGCTCGGCGGTTTCGGTTCCACGCAGATCGCGGGATTGAGCGCGACCTCTTTCGCGGCGCTGAGTGACACGCAGCTCGCCGCGCTGTCCACTACCCAGCTCAAGGGGCTAACCAGCACGGATGCGAGCGTCCTCAGCGCCGACCAGGTTTCATCGCTGAGCGCGACGCAACTGGCTTCCCTCGCCACGACGCAAATGCAAGGACTGACGAGCGACGATATCGCGGCGCTGTCCACCGGCCAGATTGCCTCGCTGAGTTCGACCCAGTTGAGCGCGCTCAATGCGACCACGGTGGCCGGTTTGTCGGATGACGATCTGAGCGCCCTGACCACGACGCAGCTCATGGGCTTGACGAGCACGGCGATCGGCGCGCTGGCCGATACGCAGTTGGCTGCCCTGAGCGACGCGCAGGTGGCCGCATTGACCAGCACCCAGATCAAAGGATTGGCGAGCGACGATATCGCGGCGCTGTCCACTGACCAAATTGCGTCGATGAGTTCTACCCAGTTGAGCGGGCTCAACGCAACCACGGTGGCTGGTCTGTCTGACAACGATCTGAGCGCGCTGACTACGACCCAACTGATGGGGCTGACCAGCCTGGCGATCGGCGGTCTGGTCAACACACAGTTGGCTGCCCTGAGCGACGCGCAGATGGCCGCATTGACCAGCACTCAGATCAAAGGAATGACAAGCACCGAAGTCGCCGCACTTTCCAGCACCCAGGTAGCCGACCTCTCCTCGACTCAGCTGAGCGCTCTCAATTCGACCATGGCGGCCGGACTTTCTGACGACGATCTGAATGCCCTGACCACCACGCAGCTATCGGGGCTGACCAGTACGGCGATCAGCGGCCTGGTCAATACGCAACTGGCTGCCCTGAGCGATGCGCAGATGGAGGCCCTGACCACCACCCAGCTCAAAGGCCTGACCGGAACCGAAGTCGCCGCGCTGTCCAGCGGCCAGGTGGCCGATCTGTCCTCAACCCAGCTGAGCGCGCTCACCGCAGCTGCCATGGCTGGCCTGAGTACGGACGATATCGCGACCCTGACGACCACCCAGCTCAGCGGGCTGAGTTCCACACAGATCGCCGCATTGAGTACAACCGCCGCTGCGTCGCTGAGTGACACGCAGATGGCGGCGTTGACCACCACGCAGCTGCGTGGCCTGACCAGCGCGGATGCGAGCGCCCTCAGCTCCGACCAGGTTTCATCACTGAGCACGGCAGACCTGGCATCCCTCGGCATGACTCAAATCGCGGGGTTGAGCAGCGACGACCTCGCGTCGCTTTCCGGTACGCAGCTCGCCGTGCTCAGCAGCACGCAGCTGAGCGCGATTACATCGACAGCGATTCAGGGCCTGACCAACACCGAGATCGCGGAGT